>Ga0156517_1055_pt3 | contig 18248 bp, 12 predicted proteins | sample RifOxyB3_FD_111912 | JGI IMG/M metagenome (GOLD analysis project Ga0156517, IMG submission 111912) | Deltaproteobacteria bacterium RIFOXYB12_FULL_58_9 | reverse complement strand
GGATGCGGCGTGCACGCCGCAGCAAATGAGCCGCCCACACCTCGCGCCGACAGATGCGCTCTGTTGGGTGCCCAGCTCACCGAGGCTCCCGGAGCCTCGAGCATCTTTGTCAACAACGGTGCCGAGGGCTCGCTGGTAGAGTTGTTGTTGTCAGATCCCATGGACGGCATCATCGTCGTGTTGGATGCAAAGAATCTTCGCCGCAGTTTGGCGTTGGCACTCGAAGTCGCGGAGCTGGGAGTACCCATGCTTCTCGATCTCAACATGATCGACGAGGCCGAAAACCTCGGCATTCACATCGATGATGATGAGCTCGCGGCATTGTTTGGTGTGCCCATCTGCAGAACTGTGGCGATTGATGGCGTTGGCGTGCGTGGTCTGTGCCAATTGTTGCCGGATGCCCGTCTGCCGAGTCGCAACGTGCGCTTCCCCAAAGCGATAGAAAATGCGCTGTGTGACATCGAAGAAGTCCTCCCCAATGGGCTTTCAGTCCCGCTTCGGGCGCTGGGGCTTCTGCTCTTGGCTGGTGACTCCCATGCTCGATCTTGGATCGACGATCACCTCAAGCGAGATGCCGTCGCGAAGATTCAAACGATCGTTGAACGAGCCCAGGAGGTGCCTGGATCCACCCTCAGGGCGGTCATCGCTGGTTCGATTCACGCAGAAGCTGAGCGCATCGCACAAAGGGTTGCCATACGCACCAACAGGGCACCCACCCTTCTCACTCGTTTTGGACGCCTAGCCCAGCGCCCCCTTTCTGGGGCTGTGATTGCAGCGTTCGTCGTCGTCGTGGCGTATCTATGGATCGGAGCCTTCGCTGCCACATTCGTGGTTGATTCGATCGATGTACACCTGTTCCAAGACTTCCTCGTTCCTTTTTGTGAATCAATCGTTGCCAAGATTCCCATGGACTTTGTTCGTGATGCGATCATGGACCACGATTTTGGATTGCTTCCCGCCGGTCTCTTTCTCGCGGTCGGCATTGTCTTGCCCGTTCTGTTTGCCTTCTACCTCTTGCACGGCGTGCTCGATGATTCGGGGTACTTGCCACGACTCGCCGTGCTCTTTGACCGATTGTTTCGAAAGATCGGTCTCAACGGCCAAGCTTTGATTCCATTGGTGTTGGGCTTCTCATGCGTCACCATGGCGGTCATCACCACGCGCATGCTTGCCACTCGCAAGGAGCGAATCATCCTGACGCTGCTGTTGTGCATGGGTATCCCCTGTGCCCCACTGTTGGCGGTCATGATCGTGCTCTTGAGCCCGTTGCCCTGGACCGCCAGCGCCGTTGTCTTTGGGGTCATCGCCCTGCAGATTGTGGTCTCGGGTTTCGCGGCAAGCAAAATCATCAAGGGCAAGCTCTCTGATTTGATCTTGGAGTTACCGCCCATGCGGGTGCCAAGAATCACCCGGGTCCTGCGACACACGTGGGCTCGCACCTGGCTCTTCATGCGTGAAGCTGTGCCCCTCTTTCTGTTGGCTTCCTTTGTCATGTTCCTGTTCCATCGAGTCGGTGGACTCGACGTCATCGAGTCCGCAGCTCGACCATTGACGCAGAGTTTTCTCGGTCTCCCAGATCAGGCGGTTCAGGTCTTCCTCAAGACCGCGATCCGTCGGGAGAATGGTGCCACGGAGCTGAGGTTGCTCCGCGATTACTTCGACAATGTGCAGCTCGTGGTGGCACTCGTGGTCATGTCGTTTCTCGTTCCCTGCATCAACGCGGCGCTCGTGGTGCTCAAGGAACGGGGCGTCAAGACCGGTATCGCCATCCTGAGTGCTTCGACGTTCTGGGCCATTTTGCTGGGGGCGTTGCTGAATCTGGTGTTGCGCAATCTGGGGGTCAGTTTTGCGTAAGGGGAGTAACGATGGATAGGACTCTCGAAGAGATTCTCGAGGCGATCTGGAAAGCGGATGAAACAGGAGATGGCAATCTCCAGGGCATCCAAGACAAGTGTCCGATACCGATTACCGAGGGGGACCTCGAGGCCCTCGAGAGGCGCGAGTTGCTCAAGCAGCAGGGCAGTCGCTTGTCGATGACCGATGCGGGGCGCATTGTTGCCCGTAGCGTCGTGCGTCGACATCGCTTAGCCGAGACACTGTTTGCGACCATTTTGGACCTCTCTTTTGAAAAGAGAGAGTCTCTGGCCTGCGAGGTCGAGCACACACTGCTTCCAGAGGTCGAGGAGGCGATTTGCATTCTCCTCGGCCATCCCACCACCTGCCCTGACAACAAGCCGATTCCACCCGGGGCTTGTTGTAGCGCCAAGCGGAAAACCATCTCCTCTCTGATGACGGACCTGACCGACCTCGAAGAAGGCGACACAGGGCGCATCACATTCATTCGCTCTCAGAGTCACGAACGCTTGGAGCGACTGACGGCGCTGGGTCTCACCCCTGGTACACTCGTCCGCGTCTTTCAGACATCCCCGGCTTTCTGCCTGGAGGTCGAGGGCACTGAGTTGGCGTTGAATCGTGACGCCGCCGAGGACATTTTCGTTACCAAGGTGGCTTTGAGTTGGCTGACCGACAGGCCTGAAGACTCCATGCCCGGAGCGAGACTCACCGTCTTCGGCTCCAACCTGAAGAGTTGATAATGGTCAATCTTACTCAGCCTAGTGTCAGCCGAAAACGCAAACTCGGCCTTGGCATCGTCGAAAGCCCTCTGGAAGGCCGTCCCCAGCCCATTGAGTAGTGGATCGACGTGGCCACAATGGGTGCTACCGACCCAGGTGGAGCGGGAACCCGGGAGAATACTGCTGAGATGTTTCTCAACCATTTGAAATGGTGGTTCTTTCTGCCTTGCCGACGATGGCCCGCGTCTTGCTCGGTTGGAGGGCATGGGAACAAACCGCAGCCATGGAGCTCGGTGGGTTTGTGCGGAAGATAGCCCACTTCCGGCCGCGCCCAGCTCAGCGAACCCTCGGGAGTATCCCCATGAGCTCGGTGGCTATGTCCTGCATGAGGAGATGGGCCGCGGTGGGCTTGCTCGCGCATACCGTGCCGAAGCAATTCATCCTGCCTTTGCCGGTAACCCCGTCGTGATCAAGATCCTCGACAAGCGGTTCAGCCGCATCCCGGAGATCCGGCGCGGGTTCGTCCAAGAGGCACGAATCCTCGCCCTCCTCAGGCACCCCAACATCGTCGACCTGGTGGAGGGGGGCGGCCTCGGAGAAGAACCATGGATTGCCATGGCCATGGTAGACGGAATGAGCCTTGAGAACATCTCTCGGCTTTGCCTAGCCAAGGGCATTCGCATCCCTCGAACCGCCGTGCTCCACTTGATCGCTGAAGTGCTCAAGGGCTTGGCACATGTACACGAACTGCGCGACATCCATGGAGAGCCTCTCGGCCTCGTGCATCACGATTTGAGCCCATCCAACATACTCATCGAGAGGTCTGGGGGAGTCAAAATCATTGACTTTGGTGTTGCCTCAACCGCTCGTGACAGAAAACAGAATCCAAAAATATTCGCGGGCAAACCTGGATACTTTGCGCCGGAACTATTGGGCGGCAAAGTTGTCGATGAGCGTTCGGATATCTTTGCCGTGGGTGTCGTCCTCTTCGAGCTGCTTTGCGGAGAAAAGCCTTTCATTGGTGAGGATGTCGATTCGACGATGTCGCACAATGAAAGAGGCACCATCCCTGAGGAACCGATACGACGTTCAGAAATGCCCGAGAGACTAGAAGCTGTGGTTCGTCGCGCATTGGCGCGACAGCCAAAGGCCCGTTACGGTGCGGCTCGTCAAATGCTTGCGGACTTGTCGCCGCTGCTGGCTTCGCAAAAATTCGGCGTGGCGCTGCTGGGTAATCTGGTAACAGAACTCGAGCGTCCGCATGATAGTCCTCACCCCCAAAAAAACACGGTGCCCCAGAGAAGATACTCAACGCCTCATCCTGTTGTTGTGGTTGTGTCGGAAGATCCTGAGCTCGGCAAGCGAATCATCTTGGACCTTTGCAAAGGAGGCTGGCGGATTATTCAAATCGCGAGCCTGCAGGCGCTCATTGGCCAGCTGGAAGAACAACGTGCCGATTGTATCTTGGTCGATGACAAGGTTCTGCAGAAGCAGAGGTTGTCGACCTTCGTTCGAGACTTCCGCAACCTGCCGGGAATCGGTGCTGTCCCACTGGTGGTGATGACCTCATCGAAACTTTCGTTGCGCGAGCTGAAGGATCCCTGGACAGGTCTCGTTTCGCGGTCGGTATCTGGTGCCGAGCTCGCGATGGGGCTGCTCCAGCTGAGGGACCGCCTCACCTATGTCGATCCAACCTGCAGACTCGCTTCACCGCTTTCTGGCGAAATCAGATACCATGGCCAACGCCTGACATTGAGCGTTGAAAAGGTCTCTAGAGACTACATTGACGTCGTCTGCGAGAGCATCATCCCAAAAGGAACCGAGGTTCATCTGAAAATTCAGTTGATGAACAACGGGCCATCATTGAATTCTGAAGCGAGAATCGTTGAGCTCAACATTCCCGAGAGCGTCGACCACGCTGATCGGTGGTCACACATGACCCTTGAATTTGTACGCATGAGCCCCGAAGCGAGAAAATCTATCATCGATCTGATTGTTCGCCAGCGAGACGGTGAAAACTCCATGTGAGCTCCGCATGGGGATTCAAATTGGGCGAGCGTGGTGGCAAGTGCACCGTTTGCACGCCACCTGACGCGAGAATGTCTCAAAACCTCTCTGTAAACAGTTGATTCCGATCGTGAATCAGTCTGCAAAATGCAGAAAGAATCCCCTGGACTTGTCAATTATCCATGCACAGGTGCCCTAGTCTTCACCCCATTGGGTTTTGTCCGCGACGATAGTGCAGTCAATGAAGGGCACGCTGTCGGGGTGCTTGAGGGGGGAGTGGCAGTACTCGAAGATGTAGGGCATCTCGACGAGGCTCATGTATGCGGTCTCAATCTCTGTGCCCTCGGGATTCATGTAGGGTCCATTCCGCGGGGCTTTGTAGTCTGTGAAGGATTCATTCTCGTTAAGGCTGGTCCAAGGATCCCAATGCGGCCATTGCCGGTACCAATCTGACGAAGCGCCATACCACTCCATGATGTGTTGTGCCTCCTCTGCGGTGAGGGGATAGCCGTGGGTGGCGGCCGACAACAAAAGGCCAGCCAGATCGGAGGAATATTGAATGTCGTCGGTGTTTGGCATGTCTGAGTTGTGCATGAGCTGATCGAAACGAAATGCCAAACCCTCATTGAGGCCGCGAGCGACATCGGTGCGTCCCCACAGGTTGGCGGTGGCTAATGCTGCGACGTGGAAATAGTTGTAGATGTTGTAGTTGAAGTAATGGGTGCCGGTGGCGAAAAGCTCAAATGCCCATCCCGCCTTGCCGCCGTCGCAATCGCCCTTCCCCGCTGTGTAGCCGTAGCCCGTCATGGCAGCACCGAGCTGAGCATTACACTCGGCGTTCGGGCCCCAAAGTGACTCCCAGATTTCAAAGGAGCCGAGGTCTGCCGGCGGATTGCTCTCGCGGGTGGCGTCGACGGAAATGGTGGCGACGCCGTCCTCGTACTTGGTCAGGATGTTCCAGTCATTGTCGACGATGCTCTGAGAAAAGCCGCGCAGATATTCAATGTAGAGCTCTGCCGCTGCGCGAACCTTGTGGTCGCTCGCCTGGTAATAGGCCCGCGTAACCATCGGCAGGGCATTGAACAGGTAAGGCACGTCGTCCTTCGAGCGCATGTTGGCGACCCATATGTTGCCGAAGGAGGGGTTGTCGGAGATTTCGAAAACGTGAACGTTCCATTTGAACGATGGCCTATACATGGGAGTGTAGTCGACAGTGACCTTGCGTTCATCCACTGTGAAATCATGATTGTGATTAAACACGGCGCGGGATTGCAGATACTTGACGAGCGGGTTCTCGATCTCACGGTTGAGTCCCAATGACAACGCCACGACCCCGCGCGCCAATTCCCCACCTACTTCGGCCATGCGTGCATCGCCGGTTAACAGATAGCCGGCCAATGCGTTGCTCATGACGTTGGTTGTGCGCTTGGTGATGTTCTCACTGGTGCCGTGATGATCGAAAATGATGGCGCCATCACGTTTGGTCATGCCCGTGTCTTGCCACCAAAGCTTGTAGTGAAACATGTCGGGGTCGTAGCTGGCATCGAGACCGTGCGATGTTCGCCAGACCCAGTCCCAATAACCGGTGTCTTTAAAGAACGCTGTTACCTTCTTGGTGAACGCGGTGATCTCTGCGGCACTCGGTGCGGTGCCGACCGCTTGTCGAGGAGCTACATCATAGCCCAGAGAGTCGGCGGGCATCGGAGGTGGCATCAGTCCCTCATGCGGGACATCGACATTCTTGGCCTTCTTTTTCACGTCGTCGCCACAGCCGTTCAGCAAACCAATAGCCAAAAGCAACGACAGTGCACGCGTGCCCGCCTTGGTCATCATGAGTTCCTCGTCTACTCCGAAAAGCGCTCGATGTCTGCGCCGACCCCGCGTAGTTTTTTGCCGAGGCGTTGGTAGCCACGATCAAGGTGATAGATGCGCCGCACCGTGGTCTCACCATCCGCCAGAAGGCCGGCAAGAACCAGGGAAGCGCTGGCACGCAGGTCAGTCGCCATGACCGTTGTCCCCGAGAGCCGCTCGACACCGCGAATGACTGCTTTGCCACCCTCGACTTTGATTGATGCGCCGAGGCGGTTGAGTTCCGCAACGTGCATGAAACGGTTCTCGAAGATTCTCTCAGATACGGAGCTGGTGCCGTTTGCCACACACAACAGCGCCATCAGTTGCGCCTGCATGTCCGTGGGGAAGCCCGGATAGGGAGCGGTGTGGATGTCGAGCGCCGATGGTCGCTCGATGCGTTTGAGGGTGGTGCGGCGATTCGCCTCGTCTACATCGATCTCAGCGCCAAGGTTGCGCAACTTGTCGATGAGGGCGGCTTGATGGTCGGCGATGCCGCCGCACACCACCAGGGGATCGCCGGCCATGACTCCGGCAACCAAGAAGGTACCGAACTCGATCCGATCGGGGACTACGCAGTGATGAAACGGTTGAAGCTGTGACTGACCATGAATGGTAATCTTCTCCGTGCCCGCGCCTTCAACCTCAGCTCCCATCGAGGAGATGACCTTGGCGAGGTCGACGATCTCCGGCTCGCGGGCGGCATTGCGCAAGACGGTAGTGCCGCGAGCGAGACTGGCTGCAAGCATCAGGTTTTCTGTGCCACCGACGGTCGGAACATCGAAGACTATCTCGGCACCGACGAGGCCCTTGGTGGTGGCTTCGACATAGCCATGCTCGATCTCGATGTGCGCCCCCATTCGCTCCAGGCCCTTGAGGTGTTGGTCGATGGGGCGCGCACCAATGGCGCAACCACCGGGAAGCGATACTTTGGCTTTGCCAAAGCGAGCAAGCAATGGCCCGAGCACGAGGATCGATGCACGCATGGTGCGAACCAGCTCGTAGGGGGCCTCAGCATTGATAGGCCCTGCGGCGCTGATGCGGATCTCTTCGGCGTCTTCATCGTGGGTGACTTTTGCGCCCATCTGCTCAATGAGCGTGGCAAGGGTGCACACATCGACGAGATTCGGCGCTCCGGTGAGAACGCTCTCGCCCTCCGCGAGCAGGGCCGCCGTCAAGATGGGGAGGCTCGCGTTCTTTGATCCAGAAACGTGTAGCTCGCCCCGTAAACTGTTACCACCGCGGATTCGTAAAGCGTCCATGGCGGCCGGTCATACACCGAGGGGCAGTTGCCGGAAAGCCCCTGCCACAGATCACACCCAAGGCGAACGATGGTGTTAGACGGCCAGTTAGATGGCGTTGCGCAAGCGCAACAAATGCGCCATTGTTGCGATAACCGACAGGGACAACCATGACGGTGAAATGGACAGGTTTGCGCACGCGCACGGGCGCGGGAATCACCTCGGGGGAGATGAATTCACCGGTGCGTGAAGGCGGCCAAGACGAAAAGAAGACCGGCAATGCGAAAGCAAAGGAGCTTCCCGAGCTTCAAAGTCAAAGACTTCAGGTAAGAGACGACTGTGATACAAAAAAGGAGACGAGCTACTCGACAGGTTTTGTGAAGGCAGCCGACGAAGAATCGAGTCCTGCCGCCAAAACCAGCAAGACGGTCTGGCAGTTTCTCACGGGGCACGCTGAGGACGCCCCAACCATCGTCAAGACACCCAAGCTGTCGAAACAGCACTCGCCGCCACCTTTTGAGTTTGAGCTATTTCGAACAGCCGTGGGTGAGCGACTCGGCCGAGTCCATGAGTTTTCGCGTATGCAGAATATTGCCAAGGACCTCGGCATTGCCAACGTCTGGTTGGTGGGGCCATCGGCACTCTCTTGGACGCAATACGTGCACTGGGATCTACAGCGGCAATCGGGCAACACCGATGTCGCTGCTGAACGATTCAACTATAACTGGATCAATATCTTCCGACGGCACGAACCGCTGCAAATCGTCATTAACGGCACGTCGGAACAAGCGCAGCATTATGAAGAGCGCCTCAAAGCCGAGATGCCGCAGGTCACAGGCGGCAACAATGACTGGCAAATCCAATTGCTCGACTCAGAACACAAAGGACTGCCGGGACTCTTGGAGTCGTCTGAGTTTCTCACCACCCACCGGAGCTCCGTGGCCCGCGGCGCTATCGAGTTGACCGCTACGGAAAGCCAAATCGTTTCGGACATCGGTGGGGCCAATAGCACCCAGGTATTCTTGGAGGACAACTACTATCGTCGACCACGGTTCGACGACCACGATTTGGAGGCAGACCGATACTACCACCCGCCAATCTTGGCAGCTCTTCGCTACCTGGTCGTTGTGTCCCGTCACCGGTTCGAGGTACCCAAGGAATCTTGCCGGCTCATCAGAAAGATCTTCGCTGAGTTCAACGAGAAACGCGATCTTCACAATCTCCGACTCAAGGAGGAGTTTCTCTCCAACGTCGAGGCACTGGGGTCAGACTCGATGGATGTGGCTCACCTGTTCAAGGTGCTCAAACATGTCGGAGCCACGGGGGTTGTGCAGAAACTCCGCGAAAAAGAAATCGAGCCGATAAAGTTTGGTCCTCTGGGGCTCGGCATTGGCATCCCCGCCTGGTTGCTTGGTTTTCGCAAGGCGGGGCATGGGATCCTGTTCGGCGGGCTTGAGCAATACGATTCGATGACCTCTGCCCCAGATGGAAAACCCAATGTTCATAAATCGGTGAAACGAGCCGCTTTCGGAGAAGGGCACTATGTGAGCCCGGGCAACAAAGGCTGGACGACGTTCCCAAACGAAACCGTGCGGAAAGACCGACCCGACATCCAGCGGGATCGCTCGGTTCCAACGGTCCGGTATGAGGTGCATCCTTGGGCCCAAACTTCGGGTCGTCGTCTAGGCGGAGACTTCAACATCAACACATCAGACGATTACAAATTCAAGAATGGCCGCGCCTTGCGGGTGATTTGTGAAAAGCCAGATCTCGAGGTGGCCGAGTATTTCGAATGGCTGCAAAACAATCCTCCGTTTACGGCGGCCGACGTCGGCATTCAGGACTACGTCGAGCGGCTTCTGCAAAACCGAACGCAGATCATGGGGGACGCCGACGTTCAACGCGCCTATGCAACGGTGCAGAGGAGCTTGGGGAAAGAGGAGTGGACTGAACGAGAAATGCAGATGGCGAATGATTGGCTCACGCTGTTCTTTCCCGAGATGACCACCAATGCTGAGATGCGCTCGAGTGCGGTCTCCTGGCTGTCAAAGCTTCTCGACTGCAATCATTTCTATTTCACTCGCAAAATCGTTGAGGACGTTCTCAGCAAACCCCGACTGTACGAGGTTGCGGAACTTAACCCACACGTCATCCTATGGGGCGAAAAGATCTTCAATCAATGCGCAATTCATGAAGGCCGTCTTGAGCCAACGGTCGCCCAACATTTTCTTCGACGCAATCTCAGTGGGATGACCCCGGAGCTTCGCGAGCAATTTTTGACCTGGATCGATCGGATCGTGAGTGCCGGCATCCAAGAACCGGGACCAAGCTCAGCGCCTTGGCCACTCGGATACGTGTTACCGCTGTTCGAACATGATTTTGGCGTCGACAACAAAGACATCGAACATCGTGTGCTGTCTTGGGCAAAAGAGCTGATCGGCGTTGAAACAAAGCCGACGTTTCTCAGACAACCGTGGCTGCACTCCACACCGGCCACTCGAGAGTTCCTTTGCTCACACATCGAAGAAACCCTCGCAAAAGGCGAGGGCCCACAGGGAATCGAAAGAATCTTTGAAGACCCAAGAATCATCCGGTTCCTCACGGATTCAAGGCAGTTGTACCCCCTTCTCCTGCGGTTTCTTGAAAGAGCCAACGTGCCGCGGTTGCCGACAAACCTCGTCTGTTATCTGATGTCACACGATTCTCTGACCGGCACGTCGGAATCACGGGAATGCCTCGTCGATTTCGTGCTTCGCTTGGTATCATCACTGCCTAAGGACATCGAACTGCGTGAGCTCGTTTATTTCACCGTCCTTTGCCACCCAGCCATTCGCGACGACCATGAAGTGTCGGCCAAGCTACAATCAATCGCCGATGAGTTTGGTGACGACCAACACAAATCACTGCAGCAGTAGTGTGCCCTTTGCGTGATCCCGTGATCGGTGAGTGGTCACAGTCCGTTGTTCCGTTGTGGTAGCCTGTTGACCCGGGCCCTCAGTGCAAAGAAAGCCTGTTGACCCGGACCCTCAGTGCAGAGAAACTACACTTCAAAGAGGAGACAGCTCATGGATTCTGGGTCGGGACCCAAGGACAAGAACGCACCAGCCCGACCGGTAGAGCCAACGGATCCCCATTCGGCTCAGACGCGACTGCTCTCCGCAGAGATGACGACCCGGGAGTCTCTGGAATTCGAACGAACCCTGTTGGCACAGCAACGGGCTCGCATGGAGACCGAGCGCATCGCACTCAAACAAGCGCAGAAGACCCTGAACGAACAAAACGCCAAACTGCAAAGCGATCTCGGCAAACTCGCCGCAGAACGCGACGCTTTTGAGCAGGAACGCTACAAGTTCAATTGGGAGAAGGCTTCGAGCCAACCGCCGGCACAACAGATTCCCAACGTGCAGCCACCGAAGGTAGAGCCCACGGCGGCTACAGCAGCGACGTCGCCGCCCGTCCAAAAACAACAGCCACAATCTCGCGCAAAAGGACCATCGTCCCAAAAATTTCCCGTTACTTGGGTTGTTGCCCTTGTCGTTGGTGCACTGGTGGTCGTGAGTGCCTGGATGCTTTGGCCTGCGCAACAACCCTACTTGTCAACACCAGCGACAACCGCGGTCGTCGCACCGTCATCTCCCACCCCCCCGAGTGAAGTGGAGACAACAAAGGAAGACAGGGAAGAAAGAGAAGCGATGAAGGAAATGGAGGCGATAGAGGCGGAAGCGCAAGCGGCGGAGGAAGCGATGGAGGCGGCGGAAAAAGCGGCGGACGCCAATGTGCGCACCACACCAACAAGATCCCCCACAACAACCCAGGCGGCCCCCACAACAACCAAAGTTGCCCCCACAACAACCAAAGCGGCCCCCAAGGTAACAAAGCCCCCCGCACGAACGACGCCGTCAGTATCGAAACCACCGGAAAGCAAGAAGGCTTCCCCAACGACCGACAAGAAGAAGATCGATGACCTTTTCGACTTTTGATTGTCCCAAGTCTGAGCAGCCATTGTCAAAGTCGAGGAATCTCTGCAAATGCCTTGAGATTGGCGGGGGCATGGCACGTTTCGCAAGCGCGATGCCGCACCCTACGAGCAAATCCAGGCAGAGATATTGGACTCACGCGAGTAGCGCGGCCGTACGGTGTTGCTCGTGATCGAAGAGGCGCATCTATTCCAAATCTGGGCGCTCAAATCGTCGCAAAGTACAAATAAACACCTTGTAATCAATGCGATCAAAGTTCATATGACAAGCAACACGTTGACCATTTCGGCTTTTCGAATGAACTCTCAATGTCGCGGCCAACGTCGCAGTTTTTGCAACTGGTCGTCCCATCTCATGGTAGTAGTGTTACGTTGAGACAGTAACAATTGCCGTTGCAATGCGGAGAGGCCTGTAAAGAGAAGGAGTGTTGGTGAAGACCGTTCTGCTTCTGCCTCTGCCCGAGATTGGGCATTGTGCCCCAGCAATACGAATTGCACGGCGGCTGCGTGCGCGTGGAAACACCGTCAAATGGCTTGCTCTGCCCGCAATATGCGGTCATCTTGAAAACGCGGGAGAAGAGGTTCTCCCCCTGGTGTCTTTGCTTAGGGGCAATTTGACGGGTCACTTGCAGGAACGCCGTGCCCTCATTGAGGCTGCGGCGGACGGGAGATTTGCACAGTTTGTCAGGGCATTATCTCCTGATGTTGTGGTGGTTGATGTGATTCTTAGTTTGCTGCTGCTGCCGCTGCAAGAGATAGGTATTCCGGGCCTCACATTGAGCGTGACGCTTCCGGACGACATCGATGCAAAAGCACTTTCGCCGTGGTTAGACTACACCCCAAGCTCGGGGTTGTGGGGGTCCATTAAACGGAGGGTGTTGTTTGCTGGGTTACACTTGGTCGCATGGATTCTCCGTCTTTACGACTTTGAGAATCTCGTCGACATGGGGCGCCGTTCTCTCATTGGGCAACAGTTGCCGAAGACCATCCTGCGACGCCCAGGGTTCACGGTGCTGTACCACCTGCCGGTGCCTGAGTTGATCGCTTGCTCAGAAACCTTTGATTTTCCGAGAGAGCAAGTGCTTCACCGACACTTCGTGGGACCGTGCGTGGAAGCCATGAAGAACTTGGTGCCGTTTCCATTCGATGAGTTGGACGGTCGTCCACTCGTCGTCTGCGCCTTCGGCAGTATGGCCCATCGGTATCGTGGCCACAGGAACGCATTGTGTCGTATTCTCGAAATAGCCAGGGAGCGACCCCAGTGGCAATGGGTGGTATCGACCGGACAAGCGTTTTCAACGTCGACAGACATCCCGGCAAACGTGATAGCTCGGGAATGGTTGCCGCAGTGGGAGTTACTGCAACGGGCGGCTCTATTCATCACGCACGGCGGCATGGCATCGGTCAAGGAGTCGATTCTTGCGGGAGTGCCCATGTTGATTATTCCCGGAGCATGCGACCAACCAGGCAATGCTGCCCGCGTGATGCATTGGGGTATGGGTCTCAAAATCGACGCAAAGGCAACCAAAGGGCGACTGGCCGGTGCCATTGACCGACTGCTCACAGAGCCAGGTTTCCGAGCGGCGACACGCAAAATGCAGGCGCATTTCATCAAGGACAATGAATCGAGCCGGGCCGAACAGCTTATCGAGCAAACTGCCGAATGTCCTCTCACTCAGATCCCCTTCACGCCGAGATGGAATCAATGGCCGATGGATACGAGAATGCCATCCAAAGATGGTGCCATACCCCCGGCATGCATGGATCTCCATGTTGAGGGCAAAGAGTCTGATAACAACACATTCGTGTTGAACTCACGCAACGAGCCAAAAGAATAACGGCCCTTTGAGCTACATCCAGTCATCTCGAGATCCCATGCGCGAAGGAAGAAAAACCTCAAACCCCGGTGATAACTCCGCCCAACGCAGAAAAGATGCGCGTGTGCGCGCCGGTCGCGAGTCGAAACGGTCAGCAGGGACACGCGCTGGTACCAGTCACGCGCAAATGCGCCTAGCACGCGCCAAACAAGTTGTTACTGTGGAGGGCGATGCCGTGCTGGCATTGGTTAATCGCCTAGACCAGGGATTCCTGAAAGCCGTTGATATGATTCTCGCGTGCGACGGTCAGACTATTGTCACCGGCATGGGTAAAAGCGGCCTCGTTGGCCAGAAGATCTCGGCGACACTCGCGTCAACGGGCACGCCGTCTTTGTTTCTGCATGCGGCCGAAGCAGTGCATGGTGACATGGGCCGCATCAAACGGGGCGATGTTGTCTTGGCCCTCTCCTTCAGCGGTGAGTCTGACGAGATTCTGCGCCTCATTCAACCGGTGCGAGCCTTTGGTGCCAGCCTCATAGCCTTGACCGGCAAACGCGAATGCACATTGGCCAAGCAAGCAGATGCAGTCATTGCCATCGGGCCCGTATCCGAAGCCTGCCCGATGGGTTTGGTACCCACAGCCAGCACCACAGCGATGATGGTGGTTGGCGATGCGCTTGCGATGTGTCTGTTCGAAGAGCGGGACCTCGATCAGGAGGATTACGCACAGTTTCACCCAGGTGGACAACTCGGACGCAAGCTGATGCGCGTCCAAGAAGTGATGCGCCGCGATGAGAGTAACCCGGTTGTTCAAGATACTGCGACGTTGCGGGAAGTCATTCGGGTGATGACTGAGACCAAGGGGCGCCCTGGTGCCACCTCCATCGTCGACGGACGTGGTCGACTGGTGGGTTTCTTCACTGATGGTGATCTGCGTCGCCTGCTTGAGGCACCTACATTCACATTGGATGTTCTCGCCCGCAATGTAATGCATCGAGATCCAAAGGCGGTAAGAACTGAGCAGTTGGCAGTGGAGGTCGCGTGCATTCTGCAAGACCGCAAGATCGACCAGGTGCCGGTTGTCGATGACAAGCATCGGCCGGTTGGATTTATCGATATACAAGATATTCTGTCGCTGCGAGTGGTTTGATGGAATGTGAGTCCACGGCACCCAACAGAAGAGAGAGCATCCTATGTGTTGGAGTGGTGAAGCATCGGCCGTAATGGCCACCGCAGGCTTTGTCGGTGCAGCGTTCGAATACCGCAAGGCGATCATCAAGAACGTGACCACAGGCAAATCTGAGGTCGAGGTTGATGGCTATCTCAGTAGACATCGATTGAGAGCGTTCACTCTCTTCTATTTCTCCTTGATGGAATTGCTGCAGGCGTGGAACTACATCTACCTCGGCACCCCAGGGCCAATGAATGCCTTGGGGGCGTTCTTGGGGTTTTTGCACATATCGTTTCAGCCCATACCCACGATATGGTTTGCATTGTCGTTTTTGCCCAAGTCGCGACTTCGTTATTGGTTTGCGCGGGGCACCATCATTGCCACAATCTCCTCCGCCCTGTTTCTCCTCAAGGGGATTCTCAATCCATCCCTTCCAGGTTGCTTCGCCGTCCAATGCATGCCCGGAGACAGCGTGCTCGCAATCATTCAGGGGCATGGTGTCATGGGATGCTCGCCGGACATGCTCTTCAAATCCTATCCGGGGGAGTGGCACATCGCATGGCAGTGGGCGATGAACTCGTGCGGTTGGATTGCCAGCGCAGGATACACCTTCGTCGCCTTCGGTCTTCCGGCTCTCGCCGGAAGCTATCGCATCATGCTCTACTCATTTGCCCTCGGACCTCTCCTTGCGTATTTCCTCACCGGCAACCCCGACGAGTGGGCGGCGATCTGGTGCCTACTCTCCATTGGATTCCTAACCGTGGCGAAGCTCCCGTTCATCAGAGGGTTCATGACGGTCGAGCATGAGAGCTGGAAGGACACTTTCGAGTGGCTGCAGCAGACGGTGGGCAGAGTGGCTGACGGGATCGAAGCATTCACTCTACAGTCTAAGTGATCGTCACTCCAAGTGTTCGTCGGTCCGGCTTGTGATCTCGAGCCCTCAGAGAAAGACGCGGAGCTTGTAGAAGATCTGTTCCAGTATCTTCTCGTGAGGCTCGCGACGGTGCCAGGTTGCCTGGTCGATGCTGTGCGAGAGCATCAGATCGTCTTCAAATTGCTGGTCCAGGGCTCGACCAAGTGTTGCATCCACGCAGGCGACGGTCGCCTCAAGGTCGTGCAGAAGGCTGCGGTGGTTGAAATTGTAGCTGCCTATGGTGCACCAACAGCCGTCAATGACCGCGGACTTGGCGTGCAGTACTTGCTGGTGCCACTCGTAGACCTCAATTCCTCGCTCCATCAATGGTTGGTAAAGGGCACGGGCCGCGTAGAGCACTGGCGGCACGTCGGTGGCACCGGCGAGCAACAATTGCACGCGCACACCGCGCGCGGCGGCCTTGCCTAGGGCGCGTTGAACCGAATGAGTGGGTACGAAGTATGCGTTGGTGATCCGCACCGTTTCACGGGCCCGCTCAATGGCGGCCACGTAGGCGCGCTGAATGACATAACGGTGCGCAATGCGACTTTCCAGCACTTGCGCCGAGACCTCCCCTCGAGATGTTGCCGGTGCCAATCGATAGTCCCAGTTGTCACCGGTCAGGCGACGCCAAGTGCGATTGAAGATTCTCGTCATCTCGCGCGCCGCGGGTCCCTCCACCTTGGCTTGCATGTCGTGCCAACCTTCGCCACCCCACTGCAGGGGCGCGTAATTGTTGCCGACGTTGAGGCCGCCGATGAACCCGATCTCATCGTCTACCACAAGCATCTTGCGATGATCGCGACGCCGTAGAGTCCAAGCCGGACGCCAGGCGCTCGGTCGACGATAAATAATGAAACTCCCACCCGCCTCGACAAAGGGCGCAAAGAATCCCTCGTCTGTGAGGAACGACCCGAGCCCGTCAATCATCAGGCGGACCGGGATGCCGGCACGAACACGCTCGATGAGGGCATCTCGGAATCGTACGCCGGTTGTGTCCCCAGCAAAGATGTAACTGGCCATGGCAATCGATTGCTTGGCCCGCGCGATCGCGTCGAGCATGGCGGGAAACGCCTCGGCACCATCGATTAGGAGCTGCACACGATTGTTGGGAACCACTCGCCGACCTTCGAGACGGTGTTCACCTTGGCGCGCGAGCGATGTCGAGCGGAACATCGCTTCAGTCTATCCAGAACCTAAGCATCCTGCCATGACCACCGGCAATATCCGTGAAGATACTGCACAACACTGGGAGCCGGCTGCTCAGGATGATCGAATGGTTCGTTCAATCTGGTTCCATCTCACGGAGCGCGAGCTGCATCTTGGTGCGCACGGCATCGATGTCATCGACCAGGGTCGCGCGTGTCCATTGATGGGTCTCGATGGGAGCCAAAAAACGCACGCGGATGGTGCCTGGAAACGGAACCAGTCGGTGGCGAGGCATGAGCGCGTAGGCGCCAGCCGCAACTATTGGGTAGATGGGTACGCCCGCCTGCAAGGCGAGATGAAAGGCACCTTTCTTGAATGGTTGCAGTTCGCCGTCCTGGGAACGCGTGCCCTCGGGTAACATGACCACAGACAACCGCTCCTTCTGCATCTGTTTCACCAAGCGCCTGAGAGTTTCGTGTGCCCGTCTGGGGTTGCGGCGGTCCAACAACGCAAATCGTAGTGCCCACCAAGCGATGTTGATGCCAGGCACAAACATGAGTTCGCGTTTGCCGACATAAACCGAGGCGGGCGGCGCAATGAGAGCTCCCCACATGATGTCTAGGGTGCTCGGATGATTGATGATCACCACTCGAGATCTGCGGTCCAGAAGGGTCGAGGGATTGTCGAGAACGACTCGCACACCACACAAACCCAGAGAGATGCGTGCCCACCAATGCACAGCTGGTGCCATCAATGCACGGCTGAGTAAACGCATGGTCAACAAGGTGAACAACAGGAAAGCCGTGCAGTAAACGAGAGTGAACGCCCACGCCAACGGAAAACTGATCACGCCGCGAGTCCAACATAAGGCGGTGGTCAACTTTCCCGCCCGATACCCCAATGCTACCACGTTGGGAACATATCCCAGGCCGGTCGGAGAGGACACCTGGCAAATCGATTCTGCCCTCTGCTTGCGACTGCCGGTCGCCCCTGTTCTTGGGCGAAACAACCACGCAACTGGACCGATAATGATTCAGCATATATGGAAATTCACGGAGCTGAAGGTCACATCGTTGGGACCTCTTTTTGGGGTGTGGACGAGGAGAAGTTCGTGACGAGAATCAAGAGGTCTGGTCAAAGGGTCCGAAGGCGCCATCACGAAGTGCAACAGGAGATTGTCACACCAAAGCCGTCCACCACCGATGACTTCAAGACCAAGTCCACGCGTCACGAGCGGCCTGTACGTGATGTGGTCGAACGCTTGCCAAAAAAGTCTGGTCCCATAGGTGCTCGCTTCGAGATTGCTCTGGCGCCCGCACTGATGGCGATAAGTCGCATCGGATCCGACCACCCCAAATCTCTGACGTCCATCGCAGGACCTTTGACGCACAATGGTGTTTCCTTTCGTGACGTCAACCAAGACGAGTTCAGTGATTGTCATTTTCTCAGTGGATTGGTTTCTTGGGCCGAGTGTGATCCTACAATCGTCTCGCGACTGATCAAGCAGCGCGACGAAAACCACTCTACCGTCACACTTCACAACAAGAAGATGG
>Ga0156517_1265_pt6 | contig 18317 bp, 11 predicted proteins | sample RifOxyB3_FD_111912 | JGI IMG/M metagenome (GOLD analysis project Ga0156517, IMG submission 111912) | Deltaproteobacteria bacterium RIFOXYB12_FULL_58_9 | reverse complement strand
ACGAGTCGGGCAACAGCTTCCACGGCACCGTTCGCATGCAAGGTACTGAGCACCAAGTGGCCGGTGTTGGCGGCGCGAAACGCCTCGCGCGCTGTTTCTTGGTCGCGAATCTCGCCGACGAGGATGATGTCGGGGTCCTGGCGCAGAAAGCCGCGAATGCAGTTGGCAAAGGTGACCCCAGCTTTGTCGTTGACCTGAACCTGCTGCACCGATGGCAGCTTGATCTCCACCGGGTCCTCGACGGTGAGTATCTTCTTCTGCGTGTCATTGAGGGAGGACAACATCGAATAGAGCGTGGTGGTCTTGCCAGAGCCCGTCGGCCCAACCATCAAGATGACGCCAAAGGGATGACGGATGAGCTCGCGAATGGCCCGCAAGTTGTGGTCGATGTAACCAAGCTCCTCGAGCTGCACCAAAGAGCGAGTATCGTCGAGGATACGCATGACCACCATCGGGCCTTCCACCGTGGGGCTCGAGGCAAAACGAACATCGAGAGTGCGGCCGGCAAACTCGAAAGAGAAGCGGCCATCGCGCAGGCGGTGAAAGTCTGAGAGATCGATGCCACTCTTGCCGAAGAGCACGTTGACCAAGTTCTCGTGGCGCTCACGGGGCAAGCTGATCTCGGGTGCCATGACGCCGTCGACGCGAAACCGCACCAGACTGACGGGACCGACGGGTTCAATGTGAATGTCAGAGGCACCCGCAAGCACGGCGCGGCCGAGAAGGAACCCGAGCAACTCGTTGATCTCACCGGCAGAGATGGCATCACGTGCATTTTCGACGATCTTTTCGCCGTCTTTGCCGCCAAAGGAGTAGGTCTCGAGGACCGTGGCAATGGCGCTGCGGGTGGAGACAACCAAAGGCCGGCGGCCGATCACCGATTGCGCGCGGTCGTTGCCACTGGTGTTGAGAACGTCGGCCACTACGAGAAAGGGCCGCCCCTGGCGCATCACCGGCAGCACACAGGCTTCGCGGGCAAACTCTTGGGTCAGCTTTTCCAGACCTTCCACATCGATATCGACGGCACGCAGCTGCCGCAAACCGGCGAAGGGCATGCCGTACTGTTTGGCCAACATCTGGCCGAGATCAGCTTCACCGATAAAACCAAGGCGCTGAACGATTTCCCCCAGTCGTTCGCGGGTGCGCTTCTGAACATTTAGGGCCAGCTCGAGCTTCTCCGGGGTCAGAAGCCCCCCGGCGATGAGCATCTCGCCGATACGTTGGTGTGTCATGAAAAACCTTTAGCGGACGGTGGATGTTACACCGCCACCGCGGCGTTTGACCTTCAAACCAGACTCGTTGATGTCAGTGACGACGACACCACCTATCTTGTCTCCTTCGCGTACACTGAAGATTCGGCCGCGGTACATGATCACCGCTTCCTTGCGCGGCTGCAGGGTAATTGCCTTGACAAGAATGTCGGTCCCGGCACTGCGGGTGCGGGCAGTCGGCTTGGACGTGCCAGTACCAAGCAGCGCCTCCATCTCGCGTTCCTTCTTGATCTTCTCGATTCGCAAGTCCAATGCGGCGATCTCTTCGCGATCGAGGGCCATTTGCACGCGCAATAACTTGAGCCGCTCGAGAACGTCTCGAGTTCCAATGTCGACGAGCTCCTCGCCATCCACCTCCTCTGCACCCGGTGCAGATGCAGATGCAGATGCAGATGCAGATGCAGATGCAGGAGAGCCTGCCACCGCTGGCCGCTTCGCCTTCGCCTTCGACCACGCAGGCCCAAGAGCCAGGCTTACAATCAAGCCAACCACTGCAAACGAAAAAATCCGCACGACGCTGAGTCGTGCCTCAATGCCTGTAAAATGTGACATCATCCACCTCCCTCGAGAGCCAGAAGCTCGAGATCGACCGAAAGGGTGATCACGGCATCTTGAACCTTCAGGCTCGCCGAGACGATACTAACGGGCTGCCGCAACAAGAGTTCCCACATCATCGCAAAATAGCCAAGCCCCGCCTGCTTGTCCGCTGGCGATGACACGGTGATGGCCGTCTTGGTAACACCATGGTTTACCGTGTTCCATTCGGATTCAGCAGGAGATCGTTCGAGCCGCACACTGCTGCCGAGCAACTCCGTGTCGTCCACAAGCCGTGCTAGAAGATACTCCAGAGCCTCGTTCTGCGGCCGCAATGGCTTAGGTGTCGCCTGGTTGAGAGCCCTCATCTCAAGCTTGGTTGCATTGAGGGCCGGCAACTCCGAAAGTATCTGCATGTCGACACGGTCACCGGCATCGTACTGGTCGTAGGCAACGAAGACCGCCACGATACCGAGAATAATGAACGTTAGCCTTAGAACCCTGAGATTCACCGCATCTTCTCCAGTTGATATTTGAGCTCGTGGTCTCCCATGATCGGCTTGACCACCGCGCCTTGCCAACTGGCGCTGAGCTCTACCGCTTCCTTGAGCTCCCCGAGCGACAGCGGTGGATCTCGGAAATCCAAATCGAGATGGCGACGTTTGAGCATGGCGGTGAGCCTCTCCTGAGTGACGCCAACAGATTCGACCTCCAATTGTGGCGGCATCATGAATTCCAGCTCTGCCCATGCCTGTGGCAAATTGAATGTGCGGCGGGTGAGCATGCCAGCATAGCGCTCGCGGAACAGGCGACTGTGGGTCTGGGTGGTTTGAAACTGCTCCTGGCGCAAATCCGCAAGCCTCACCTCGGCCATCAGCCGACGGGTGACGGTGACACCCGTGAGGCCCAACCCCACCAAGAGAAACACGGCTGCCCCAATGGTGGACTGCAACAACCGTTGCTGCGCAGAGCGTCGCCGCATCCGTGCCATTTCGGTTGCGAGATGAAACTGCAGGGGCGGATCTTTGCGCAAGCCAAGCAGCGCCACACTCGGTGCCTCTGGCGGCACTCGCACAAGCTCCACATTGCGACCAGCCTCGGTCAATCGATCGCTGATGGCCCGATCGTGGGTGATGATGCGGCTGCTGGACATGTTGACGCCCTGCAGTGTCAGGTTCACCTCACGCTCGAGACTGTCCTCAGGGTGCAGGGCGCGCACCGTGCGAATCTCAAAGCCGTGGGCACAGGTGATGACGCGTCTGTCGCCAATAAGATCGATGATGGTGACATCTTCTATGACGTCGGCGATTTCCTCTGTGCGTCCGAGAAAAGCCCTACCCGCCCGGGTGATCAGTCCCTGTTCCTGGCGCGTCGTCCCCGACGGAACAGCGATCTTATGGCCGTCACGCGCGAGTGGCCCGTATGGAACCACCGCACCAACGTGGCTGCAGGCACGCAAGCTCGCCAGAACGCTCTCCGCTATCGAGAAAACCTGATAGACAGCCGCGTCGACCTTCTCGAAACAGTACACCGACCCCTGCGGCAGCTTGTCGTGCAACTGCTGGTGCAAGGTCTCCTCAGTGGTGGCGACCACCCGCGACACGTTCGTGGGGACCACCGCGACGGACGTTTCCTCCGTCAGAACCGAGTCGAGATCGGCGATGAGTGTTTGCATCTGCCGGCCGCCGGAGTAGGCGACCAAGGTCTGGTGATCAATGAGTACGGCTCTGGCCATGGTCAAACCGCGTTCAGTCTAGATCCAAGAATTTGTCGAGGTCATGTTGCGAGGGGGCGGCGGCTGCGATGGTCTTTGGCGTAAGCAGGATCACCAGCTCGGTCCGATGGCTGACATATTCCTCAGAGCCGAACAGGACACCAATAACCGGAATCCTCGACAAAAACGGCACGCCGCGATCAACGTCGCTGTGTTTCTCGTCAATAAGACCCGCTATCACCAACGTGTCGCCAGGCTTCGCCGAGACTACACCGCTGTAACTACGCCGGTTGAACGACGGCAGCTCCACGGCATTCTGCCCAAAGGTGCGAAGCTCGAGGCTCACGACCTCTTGCAGAACCAAAGACACCGCCATGGTCACGTCGTTATCGTTGATGCGCGGCAGCAGCGACATGATGAGGCCATCGGAGAGCATCCCGGTCTTCAGAGACGTTTGGTATCCCGCGTTAGGCACGAACATCTGAGTAATGGCCGCCACATAGGTGCGGATCTGCCCCACCTGGATCAGAGCGGGAAGATTGTTACCCACCAACAGGTTGGGTTGCGATACCAGATTCACATCCCCCTGCTCCTCCAATGCATGCAGCACCGCCGAACCACCGACCCCCGCAAGAGACAGGCTAATGGCACCCGTCTGCGATTGGTCCTTGACCAACGCCGAACCTGCAGTGGAAGCCGCCCCGACAGCCATGCCAGCAATCTTGTCGTAGAGGATGTTCCAATCGACCCCCATCTTGCGCTCGTCTCTGAAGGTCACCTCAGCAAGACGCACCTCGATGACGACCTGTTTGGCCATCTCCTCGTTGAGCGCTTCGATATAACGCTCAACCGCGTCAAGGGCGTAGGGCTTGTCATTGACAGTGACCAGGCCCGCGGCTCGATTGACCGAAAAGGTGCCATCTTTGCTGAGCAGGGTCGCGAAAGCCTTCTCGAGCTCCGTCCACAACCCCTCAGAACTCGACTTGGTTGCCAAGGCCACCTTCGCCCCCAAGGACGAATTGCTATCGCCGCCGCCACCACCGCCCTCGGCCTCACCGAGTGAGCCCACCGTTGCATCATTGGCAAAGTCAGATTGCCAATTCTGGGTGATCATCGGCACATTGACGCGAAACACCCGCACATAGCGGGCGAAGATGATGAGCTCATTGCCGTTGATGGCGGAGCTGTAACCGATGGGAGTGAGAATCACCCGTAGAGCGTCCTCGAGCGCCACGTTCTTGAGGGTAGGGATGTCGATCTCTTTTTTGAGATTCACGTCGGTGCGAATAATCAGGTACAACCCTTGGTTACGAGCCAGTTGGTCGAGCACGGCACCGAGGGTAAGGCTCGTACCAAAGAGGCTCACGGGCTTGCGCCCGGTAGGCTCCTCTTCCGCTCCTGCGGCGGCACTCTCCTCTTCCACGCGACGTTTTGCCCAACCGTCCAACCCGAAGGACACAACCAACCCCACGAGGACGAGCCCAGTTATCAACAACCTCATCATAGGTGATTGGTATTATCGGCTGGCCCGCTAGTCAACGTCAGCTAACGCTAATCTACGGGAATACTACGAGCCCTGCGTTGCTGGCCAGGCAACGATTGTGCTAACAATGGTGGGGTGAAAATCCTATTATTGACCACCTTGTCGGCCCTCGTCGCCTGCGGCGATGTGGGCCTCGTGTCTGTAGTCACCCTCGTACCCACTGACGGCTCCTTGATCATGAGCGCGGACGCCGAAGGCACAGCCAACTTTCTTATCACCGACGAAGTCGATACGGTGGAAAACATCTGCATCGACGAAGACTACAAGTGCTTCCAAGAGCCCTATGGAAACCATTTCGCCCTGGTGACCGTAGCCAATGACAACCCTGCCGACCCCCGCAATCCCCTCTTCGGCAAAGTCGAGCTCAGAGGTTTCAGTCTCAGCCTCGAAGGCATCTCCGACGGCGCTCCTGAACTCGAAGGGGCGTCGGGAGGCGTACGCCAAACCATTCGCGCTGACAGTCAAGAATCATTCCTGGTGGTCCTCGCTGATCCGGCAACGAAGAAGCGCTTTCGCAATCAAGCCGGCCTCACCTATCACAAGTACACCGCATCCTACGTGTTCTCGGGCCCGAACGGTATCGAGGTGCGTGGTGCGACCACGGTGGTGTTTGGCAACTACAATTACTGCGAACCGGGCCACCGGTTGGCCGACGAATGCCGCTATTGAGGCAATGCAAGGAAAGGCCACCGTGTGACTTTCCATGACCGACTACCGCCTGCATGATCCCAACAGGGGTGTCATTGGCCCGATAAGCATCGAGACGGTCCAGGACCTGGTGAATGCTGGGGTGGTCCACGACGCCATGTGGGTGTCGCGGGACGGGGGGCCATTTCTACCGGTGGCTGCGTTTTCGGAGATCTCGCCGCAGCCCGCCAATGAGTCGAGCACCGAGCCGAAGCCGACCTACTCGGGGGACCTGGGCAAGAACACCTTCTTCAAGGTTTTTTATCGCTTCCACATCACCCACGCCACCGGGTTGTTGGCGATTCAGGCGACCACCCACCACAAACGGATCTATTTGATTCACGGGCAACCCGTCTACGTCAACTCCAGTCTGCCCGAAGAAAAGCTCGGCGAATATCTCGTGCGCAAGGGGCGCATCGAGCGGGATGAACTCAATGTGGCACTCGGTTCCATGCACACCGATGACAACCGCCTCGGCTACACCCTCATCCGTCTCGGTCTGCTCGACCCCCCGGAGTTGTTCGACGCCCTTCGCGCCCAACAGACCGAACGGCTCGTGGATCTGTGCACCTGGGAGGCGGGCCGGTATCTCTATTACGAAGGCATCACCTTTGACGGCGAAGTGCTCAATCTGCAGCTGCATGTCCCCGAGTTGGTCATTCAAGCGGCCCGTGGCCTACCCCTCGATCGTTTGGAGACACGCATGGCACCGCATCTCGATGCCTATGCAGTACCCACCAGCGGCCAGGTTGCCTCCTCTGAATCCCTGCGCCTCACCGCATTCGAGCGCCGGGTCGCCAACTCCATCGACGGCAAACGCACGGTCCGGCAGATAGCCGGAAATCTCAAGGCGGATCAACGACGTGCGGCCATGATGGTGCTCTACCTGTTGTGGGAAATTGACGCTTTGAGCTTCAACCCAAGCCCCCCGACCGCGTGACTGAGCAAACAGTGGGTCACCTGGCCACAGGCACACAGAATTCGCCGAATTTGGCTGCAATTTGGCGCGGACAAATGTCCGCTGTGGGACGATTTCCGCTGTTGTTTTCGCCCGCACCACGTTAGAATTGCAGGACCTTGGACCAGCAGCATTGGGCCCAAGTTGATAGCATGGCTTCAGGAGAAACATCATGACGACGATTCGTCCACAGGGGCAGCCTCCGCGATTCCTAGGCAAGCTCAGTGAGCAGGACTTCGAGGTCGCCACCTTAATAAGGGACGGAAAGAACGACTGCATCAGCATGTTGATGCACGGTGCCAAGATCCCACTGACCAAGGACATGCTAGAGCTCATCGTCCATGTGAACAACATCGGCGACTTGCGCCTGCTCAAACCAGGCGAGCAGTTCTACATTCCCAAGTTAGAGTCCTACGAAGCCCGCAAGGACGTCTGGATCGAGGCCTTTGCCGACGTCGATGATACCGACCGCATCGTGGTCAAAGCCGACTACGCCGGCATGTTGGTGCGGGACTTCGCCAAGGGTGGCCCCAGGATCGACCAACCACAAAAAGGTCGCACCATCCAAAACGGTGCCATCGACAAGAACCGGGAGAGACAACGGCTGGAGGAATCCCGCCTTCGCATCGAGCAAAAAGCGACGACCCTGATCTTTGAGCTCAGCGCCGACCATCCCAACGAAGACAAGGTGCTGTCTGCTATCTATGGGCACAGCCCCGAGGAGAGGGAGATCCTCTTCGCCGCCTATGGTGGCAAGGACAAATTGCTCAAAGACCTCGAGGCGAAGCTCTCGAACAAGGGATGGATGCAGGCCAAAGCTTGCCTGCGCGACAACAACCCCGATGGCCGTCTGCAGATCCACGACCAGCTCATGATTGGCACCGAACGCTTTGGCACCGCTGAGGACTCTGTGATGTATGTCCTCGAGCACGCCTGCGTACCGGGCAAACAGTTGCGGCCTTACCTCGATAAGATGCTCGCAGACGACTACAACTCCAGCGTCGACTTCATTCTCAACGACCTGTCGACGTTGGGCACCCGTTATCTCGGCGGTGCCCTCAAACGCAAAGCAGAGATGTTTCTCGAAGCGCCGCGTGATGAAAACGGCGAAGTGCCCCAGGCCTACAAGGATGCCTTCGACATTAGCGAGTTTATGCAGCAAAGACGAGTGAGCGGCCTGATCGACGCCATCGACGGCGTCAAGGAAGCGCCGATCCTCAGCATCTTTGAGAACAAGAGCCCCCAAGAGATCAAGGCCATCTTCCAGGCTTTCAAACACCTCTATCCCGATCAAGAAGGCGGTGACTTGACTCTGCGCATCTTTTCTCAAGATGGCTGGAGCTCCAAGGAACGAGAGCAACTCGAGGTTCTTCTCAAAGTTTCCCCAGACGGCAACTTCGATGGAGCACTGCAACCAAATCGTAACCAAGCCGGTGAGATCGATGCCAATGAACTGGCACGCTCCAAAGAAGCGATCAAAGAGTACACATCCATCGCTATCGATGACGCCCTCGGCGGCAAGTTTGGGCTTCGCTGGAACCAGAACGAAGACCTCCTCCTCCATGTCGCCTCGAAGTTCATCTGCGCCGATGGCGCAGAGATTGCCGGCAAAGTGTCACTGGCTGAGCTCGCCGCGTATCGCAAGACTGACGAATCAAAGCTCCGCGAGCAGATGCTCAAATCCTTTGGCAATGAGAAAGCGGAGCTCCGGGGTATCATGGAGCTCGCCCTCGACGGCGGCGACATCGACAATGATCCGCGAGCGATCGCCTACAACATCCACAAGGCGCTTGACGGCAGTACCTGGATCTTTTTCTCTACCCATGCAGCAGCCATGGGGCTGCTGTCGCGACTCTCCGCCGAGAAGATGGCCGAGGTGCGCGACGCCTATCAATCCCTATTCGGCGTCTCCCTGCCGGAGCACATCATCGAAGAGTTCGGCAGCGATGTGCTCGTCGAAGGCAGCAACATCCCCAATCGGGCCCTCGCCGAGGCGATGAAGGGAACCGATTACTTCGCCGACAAGGGCGACAACCTCGCAGCTCTGTACGACAAAGAGACCGGCGAGCTCACCGAGGCGGCCAAACTCATGTACACACTCGCAGGCTCCGACAAGGACGCCGCAAGGGATATTCTCCTAGACATCACCCGCACCGATCCCTTTGGTGCCTCAGCCGCCAAATTGACCGAGGATTATCGCACCCTGATGGGGCGAGAGCTCGTCGACGACGCCAACAGGCTCAGTCCATCCTTGGGTGCCCTCGCGGGCAAGGCCACAAACCAGCCCGACATCCTCGATGATCCCACCCAACTCGCCGAGGTCATCACCGGAATGGCACGCATGCAGTACGACGAGCGCACCAACGGTTGGAGCCGTTTCTGGGGTGCCGAAGACGAGATGTACAAGGCGGCCATCCTCGATTGCGTGAAATCCGTCGAGGAGGCCATGTCCTACGCCGAAATTCTTCGCGACGACCAGGGGGTCGCCATCGGCATGCATCTGCCGGGCGAGCAGACCATCGAATCCCCTGCGGGCAGTGGCGTCATGGTCAGCCCCATGGAGATGTTTTCCAAAGCCATCGAAAACGTCAGCCGCAGCGACGATGCCACAGCAGCCGAGATCAAAAAGAACGCACAAACCACGGCCACCATCGTGTCCATCGCCGTCGGCATTGCGACCTTGGGCGCTGGTGCCGCGGTTTCATCGGCGGTCAACGCATCCCGCGCCGTGGGTCTCGCGATCAAGGGTACCATGGCCGGCATCGGCATGTCGGGCAGCCGCGTCCTTGTCGAGGAAGGCATCAAGAACGACCTCCAGGGCAAGGACTTCCTCACGCCGCAGGCCATAGCCGAGGCAGGCTTGGGTGTCTTCTTCGTATGGGCACCAGGTTCCAGCGCTATCACCACAAAGGTAAAGGCCCTGTTGGCCGCCAAGGGCATCACCGATTCCGCCGTCGTCGCCAAGGTCGTCCACGCTGTCACCGCGGGCCACGGTGCCGGGCTGTTCAGCACGGGTGCCGGCATCGTGCACGGCGCCAGCAACGCGGTCAAATCCGGCGAGGAACTATCCTGGAAGCTCGCCACGGATATTCTCAAGAGCTACGGCATCGGCTTCAGCTTGGGCGCGGGATTCACCGCCCTGGGTCAAGTTGCTGGCAAGCTCAAAGGGGCAAAAGCCAAGACCACTGGCATCGAAAAGTTCCAACCCGCCCAATACGCGCTGCCAGAGGCGGCCAGGGACGCCAAGGAGATTGTGCGCCTCGCGAAAGCCTTGGACATGAATTGGATGCCCCCCGAGGTCCTCCACAGAATGAGTGTATCTTCGGTTAACGGCGCAAAGGAGCTTGCTGCGGCATACACTCCCCAAGGATGGCTCAGGGGCCATGATGCGCTGATGCCATTCCTCATGAAGGAACCGGTTATTGCCAAGACGATACTGAACAACCTCAAGGCTGCCCAGCTGAAAGGCCACAAGGGCGTCCAGCCGCAGAAGGCCTTGGGCCAAGGCGAAACACCCGCGATCAAGTCCAACGAATCAATGCCGCAACCAGACAACAGCATCAAGACGCCCAGCAAGGTCATCGAGAATCCGGTTGGCGGCACTTCGAACATCGGTAAAACCAGCGCTGGGATCCCAGAGAATGCCAAGGAGATCGCGTCACTGCTGGAGTCCAATGCGGAATTCGGCCACGCCTTTATGAGAGACCTTCAAAGAAGGGGAATTGCCCCAGACTTCATCAAGGTGGTTGACGGTAAGTTGAGAATCACGGACGGCAACAAGCTATCGGAGATCTTGACCAAACACCCCGAATTGAAAACCGGCCTGAAGGATTTCCAAGGAAGGTCTCCCGCGCAAGAAACAGGAACGAAAGAGCCGGTCGGCGAGAAGAAGGGCGGCGAAAATCCGGTCGTCGACGAACCGGTCGTCACGCAGACCGCCAAGTCGGCCGCCAAAAAGGGTGAAAAGCCGGTCAGCGAAAAGAAGGTCGGTGAAGAACCGGTCGGCGAAAAGAAGGTCGGCGAAAAGAAAATCGGCAACGAGTCGGCCAAGAAGTCGTGGTTCAGCTTTGGCAAAACCACCGACGTCCCATTCAGCAAGACTCTGGGCAAAATCGATAAGGCCAACAGCGCCTTCAAGCTCAACGAGATCCTCAAGCAGCGTGGTCAATTTGCCAGATCATACAACGCCGAAGAGCTCGCCCAGCTGAACCAGGCCATCGAGACCAGATTCATTGCCATAGCGGGAAAAGCGATCGGCAAGGAGCTTCCTGCGGTCGGCGACGACCTCACCAATTTGCTCAGCAAAGCGAACAGGGCGCTCAGCAAAATGAAGGGGAAGGGCCGTATCGTCGACACCGATTTCCTCGCATTGCTCAAGACCGTGCAGAAAGCCGGCAAGGGCAAATTGATCAGCACCAACACCTATCAATTGGCAAAGGCCGTGGCCGCCAAGACCCCCATGAGCTTCATCGAGAGCGTAGCGGTAGGGATACATCCCAACGCACTTCCGGCAGCAAAGATCGCAAACCGGGTCTTCAGAGGAATAGTGACGTTCAACAAGATCACAATACCTGTGGTCCTTGTTGCCGTTCCCACCGGTTTCATCGTGCTGCTCCGCAAAGAGAACAAGATGAAGAGACAACTCGGCGTTCCAACTTTCGGCGAGACGGTCGGCACAGTGAAAAATCTTTACCAGCAAGAGCTGCAAGACAACGGCATGCTCGGCTTCAACCCCGGCCAGTTGACTATCCAAGACGAAGTCCGCGTCGGTAGCGACGAGTACAAATCTGCCCAAACCGCAGCTGGTGTCGCCGACGAGGAAATCACCATCGTGGATTGATCGCCAACTCCCGCAGCAACGCGTTCGCGTTGAATCCCGGCAGGACAAGCCGACTGCAGGTGCCCATCATTTGGGCACACCGCGCCGCTGGCGGATTGAGGCCGTACTTGTTGTGCTTGATTGTCCCTATGCCATCCTCGACTTGCGCCCGCTCTTCCTTCTTCCTTCTCAACTCGACGACATTTTCTTTGCTCCATCCGCCACTGTCGGGAGCTCAGACGTTTCGAAAGCCTTTGCTCTTCCGAGAGCCCGGTGTGGCCGTCGAGTCGAGCAAACCCTTGCGCCGCCAGCCCGTCCGACGTAACCAAGTGGTGGGATCAGCCACCGGCTTTCGACCTCCACGCGGAACAATCGTGCCCACCTGAGGTTTCTGTCGCCAACCATCAAAGTAGGCAGCAGATGAAAAGGCATCGACGTACGTCGGAGACAGCGGCGTACCGTGTCTGCGTGCATTTCCAAGTACGTACGCTAGACAGTTGCGGACTTCCCGAGGCGTCCGGAGGACTCGCATGTGGTATCGGTCCGCGAATACTGGACCAGCACGACCGAGCGCTTTGTTGAGATTTCGAGCCAAACGAATGGTGAGGCCTTGCATTCCGCGGGAGAGCGACTCGGAATTTTGTCCCTCCACGATGGCGTGGATGTGGTCGCCCTGTACCGACCAGTCGGTGACACGAAATCCATCTCGCTGACACCCGCGAACGAACGCGTCGTGGAGGAGCCTGAACATCGACTTCCGCCGAAGACTGCCCACCACGTCTCTTCGAACCTTCATCGTGACATGAACCGGATAGCGTGAGGCAAGGGCTGGACGCGCCTGGTGCGTCACGCCAGCCCTACCATTCTTAGGCTTTCGCCCAGCACCTTTGCGTTTGCCACCCCAGGTCTTTAGAGTGAACTCGAACTGTTTGGGTCGTCGTCGTGACATCTTGATTCAGCACTAATTATAGTGCGGAGGTCTGACAGTTTCTGATCCCGAACGCGCATTGGGTTTGAACACTGATGCACATTCGATTTTTTGGACGGATCTCTTGTTGAGCCCACCTTGCTGTGTGGCAGGCAAGAAAGCCACCCGTCCGGCTCCATCCTCAGTGCCTCCCTCGCACCGGCCAAGGCCTGCGACAATGCCGAGCCCATGTTCCTGTGCGAAGTTGCAAGGCCGCGGGTTCCGCTCGTCCTGGGGACCACGGGACAGTCCTGTCCCACCGCCGGTCAAAGGGGAGCCGGCACTCGCGCCGCGTCATGAGTGTCGGGGACGACGCCGGTGCGCTTGCACAGGTGTTGCCAGACCGGTATGAGGCGGCTCCATGAAAGCGCGCAAGGTCGTCGATGACATTTTTTGGGTGGGTGCGGTCGATTGGGACCGACGGATGTTTGACTCCTTGGTGCCGATTCCCGAGGGCACCAGCTACAACGCTTACGTTGTACGGGGCAAGGACAAGGTCGCGCTCATCGATACGGTGGAGCCTGCCTTCGGCGAAGTGTTGCTCAGTCGCCTCGCCGACCTCGGCATCGACAGGCTCGACTACGTGGTGGCAAACCACGCTGAGCAGGACCACTCGGGCATGTTGCCAAAGATCCTCGAGCGCTATCCCGAGGCCCGAGTGCTTTGTACTGCCAAGTGCAAGTCGATGCTCCTCGATCACCTGGCGGTCGCTGGCGAGCGCCTCGATGAGGTCAAAGATGGTGAGAGCATCGATCTCGGTGGCAAGAGCCTGCGGTTCATTCATTTTCCCTGGGTGCACTGGCCCGAGACCATGTTGACCTACGTGGCCGAGGCCAAGGCGCTGTTTCCCTGTGATCTGTTTGGGGCCCACCTCGCAACCAACGAAGTGGTTGCCGCTGACGCGGCCAAGGTACTGCCCAGAGCCGAGCTCTACTACGCCGAAATCATGATGCCCTTTCGCGATAAGATCGCGAAGGGACTCGCCAAGGTAGACGAGCTGGCGCTCGAGATCATTGCCCCAAGTCACGGCCCGGTGCTCACGGAGCCACAGTTGATCATTGAGGCCTACCGCGCATGGACTGGGCCTGCGGTCGCCAACAAGGTGGTGATCCCCTATATCTCCATGCATGGGAGCACCCGATTGATGGTCGACGCCCTCATCGAGGAGCTCACCACCCACGGCATTCTGGTTGAGCGCATCGATCTCGAGGTGATAGACCTCGGCAAGCTCGCCCTCGCCCTCGTCGATGCAGCCACCGTCATCTTTGGTACGCCGACGGTGCTGATGAGTGCCCACCCCAACGTGCTCTACGCTGCCCTTGCCGCCAATCTTCTCAAGCCGAAGGTGCGTCACGTTGGCGTCATTGGCTCATTTGGCTGGGGTGGCAAATCGGTGGACCAAATAACCACAGCCGTCTCTGCCCTCAAGGCCGAAGTGCTGCCGCCGGTGCTCGCGCGCGGCACACCCGACGAGAGGGCTCTCACTGAGTTGGCAGCGCTCGCTGCCGCCATCGCCGCCAAGCACGCGGTCCTGGGCGATTGACGATTCGTCGACTGGGCGGCGTCCGAGAGCGCGAGTCCAATCTATGGGACACCTTAACGTATGCGGCGCAACTCGGCGGCGAGATCACGCAGTCGATCACCGCGCACAATGTCTTCGAGATTCAAGGATAGCCGCAGACGCCAATTGGGACGCTCATTGGAGGTGCCCGGAAGGTTGACCTGGTCCAGCTGCAACAGGACATCCTCGAGCTGGACCATCATTATCTTGCAGGGAGTTCGCGCCACATAGGCGTGAATTGCCCGCGCGAGCTCAACGGTCATGTCCGGGCACGACGCCGGATCCACACTCATCCCCTCCGGCAAAAGCCCCTCGCGCTCGAGCGCTTCGAGCAGGCGAGCCCTATCGTTGGCGCGCGTTCTAACCTGCTCTGCATGCACTTGATCAGAAGGAAACATCCCGAGCTGAGAGCGTTCGGCAATATCCTGACCTTTCCAGTAGCCGGCGATGGTTGGCAAATCGTGGGTGCTCACCGCTGCCAGAGCGTTGGCTGCAAATGCCGCCGGTGGCTTGGGGTGTCCGTCGGTCTTTTCGAAATAAAAGAGCCGGTAGGACAATATCCCCGTGGGCGCGAGGGCCGCGCGCAGCTCGTCTGGCACAGTGCCGAGATCTTCACCAATGACGATGCAACGGTTCCGCTGGCTCTCGAGGGCAACAATGCCAAGGAGATCACCGAGAGGATAGTGGACGTAGGCACCATCGCCGGCCGATCTTCCCTCAGGCACCCAGAACAAGCGCATTAGCCCCATCACGTGGTCGATGCGCAAGGCGCCGGCATGTTTCATGCTGGCCCGCAGCGCCGCAACAAACGGCGCATACTTCGCCCCTCGCAGCTCCAATGGCACCAAGGGTGGCAATCCCCAGTTCTGCCCCTGCAGATTGAAATCATCGGGCGGCGCGCCAATTGAGGCACCCGTGGCATAGAGCCGCTTGTTGGACCACGCCTCCGCGCCACTGCGGTCACACCCGAGGGCCAAATCCTGATAGAGCCAAACATCGGCTGAGCGGGCTCGGCGCATCACATCCCTGAGCTGCAGATCAACCTGCCACTGCAGGTACTGATGAAACAACACCCGCTCGCTGTGGTCTGCGCAGAATTTGTCAACCGCGGGAGAAAGCGGATCTCTGAGCTCCTCGGGCCAGACCTGCCAACCCCAGATTTCACGATTGGCCTGGTACAGACTCTCTTGAATCGCCTCAAAGATTGCGTGCCGCCGCAGCGCCACACCACCGGCGTCAACGAAGTCGCGCAGGTGCCCGCCGAGCTCACTGTTTGTGCGCCAATGGGCCTCGAGAAAATGCGCAAAAAGAAGCTCACACACCTCGAGCTTGGCGCGGGCAACCGCGGTGTAGGCAACGTGTTTGGCTCGACGCAACACCGCCAACCTTTCGGTGAACGCGTTTGAGCAAACCAACGACTGCGCGGGCTCGCATCCCTCAAAGTCAGTGATTGACTCAACGTCGAGATAGATGACGTTGCAAAACAACCGACTCGACGGAGAATAGGGGCTCGCATTTTCCGGATTGTGGGCAAACATCGCGTGCAGGGGATTGATGCCCACGACTGCGCCGCTCAATTCACTCACCGTTTCGACCAGTGCCCCAAGGTCCCTGAAGTCGCCAATTCCCCAATTGCGACGGGAGCGCAGTGCGTAAAGCTGAACCGCCAGGCCCCAGGCCCGTCCCTCCCCCGTAAGCTCCGGCGGGACAAAACACGAATTCGGGGTCACAATGATCTGTTGCTCGACGACACGCTTGCCGCGGCGAAGCTCCAAGCGGTGATAGCCGAGGCCGAGCTCTACCGCTAACTGAAATTGCCGGGCGCTGATTCCATCGCGGACGTCAACAACCGGTAGATCGAAAGGTTTGAAGGCACCGCGATGCCGCGGACCACGCTCCTCCGTCAGCACCCACTCCCATTGTTCAGCGGCCTCGTTGTCGCCGATTCGCATAACAATCGTGCTGGGCTTACCCAAAGGGGTCACCAACACCGGCTCGAGAATTGTTTGCCACGGACGCCCATCGAGCTCAGCCAGGGCTGTTTCCACGGAGGTCTCACCATCGAGCATCCCCATGGCACCCAAGAGCGCCATCTGCGTCTCGAGGGTCACTCCATGTCGGTTGCCCCAGATGTCGGGGTATTCGAGCTGCACTCCGCAACGAACGGCGAGCTCTGCCACCTTGGCCGGTTCAGTCATGTTCGCGCTCTTCGCCGTCGACCGCGGTCTGAGCGCCCAAGGGCATGCGGTGGTCGCGCCTCATCTCTTCATTCGCCTGCGGTATGGGTTGGTGACAGCTCAGAAGGCCAACTGCATCTGTGTGCGTACGGCCATGTCGTATCGGTTGTCACTGTCTCGTTCATGGAGGAGCAATGCCCCTTCGACCTGCAATTTGAGCGTCGAGCCCAGGACATAGACATTGAGGTTGAGATTGAGCTCGTTCTCTGCCGCGGTCTGCCCAATTGCACCAATGTCTTCGCCCGCTCCGAGACGCGCCCGAGCTCTGCTCTGAGCGTCCTCTCGCAATCCAGACAACACCCGAACCGTGGAGTATTTGACTGCAAGCTCGTAACGTTGCTCGAAGAGATAGCTCAATTGCACGAGCCCACCCCACAGACCGAACACGTGACTGCCAGCGCGCTGTGTCGGATCGTAGAACCCGAGATAACCCACAGCCGTGCCGCCAAAGCCACCAACCGCCAGGGCCACCTCCGGCGCAATGCGCAAGCGCATGTCCTGACCGGGCGTTGGCTCGATGTCCCATGCCACAGACATTCCCGTCGACCAACGCAGGCCGCCCCCCGCAAAGTCCGTGGGGTACCGTACATCGATCCCTCGAGCGTTGTAGGCGACGTGCGCCACGACTTCGGCGTGCAGATTTTCGAGCGGTGAAGGGTCATCTAGGCTCGAAGCGTTGGGACGGTCGAGCCCATAAATGAGTGGCATACCCACACCGTGGGAGGCGCGAGAATTGACGCCATCGAACACGCCGATTTGGTATTCCCACTCAGGAGAAGCAGACACACCATTGTGCAGCATCACGCCCAGTTGCCGCTCGGCACCAAAGTACTTCGAGGGATAGGACCAATCGAGCGTCGGCCTGTCTTTGAAGGAATTGAGGCGCCAGCGGGTAAACGGGATCTTCATCTGTCCAACCCGCAACCGCACCTTCGAAGAGAATGCATAGTCGCCGTAAATATCCATAAGCTCCATCGCCCCAGGCACAATGTTGAGATGCAGGAGCAAGGAGAGATCGCCACCCAATAACTTGGCGGCTAGCACGGGGCGAATTCGACGCAGATAGAGCTCGAAGGTCCCCGTCGACGTCTCGCCTTCGTCGATTCTCGTGCCATCCCAACGCGCCTGCACCGTGAGCTGTATCTCAAGCTCACTGTTGCCGTCGTCGCTCGTGAGAAGAAAACGAGGCGTCTTCTTTGGAATTTGCGCCAGAACAACAGTCGGCAACAACAGAATCAGACACGCAGTCGAGATACATCGAAAGTTTGTCAACATCAGATCACTCCGTGGAATCGGGCCCTTATCGCCCAGGTGTCTGCCCACGGCAAGCAGAGATCTGCAACACCGAGGTTGCTTCGCCCCGGTGGTGCAGGGACAATTGCCGGATGGGGACACTGGAAGCCTTGCAGAATGGTTGGCGGCGAACACGCGATGCCTTTGACTATGCGTTTGGCGATCCAGCGTGGCCTTTTCGCTATCTCAAGTTGGCATTCATACTCCTCATTCCCGTCGTCGGCTACTTGGCCCTATTGGGCTGGCAGGTGCGAGTGTTTGACTCGGTGCGATTGGGTCGCCGTGGACTGCCGGTGCCAGAGCTCAGCACCGACATCGGGCGTGGAGTCCCCACTTTCATCAACGCCATCCTGTTGTTTGTCGTCCCCGTTTTTCTCGCCGCATTTTTGGCCCTGCCGCTCGACGCCCTCGGTATCCCCCCCAATCGCTACACCGACCCAGAAGTCTTGCGTTGGCTCGCGATCTCGTTCGTTGTCGTTGCGTACCCGGAACTCTTGCGGCGCTCTGTTGTTCACGGCGAGAAGCTCGCCCTACTCAAACCCTTCCCGAGCTTCAGGGCCATGCTCCACGATCCGGTATCGTTTGCGTTCACACTCTTCGGAACCGTGGTCGCCCTTCTTGTCGCCAGCTTCGGCATCTACGCTTTCGGTGTCGGCGTGCTGTTCACCATTCCCATCGGCCATGCCATGGCCGCACACGTGGTGGTGCATTGGCAGCGTGACCTCGAAACCGG
>Ga0156517_1064_pt5 | contig 18614 bp, 15 predicted proteins | sample RifOxyB3_FD_111912 | JGI IMG/M metagenome (GOLD analysis project Ga0156517, IMG submission 111912) | Deltaproteobacteria bacterium RIFOXYB12_FULL_58_9 | reverse complement strand
CCGCGCGGTGATTTCCATAGTACAGCCGCGCGGTTGCGAGAACCCGATCATCGAAAGCCCCCATGGGCGTGGCAAAGCTCTCGACCTCCTGGCCGATGATGTCTTCGATCCACGCCTTTGACTCGCCGAGCTCGTAGTCGATTTCCTCGGTGGTGAGCGTGGGCAGATTGAGGTGATTGTAAGTATGGCTGCCGACCTCGTGGCCGCTGCGCGCCATGGCTCGCAAATAGTCGACGTTCATGAATTCCCGACCTCCGAGAGCGGTCGTCCGCACGATGGTGTAGAACGTCGCTCTGAAGCCCCGCTCCTCGAGCGCTGGAGCGGCGAGCTCGTAGTGACTGCCGTAGGAGTCATCGAACCCAAAAGTCACCATCGCCCCCCAAGGCTCGGCACACGGATCGCAGAAAACACAGGTGTCGACATCATCGCAAATCCCGTCTGCGTCAGCGTCGCCGACATCACAGGGAGTAAGCTCGTGGTCTGGCAGCGGATCATCGACAGGATCGCACATGTCGCCGATGCCATCCCGGTCGTGGTCCGCTTGCGACGCGTTCCACGAGTTCACGCAGTTGTCGACGCCGTCGCAGATGCCGTCCGAATCCGCGTCCGAGCCCGGACCATCGCAACGGTCGCAGCGCCAGCACTCGCCGAGCCCGTCACCATCGGCGTCCGCCTGCCCCGGGTTGTAGCAGTCCAGACAGTTGTCGATCGCGTCGCAGATCCCGTCGCCGTCCGCGTCCCCGACGATGCAGGCCGCAGGTTGGCACAGGCTCTGTTGACAGCTCTGTGATGCGCAGTCCCTGTTGACCACGCACGCGGAGCCGAGCCCGCAGGGTCCGCAGGTAGCACCGCCACAGTCGAAGTCAGTCTCTTCACCGTTGGCAAGTCCATCAAAGCAGCTCGGCTCGATTGGCTCATACACGTCTCCCTCGCCGTTGCCATCCTCGTTGCCGTCCTTGTCGCCCGGGTCCGGATTTGCCCCGTCCGGGCAGTTGTCACACGCGTCGCCCACTGTGTCGCCATCAGTGTCGCCCACTGTGTCACCATCTGTGCCATCAGAGTCGCCCGTGTCGCCATCAGAGTCGCCCACTGTGTCGCCATCAGAGTCGCCCAACGTGTCGCCATCAGAGTTGCCCAACGTGTCGCCATCAGAGTTGCCCACTGTGTCGCCATCAGAGTCGCCCACTGTGTCACCATCAGAGTCGCCCACTGTGTCGCCATCAGTGTCGCCATCAGTGTCCGCGTCCTTGACCTGCACGAGCGCAGTCCTCGGCACCAACGAGATGTCGCACACAGCCAGCATTGTCGTGCCGACGAGCCCGATCAGAACGTTGCCACGAATACTCATGAAAAGTCCGTTTCTCCTCGTTGCTCGCGGTCCCGACCCTGTGGTGCTGACCTCCAAGCCGATCGATCTCGATCGCTTCTCCCTGGAGCGACGCTGCTGGTTCTCAGCAAACATGGGGACAAGGCAGCCTTTCCGCAAGCCATACATTTTGGGACATACGCTCCTCAAGACCCAGTGCGAACGGGCAATACTGCAGAATGACCAATCGATACCTTGCCAATCGAACCTCAGGTACACACCCTATTTGGGAGGTTCGGCCACCATGCTTAGAGACGTTCTTGATTGCGAGCGCGCCCACCCACTCCTGTGGGTCCGGTGACCGAACCTCTTACACCTTCAACTCGTGAAGGGTGCAAACAATCACGACAGCAGCATTGGCCAAAGCACCATGTCGGTAGCAGATAGGGGCATGGATTTCATGTGAGTGCCTGGATTGGTCTGGATTGTGATGCAGATAGTTCGCTGAGGCGGCCAAATCAAACACCCGCGGCCAAATCAAACACCGGCGACGGATTGGCGGCTCCGTTTGTTGAGCAAGCCCGACCGGGTGCGTCCTTGATTGACGCCGGTCCGCGCCGCCACACACTGTCGAAGCTGGGGCATGGGAGCAACTACCTTCGGTGCCCAGTCTCGCTGAGGCAGATCTGAGCTGAAGACCATCGACAGAGACCGACCGCTCATCATCGCTAGCCGTGCTGGATCCCGCAGAACAAAATGACGTCCACGTTTGGTGAGGATTCCATCATTTGTCCAATCGTGGAGTGCCCGCGCCACCGACCGAGAGGTCACTCCAAGCATGTTCGCCAGATCACTCTGCGACAAGGGAATGCGAATCTGGATTCCATCCACGACAGGCAGACCGAAGGCGTCAGCGTAGGTAACGAAGAAGTGTGCGAGCTGAGCACCAACATTATATAGGGCCGAGGTCTTCTGCCGGTTGGTGGCCACACACAGTCGTGCCGAGGTATCCTTCAGCAGGTTGAACGCCAAGGCGTGGGAGCTCCGCGCCGCCTCATCGATAGAAACTTTGGAAATGGCGCGCACCGTGGTTTTTTCGAGGGCCTGGGCCGACTCCGTGTATGCGAGCCCCAAAAGACACTCCGACACCCCATAAACAGCCGGAGCCCTAAGCACCTGATGGGTAACCTGAATGCCATCATCGGAACTGGAATACAGGCGGATCGATCCTGTTTCGACGACAAAACAGGATCCCGCCGGGTCCCCCTCCTTGACCAGGCACTCCTCCGCGCCGATCGCCAATAGGATTGATTCATTTAGCAATTTTTCAACAACTGGATTCTCCACCCCGTCGAACACCGGGTGAGATGATCTTACAACTCTCAATGTAGCCGTGGTCATGACGATCTCCGTGGTGTGTGTCTCACAACCATACTTATCGGTCGGCCGGCCAATCTGTTGCTAATTAATCGACCGGCCGAACAAATAATCTCCAAATGACTGTGATTCGTCGCCAGAGCATGTGGTTTCCCATGGTTTTCCGTGGTTTCCCGGTTTCGCACCGCTTTGTGCAAATGGGGCTAATTCGAACTGGCGTGGGGCTGTTGGTTTCGGGTCAGCGGCAAATCGGCGGGTTTGCCGAGCTGATCCGTTGCCGACACGGCTGTGTCGGCAACGCGTCGTTCAATCTGTGCCAGTCGAGCAAAGTACTGACGTCCAAAATCTGGGAGGCGCCGAAGCCAGTTCGCGGCATGCGCAGGCCGATTCCATTTGGGACCGAGATGCGAAGGTGGGCACCTTTGGTGCCCGCCGCGCATCGAAAACCCAAATGGGGTCGACCGGAGCAGCGCAAGCGAACTGGCGCAGGTTAGCGGCCAGTTTCGGGCTGGGTCGGGGCAACCCAAGCTACAGGCAATACCCAACGCTATTGGAAGGTTGGCCCGCCGCGTCGGTCAATGTGACCAGTCGACATTTTTTGTCGGCCAAAGCACCATCGCAATCCTCGTGCGTCGCACACGGGGAGGTGCAGATGTTCTTGATGCAATGGTCACTCACGCACTCGCTCGCCACAACGCAGTCGGTGCCATCGGCGGCGGTGCCGACACCCATCCTCGGCATGCACGCAGGAAGGTAGCCTTTGGGATTGGAACTGAAAGTCGCCAAATCAAAGCCCACGTCGGACGGCCAAGAATAGCAACGATGATCAGCATCGCAATCGACGTTGGAGCGACAGGCTTCCGCACAGGTCCGGATGCAGGAGAGTGTTGGACAGTCGAGCGGGCCATCGCACGGTTTCGTTCCGCCACTGCACACACCCATGCACATTCCGGTGTCGCACTCGCCATCATCCCCGCACGCGGCCCCAACGGGTAACCAGTCGGTGGTATCGCTCTGGGCGCATATCTGCACACCGCTCTGGGCGTCGTCCTCGTTTTCTGCCCGGCAGACCTCCTCCTCGGAACAGTCGCGGTCGGCGGCGCAAAGACTTGCGCACCCATCCTCCTCCAAACACATGCCGGTTTGGCATTGGTTGCTCGAGGTGCAATCACCTTCGGGGCCCACGGTGAACCATTCGGAAGTCGACGAGTCGAACTGATCGCGCGAGGCGCACAGAGAGACCCCTTCGAGGGGTACGTCATAGAAACTCATGCACAACCATCCATCGCCCGGACAATCGACGTCACCGCCAGCCCCCGAGCCAATACACATGGTGGTGCAGATCTTCTTGGCATCACCAAAACAGGTAAGTCCCTCGACGCAGTCGGGTTGGCTCACACACAACCCGCCCATCTCAACTGTTCCTGGCTCGGGCGGCGTGCACACGCCATCGCGGCACTCTTCTCCGGAGGTGCACTGCAGAGTGTCTGTGCAGGGCCCGCAAACACCGGTGAGACAGGCCTCACCCACACGACATTCCACTTTGTCGAGACACTCGCCACAGTGTCCGGCGTAACAGCCCTCACCTTCAGGGCATTGCTCCGCCATTTGGCACTCGGGATCAGTGCAGTAGCGAGTCGCCCAATCGCAAATCTTCAGTTCCCCCCCCAGGCTGCACATCTCATCGACAAAACACTGCATGCAAGTGCCCAAAAAACAGGCAAGGCCACCGCAATCCTCAATCGTCTGGCAGGTGTCATCACCACCACCGTTGGTACAACGACCGCCACTGCAAATCAGCGGTGACGGACAATTCGATGCCCCAGATGCATCCTCCACACACGACTCGCACACCTGGGTCGCAGTATTGCAAATGAGACCGTAGGGGTTGCAGTCATTTTGGGTCTCACAACCTGGATCCCCCCCCACTGGCACGCAGGCATTCGCGCGACACTCATGATCGGGCGGACAATCGTCGACACTGAGACAGCGCACGCACTCTTGCGTGACGGGATTGCAGCGCAGGCCACCGCAGTCGTCGTCGTCCACACAGCCACTGGTGGTACCGCAGGTGCCGTCCGACTGACATCGCTTGCCCTCTTCACAATGGTCGTCCTGCAGGCAATCGACACAAGCGCCCACAATGATGTGGCAATATTTGCCGAAGGGACAATCCTGGTGCGTATTGCAACTGGCGGGAATGTCCTTGCAAACACTGAGCTCACAATATTGAGTCAAGGGATCGGGACAATCCTGGGAGGTCATACACTCTGGATCAGAATCACCACCGCCCATATTCTTGACCGGATCGCGAGCGCCACCGCAGGCACCCAGAAATCCCAAGGTCACGCCCAGCACCGCTACTTTCGCGAGAGATTTCATCTCTGTCCTCTTTGAATCTTGCAAGGTGGTCGGACAATAGGCAGGCGCCTGCAAAAGTGTCAACACGGTGCCGGGCGTCGCTGTGTCACCCGCAACGGGACGGGTTGTAACGCCTCGAGATGAGAACGTCGTTGGACAAACAACCCGGGCCAGATTGCGGTTAAGTTACCCCGAATGGACCGAATGGACCCTCGGCCCTTGACATGCCAGTTATGGGTCACATTCTACCTAGCGATTGCTTCCGGGAGACCGGGGTTCAAAAGACAACCCGGGCCAGCCATGCTGGCTCGAGCCTTCGAGGAGAAGACAAATGGCAGAGAGAGTAAACGAGATGATCAGCGTGCTCCGCACCTGGCAAGGGCTTGAGCGGCAGGCAATGAACGACACCGCCGAAATCCAAGAGACCACCAACAGCCGATTCATTCGCATGGTCATGGAGATCATTCGACACGATTCGCTGATGCACCACCGCGTGCAGCAATTCCTCATCGACTCGGTTACCAAGGAAGACATTGCCGTCACCCGAGAAGATATCCAAGAGATCTGGGAGAAGATCGAAGCCCACGACCGGATGGAAAAAAAGACCATCGAGCTCGCCGAGGGCCTCAAGGCCAAGGCTTGGAACCCAGTTCACAAGAGCCTTCTCGACTATTTGCTTCGAGACGAAGCCAAGCATGACACCATGCTCCAGCAGCTCAACGCAATGAAGACAGAGATCGGCAAAGCCTCAGGCGCCTAGTCACCTGATTCGCCAAGGGCTTCCGAGCCCCTTCCGTTCCCTTCCCTTCCCTTCCCTTCATTTAATCCAATCCACAGTTGACAAAACGGTGGCATACGCCGGTCGATGTCTTATCTTGCCTGCATGATGGGCTGGACAAGATGAGACTCAAATCCATGGCGTTCTTGACCTCGTGTGTTGTCCTGCTCACCGTTGGAGGTGCAATCGTGGCACTCGGAGAATCGAACAAAACCGTGATCGCAAAAAACAACGCGGGCACCTGTGACAATGACCTCGAGAGCATTCGTGGCAAGCTCACCCCTGAGCAGTACCGCATCACCCAGGAAAAAGGCACCGAACGGCCTTTCGACAATGCCTATTGGAACAACAAGCGTCCGGGCATCTACGTCGATGTGGTTTCTGGCGAGCCGCTGTTTAGCTCTCTAGACAAATTCGATTCGGGTACCGGTTGGCCGAGCTTTGTTCGCCCACTGGAGGAATCGGGTGTCATTGAGCACCGCGACGATAGCCACGGCATGCTTCGAACCGAAGTTCGGTCATCCCATGCAAACTCCCACCTTGGACACCTGTTCAATGATGGCCCAGCACCAACCGGCATGCGCTATTGCATCAACTCGGCTTCACTGCGTTTCATCCCAGCCGAAGAACTCGAAGCAGAAGGTTACAGCCCGTACGTCAAGCTGTTTACCGCACAAGATGCCAGTGCCAATGTCTCAACACAGGAAGTGGCCATTGTCGCTGGTGGATGTTTTTGGGGGGTTGAAGACCTCATCCGTAAACTTCCCGGGGTCATTGATACAGAAGTCGGCTACACCGGCGGAAACCTCGACGAGCCCAAATACTCCGACGTCAAGACGGGTCGCAGCGGCCATGCTGAGGCTGTACGAATCACCTTCGATCCCGCACGCACGAGCTATCGTGCTATCCTCGAGCTCTTCTTCCGCTTGCACGACCCCACCACCAAAAACCGCCAAGGCAACGACATCGGCACACAGTATCGATCCGCCATCTTTGTGCAGGATGAAACGCAGCGGCAAGTCGCCCAAGAGGCGAAGGCAGCGGTCGACAAATCCGGCAAGTGGCCACAGCCGGTGGTCACAGAAGTGATCGAAGCCGGGACCTTCTACCGCGCTGAAGACTATCACCAGGACTACCTCATTCGAAATCCTGGTGGCTACACCTGCCACTATATTCGCGATTGACCACCAAGGGCACCGTGCCCATTTACGGCCCTAGCCAGATCTCACGGAGTTTGTCGACGCGGGGACCTTCTGCCCCGCCGAAGACCGTCTGGACTGGCCCATTGGGCGATCAAGAATGGAAGCAACGCATGATAGGCAGAGCCAGACACCAAGCTCGGAATGACTTTGTTGGAACAAAGGCGATAGATGCCTTCGACATCCTGCCAACCTAAAGCCAGGTAGCCCTCGCTGACCAAGAATGGCAATTGTCTCCAGGAGTCTTTGAGCTCCTCGAAGTAAATCTCCCAAAGGATGCGCATCCTCAGTTGGTAGGCGTCCTTGTCCATTTTGATCGAAAAATCCGGGTATAGGCGATCCGCATGACAGTAGACCGGCGCGATTGTTTTCAGCGCTGCGTGCAAACTGAATGAGACATCCATGTGGTTGGGGTGCCCATACTCGCCGTGTGGGCAATGGGTGAAAAACGCGTCATACGTGCCGGTTTGTCCCAATGCGGTGAAGCGCTCAGTCAATTCATCGACGGGAAGGTGATCCGTGAGGCTGTCCCGATAGCTCCAAGTCTCCAGATTGGTCACGCCAAGCAGCTCACAAGCACGCTGCAGGTGGGTCTTGCGTTCCGCACCTGCGCCCAACCAATTGCCGTCGGTCACGCACAAAACATCTGCTTTGCCCCGCAACGCCGTCGTGAGCAATCCGCCAAAAAAGAGGGTCTCGTCATCTGGGTGCGCCACGACCACGAGTGCCCGGCGAACGTCTGCAAGCTCCTTGGGGAACGATGTGTTCATCTTCGCACTGAAACTGGTTGAAACTATCGATAAAAGTACGCCCAGGTGTTCAACTAACCACCTGCCAGGCATAGGCGCAAGCAAGGATGACGTGGAGGACATGGAGAAGATGGCTGAGGTTGCCAGCGGATGATCACGGCCGACAATCACGGCTTGGCAGAAGCCTCGGGTTCTGCCATACACCGGGCTCGCTACCGTCGAGGAACGCCGCCGGGCTGCCCTCGACTTGACATGAAGGCCAACGCTCCCATCTTCAGCCAATGCATGGAAGCGCGCAACGGACCGGAAGCACGATGAATCGCCGCGATTATTATGAAATCCTCGGGGTTGGACGAAACGCATCAGACAAAGACATCAAGTCGTCCTACCGCCGTTTGGCCATGGAGTTTCATCCCGATCGGAATCCGAGCCCCGAAGCCGAAGAGAAATTCAAAGAAGCCTCAGAGGCCTATGAGGTCCTCTCTGACGCCAACAAGCGCGCCATATACGACCGCGCTGGCCACGATGGGCTGCGTAACACCGGCTTCTCTGGTTTTTCCGGTGTCGGCGTCGATGATATCTTCTCCTCCTTTGGCGACATCTTCGGCGATCTGTTTGGCTTCAGTGGTGCCGGCCGTACCCGCCGCGGTGGTCCAGCAAGGGGGTCAGACCTCAGATACGACATGACCATCGATTTCAAGGCTGCAGTGTTTGGTCTGGAGAAGGATGTCGAGTTGGACCAGTTGCTTCGATGCGAAGACTGCCATGGCAGCGGTGCGGAGCCCGGCTCGCAGGTCGTTCGGTGTGCTACCTGCCAGGGGCGCGGACAGGTCATGCATGGCTCTGGGCTGTTTTTGATCAGCACCACCTGTCCCGAGTGCCAAGGCCAAGGTATGCGCCAATCCTCACCATGCAAGCATTGTCGCGGCGACGGTCGCGCTGTGGGGAAACGCAGCGTATCGGTGAAGATCCCCGCCGGATTCGAAGATGGCATGAGCCTTCGCTACGCTGGCCAAGGAGAACCCGGTCCCCGTGGTGGCCCACCCGGTGACCTCTACATCGCTGTGCGAATTCGTCCGCACAAAACCCTGAAACGCGAGGGTGAACATCTCATCACCGAGGTCAAGATTGACATGGTGCAGGCAGCGCTCGGTGACACCCTCACCGTCGAAGGTGTGGACGGCGACGAGGAGGTCAAGATCCCTGCCGGCTGCCAACCCAACGAAGTGGTGATCCTGCGCAAAAAAGGTGTTCCCCATTTGCGCGGTTCTGGCCGCGGCGACCTGCACGTCATCTGTCGTGTTGAGATCCCCAAGTCACTCAGCTCCACGCAAAAAGACCTGCTCCTCGAGTTCGCCGGAAGATCTAACTCCGACGCAAAAAAGAAGAAGAAGAAAAGACACGGCCTGTTCTCCTGAGAATCGCTCACATCACCGCAGGCTTGCCCGTGACATTGAATCGCGTTCGTCATGAGGTGGGGAGGTGAATGCCATCCCAGCGCCATTGACGGCGCAGAGGGACTGCAGAAATCTCTGGCGCTACCCTTGATTCGTGCAGAGACTACCTCATCAAGGGCGACCGCTGCACCCAAAGACCAGCCGTAGCCGAAGGTGACAGAAAAAGGAGCGGTCGCGTGAGAGCTCATAAATCCTTGGAATCCCGCGTCGCGTCGAGCACGGCCATTGAGGAGATCCTCGAAGCGATGCCCGTCGCAGTCATTGCCATTGACGCTGCAAGAAACTTGCGGGCGGCCAATGGACTGGCCAAAAACCTTCTCGGCACCCTCGAGATCTCTGAGACCCCACGAGGCCCGGGGGATCTCCTCAATTGTCTCAACGCCATTGCCCAACCTGAAGGCTGCGGACATTCAGACAGGTGTCACGCGTGCACGATGTGGCAGTCAGCGGAAGCTGCCATTGCTGGTAGCCATGTCTCCCAGCGCGAAGTACACGTTCGTACATGGGTGGGACAACAGGTTGTCGAACGGGTGTTTCTGATTTCTGCTGGGCCACTACCCCAAGGGGCCCTCGACACCCAGATTCGCGCATTGCTGGTCATCGAGGATGTCACACACCTACACCGGTTGCGCGGCATCATTCCCATCTGCGCTCAATGTAAAAAGATCCGCAATGACGCCCAAGCATGGCAAGCCGTGGAGAAGTATATCGAAGACAACACCTATGCGTCTTTCACGCACTCAATGTGCCCAACTTGCGTAGCGACTCTCTATCCCAGCCGCTCCCAGCAGACTCCCTGACCCCATCGTTTCCGACAGGCGTTGCCAGAATGACTAGAGAAACCTCCACAGCTCAGCCTTGCAGTCCGGCTCCTTCAGCTTGGCGTTTTGCCCGCTTGTGTTGCAGGATCGCCTGCTGTGTACGCCCGAGCATGCAATGGGGCGCAGGCAATCCACATTGCCCGAGGCCAGCCCGTGGGCGACACAGTCCCCGACACCACGTGGCCTTGAAACGCAGCGCCGGACAGCGCCGCCGCGACTCGTCTGCTCGACTGATGGCTCTTGGGTCCTTCTTGGGATTGAGCTTCAACGTGATATGGGCCATGGTCTCCTATCCTTTTGGATGATGCCTCCCCCCCCGCACCGAAGATAAGCACTCCACATAACGACGCAATGGCAAACAAGGCGGGTTGACCAAAACAGAGAACCTCACCATATTGCCCGCCTATGACCCAAAACCTTCTTCTCAACTCCGACCTCGACTTGCCCGTCATCAGTCGCGGCAAGGTTCGTGACAACTACGATCTTGGCGACAAGATCTTGCTGGTCGCCTCCGATCGCCTATCGGCCTTCGACGTCGTTTTCAAAGAGGGCATCCCGGACAAGGGGCGGGTCCTCACCCATGTGTCACTTTTCTGGGTCGACAAGCTTGCGGCGTGCAAGCCCTACCATTTGGTAACCGCCAACGCCGCCGACATGGGCCCGAAAGTTGCCGCCAGAGCAGCAGAGCTCAATGGTCGCGTTATGCTCGCTGAGAAGCTCGAGATGATCCCGGTGGAGTGCGTCGTTCGCGGGCACCTCGTCGGCTCAGGATGGAAGGACTACAAAGCTACCGGCAAGGTGTGTGGACACGATCTCCCGGCGGGAATGCAACAGGGCGATCGCTTTGACGAGCCGTTGTTCACCCCATCCACCAAAGCCGACATGGGTGATCATGACGAGAACATCTCCTTTGAGCGAGCCGTCGAGCTGGTCGGCAGCGACATCGCGCGCGAGCTGCGCGATCGTTCCATCTCCATCTTCAAGGAAGCTGCGGCCTACGCCCGCGAGCGTTCCCTGATATTGGTCGACACCAAGTTCGAGTTCGGCCGTCGCGCCGACGGCACGGTGGTTTTGGCGGACGAGGTGCTCACCCCCGATTCCAGTCGCTACTGGGATCTCGCAGAGGCCGAGGCGACCGAGCGTGGCAAAACTCCACCGAGCTTTGACAAACAAGTCGTGCGCGACTACCTCGAAACCCTCAACTGGAACAAACAACCCCCACCCCCTTCCCTCCCCACTGCGATCATCGACAAGACGGCGGGTCGGTACCATGAGCTGGTCGAGCGTTTGACGGGATCTGGGTTGACAAGTGGCCGCCCGGATCATAGATGACTGACCGGTCAGTCACGGGGTCGGCCTTTGCCAAAAGACACACTCAATAACATCCCTCAGGAGAAACGCGAACGGATCCTGCGCGAGGCCGCATTGGCATTCGCCGAACGTGGCTATGCGGCCACTGACATGGCCGCTCTGGCCCGCCGCTGTGGTATTGCCAAGGGTTCGATCTATAACTACTTCGAAAGCAAAGAAGAGCTGTACGTGTACGTCTGCCGTGACGGTATGGAGAAGTCACGGTCCGCGGTTTGGGGAGACACGGACGAAGGTTGGAACATCTACCAAGATATCGACCACATGTTTCGAAGCGGCGTGGAGTTTGCTCGCGCGCATCCCGAGTTCATTTCCATCTACCTAAACGCCGGATCCACAGGCGTACAACATCTGACCCAAGACTTGATCGTCGAGTTGGAGAAGCGCACCGCGGATCAACTGAAGTTGCGATTGCGCCAGGGGATCAACGACGGTGTTGTTCGCAAGGATCTGGATGTCAATTTGACAGCTTGGATCATCAACAACTCCTACGTGATGTTGCTCGCAGCTCTGGTGTCTCGCCACTTCGAGCTGCGGATGCGCGAGTACCTCGACATCCCCAACAGGATGTCCGCGGAGGATGTGTCCGCCCAGCGGGAAAGAACGATTCAATTGTTACACAGCTTTCTGCGACCTAGGTCGTAGGAATGGAAAGGGAAGAACCATGGCAAACATGAGCGGTGGAGCAGTCATCGCGCGAATGCTCAAGGCAGAGGGCGTCGAGGTAGCTTTCGGAATCGTCGACGGATCCTACCTGGGATTGTGCGCAGGCCTGCGGGATCAAGAGATCGCCTTGGTCACCCCACGGCACGAGACCTGTGGTTGCCACATGGCCGGCAACTATGCACGATTAAGCGGCAAGCTCGGTGTGGTCCTGGCGTCCAATGGTCCCGGCGTCGCCAACGTGCTGAGCGGCGTAGCGGTCGAGCAGGAGGAGGGCAACCGCGTTCTCCTGCTCACCAGTTGCCGCAGGGTCGGCATTCACTACCCGAACCGTGGCGCCACTTTCCAGTCATTCAACCAGGTGGGCGTCATCAAACAGATGTCTAAGTGGTCTGAGGCTGTCCCGTCCTTTGATCGCATTGCCGAGCTCATGCGCAAAGCGCTCAAGAAATGCTGGGAAGGCAGGCCTGGGGTCGTTCATCTCGACATTCCCGAAAACATTCTCAATGGCAAGGACGAGGCGCCGCCGTTTTGGGAGCCGCACCAATACCGCCGGACCGAGCCTCTCTATCCGAACCCCGCAGACGTGAAGAAGGCGGCCCGCATGCTCGCCGACGCCCGGCTGCCCTTGATTCACGCCGGTGGGGGCGTCATCCACGCCGGTGCCTTCGAAGAGCTCAAGGTGGTCGCTGAGCTGTTGCACGCGCCCGTCACCACCTCTTGGAGCGGCCGCAGCTGCTTTTCCGAAAACCACCCGTTGTGTTGGCCGATGGTGCAGGTCAAACCCAATAACGAAGTACGCAATGCCGCCGACCTGGTCCTTTGTCTCGGTGCCCGTCTCGGCGAAACCGACTGGTGGGGAAAGGCACCCTATTGGGCACAGCCTCAAGATCAGAAGATGATTCAGGTCGACTTGGATGATGAGGTTCTCGGCCGCATCCGCCCCATCGAAGTCGGTGTGCAAGCAGATATCAAAGTCTTCCTACGCCTGCTCGCCGACGAGCTCGACTCCCTCAAGTCCACGATGCCCATCAAGGCTCGTGAGGACGAGGTGAAGCGCCTCGCCGAAGGCCGCACCAAGGATCGCCTGAGTCTCGACTCCAAGCTCGAGGACCGGGCCACTCCAATGCTCACGGCCCACATCGGCCGAACCTGCCAAGAGGTCCTCGAGAAAGGTGCCGTGTTGGTATTCGACGGCGGCAACACCTCGGTGTGGGGCCAGTTCTACTATCAGGCGACGACGCCCAACTCGGTGCTCGCCACCCATCACATGGGTCACCTCGGTGCTGGCGTCGGCCAGGCAATCGGTGCCGCGATTGCGCGTCCAGACAAACAGGTGGTCTGCATCATCGGCGACGGCGCCTTTGGCATGCACCCGCAGGAGATTGAAACTGCGGTTCGCCATGACCTCCACAACATCGTCTTCATTGTCGCCGCCGACAAGCAGTGGGGTATGGTCAAGATGACCCAGAGCATCGCCTTCAAGCCGCTGAAGATGATGCTCAAAAAACAGCTCCCCGATGAGGACACCATCAACTCGGGCTTCGGGGAAATTGAGTACGATCAGCTCGCTCTGGCCATGGGTGGTCATGGCGAGCGGGTGGCAGACCCCAACGAGCTCGCAGCCGCACTCAAGCGCTGCTTGGCCTCGGACAAGCCATCGGTCATCCACGCCGACGTCGATTCCAAGAAGCACCTGTGGGCCCCAGCGTTGTTGCACTTCAAGGCAATGCACCAGGAGCCCAAGGGTAAATAGGATGCGCTTCAAGGCAATGCACCAGGAGCTCGAGGGTAAATAAATGGATCCGACAGCGGTCGACCAAATTCGGCTCAATTTCAGCAGCGTCGGGTTGACGGCAATCAATGCTGTCATTGGGCTGATGATGTTTGGCGTTGCCCTCGACATCAAGCTTGAGGACTTCTCGCGCATCCTGCGTTCGCCAAAAGCACCTGCGATTGGCCTGATGGCGCAGTTCATCCTGTTGCCGGCGGTGACCTTTGCGCTGACGATGGTGATGGGACCCTTGCCGTCAATCGCCTTGGGAATGATACTGGTTGCCGCCTGCCCAGGTGGCAACCTCTCAAACCTCTTGTGTTACCTCGCTGGCGGTAACGTTGCCGTGTCGATTACGATGACCGCAATCTCCACTGTTGTGGCCATCATCATGACTCCGCTCAACCTAATGGTTTGGGGGAGCCTCAATCCCAACACGGCCCCAATTCTCCGCGAAGTGAGTCTGAGCCCCGTGGACGTCTTCGTGACGGTTTTTGTCATCCTCGGAATACCGCTGGGATTGGGACTGTTGGTGGCCAAATGGAAGCCAAATCTCGTCGACAAGGTTCGCAAACCGTTCAAGATCATCACGGTGATTGTGTTTGTCGCCGTGATCTGCGGTGCCTTAGCGGCGAATTTCCAGACGTTTCTCGAAGTCATCGGTTTGGTGATGATTGTGGTTCTCATCCACAACGGCCTTGCCCTCGGCACGGGATATGTGGCGGCGCGCGTCGCCGGATTACTGCCGCGAGATCGACGGGCGGTGGCCATCGAGGTTGGCATTCAAAACTCAGCGTTGGGTTTGGTGCTGGTTTTCAATTTCTTCGATGGACTCGGGGGGATGGCCATCATCGTCGCTTGGTGGGGCGTGTGGCACATCGTCGCTGGGCTGTCGCTGGCACTTTTCTGGTCGCGCCGACCCATCAAGTTGACCGGACAGGAGTTCCCCTCGTGAGCAAAAATATCACATCCGTTCTCATCACCGGTGCCGGTGGCTACATCGGCCGCATCGTCGTCAAGAAGCTCGCCGCCCTCAAGGCGAGCGATGATGCCAAAATTGACGCCATCGTCGCCACCGACGTGCGAGAGACCCCCAAGGCCGACCAGATCGACGGCGTCACCTACGTCACCGCAGACATTCGCTCCCGTGATCTCGCTGCCATCCTCGAGGAGCACAAAGTCGACGTGGTCGCTCACCTGGCCGCCATGGTCTCAGCGGGCAAGAAGGACGATCGAGAGTTGCTCTATTCCATCGATGTCCTCGGCACCAAGAACGTCCTCGAGTGTTGCCTCGCGGCCAAAGTCAGCAAGATCATCGTGACCTCCAGCGGCGCATCCTATGGCTACTATGCCGACAACCCCGACTGGCTCGACGAGAACGATGCCCTGCGCGGCAACGTCGAGATGCCCTATTCAGACAACAAACGGCAGGTCGAAGAGATGCTGTCTCGCTGGCGTCGAGATCATCCACAACTCAAGCAGCTGATCCTTCGCCCCGGCACTGTTCTCGGCGATACCGCAGCCAATCAGATCACCGCGCTCTTCGATGGCCGTGTGGTCATGGGACTACGCGGCGCTGCGATACCCTTTGTACTCATCTGGGACGACGACGTCGCGGAGATCATCGTCGTGGGAGCCACCAGCGACAAGACCGGCATCTTCAATCTCGCTGGGGACGGCGCTTTGACCATGCAGGAGATGGCCAAGATGCTCGGCAAACCGTTTGTGCCGCTGCCCGTCACTCTCGTCAAAGGTGCACTGTGGGGATTGAGCAAGCTTGGGTTGTCCTCTTTCGGTCCGGAGCAGGTCAACTTCCTGCGCTACCGGCCAGTGTTGGCGAACCGTCGCCTCAAAGAAGAGTTCGGCTACATTCCGCGCAAGACCACCCGCGAGGTCTTTGAATACTTTCTGGAGACTCGCAGCCATGCCCAGGCGTGACCTCAAAGATAAGGTCGTCGTCGTCACCGGCGCCGCCGGAGGCCTGGGCCTCGCATTGTGCCGCGCCTTTGGTGCACGGGGTGCGCGACTCGGTTTGCTCGACCTCCATGGGGAAACACTCGACCAAGCCGTCCTTGAGCTCGAATCCTTGGGATTTGAGGCAGCGGGCCTCGCCTGTGACGTCGCCGATCAAGAACATTGCAGGCGCGCAATCGACACCCTCATCGACAGGTTCGATGGCATCGATGTCCTGATCAACAACGCAGGCATCACCCATCGCAGCGAGTTTGCAAACACTGATCTGGACGTGTATCGCAGAGTCATGGAAGTGAGTTATTTCGGTTCCATCAACTGTACCAAGGCCGCCCTGCCCTCTTTGCTCCAACGTCGCGGCCAAATAATCGCCATCAGCTCGGTGGCTGGATTTGCACCACTCATCGGACGCACTGGCTACGCCGCAGCCAAACACGCGATGATTGGCTTCTTCAGCTCTCTGCGTGCCGAGTTGTCAGACAAGGGCATCGGTATCCTGGTGGTGACCCCTAGCTTCATCAAAACCAACATTGACGCCAATGCTCTCGGTGCCGACGGCGAAAAGCTCACGCACGAAAAACCCACCATTGGCAAAGCAATCTCAGCCGATACAGCGGCGGAGGCGATTGTCCGCGCTGCAGAGCAAGATAAACGGACGCTCCTCATCACCCCGATCGCCAAGGCTGCCCGGGTGTTGACGACGGTTGCCCCTCGACTCTACGAATGGCTTATGACACGCTCACTGCGCTCCGAATTCCAGGACAAATGATGCTGCTGCAACGGGATGAGAGAGCCCAGCGAACGAGCAACAAACCCATAGCAACAACGAAGAAACGAGCAGCGACAAGACATTGCCGGCGATGCCGGTTGGAGGAACGAAAATATGAGCAAGACAAAGATGATTCCTGGCGAAGCGCTGGTTGAAACTCTGGCTGCCGAAGGCATCGAGACCGTGTTCGGCATCGTTGGCTCCGCGTTCATGGACGCCCTCGATCTGTTTCCCGACGCTGGCATCCGTTTCGTCTCAGTTGCTCACGAACAGGCGGCTTGCCACGCCGCCGATGGCTTGGCCCGAGTAACGGGAAAACCGCAATGTTGCATCGCCCAGAATGGCCCCGGTGCCGCCAACTTCGTCTCGGCGATGACCGCAGCCTACTGGGCCCACTCCCCGGTCGTCGCCATCACCCCTGAGACCGGCTCACTCGGCCTCGGCACCGGTGGTTTCCAAGAGATCGATCAGATGCCGATGTTTGCCGCGCAAACGGTCTACCAGGTCCGGGTCCCCTCCCCCAAACGAATGGCCGAGCTCACCCGCCGCGCCTTTTACATGGCGAAGACCGAATCAGGCCCAACTCAACTCAACATTCCCCGCGACTTTTTCTACGGCGAATGTGAGGACGAGATCTATCCTACCCTCACCGTATCCCCGGGCGTCGGCTCGATGGTGGAGCTTGAGAAGGCCGCCGAGCTTCTCGCCAAGGCCAGAAATCCCGTCATTCTCTCCGGCGGTGGTGTCTCCCAAGCCAACGCTATTGAGGAAGTCACAGCCCTCGCCGAGTATCTCTAGGCACCGGTGGTTGGCAGCTACCTCCACAACGACACCTTCCCATCCAATCACCCGCTGTCCATGGGCCCCTTGGGCTACTGTGGCTCCAAAGCCGCTATGCGAACCGTCGCCAAGGCCGACGTCGTCCTCGCTCTCGGTAGCCGCCTCGGACCCTTCGGCACCCTGCCCCAGTACGACATTGATTACTGGCCCAAAAACGCCAAGATCATCCAGGTCGATCAAAACCCCAAGGTCCTCGGTCTGTCGATGCGCGTCGACGTGGCGAGCATCGCCGACGCCAAGGAGTACGGCCGTGAGCTTCTCACGATGCTCAAGGCCAAGGCGCCCGGCCGCAAACCCAACCAGGAGCGCCTGGCTGCCGCCGAGAAGGAACGTCGCGCCTGGCTCGACGAGTTGGAAAAATGGTCGAGCTCGACAAACGAGCTCATGCACCCACGCCGAGCGCTCTGGGAGTTGTCCCGAGCGATCCCCGAGGGCTCCATCGTTGCCACCGACATCGGCAACAACTCCTCGATGGCGAACTCCTACTTCCGCTTCAACGGCGCACGGCAGCACATCGCCGCCCTGAGCTGGGGCAACTGTGGCTTCGCCTACGGTGCCGCCATGGGCGCGAAGTTTGGCCAACCCAAGAAGGCGGTGTTCGCATTTCAGGGCGACGGTGCCTGGGGCATCTCGGGTCTGTCCGAGGTGATGACCGCAGTCCGCGAGAACATCCCCATCATCGCCGTGGTCGCGAACAACCACGAATGGGGTGCGGAGAAGAAGAACCAGGTGGACTACTACGACAACCGCTACATTGGCACGAACCTTCCAGGCACTCCCAACTACGCAACCCTCGCCAAAGACATGGGTGCCCTCGGCTTCAACGTCGAGCGCTACCAAGACATCGCTGAGGTCGTCGAGGAAGCCGTCGACTCGGGCAAACCCTGTGTCATCGACATGGCGATCCAGGGTGGCAAAGAAGTCCTCGCGGAGCCCTTCCGTCGTGATGCCCTAAAGAAGGCGTACCGACTGCTGCCAAAATACAAACATCTCAACGTCAAGTAGTCCTCATGCGCGTCCCGTAGGCATCGCGTTACCACACGGGTGCCCACAATTCCTTGAGAAACCGCGGCCGAATGAACACCGTATTGGCGTTGAACGATTGTGGAAGTAGTGGCGGTGATTGTGGGAGAATCGGTCCTCGGAGGTTTCATTGTGGGCGGACGAGCACTGTTGTTGTT
>Ga0156517_1306_pt2 | contig 18681 bp, 12 predicted proteins | sample RifOxyB3_FD_111912 | JGI IMG/M metagenome (GOLD analysis project Ga0156517, IMG submission 111912) | Deltaproteobacteria bacterium RIFOXYB12_FULL_58_9 | reverse complement strand
GAAGATCGCACTGTTGTCAGTGGGAACGCTGGTATGGGGGTGCGGCGAAACCGATCCACCCGTGCATGGTGGATACACCGGCGGTGATTCATCCTCCGCAGATGGTGCGGGCGGCGATTTTGTTTCTGGCGACGTTCGGGGTGATCCCGGTGGTGGTGACACGTTTATGGGCGATCATCACATCGGTGGTGATTCGACGTCCCCGATCGATTGCGATGTGACGATCTGCCTGGGAGGGGCGTTATTTCGCAACACGGGTGCCAACCCCACTTACGTTCAGCCGTTGTGTGAGCTATTGCCTGGCATTGTCTACGATACCACCGATAACCAGTACTCGTTCTTCATGTACAGCAACAGCGCTGGCGCGCTGGCGGCCTTGATCGATGCTCTCGATACCAACAACGACGGGTTCGTCGACGAATCGGATGATAGGTGTCGCGTCAACATTGTCGGCTACTCCTGGGGCGGCGTGAATGCCGCGCACAAATTGGCACCAGACTTCATGGGTCATGCAAACGTCTCCGTCGAGCGAGCCATTGTCGATAACCTCTTGATCATGGCACCCTATGCCCCCAGTGTGTCGCCAATCCACGTGCCTTCTGATGTCAGACGTTTTCGTGAGTATCGCCATTCCTCCACTCCGGCCAGCGACTGCTCCATCGGCGTGCCACTGGGTCCCTATCTTGGCATTCCCCCGGAGTGCCCCACGGGCGCGGACTGCATCGACTACGACTACGCCCTCGAACCAGACAGCCTCTTTGTCGGTTTGGTGGACGATTGGTACGGTGACGAGGTGGGGCACTGCACAATCGTCGATGTTGCGGCACCGGCGGTGATGTACGAGTTGGGTGTCACGCAAACGGTTCCTGCCCTGCCGCCGACGGTGCCCGTGGATGTCTACTAGACTTTGTCTCAGAGTTGACGGCGGATCAGGTGGGCCATGGCGAGAAGCTCTGGTAGCTCGACCGTATCGATACGAGCGTGCGTGAACAGGTTGAGCAAGACGTCGAAGGTGGGCTCGCGGCCAAACAGGTTTTCGCCCGTCTTGAGAGCCAGAGCGAGGGACGACCTCGCCACGTCGGGCTTCTCGTCAACGACGGCGTCCACCGTCGCATTCAGGTGTCGTTCGATGTCGGCGATGCTTTCTTTGTCGTGGGTGAGCAACAACTCGCGTTGGTTCATCAACGTCAAGGAGTCCAAGAAACGTGCTAGACCCTCAAGTGAGGTCCGGATTTCCCGAGAGTCGAGCAGGGTGCGCTTGGCTATTTTTTCGAGCTCGCGTTTGACTTCGAGGAAAGTTCGCCTGTCGACGGCCCGCATCGAGCGGTAGACGTTGGTCCTGGTGAAACCGTGAAACTCGTCGAGGATTCTTTTGACGTATGTCCGGGCGGAAGCGTCGTCGGTTGCTGCATCGACCCTCTCGAGTCGCGTGCGCTGTACATCGATTCTGTTGCGCAGGGCCGAGATGCTTCCGCGCAAGGCGAGCGAAGTGTCGACGTCTTCTTTGTAAAAGGGCACGACGTCTTCTTTGCGCACCACAGCGAACAAACGAGCGGCGACAAACACCATCTCGCCAATGGCCGAGCGGGCGCGGCCACGAAATTCCCCGATTCGCTCGAGCAGGTTCCAGCGGTCCTGCATGATCGAGGGTGACGCCAAGCTGTCTTGCAGGCTCCGGAGCTCGCGAGTGAGGTTGCTGCAGAAGGACCGCAGTGTTTTGGCGGTTTCCTGGATGGAGTCGGTCGGTTCTTGTGTTGCCAAAGTGCCTGGGGCCCCACCGTCAAATGAGGAGAACGCCTCATCGAAGGCTTCGTCGAGGGCTGCTTCTTGTTCCACTTCGGTGATGGGGAACTGGTTGCGGACGACGTCGAGAAAGCTTTCGACCCGCCTGAGGGTGCCGGTGACGACGGGCGCCAACTTTTCCCAGAACGTGACCTCGGTGTTGTCAGGATCCTCGTCCTCGGACCCGGAGACATCAATTTCACCCAGCCTCTCAATGGCGACAGAGGCGGCACCGAAGAAACGTTCGTAGCGCTGTCGTTCCTGCTCCGAGGCCGTGCGGGTCAGCAGCTCTAACACCCGAGGAAGGATGGTACCACTCTCAAAATCGGCCTCATCGACATTGATCTCGACGTCGTCATTTGCTCTGCCGCGGGCCGCCGTGTTTTCGGTGTTGTGACTCATGGATTCGACCAGCCTATACCGACTGCTACCCCGATCCCAAGAAGTTCGGTGCTTTTTACGACAGTTGCTGGTGGGTCTCGGTACCGTTATTTCCCGGCATCGTTGTTCATTGAGGGGCCAATTGCTTTGAGCCTTGGCGAGCGTTTGCTGGGGTTGAGGACTGTCTTCTTTGCCGGGCGGTCAGCTCAACCTTACCTGCACCATTGATGATCGCTCTGATGACATCACCGGGGCTGAGTGTGCCTTTGAGGATGAGCTCGGCCAGGGGACCCTCCACATGACGTTGAATCGTCTGTCGCATACCGCGGGCACCGGTTTCGGGGCTGAATCCGCCATTTTCGAGGAGGAAGTCGAGCAACGGCTCGCTCCATTCGAGGGTGATTTCCCGCTCGCCAAAAACCGCCAGGGAGCTGTCACCCAGCTGCAATTCGGCGATGCTGCGCACGTCTTCACGGCGGAGGGCGCCAAATACCAACCGCTCGTCGAGTCTCCCCCACAGCTCAGGCGGGAGAGCCAAGCGCGCGGCTTCCAGGGCTCGGTCTCCCATGGAGTCTGACGACTCACCCCTGGAAAAACCGATGGACCGACCCGCTGGGCCGAGCTTGTCAGAGCCGAGGTTAGAGGTGAGGATCACCACAGCGTTGGCAAAGCTCACGCGCTTGCCTCGGGCGTCGGTGAGCTGGCCCTCATCGAGAATCTGCAGTAGCAAATTCAGGACGTCATGGTGGGCCTTCTCGATTTCGTCAAACAGGACAATCTGAAATGGGCGTCGTCGCAAGGCCTCGGTAAGTTGCCCACCTTCTTCGAAACCGACGTAACCCGGCTGTGCGCCGATGAGACGCGCCACCGAATGGGGCTCGGACAATTCAGTCATGTCGATCCGGACAATGGCATCTCGCCGGCCAAACAAAAACCCAGCCAGTACCTTGACCAGTTCTGTTTTTCCAACACCCGTCGGACCAAGAAAGAGAAAGCTGCTGATGGGACGGCGCCCGTTGAAGCCTGCGAATCCGCGGCGCAGGGCTTGGCAGGTCTTGCTGACCACTTCCTGATGGCCAATGAGCTTCTCGCCGATGATCTCCTCAGCACGAGAGAAGCGGTCTGCGTCGGCCTCGGCAAGTCGTTCGAGGGGCACACCGGTCCACTCGTTGACGACTCGTGCAATGTCAATGCGCTCGACATGATGACCGCCACGGCGACGGGTGCGCGATCCCGCAAGATCAGCTACGGCAAATGCTTTGTCGGGCAACTGTCGCTCTGTGATGAATCGATGCGACAATTGTACGGCGGCGTGAATCGCGTCGAGGCTGTAGTCCACCTGGTGGTGATCGGCATACGGGTGAATTGCGCCTTCGAGGATCAGGATAGCCTCGTCAACCGACGGCTCTTCGACAAAAATTGGCGTGAATCGCCGCTCAAGGGCCGCGTCTTTTTCGATGTACTTTTTGAACTCCTCGTGCGTGGTCGCGCCGATGCATGGGAATTCACCGCGGGCGAGGGCGCTCTTGAGCTCGTTGGCCGCATCCTGGGCACCCTCACCACTCGTACCAGCACCGATCATCGTATGCAGCTCGTCGATGAAGACGACGATTTGTCCGCCAGCGGCTTTGACCTCGGCCTTGATGGCTCCAAGCCGCTCGCTGAAAGCACCGCGCAAGCTGGTGCCCGCCACCAACGCACCGGTGTCGAGGGCGAAGATGGTGCGATCGTGCAAGGGAGCGACCTCGTCCTCGAAATTAGCAATCTTCACAGCGAGGCCTTCAACGATGGCGGTTTTTCCGACACCCGGAGGGCCAACCAAGATCGGGTTGTTGGCTCGGCGCTTGAGGACAATGTCCACGAGCGAGTCGAGTTCGCGATCGCGCCCAATCGCGAGGTCGAGGAGGCCCGCACGAGCCTGTGAGGTGAGGTCGACGCCGCAGGCCGCCAAGGTCGGCGCGATATCCTCAAGTCTGGGTACTGACTGCGGTTGTGTTCTCGGGGATGTTCCAATGCGCGGTGCGGGTTTCGGTTGAGCACGGGTATCGATGTCAACTGCTGCGGCGACGGCACCCGCGAGACCGGCGAATTCGTCGTCCTCACAGTCTTCATCGGCAGGCTCAGTGTCGAGCTGTGGTTCGACCTCCAATACCCGAGGTGCTGCTACCCGCGGTCGCGGTGCTGGTTGGGGTGGTGCCATTGCCGGAGGAGCCCCGAGCGTCTTAAACCGACGCGGCATGTTGCCCGTGACGTAGCTCACCGCGATGTTGCGCAATGCCGTCAGCGAGGTCTCCGTTCTCTCAAGGAGTCGGTAGGCAAACGAATCGCGAAAACGGGTGAGCGCGATGAGGAGGTGCAGGCAATCGACCTCCTCTGAGGTTGAGCCACTCGCTATTTCGCGGGCACGGTCGCGCAGGCGATTAACGGTACGGGGAGGCTCGTCCTCAACCACGCGAATGGCGTCGAGGATGTTGTCTTCATTGATCCGTCGCTCCGACAACAGCGCCTGAGCGCGGTTCGGGAACGTGAATAGGGCCAGCAGCAGGTGAGCGGAGGAGAGTCGCTGTCCTGACTGGCGGGCGATGTCTTCGGCCTCTAGGAAGGCGCGCACGGCCTCCGCGCTATCTGGCACGAACTGCACAATCAATCCTCTGTTGGGTGAAAGGGGCAAACCACGTCATTGTCGAGGGACTATGATCATGGACGATCGACCTGGTCAACCGCCGGTTGAGCAGATGTCGTGGATTCGTGCTTGACAAGGCCAATTCGTCTGGTCGACGAAACTTGACACTTCCGCCGTCAGCCCATTAGCTTGCCCTCATGTTCAAGCTGATTGCATTCTTCGTATCCATGGGGTGGCCAGGCATGGCTGCTGCTGGGTCCGTTTTTCTCAACGGCGTGAACATTGACGGTGTCACCAACAAGGCGTTCGAAAACTGCCAGGTTCAGATTGACGTGGCGGGGAACGTCCATATCACCGCGAAGGGCTACACGGCAGAGCTGCCAACACCCACCGCAGCCACGCCAGCTGCCGCTGATGTTGGCCCCAGCGGACCTGCAACTCGTCGGTATTGGTTGGTGACAGAGAAATCCGCACCCGGGATGTCTCAGTATGACATCGACATGTTTATCAACTCGAAATGGGTGAGGAAGTTCCGCGACCAAGAGCAACAGGTGGTCATGGAGGTAAGTAAATATCTGCAGGCTGGTAAGAACAAGATTCACTTTGTGGCGAAGAAGGATCTCGGGACAGCACGGCGATCAACCTCACCGCAACACTATTTTCGCATCATCATCGGTGAAGGAAATGAGGGGGGGCGAAACGTCATGATCAGTCGGAAGTTGGTGGAATACAAACGGACCGCCATGGAAACTCAAAACTCCCAAGACGAGTTCGTCCTGGAGGCGAAGTAGTGTTTGCTGTCGATCCGAGCTTCACGCACTTGGCTGCGCGGCGGGAGCAGGTCCTGGTGCTGGTCCAATCGATCAATGCGTTGTCAGTGAAGGTGCCCGGTTTCCCCACGAGCCCAGCGATGGCCTGTCTTGTTGGCTGGGATGTGGGGAACAACCACGCCACTTTGGCCATTCATCTGCATTTTGCTAAGAGCAAAAAGGGTGTCGCCTATCTGCACGAGCCGAAGGTGTTCGCGATAACCGACCTGCCTGACGTTACCGCCGAGGCCGTAGAGTTTCTCGAGAGCATGGGATTTATGCTCGATGATGCTGCCTATGGGACGCTGAAGCCCGAGGAACAGGTCGCTCTGATGGAGCGGACGCCTGTTTTTCACCAAGACCTGGCGAGGTATGCGAGCTCTCACGAGGGTCGCGAGCAAGGGGACGCCGGCGACATTCCAGAAGTCGAAATGATTGAAGTCGCAGAGAAGAGCCCGGCGGCTATTGAGCCTCAGGGCCCACAAACGAACGAGCCGAGTGAGCGGAGCCGTGCTTTTGGGCGAATGCTTATGTCCTTCTGAGAAATGGAGTCGTGACATCATGAGAAGACCGCTCTGGCTGGCCGCTGTCTTTGCCCTCTTGGCCGTCGGCTGCGCTGCCACGGTGAGCGACAAGGACCGCGCCGGCGCACGGATTCGCTACGATATGGGTGTCGCCGCCATGAAAGATGGGGACATGCTGGGGGCTCTGCGCGAGCTCTTGGCGGCGGTGAAGGTCAGTCCGGACATGGCGATGGCCCACAACGCACTCGGGTTGGTCTTTCACGCGATCGGCCGACGGGAGGACGCACTCAAGCACTACGATGAGGCTGTGAGGTTGGCACCGAAGTTTTCGGAAGCCCACAACAACCGGGGAGTGTTGCTCACTGATCTCGGCCGTTACGATGATGCCATTCTTTCTTTTGATCTTGCCCTGGCGGACATTCTCTACGCGACGCCATCGCTGGCAGAGGGAAACATGGGCTGGGCGTATTTCAAAAAAGGCGATTTGGGAAACGCTTTGCAACACTTGCAAAACGCTGTGGCCACAAATCCGAAGTTTTGCAAGGGTTACGCCTGGCTGGCCGAGGTGTCCCTGGATTCCAAGAAACCCGAGCAAACGGTCGCCTATTGCAGACGTTTCCAGAAGCAATGCCTGGACGACCCCGCGATTGCAGGGCAGGTTCCAGAGCAATTCACCCGCGAGATGAGCTATTACCTCGGCCGCGGTTACCTCGAGTCCGGCGATGAACACAACGCCCGCGAGGCTTTCGACGCCTGTGTCAAAGGGGGATTGGAAGACGAGTTGGCGGCCAAGTGTGCTCAGCTGCGTGCCTCGCTCGAATGATGGCCATTCGCAGTGGTGCTCGCGCACAATTTGAGACCGAGGGGATCGTGCTGTACGTGCGAGATTTCGGTGATTCGAACCGAATCCTCGAAGTGCTAACCCCTGAAGCTGGGCTGACCCGACTTGTGGCTCGAGGTGGTCGGGCATCTCGGCGACGTTTCGGCGGTGCTCTCGATCTGTTTGTGTCGCTGCGAATGCAGTGCAGCAGCGGCGGCGGTGATCTGTTGACTCTCGTCGCTGCCGACGTCCTGGATGCGCGGTATGGCATTCGTTCATCGCTCGGCAGCATCGGGCGAGCCTCTGTGCTCGTCGAATGCGGGCGTTTGTTGGCCGTCGAAGAGCAACCTATGCGAGGGCTCTATGAGGCAGTGCGTGATGGGCTGGATTCACTGGTTCGCGGTGATACGGTTGCAGCAGCGCAATCATACCCGCGCATTCTCGGAGCCTCGGGCGTCGCTCCCAACGTCGGGAAATGCAGCAGGTGTGGAGCGCTGTCACCGTTGTCTGTCGCTCTCGACGTGTCGCTGCCGGGCGTGCTGTGCGCAGAGTGCGTACCGCGGCGGCCGACCGTTCCTGCGTCCGCCTTTCTGGGGGCCCAGTTGGCGGCGGCCGACGCTGGTGCCCTCGAGGAGATGGTTGTTACATGGGTGGAGGCCCATGTGGGTCGCAAGTTCCGCAGTCGCGTCTTGATGAATTCGCAGGAGTGTACGGGATGTTCGTAACTACTTTGAGCCTTCTTCTGATTGTTCAAGCGCCGTCGTCGGGGCCAACCGACGTCAGCGGATACGCGCGCGGAGTCGACGCCGTCACATTTGATGCCGCTGCGCCAGCTTTCGCTGACGGGTTCGCACTGCAGTTGCGCAACCGGGTCATTCGGGGCGAGACAGGCACCGGGCGCTTTGGCATCCTTGGGGCTTTTGGCAATGAGGTCTTGACTCCGTTTCTCGGTTTCGAATGGGTGGATGTACCTGGCATTCGCGAGCAGCGCACGACACTCGGGTTGGCAATGCGGTTGTCGGAGCGGCTGAGTCTTGGAGTCGCCTACCGCCACACCGTATTTTCCCAGGAGCACCTTGACGATCTGCCCGCCCTCGACATGGGGTTTGCACTTGAGGCCCAGTCTTGGTTGTCCTTGAGCTTTGGCGTTGATGCGTTGGGCGTGTCGACCCATGCGCGTCGGGCGCTGCAGCCGGCGTTGCGAGCTGGGTTGGCGTTGCGGCCTTGGGCCGGGGCACCGTGGCTCACCGTTGGCGGCGATACCCATTGGCTATTCTCGGCCGGTGAGATGGAACGTTCTCGATTGCTCGTCGATGTGGGAATCGAGGGTTTGCACCTGTTGGCCGTTTATGAACCTGTCGAGCAGAGAGCCTGGCTGGGTTTGTCAATCGCGCTCACGGGGACGCAGGTACGTGGTGTGGTTGTCCCTCCAGGGTTTGAGCAAGGACAAAGCAAAACGGGGGACTGGTCGATGGCTCTGACTTTGCAGCAGAGACCGCGCGAATCGCTGCTGCAACCATCGGACCGGGTCGTCGAGGTTGTAGTGTCCGGCGAGCTCGATCCCCCGCGTTCTGGGGTATTTGACCTGGGTCCTGCAGTGTCATCGCTGACCTGGCAACTCCAGCGCTTGGCTTCTGACGTTAGCGTTGCCGAAGTGATCCTCAACGTCGGCCAGATCGATGCCGGGCTGGTCGCTGTTGACGAGTTGCGCCGAGCGATTTTTTGCCTGCGCGAATCGGGCAAGAGAGTCACCGCATATCTGAGCAATGCCGATGACAAGGGCTACCTCGTGGCGGCCGCTGCAGACGAAGTTGTTCTCGACAATGTTGGCTCGTTGCGTCTCGATGGCTTTGCTATCACCGTCCACTACATAGGCGACGCCCTCGCCAAGCTGGGGATCCGCTTTGATTCGGTGGAGATCGGCGAGCACAAGAGCGCCCCTGACCAACTGACGCACAATGCACCTCGCCCACAGGACATCGTGACTCGGCAGAAGATTATGCAGCACGTGTCGCACTACGAACTGGCGGTCTTGAGTGCAGATCGCGGCATCGCCGATAGGGAAGCGCGCGAGCTCATCTCTCTTGGAGGCTTTACCGCGAAGGAGGCATTGGCTGCTGGTCTCGTTGACCGGTTGAGCCAGCCAGAGGACATCACCGCATTGCCAACAGTGCGAGCTGCCGGTGAGTCAATGTCGGCTTCGCAAGTTTCGAGTCAGCGGTGGGCACCACTGCCAAAAGTAGCAGTTGTTCCGGTGGTGGGTACCATCGTCATGCAGGCAGGCGATGCGGCGCTTCCGGGGCCGAGCGCCGCAGCTGCCGACGTGGTGATGGCGCTCGAAGAGGCAATGCGCGACGAGGACGTTCGGGCGGTCGTTGTTCGGGTGGAGAGCGGTGGTGGGGACATGTACGCGTCGGAGATTATCTGGCGAGCGGTGCGGCGTCTCAGCAGTGTTAAGCCAACGGTTGCGTCTATGGGTGATGTCGCTGCTTCGGGAGGCTACTACCTCGCCGTCGCGGCACCGTTGATCATCGCCAACACGCACACGATGACTGGCTCGATCGGGATCTTCAGCCTCAAGCCGGACCTGAGCGGGCTGTTTGACCTGGTCGGCGTCAATGCGCACACGGTAACCTCAGCGAAGCGGTCGGATTGGAATGGCTGGTCGCATCCCTGGGGTGCTGAGGAGCGGGCCCAGCTCGAACGGGTGTTGCAGAGCTACTACAGTCAGTTTGTTGATCGCGTCGCGGTTGGCAGACAAATGAGCGATGATCGGGTGCGCGAGCTAGGAGGAGGCCAGGTGTACACTGGCGAAGAAGCGTTGGCGCTAGGTTTGGTGGACGGTGTGGGGACCTTGGCCGACGCCATTGGGGAGGCTGCCTTGCGGGCAGGATTGAGGGAAGGTGAGTTCGCCGTGTCGATTCCATCGCGGAAGTGGTCACTGGGCGCGCTGGTTCAAGGAATAGCGGGTGCCGAAGCATCGATTTGGGATGCCTGGCAGGATATGATGTCACGGGTGCGATCTGTCGACAGTCAACCGTTGGCATTGATGCCGGCACTTTTCGAGGTGGGACCGTGAGCGAGTTCATGGAGAACCTCAGGCCCAGGAGGCTGGGGGCGGAGGTGTTGGCGCGCATTGCGCGGGAGCGGCGTGATGGCGAGCTCACCTGGATTGATGGTGGTAAGCAGCGCAAGATTGTTTTTGGTGTCGGCAGGCCCGAGGAGGTCATTGACCGCGACGGCCGCCAGAGCAAAGAAAGGCAACATGTGGTGGCGGTGGTCCGCGCTTTGGCCCTTTCGGCTTCAGGGCAGTGCATCTTCGAGCGCGTCAATCGGAACATTCCGGCGGTTCTCGGCATCGATACCTTGGGCGAGACCTTGGTTGCCCTCGCCACGGGTCTCGGGGCAGACGAGCTCGCATCGATTTGGGCGGCTCGCCGAGATGAGACCGTCGAGCTGACCGGCGTTTTCGGCAAATTCGCCACAGCGGTGGTGCAGGTTGGAGGCGCAAGGGTGCAGCCGCCGGAGGGGGACACAACCGTAGGAAACCTGATGGCAGGCTTGGCTATTGAAGCCCAGCGGGCATGGGCTGCGTTGATCTCATTGGGCGCAGTCAAGTCCCAGCCTGCTTGCGAGGGCGTTCTGCCCAATCCACAACCAGGTACTGTCCCGGTTGCGGCCCAAAGAGCGGCGACAACCAGCCCTGAGGCGGCTCCACAACCCTCCCCAAAGCCTCTGGTGTTGCCTGACGATCCCGAAGCGCGTCGGGTGGCAATGGAGATTGAGCGTGCGTTCCGCACTCGAGAAGAGCTGGACTGTTACCAAATTCTCGGCGTCGACAGGAGCGTCTCCGAGGAGCAGGTGCGCGAGGCTTACTTTGAAGTTGCGAGAAAGTGGCACAGCGATCGCGTGAATGGTTACCGTCTTAGCGAGGACTTCAAGCGCAAGGCGGAGGAGTTGTTTCGTCGGGCCGGGGAGGCGAGGGATATCCTCTGTGATGCGGAGAAGCGCAAGACCTATGACTTTGTGGAGCGACGCAAGGCAGAGGGGTTGCCCACTGACGTAATGGTCATCCTTGAAGCTGAAAGTGTTTTCCGCAAGGGGCAAACATTGGTGCGGCGCGGTCAGGCGGCAGGGGCCGAGCCAATACTGCGCCAAGCCGTAGAGCTCAACAAGGGCGAGGCGGAGTTTTGGGCGTATCTCGGTTTCGCTGTCTATGCAGCCAAAGGCTCGGAAGGCGTTGGTGAGGCCAAAAGGGCGTTGCGCAAGGCGCTGGAGATGAATCCGAAGCTCGATGCGGCGCATGAATTTCTCGGGCGCATCGCCCGTGTCGAAGGCAACTTGGGCGAAGCCCACACCGAGCTCAAGACCGCGCTGGAGATGAACCCGAGGAATGTTGACGCCCAACGAGAGCTGCGACTTATCAACATGCGCTCTTCCAGCCCCAAAGAGCGGCAGAGCAAAGGGCTTGGGGGTGTGCTCGGTGGTTTGTTGAAGCGGTAGGTCGGACGAAACGAAGAGCCTAGGAAGCGTGGATCAGCGAGCCCAATAGGTCCCCGGCCTTCTTCTCAAGTGCTGATGTGTTCTTCAAGACATAACAACCGCGACTCTTGACGATGAGGTTTGTGTTCTTCCACTCGGCGAGGATGCGGTTCACCGACCGTTCCCCAGCTCCGATGGCTTCGGCCAGATCAGCCTGGGAGCGCTTGAGGGATATGCGAGTGCCATCGCCAACATTCTCACCAAAAATCCGAGCGTATGAAACCACGAGGTTCGCCAGCAACGCCTCGGTGTCAAACATGCGAGACGGTTCGTAACGGGCGGAGACACAGAACGCCGAGCTCATGTCGACGAGGCATTCAAAACCGAGGGCAGCGTCGGAGCGGACCAGGCTCTTGAATGCGTCCGGACTGATTGCGTAGAACCGAGCGCCGCCCGCAACCCTGACGCTCTCGAGATACGCAGACATGTTTGCCAGCGGTTCAATCTGCCCAAACAGGGTTGGTGCCACGAGGATCTTGACGACGACCGAGAGACCGTCAGCAGAACGTTGAAATATCTCCATCGCGCCGCCGGATAGGAAATAGGTCTTTTTCGTCGGATCGTTCCGTTCGAAGACGGCCCTTCTGTCTGGGGCGTCGATTGGCCGTCCCAGCACACCGGTCTCGGCTGCTCGCAACCAGGCTTGCATCTTGCTCTTGTTGCCTCCCGACCATGGTTGTCTTCGAAAAACGAGTCGCAGGTCAAGAGCAGGGGCAGTCGAATGCGCCCTAGGATTTTAGGGTGGCCACCACGGGAACGATGAGGGGTCGGCGACCTAGTTCACGGCGGATCACTCGACGCAAAGCCCGGCGAACGCGGTCCGTGACTTCCGATTCGTTCAATGTTTCTGCTTTGGCGAGCTCTGCGGTGATTTGTGTGATGGCCTCTTTGCAGAGCACTTCGGTGTTCGAGCCGAGTCCGCGAAGCTCGAGTTTCGGCCCGAGAACGACGCGACCCTTTTCGTCGAGAATCAGCACGGCGACGATCATCCCCGACTCATTGAGGATGCGGCGCTCGAGCAGCACGTCACTGTTTACGTCCCCGACTCCTTTGCCGTCGATGTGAACGTGACCGGTATCAACCAGAGGCGCGCTGCGCATGACAATCTGGTCGCCATGCCTTGCGATCTCGACGGGATGTCCATCTTCGACCACGGCGATACTGTGCCGCGGTATGCCTGCGTCACCTGCCAACTGGGCATGCTTGACGAGGTGGCGGTACTCCCCATGGATGGGGACGAAAAAGGTCGGCCTGCACAGGTCGAGCATCATGCGTTGCTCGTCGTTGAACGCATGTCCAGAAGTATGGACGCGTGCGGCGCGATCATCGAGGACGTCAGCGCCCAGTCTGAAAAGGTTGTTGACGAGATTGCCGACGGCCCGCTCATTGCCGGGGATGCGTCGCGATGAGAAGATCACCAGATCACCTGGATCGACATGAACCTGCCCATGTTCGCCACGGGCGATGCGTGACATCGCTGATTGTGGCTCGCCTTGGCTGCCTGCAGCGATAACCGTGACCTCAGAAGGGGCGAGCTTGCCAAAGTCTGTCGCTTCGGCGAAGACGCCTGACTTCGCCCGGATGTAGCCAGTCTCGCGGGCCAGTTGAATATTTTGTTGAATGCTCCGGCCAATCGGCATGACTTTACGTCCTGCCTGTACCGATGCGTCGATGACCAGCTGCAGTCTGTGCAGGTTGCTAGCAAAGGCGGTAACCAACACCCGGCCAGTTGCAGCACCGATGATGTCGCGTAGGTTGTTGCCAATCTCCCGCTCTGGCCACGTGTGTCCGCCTCGTTCAGCATTGGTGGAATCGGAGAAGAGGGCAGTGACACCTGCGTCCCCGAGAGCTCGCAACGCCTCGGCGTCGGTGAAGCGATTGTCGAGGGGAGCCGTGTCGAATTTGAAATCGCCAGTGTGCACCACCGTGCCCACAGGCGTTTTGATGGCTAAGGCGACAGCGTCGGGAATCGAGTGAGTCACCGGGATTGGCACGATGGTGAAAGAGCCCATGGAGAAGGGCTCACCGTCGTGAATTTCATGCATTTGCGGCGTGATGCCGACCTCACCGAGTTTGTTGCGTACGAGTGCCAGTGTCAGGCGGGTGGCAAAAATCGGCGTATTGAGTAGCGGCAATACGTAGGGCAGGGCACCAATGTGATCCTCGTGTCCATGGGTGAGGACGATTCCTCGCAGTTTGTTGCGGTTATTGAGGAGATAGCTCACGTCTGGGATGACATAGTCAACCCCAGGTTGTTCGGTGGACGGGAAGAGCACGCCGCAATCGATGGCGATCAAGTCCTCTGCGGTCTCGTAGGCCATCATGTTGCCGCCCACGTTACCCAGTCCGCCGAGGGGAATGGCTCTCAATGTGATGTCGTCAGTCAACGATTCTGCATACCAAGGAACGAGCAAGGTCACAAACCGTCCCAGTTGCCGGAGTTGCCGGAATTGGAGGCGCGATGGGCTGAGGCCTTGGTTCAATACTGATCACAATGGCGCTCATTATGTGGTAGGGCGACGACTGTCTCACCACCAGGCGTGGACTTCCCGGACGGATGGGTTGTGTGCGGCAGATGGCTTGTGCGGCGAGGGAAGTGGGGAGCGGAAAGGAACGGCACCATGAGAAAACTGATGAACATTCCCGAAGAGGGCGTAGACGCCCAAGTCCTCTTGGAAGAGATGCAAGCGAAGAAGAAGGATGACGCGGATTGGCGGCAAGGCAAGGTTTGGAGCCTCGTTTACCATCTTTCCGATGAGCACACCGATCTGTTGAAGAAAGCCTACGCGTCGTTCTTCGCGGAGAATTTTTTGAATCCTATGGCCTTTGTCAGTCTCAAACAGATGGAAACGGAGATCGTCGAGATGTGCGCCGACATGCTCCATGGAGACGGCAATGTTGTCGGCACGATGACGTCGGGTGGCACAGAAAGCATCATGATGGCCATGTACGCCTATCGGCAACGGGCAAGGACGCACAAGCCGTGGGTCCGCCGGCCGGAGGTCGTGGGCCCAGCATCTCTGCACCCGGCCTTCAGAAAGGCCGCCGACTACTTCAACATCAAGTTGGTGGAGGCACCTCTCAAAGACGATTTTACGGTGGACGTCAGGGCCATGAAGAGGAAGATTGGTCGCAACACCATTGCCCTAGCGGCCTCCGCGCCACAGTATCCCCAAGGGGTGGTGGATCCCATCGAGGAGATTGCGGCCATCGCCCGACAGAAGAAACTGCCGTTTCATGTCGATTGTTGCATTGGTGGATTCATGTTGCCTTGGGTGGAGAAGCTCGGGTTCTCCATACCCAAGTTTGACTTCAGGGTTGATGGAGTCACTTCCATTTCTGCCGATGTTCATAAATACGGGTATTCGGCGAAAGGGGCGTCGGTCGTTCTGTACAAGAACATCGACTATTTGAAGTACCAATTTTACGTGAGCACGGTGTGGCTGGGGGGCATCTATGTATCACCCGCCATGCAGGGGACCAAGTCGGGGGGATCGATCGCCGCTGCCTGGGCGGCCATGAAGCACCTGGGAAAGAATGGCTACATGGCTATGGCAAAGGAGACGATGGAGGTCACCCGGCAGGTTATTGAACGCATTGGGGCGATACCCGAGCTCGAGATCATGGGGAAGCCCCACATGTCGCTGGTTTCCTATCGCTCCTGTGACCCGGATGTCGACATCTTTGTGGTGGCCGATCAAATGGAGGAGAGGGGATGGCACCACGATCGCCTGCAACATCCAAACGGGATTCACGTGACCGTGACGGCGCACCATGCCGGCATACTGGACCAGTACTTCTCGGATCTGATCGAGGTGGTTGCCTACGTCAAGTCGCATCCCGAATTGGTGGGGGGCAACGCGGCGATGTACGGCATGTTGGCCAAGATCCCCCAGGCACTCGGCAAAATGGGACAGCTGGGGGTGAGGAAGGTCATCGAAAAGATGTATCATCCGGATTTTGATGCCCGAGACATGAACAAGATCACTGAATCCTCAGGTGATCCGGTCATGGCGTTATTTGAAAAGTACGGAAATGACGTGCTGGACTGGATGAACAAGCTTGATGCGACGAAAGTTCTCATCGTCGATTCGGCCAAAGAGCAGATCAAACAGCGCTCCAGGGGTTTGCTAGGACGCAAATAGACACGCAGCTCGATAGTCCGTTGTGTCGTTGTGAAGCTAGTTTTGATGTATGCCGGCATTCGGCTATGCTGCCGGAATGCCGGGTTCGTTGATCATCAATAGCAATCCCACGGAGGTGCGCGTCGCTTTCCTCGAAGGCGGCGTTCCTGTGGAGGTCTATGTCGAGCGTATTGCCGAGCAAGGCGTGGTTGGCAACATCTATCGAGGCCGTGTGGTGCGGGTGTTGCCCGGGATGCAGGCGGCGTTTGTCGATATTGGTCTCGATCGCACCGCGTTTCTTTACGTCAACGACGCATTGCCCACTGTGCCTTCCCAAGCGGATGACAATGGCGGTGACCTGGCGTCCAATAGCACAGGCAATGAAGACGGCGGGCAACGTGGTTTCCGCACAGCGCCGCTCGCCAATATCGCGGACATTCTCAAACAGGGCCAAGAGATCCTCGTTCAGGTGCAAAAGGAGCCCCTTGGTACAAAGGGGGCGCGGCTCACCCGTCATGTGACCATTCCGGGGCGAAACCTGGTGGTCATGGCGTTTTCCGATCACATCGGTGTGTCTCGACGCATCGAGGATCCCAAGGAACGTGAACGACTCAAGCAAGTCCTCGGTGGGCGCAATGACGACGTAGGTTTCATTGTTCGTACCGCCGCTGAGGGTGAGTCAGCAGACGGCCTGTTGCGCGAGGCGAGGTTTTTGACGCAGATGTGGAAAGGGATTCTAGCACGTGGTGAATCCGGTCCGACACCTCGGCTCATCTTCACCGATCTCGATTTGGCATTGCGCGCTACCCGCGATTTGTTCACCGATGACGTTGACGAAGTGTTTGTCGACAACGCCGCGGACCACGCTCGAATTTGCGAATTTGTGGCCTCTTTTGAACCCGGCGGAGAGTCGCGGATCAAGCTCTACAACGATTCCGGGCCAATCTTCGACCACTTCGGTGTCGAGGTCGAGATCGAGCGGGCCCTGGAGCGTCGGGTTTGGCTCAAGAGTGGCGGCTACATTGTCATCGACCAGGCGGAGGCCTTGACGGTCGTCGATGTCAACTCAGGGCGTTTTGTCGGCAAGTCGAGCCTCGAGGACACCATCACTCAGATCAATCTCGAGGCGGTCAAGGAGATCGTCTATCAGGTTCGGCTGCGCAACATTGGTGGAATCATCATTATTGATTTCATCGATATGGCCGCCGCCAACAATCGGGAGAAGGTTCTGGAAGCGATGCAGGAGGCGCTCAAACGCGACAAGGCGAAGACCACGATTGTTCGAATGAGCGAGATAGGTCTCGTTGAGATGACCCGCAAGCGAGTGCGGGAGAGTCTTGGCCATGTGCTCACCCACGCGTGTCCCTATTGCAAAGGTCGGGGGTTCATCAAAACGGAACAGACCGTCGCCAATGAGATTCTGCGCGCCATCGTTCGTACCCTCACTCGAACTCACGCTCTCACCGTCCTGGTAAACATGGAGCCATCGGTAGCGGACTATCTCTACGACGCACAGACAGAGGAGATCGAGCGGATTGAGGCGCGCCACGGCACGCGGGTTATCCCTGTTGCTCGCGAGGGCTTCCATCGCGAGCACTACGAGATCGTTCGCACTTGAGGAGCCATGGCAGTCGCACTGGATGGGGATTGAGAATCACTTTCCCGTAGCCCAGCCGACAATCAAAGCCTCAACAACGCTCGCGGCAATCGAGCTGTAAAACAGAATTGCGGAAAGATTACGTTGGCTGCGCAGGTTTGGCTCGGCGGCGTGGTCATTCTCGTCCACGGCCGTGGCGTGGCGCTGCCAAGTGTAGAGATGCCAGGCCAAGAGTCCCGCCTGAGCTGCCGCGTAACCTCCGCCAAAGAAGGGGCGATCCTGTGCGAACTGTCCCACCCCGACGGGCACAAGGTACCAGGGGCTGAACTGGGGTCGCACGGCCATTTCAAGCGCCGCCTGCTGATCGGCAGAAAGGGGCTGCTGCCAGGGATGGGTCTCGCCGGTTGCCACATCGACGTCGTAGCTGTCTCCACCGCCTACGCCGATGGCTCGGTTGGCACCGACACGTTGGCCCAGGGATCGGAGATCGTCGGCACAGGTGTCGGTGCAGGCAAGGGACACAACAGGCACCAACTCGGTTTTCGTTTCCCAACTTGGCTCGATCTCTATTGCCGCTCTCTCCGTGGTGACATTGAACCAGTGTGGCAAAGATGTGCCCGACTCGCCGACCCACCAGACTCGGTATCTTCCTATGGGCAACGCGACTACGATTGCGGCGGTTACGATGGTTGGCCGTGCTCCCTCGATGACAAAAGTTCCAGGAATTTTGGCGACGAGAGACACGTTGGCATGGGGGCCGGATGCAAGGTTGTGCTTTGCATGGTCAAATAGATCCACAACGTCGGGAGGGTGACGGCTGCTGTCCACCATCGTGTCTGGGAAACGCTGCAAGGTGGCTTTTGCAGCATCCAGAGCCTTGTTTGTTTGGCCTTCGCTCAACAGCGCAGCGGCGGCGTCCTGCATTGCGGTGGCGACCAGAGCGGTCACGTCGGGGGAGGGGCGTGGGCAGGTGTCGAAGGCCGTGATCATCGCCGTCCGCAAGGCGGCGGCACCGGTGGCGTCGAAGCGCGCCTCGAGGTCGCGGGCGTCGTCCAACATCTTTTCGAGACTCGACCTATCGAGTGTGCGCAGAGTCTCGTTGCCCCCGAGCCGTAATCGGAGCTCCTCCTGCGAGATGACGTGGCCCGCGATCTTTGGAGAAGTTGCGGCTTGCTCTACCATCGATTTGCTACCGTCGCGCAACGCGACAATGACGGTATGGGTCGATCCAGCAAGACATACGAGGAGAATCGTTATCGGAGCCATGGCCTTGGGAGTATTAGGGAGGCGCGGGATCAAGGGAAGAGGGCATTGCTTCAAGTCGAAAATTCTGCAATATGCCTCCTTGCGCGGGGGGTGGATCTGGTAATCGGGACCGCCGGACCCGCGGGTCCCCAAAAATGACCTCGTTTTTACGGGGCAAGGAGCGATGGGAATGCGTAAGTTGATGACGTTGGCGTTTGTTGGTGTGCTGGGCTT
>Ga0156517_1285_pt2 | contig 18779 bp, 18 predicted proteins | sample RifOxyB3_FD_111912 | JGI IMG/M metagenome (GOLD analysis project Ga0156517, IMG submission 111912) | Deltaproteobacteria bacterium RIFOXYB12_FULL_58_9 | reverse complement strand
CGGTGTGCTCAAAGATCAGGTTACGAGCCCCGGTGGCACGGCTATCGCTGGTTTGCACACCCTCGAAGAGGGAGGCCTACGCACGACGCTCATCAACGCTGTGGTGTCGGCAACAAACCGTTCGCGCGAGCTCGGCGAGGAACGCAAGAAGCGCAATTGATACCTGAGCATGTCTGCCGTAGCCTGAGCCGCGGCCGGTTTGTGGCGAATCCCCGTGATCTCGACTGCCCATCGCACATACTGCCTATCGCGCATTGTCTCCGCAAAAACGAAAATGAATACCGACCGGTTCGGAAACGTCTGTCTAGGGTCAGATGGAGGCATGAACGTGAGTGGGGCATTGGCACAAAAAAAGTCCACGATCTCGCGGTTCAGACAGCCAGGGGCACCAATCTCTGCCGCAACAATCAACCAATGTCTTGCCAACAACACAGAGGTGCAATTAACTGCGGTTTGTGGACTACATGATGGGCATGGGTGCCTTGCCGTCGTGCGAGGAGAAGGACTTGGTCAGAGGCAAACACGCGCCATGAACGAGCCGCTCACCGACCAGATGCTCGTCGAGCGTGCCAAACGAGGGGACGAAATAGCGTTTTCCGAGTTGGTCACTCGCCACTATCGACGGGTTCTACGGGTAGCTTTTGGATTGCTCAAGCACCAAAGTGATGCCGAGGATGTGGTCCAAGATGCGTTTGCTCGGGTGTATCTGCGCATCAAGGATTTTGAGGGATCGTCGGCGTTTTACACCTGGCTGTACCGCATTGTCGTTAACCTGAGCATAGATGCTATCCGCAAGCGCCGTCGAGAACGACGAGCCGAACTCGAGGACGAGTCGGCAAGAGACGCCCTAGGGTCCAATGATCTGTGGCCCCGTTACGACGACAGCCACCCCGACGATTCGCTGCAGCGCCAGGAGCTGGGTAACCAATTGAAGAAAGCACTCGGAGATCTTCCCGAAATCCATCAAGCTGTTATCCTGCTCCGAGAGCTCGAAGGAATGAGCTACGAAGAGATCGCGAGTACTTTGAAAATCAAGAAGGGGACGGTGATGAGCCGACTCTTTCACGCACGCAAAGCGATGCAGACAACCTTGTTGATGAAAGAAGGGTCCGAGCTCTTAACCGGCTCGGAGGATGTACCATGAGCCGGTGCAATTATTCCAAGGACCGACTGCAAGCATGGTTGGATGACCAATCGGGCAAGCACTCGGCACAAACTCGCAAGCATCTCGAAGGTTGTCGCGATTGCGCCAACCTCATAGAAGTTTGGCGGCGTGCGGGCGAGCAGTTGCGCGATACCGTCGACCAAGGCCTCGGCAATGTCGAGCCGTTGGCAGCGTTGAAGAAAATTCGAATGCGGGTCGCTGAGATCGAACAGCGCTCCCTTGGCGCACGGATGCGCGCCTGGTGGAACGATACTTGGATGTTCAATCGCCGTGCCCTTGCTGGTGTAGCTGTTGCTGCTGCCCTGGGCGCACTGGCAGCTCCTGGAGCAGTTTATCTGTCAGGCAAGCTGGGAACCTCAGCCATCGGTCCTGCACTCGTCGCACGAGTGGGGCCGGGTGTAGTGCTCGAATCGCTAGAAGTTGGCGACAATGCGACAGCGGTGGTATTAGACGAAGGAGAGACAACCACACTCATTTGGGTGGAACCGGGATTTGATGGAAGCAATGAAGAGACTTTCTAATCTACTTTGGTTTGCCTCCGCTCTCTTGGCTATCTCCATATGGACCCGCACGGCCATGGCCGCTCCGGTCCAACTCAACATCAAGGTCATATACGCCCATAGCAAGAGCAAACTCATCGACCCCAAGCTCAAAGATCTCGCCAAACAGTTTTCCAAGCTCAAGTTCACAGCTTACGAGCTCAAAGACGAGGGCAGCTACACCCTCGACATCGGTGCGAGTGGCAGCCTGCAGCTTCCGGGCGGCGAATGGATGAAGGTCATCGCCAAAGAGATGACCCCTGAAGGTATGCTCCGTCTCGACCTGGTTGTCGACAAACCGCGCTTCAGGAGCACCGCGATCATTGCTGCGGGCGCCACCCTCGCAGTGAGCGGTCCCAAACAAGAGTCAGGTTCGCTGATCCTCGCTGTCACTCGGCCAAAGAACTAGTCAGGACCACCGACAGGGCGTCGACATTCTCACCCGAGTCGCGACTGGTGATGTTGACACCGTGGACACCATCAACTACCTGAGTGATCAGCGCTTGACTGCCTTGATGGATGCACTACGCTTCCCGGGCACCAAAAAGTCACCCACGCCAGTTGGCTTTTCAGGAGGTCAAATTCAGTGAGCAGTCCGCACAGGCTTCTCGCGGTCCTCGGTGAGGCAATCAACAACGACCCGGCACCGCCGGGTTTTTCAGCAACCTTAGCTTTTGGTGTACGCCAGGGCGATGAGACTCATTGGTGGGAGGTTACCTTGGACAAGAAGGCCAAGGGAGCTCTCGTTGGCTCTCCCGACCCCACTTGTGATGGCGTCCTTTTGCTGGGTGCCACCGACGCCGACGCCATCGTGCGCACCGGCCACCTGCCTGACAACCCCAAGTTGGTGGACCTGCGTGGTGATCGGGAGCTGCTTGGCCGATTCGTCAAACGTTACCTTGTTTCCAAGAGTTCACCGTCGGTTCGTGGTGAACCGCGGTAAGAATTCCGGCAAATCCACAGGTGACGAATACCGAGTTGCAATGCGTCGTCATGGGATGGGCCGTTTTGGTGAATCGTCGTCGTGGGAGAGGGTAAACGCCTGTGAAGCTCCGAGGTTCCTGTGCTTGCGGCGCTGTGTCTTTCGAGTTGGAGGCCCCCGAGCCTTATCCGTACATGCGCTGTTATTGCTCAGTTTGCCGCAAAACCGCTGGCGGCGGCGGCTTTGCTATCAACCTCGGTGCTAAGTTCGATACGCTGAGGGTCTCGGGGGAAGAACACGTCGCGGTCTATCGGGCCAAGATCAGAAACCCAGGAGACTCGGAACTCAAGCAAAGCAAGCACGAGCGCTCATTCTGCCACATATGTGGTTCCCACCTTTGGGCCTGGCATCCCAAATGGCCGGACCTCGTCCTCCCCTTGGCTTCTGCCATTGATACGCCGTTGCCCACACCCCCAGAGACTGCACACATCATGCTCGAGTTCAAAGCCAATTGGGTTATGCCAGCTGTGGGGCCAAGCGACCACTGCTTCGACCGCTATCCCAAGGAATCACTCGAGGCCTGGCACAAGCGACTGGGGCTTCTCGACGACTGATACTCATCAAAAGTCTACTCGCAACCGACTGGTCTTTCTTGGGCTCGTCGCTGTCACGGGTGTCACGTTCTTTACCAAGAACGATTACGACGTGAGCGTGTTGACGACGGACATGCGCCCAGAGCAGAGTGGTTATCGCGGCCCAGCGACCATCGACATCTTCTACGATGAGCTTCGTTTCACCATCAAGCCGCTTTACGAATACGAGTTGAGTGGCCTCGTCGTTGCGAAGACGGATTACACTCTATTCGCCGACAACGATGTGGCGGCAGTGGTGCCAGTTGACCTTTGCATTGTCTGGGGAACAAACCTCGAGCGTGGCATTCACAACCACCCTTCGACCGATTTTTGGCAACGAATGCGTTGGTGCTATTGGCAAAGTGAGGTGCCCATCGACGCCACCGAGATTGCCAACAACCACCTGGTGGTCAACGACGAGCGGATTCGGGATGCCCTGACCGACCTCTCTCTCGGCGATCAGGTTCGACTGCGTGGGCAGTTGATCGAGCTCTGGGCCCACACTCCAGCCGGTGAGCAGCGCAAAGCCTATGCTTCCAGTACCTCTCGCGACGACACCCGAGGTGGAGCTTGCGAGGTGATCTACGTGCGCGAGGCAGAGCTCTTGCGCCGTGGCAACCCGATCTCGTATTGGACGCACCGAATCGGGCTGTGGAGTCTGGGCCTGTGGTCATGCACCTGGTTGGTTCTGCGCCTCGTCCGACGCGGATAGATTTTTCCAGCCAGCTTGGCTCCGCGATTCTTCGCATCAGTCAAAATCGCTAGGATGAAGTCTCTTCGAGGAACGGGAGCACGTAATTGACAAAGGCGTCCGGTGCCTCGTTCATCGGCACGTGTCCGCAATGGGGGACCTTCACCAATCGCGAGCTCTTTATGTCGTTGACGATCCGATCACCGAGTTTCTCAGTCGTCGCAGCTGTCATGGCAATCCCGGCACTCCGAGCCCAGCCGAATGACGGCCCTTACGGGAAGCTAACTTCGTGCCGTCGAAAGCCATCGACTACCGATTCGATAATGAGCTGCTGGTGTCCGACAACCTGCGTCGCCGGCAACTCAAGAACGCAGCGAGTCCAAGCGGCGATGGCGGGCAACTGGGTCTCGACAAACAGTTGCATCTCTCGCGCGGAAAACTCAGAGGCGGCCACCGGGTAGAGGTGTACGCTGGTTACTCGTTCCCGATCGATTGCAACAGATGCTACAACGTTGCCGGTTAGGTCCGGCCGTTTGGAGCAGTTTGACTCAAAATCATAGCGAGCGCTCAATCCAAAGTGAACATCAGCGACGTCGAGGGCGGTCAGCCCCGCCTTGGCATCGCGTTTGGAGCAAGCATAAACCTGCGAGTCGGGAAGACGTCGGTGCACATGGATCGATAGGGGCATCAGCAACCTCTCGAGTTGGGCTGTGGCATTTGAGCACTCAAATCATTAAAATCCACGAATGCCAACAGGGACAAGAAAAGGTGTGGGACATATTGCCTGGGCAGCAACACAGGGACAAGAAAACTGGACTCGAAGACGGAGGTTTCTGACCGATCTGTTCTGACGGAGCTGTTCTGATGGAGCTGTTCTGACGGAGCTGTCCACGTTAGGCAAAAAGGTGAAGCTCATTTGACACATTTCGAGCGCAGCGGTGGCTTGCGGCAAGACCCGATGTTATCTTGCGCTCATGACAAAGATGCGATTGACCAAGCTCGTCGACTGCGCCGGTTGAGCGGCTAAGCTCAGCCCAACGGAGTTGCGGCTTCTCATTGATGCGCTGCCTGTGCCGAAGGACGAGCGCATCATCACCAGCTTCGCCAACGCGGAGGATGCGGCGGTGTATCGTATCAGCGACGATCGGGCGTTGGTGTTCACCCAAGATGTGATCACCCCTCTCGTGGACGACCCGGTGGCCTATGGTGCCATCGCTGCCACCAATTCGCTTTCCGACATTTTCGCTATGGGCGGGAAGCCAATCATGTCGTTGGGTTTCATCGGTGTGCCCAACGGTGTCCCTATCGAGATCATCGCCGACATCGAACGCGGTGGAGCTGAAACTGCCTTGGCTGCCGGAGCTCCTGTGCTGGGGGGGCACAGCATCGAGTGCAAGGATCTCATCTACGGCCTCGCCGTGATTGGCGAGGTTCATCCCGATCGAGTGTTTCGGAACGACGCCCTGAGGATTGGCGACCAGCTCATCTTGACCAAGCCCCTCGGCACGGCAACTCTGACAACGGCAGCGAAGAACGACGCCCTGAGCGAGTCTGAACTCAGCGAGGTCATCGCGGGAATGAGAATGTCCAACGGTCCTGCAGTTGACCCTATGCAACGGGCGGGTGTGCGCGCAGCCACCGACATCACCGGTTTTGGCCTATTGGGACACGCAGCCGAACAGGCGGCTGCGTCCGGTGTGTGCATCGTCCTCAATCAAACTGCTGTTCCCGCCTATTCCCGCGCGCGCGAAATGCTGGAGCGGGGCTTTCTCACCCGCGGCAACAAGAGCAACCAACGCTACGCCGAAAGCCTCGGACCTGTCGCTGGTGAGCCCGAGCTGCTCTTGCGCGACCCACAAACATCCGGTGGTCTGCTGGCAGCGGTACGACCCGGCCAACTCGAGACGCTCTTGAAGGAGCTTCGCGCTCTGGGCTTCCCGCATGCGTCGCACGTGGGCGAGGTGGTCGCAGGTGCAGGACTTCGTGTCATATCGTAAATGGAGCTGCAACTGTCGACGCATTTCATAAGTCAAAGGCTCAATTGGTTGCGTTACAACGCGAGAGCAGCCTTGCGTCTCGGTGCCGCGTTTGTCGCCCCGTCGATGCTTCTCTACATTTCATTGTGGCTCTTGCGCCACGAGCTCGTGCGCGTGACTGCTTTGCCATACTCCCAAGCGATTGACGCTGGCCTGTTGCGTGGCTTCTATTTCGACGGTTTGGTCGTCATGTATGCTGCTATCGTCGCCCAATTGGCCTGGACGCTGAAGATCCCCAAACGAATTGCCTGGCCCATTGTCGCATTTCTCATTTGGTTGGCGACATTGTCGAACGTGATTCACTTCAAGTTTTTCGGAACGCGTCTCGATTGGTGGATCGTCACCTTGCACTGGCGCGACCTCTTTGTGGTGCAGGATTCTGCCGCCCAAATTGGCGTGACTTGGCCGATCGTATTGAGTGCGGTCGTTCTCATCGGCGCCATTACCCTTAGCGCAATGCCTCGCCTCGTCGGGCGTCCAGACCCTGCGCCGTCCGATCCTCCGTGGTGGCGACTCCGTCCGAGGCGGGCGGTGTGGCTCGTCATCCTCATTGGCTTGAGCATCATCATTTGGCGCCTGCCCCGTTGGACTGGCGGACGCAAAGGTACAGACATTCTCAGCGACAATCCCGTGCGTACCTGGATTCAACAAGCCACCAGCAGCCACACCTTCGCGGGCGCGGGCAAGGATTGGTTCGATACCTGGGCCGAGGGCTTTGACCGCAAGGATCCCTCCCGTCCCAATCGCGTGCTTGCAAGCTTCCACGAGTTCATCGATCCTGGTCCCGGCTCGCCGACCGACGCACCCAAGCGGGAAGTCTCGGTGGTGCCGGTCATCTCCGAAGAGGTTGGCACCTGGCCATTGTATCGCGACTTCGATGCCGATGACGCCGCTACGACTGCGCTTCGAGAAAGGCTGGGTTTGCCGGCGACGGGTCCGGTCAACGTGATGATGCTATTTCTCGAAAGCACCCGTGCCTACGAGCTGCATCATCCAACCATCGGTCCGCTCATTTTTCCCGGGTTGCGTGAGGTCTTGGCCAAGCATAGCATTTCCTGGCGACAAGCGTACTCGTCGAGCTTCACCGCAGGGCAAACAGTTCGCGGTCAGTTCACGGGCCTCTGTTCGATGTTGCCGAACATGACGGGTGCCGCCACCTACATCGCCCACAGCACCTTGAGGGTTCGCTGCATCCAGCAGCTTCTCAAAGAAAACGGTTACATCACGACCTGGATGAACAGCCACGAACCTGATTATCACAACAAACGCCCGTTCGAGCTGATGCATGGGACCGATCTTTTCTTTGGTGGCGATGAATTCGAGGCCCGCGGAGTCACTCAGAAGCTCGGATATTGGGGCCTCGCGGATGAGCCCTTTCTCTTGGAGGTCGTCAATCTGGTTGAGGAGCTCAGCGGCAAAGGTGCCCCCGTGTTTGCCAATGTTCTCACCATCAGCGTGCACCACCCCTATTCTTTAGTCGACGAGGGCCCTGTGCCCAACGAGCTTGTCGTCGCCACTGGCCGCCGTGCCTACTATCGCAAGTATTTGTCGCGTTTGCGTTATGAGGACAAAGCCCTGACGTCTTTCTTCAAAGAGCTGTTCTCGCGTCCCATCGCAGATAACACCGTGGTCGTGTTGACTGCAGATCACAGCGCCCCGGTTCGTCCCCATGACCTGTCGGTGCACCGGCAGATGGAGGAAGTCCGCTTCCGCGTACCCTTCGCCTTGATCACCAAGAACATACCAACGCCAGAGGTCATCGAAACGCCAGTGCACCAGGCCGACATCGCGCCGCTCATCGCCCGCATCGCCGGCGTCCGTGGCAAGGTCACCTGGGTGGGCCGCGACCCCCTGGCTGCAGATAGTGGAACCCCATGGATCTATGTGCGCGACAAGATCACCATGTTTCGTACCTCACGGCGCGGTTGCTACCCGCAGGAGGACCGCGGCATGGTCGAGTGTTTCGATGTCACCGGTCGTGACCCAATGTACGACGTGGATCTGCCTTCCATCGCAGTGGATGGTGAGCTGTCGAGCTACTTCGAAGCCGTGGTGCGCGCCAACATGCACACGATCGTCATGAACCTCGCCCAACCGTCCTTTGGCAACTGATGAGCAAACACGAGCTCTTCTTGAGCGTGCTCGCGTGCTCTTGCCTGTCGCCTTCTGCTGCGTTGGCAGCACAGCAAGGCGAAGCTGACGTAAAGGGCGGAGAAGAGGTCGAAGACCGAGAAGTTGTCGGAGACGGTGTTCGCTGGTTCGCCGTGCCCAATTTCGCCTACGGCTCCGACGATGGCCTTATCTTTGGCGCACGGGGTGAGCTCGCCATCGACGAGGCAGGTTACGAGCCCTACAAGAGCGCCTACGTCCTACACGTGATAGTTACCAGCACTGGTTTTCATCATCATCGCTTTCGTTACGACCGCGTCGGTTTGGGCCCCGACAAACGCTTTCGCCTCACTCTTCACGTTGCGTGGCGGCAATGGCTCAATGACGGCTATTGGGGCATCGGCAACACCACCACCCGTGAACGGGCCTACGTTGGCTCATTCGACGCCGATGACCCACATCGCAAACGCTATCGCTACTCACTGTTTCAGCCATTTGTTCATGCCACACTGCGCGCCGATCTGAACGAGCAATGGCAGGCGTTCGCCTCACTGAACACAAAGTGGAGTGCCGTCGAGACCTACCCTGATTCCTTGTTGTTGGAGCAACAACCCTACGGCATCAATGGCGGCCTCACCGCCCTGTTGTCGATGGGTGTTCTGTGGGACACCCGTGATCCGGAGACAACCCCACAGACGGGATATTTTTGTGAGCTCAGTGGTCGCGTCGCACCACCCTTGCCGCACGGCGCGGGATTCTTTGGTGGCGTGTTTCTTTCGTTGCGTGCCTATTGGGCTCTTGCCCCCTGGGTGACCTTTGCCGTCCGCGGCATGACCGAGTGGTTGTTTGGCGATATTCCATTTTATGAGATGGTCCACTGGGGCGGTGCTATCCCGGTTGCTGGGTTCGGCGGCGCTGAGACTTTGCGCGGCGTGGCCTTTGGCCGTTGGCGGGCTCCAGGCAAAGCCATCCTCAACACCGAGTTGCGTTTCGAAATCGCTCGGCACAGCCTGTTTGACCGCCCCATGCGCTGGCAGTTGGTACCCTACGTCGATGCCGGATCGGTTTACGGCGCGGGCGATCTTGAGACATCGAGGGCTGGCATGTTCCCTGTCCACCCCGCCACGGGTGCTGGAATTCGAGCCATCTTTGATGAGGCCTTCGTGGGACGAATTGACGCAGGCCTTGGACTCGACCCCGTCCAGAGTCAGAGCGGCAACATTCGCCACCTGCCCAACTTTGGCATCTACGTGGTCTTCGATCACACATTCTGACTCGATTTACATCGTCTCGGTCCGCCACTCGATCGCCTTGAGGAAAGAACCCTTTTGGAAAGCATCGGTTCCTTATATGAGTCGCGAGCCATTGCTGGGTGTGCTTGCACGTTGCGTGTGCAATCAAAGGGGTGAGCCTATGGATTTTGACGTCGACCAAATGCTCTCATGGGTGAAGCAACAAACCGAGCTCGGCCCGCGGCGTGCTGGCAGTCCCGCTGGGCGTAAGAATGAGGATCTTCTCGTCGGGGAACTCAAGAGCTTCGGCATCGAGTCGGTGCGAACAGAGCCCATCGATGTGACCCACTGCGAGGCTGCGCGCTGGAGATTCGATGTCGAGAGCGGTGGCTCACGACAGAGCCTTGATTGCTTCCCTATCCCTTTCGCCGCGTACACCCCTGCGGAAGGAATCGATGCTCGTCTCGTGTATGCCGATAGACACAAGTTGTGGCACACCGAAGACTGGAATGGGGCCATCGTCGTCACCGACATCGGTTTTCCCGAGCTCGAGGTAAAAATGCTGCTGCGCCTGAGCTCGGGTCACTACGACCCCGACAGCAGCCTGCGCAATATCAAACATCCCGCGACTTGGGTGCGACTCGGATGGCATCTCTACCATCTCGCAGCACGCCGGGGGGCCGTCGGTTTTGTCGGTATTCTCGAAGACCAACCGGGCGGTAGTTGCGAAATGTATGCTCCCTACGGATTTCGCGAACCTGACATTCTCAACAAACCCGTTCCAGGCCTGTGGGTGGGCCGCAACCAGGGCGCGGCGCTGCGCCGTCTGGCGAAGAGTGGCCACGCCCGCGGTTCCTTGGTCCTGACCGGAGCTCGAGAGAAGGCGGTCACCCACAACATCGTCGCCGAGTTGCCGGGCAAAAGCAGCGAAACCATGGTTCTCAGTTGTCACCATGACTCGCCATTTGTCTCCCCAGTCGAAGACGCAAGTGGAGTTGCGGTGGTGTTGGCACTAGCCAAACACTTTGCCGAAAAGCGTGATCTCGAACGAAGATTGGTGGTGCTCCTCAGCGCCGGCCACTTCTATGGTTCCATCGGTACACGCACATTCATCAAGGAGCATCCGAACGTCGTCGCAGACACCGTTGTCGAGATAACCATCGAGCACATCGCCAAAGAAGCGGTGGAAGACTCCGAGGGCAATCTCGTTCCCTCCGGCAAACCCGAAGCGGCTGGCATCTTTGTCCCCTTCAATCGGGCAGTCACCGACGCCGTTCTCGAGTCGATGAAGGCTCAGAATGTTTCGCGTGTGGTCGCATTGCCAGCGGAAGGTCCGTTGGGCGACTACCCGCCGACCGATGGTGGAGACTGGTGGGAAGCTGGTGTACCCGTCATCAATTACATCAGTAACCCCGTCTATCTGCTAACCAACGACGACGCCCTCGATTGGGTCGACGTACCCAGAATGCCCAAGGTTGCCACGGCCTTCGCCGACATCATTCGCCGACTCGATCACATGCCCCGGGCAGCAATCGCTGAAGTTGAGTCACGCCGTCGGGTGTGGGTGATGAAAGCGCTCAAACACATCAATCGCGCCAAAACTACGACCTTTGGTCTCAAACCAGTTTACTGACTTGCTCGACGGATCGGTTGTCGTCATTGGAAAACATGCCGTTTCCGTAACGCTCTTCCCATTTGGCGGAGGTGTGGAGCTACTGGATGTACCCCATCGCTCTTAACGCTTCGAGTTGCTGGCCATCGATTTCCTGTTTCTCTGCGGTGACAGCGGGTGGGGCACCGCGGAAGAGGTGGATGGTGAGCTGTTTGGCGTTCAAGAATTCGTGTAGGTCCTTGGGTACGCCAAAGGGCAGATCGGCAACGACGGCACGGGTTTTGACTTCGTTCTTGCCCATTTTGGCGACGACCTCAATCTCGGCTGATTCGGTGGACTTGAGCTGGGCAAACAGCACCAGAGATTCGCGGGACTTGCCCGCAAAGCTACGCGGTCCATTTTTTGCGAGGCCGATGATTGGCTCGGCGCTCTCCAAACCGGTCCCGGAGATGCGGACGTCATATTTCTGATGCCGATCGATGCCGGTCACCAACACGAAGGGCCCACTGCGGTCACGTAGGACAAAGCCGACAATCTGCTCGCGTAACTGGGCCAAGCGCGCTGGTGCTTTGCCGATGATGTTGTCCCGTTCCTGGGGATCCTTGTTGAGCCAAAACAGCTGTTCCGTGACGCGACGGTTGGGGCGGTGATGGACCACGTACTTCCAACCTTGATCGCGCACCGACATGACGTAGTTCTTGATGTTCTCGCTGAACACCCGGCGATCGGCTGATCCCGCGATGTTGGTGGACTCGGTGGTGGCGGGTGTGCCGACCGTGCCTGTGGTGTCGGCTGTGCCGTCTGTGGCGGTGTCGGCTGTCGTGGTTGTCGCAGTCGTAGACGCGGGTCCGAGCATCAAGGGCACGAGGCTTCGGTTATCGAGATCAAGGGCCTCCGATGTTACGCCGGTCATGTCTAACAGGGTCGGCATGAGATCAATAGTGCCGACCTGGGCGTCGATTCGAGTGGCGAGGGGACCTTTGAAATCAGCCGCAGGCTTGATGATCAAGGGCACGTGGATGAGCTCGTCGTAGAGTGTAGCACCGCCGTGCCCGAAGTAGTTGTCATGCTCCCACATGAGCTCACCATGGTCGGAGACGAAGGCGATGATGGTGTCGTTGTAGATGCCGCGTTCCTTGAGGGTGTCGATGATTCTGCCGATGCGGTCGTCAACATAGGCAATCTCGCCATCATAGAGGTCACGTGCTAATGGTTTGAAACGTTCGGTGATCGCACCGTTTTCGACACAACGGCGACAACCCAACACTCGCCCCTCGCCAATCATCACGGGCAATGAAACCCCCAGGTCGTCCATGGCACCGGGCTTGGTGAAACGATCGACAAAAGGGTCCGGCTGATTGAAAGGTTGATGTGTGTCGTTGAAGTGCAAGAACAAAAAGAAGCGTTGATCACCGTTGCCCTCGAGCCAGGCGAGAGTTTTTCCAAGGTTGTCATCGGCGACAATGTTGGGATCGGGTACGTTGAACCACGTATCGAAGCCTTGCTCGAATCCCATATTGTAAAGGTAGGCCTTGTAGGCGATCGCATGGGTGATCCAACCCTTGTCCCGCAGGTGTTCGGTGAGGGTGTGGATCTGTGGGGCTATGGATCGAACCCGGTGAATCACCTGGTGTCGCGATGGCATCATTCCCGTAAAGAGTGAAGCAAACGAAGGGCTGGTCCAGTTGGCCGCAGCGATGGCGTTGGCAAAGGTAACGCTGTCTTTGGCAAGCTCGGACACGCGAGTCGAAGTAGGACGACTGGTCCAACCCTGCATGCGATCGGCACGCAAAGTGTCGACGGCGATGAGGAGAATGTTGGGAGGGTCTTCGGTGCTCCGTGGCACATCGATGACTGGGCTTCCCCACAGGCCGATGCCCGACTGGCCGTCGGGAGCCGATGTTTCCAGGGTGAGCTCGATGTGCTCGCCAGTGAACTGCTGCAAAGACACCCGATGCTCGTGCCAGTGCCACAATTCATCTTTGACCTCGAGCCCGTGACGCAAGAGTTCCACTTCTCCTTTGGCGTTCTTTGCACGCACCACAAAGTTGATCTGCTCGCCTTCTTTGGACGCCTTGAATGGGGCTGTCGACAGGGACAAACGGGCATTCGCGGCCACGTGGATCTTGAAGGTCATCTGGGTTGGCGTCGGTGCGAACAGGGCGTAGCGATAGTCGTAGTTGTTATCGAAGGGCGGTTTGAGATCACGAACAGGGCGAATAGGAAGCATTTGCCCGTGCTTGACCAAGCCGCTCGGGTGAACCGAGAGATGGTCCTTCCACACAGCCAACTCCTGCTCCATGGTGGGCTGGAGCTCCTCGACAATCAGGTCATCAAACATGGCACCATCACCTTTGCCGGCGAGGAGTTGCTCGGGGTCCTGCAGCTGAATCACCAAGGAGTGCGTCTGCGCAGAGGTGAAAATGCTGATGCTGTGGTGATCCCACTGTCGGGTTTTGGCTCTCGGCAGGTGATGCACCAACACCAGCTCGCCCATCCCGACAAAGCGTCCCTTGAGCACGCTGTCCACGTCGTCCGAATGGTTGAGATCCCGTGGATGTTTGAGGCGAACACGAGTCTCCATGATGCCCAAATCGATCCCAGGATTTGCGGTGTTGATGCCGCGGTTGATTCGATAGTGCCGCCTGGGCTCCACAGGTAACACGAAGATACATTTGTGTGGGTTCTGTCCGTGATATCGCAGCACCGCGCCACGCTTGGGATCGAATCGACGCTCGACGGTGCAAGCTCCGCGGGCAGGCCAACCTGCGGTGCCTGTATCAAAATCGGAAAAATCTGTAGCATAAATCTCTTTGCTGGCAAGCGAGTCGCCCATCGCTGCGACGGACCCCATGCTGTCGAGCCTCTTCATCGGCGACACGACTTTGGCATCGTCGAGCATGTCCGTGAGTCGGATCAATCGTGGAGCGCGGGCAACAGGTGCCTCAATCACCTCCTGCACCGCTTGCGATTCCGGCGACTCCTGAGACGCAATGTCCACTTGGGCGGTGCCACAGGCCACGGGTAACATTGCGAGAATCCAAAGCTTTCGCATGTCCACAGTCTCCTTGTTTGCGCCAGTTCCGTCAATTTTCTGTATGTCGGCCGATCGGTTCCGGGCTATGGTCTGCACCTTGATCCCAAACCGTGAGTTGCAGCCATGAACGAGAACCCCGACAACGAGACGACCGACCACCTCGACGAAGAGAAGACCGGCAAGAAGAAGACCGGCAAGAAGAAGTCCAGTAAAAAGAAGACCGGCAAGAGGACGACGGACAAGAAGACGACGGACAAGAAGATTAGCAAGAAGAAGACGGACAAGAAGACCAGCGAGAAGAAGACCAAGGCGCTCAAGACACGCAAGCCACGCAGAACCCCTCAGGAGATCGCTGAGGCGGAGGCCGCAGTTGGGGCAATTGCGGACGCGGTGCATGCCATCATCAAAGAGGCAGCGCCTGGACTTTCTCCGACGAGCAGGTGGGGTCACGATTGGTATGCTGGCACCGATTTGGTGGTCGGCGTCGCGCTTCATGGTGACCACGTCAACCTCGTCGTGTACAACGGCGAGCAGGTCAACGACCCGGAAAATCTCATGATGGGCGTGGGATACAACCGTTCAGTGCGGATCAATCGTCTCGAAGACATTCGCAAGTCGCCCTTGATGGAGATCGTTCGATCCGCAGCGAGCGCGGATGCCGCCAAACAATCCCAACCGACCGGCCAGTTGAAGTCTGTCTAAGTCGAGGAGCATTTGATGAAGAAGCTGACCAAGTTGATGTGTGCCTGGGGAACCATGGTGGTCGCCGCATGTGCCACCACACCATCGTCTCGAGACGCAGCTCCACCCACCGTTGAGGAGGCAGAGGCCTTCGTTATCACCTTGGATCAAGAGCTGCGGGAGCTACAGATTGAGATCGATAAGGTCGCCTGGATAAAATATACCCACATCACTCCGGACACTGATTGGTTATTGGCCCGTGCCGACGAGAAGGTTATGCGCGAAGTCCGGCGTCTTGCGGATGCTGCACAACGCTTCGCGGGTATTCCGGTCTCTGAGGCATCAGCACGAAAGCTCGCTTTGTTGCGGTTGTGGCTGAGCGCTCCCGGTCCCTCGGACCCTTCCGCCCGCCGCAATTTGGCCACGGTGAGCAGTGAGCTGACCAGCGCCTATGGCAAGGGTCAATATTGCCCCGCCGAAGGGAATTGTCTCGACCTCGGCACCATGACCGATATCATGGCCCAGTCGCGCGACTACGACGAATTGCTCGAGATCTGGACCGGGTGGCGTAAGGTGTCACCACCGATGCGTGACAACTATGCTCGCTTCGTTGAGCTTGCCAACCAAGGTGCCAACGAGCTCGGCTTTGCCAATGTGGGTCAGCTTTGGCTATCCCGGTACGACATGCCACCGGAAGCCATCGAGGCCGAAGCCGAACGGCTGTGGCAACAGGTGAAGCCGCTCTACGAATCCCTACATTGCTACGTTCGCCGCAAACTCGCGGAACACTACGGCACCGACAAGGTACCCCTCGACAAACCGATTCCCGCGCACCTGCTCGGCAACATGTGGGCGCAGGAGTGGAACAACATCTATGGGCTCGTGGCCCCTTACCCGAAAGAGCCAGACCTCGACGTTACGGCAAAACTGGTGGAGAAAGGTTACGACGCCACAAGGATGGTACAGCAGGCTGAGTCTTTTTTTGTCTCCTTGGGCATGCCCAAGCTGCCTGAGTCGTTTTGGAAAAACTCGATGATCACCAAACCACGGGACCGAGAAGTGGTTTGTCATGCTTCCGCCTGGGAGATGGGTGGTGAAGGTGATGTGCGCATCAAGATGTGCACCAAAGTGACCGGCGAAGATTTCTTCACGGTGCACCACGAGCTCGGTCACGTCTACTACTACCTGATGTACGAAGGCATGCCGCCCTTATTTCAACAGGGTGCCAACGACGGCTTTCATGAAGGGATCGGTGACACCCTGATGCTGTCGGTGACCCCCAAGTATCTCGTCGATATTGGCTTGTTTGACAAAGTTCCCAACACCGCAAAGAGTGACGTGAACTTCTTGATGAAGCGCGCCCTCGACAAAGTCGCCTTCTTCCCCTTCGGTAAGCTCATCGATCAATGGCGTTGGGAAGTCTTCGATGGTCGCATCAAGCCCGAGCAGTACAATGCAGCCTGGTGGAAACTGCGTACCGAGTATCAAGGCATCGCCGCACCGGTGGAGCGAACCGAGGCAGACTTCGACCCCGGTGCCAAATACCACATCCCCAACAACACGCCCTATCTACGCTACTTCCTCGCCACGGTATTGCAGTTCCAGTTCCACCGTGCGCTCTGCCAGACCGCAGGCCATGAAGGCTCACTCAACAGTTGCTCCATCGCCGGCAGCAAGGCGGCTGGCAAGAAGCTCGCCGACATGATGCGCATGGGCTCCACCCGGCCGTGGCCCGAAGCGCTGCAAGCGATCGCTGGCGAAGATAAGATGGACGCGACAGCCATGCTCGACTACTTCGCCCCCCTGGCCAAATTCCTCGACGAGCAAAACGCCGGACAGATCTGCGGCTGGTGAGCCGGAACCCGCAACCACCCACGCCGGACGAGGTACGACTACACGACTACTGATTGGCCTTCTTTTTGAGGTAACAGAATGCCGGCTCTGCGTCTCCGAGCTTCCAAAGATGGATCGATCCGCCTTCGCATTTCTTGACGTCGCTGCAGGTACTGCAGTTGGTTTTCTTGATCCAATCTCTTCGGCGATAGGCTGCGAAGCGGGTTTGCCAAACATCGGCAAAGCTGTCGCGCAGAATGTTCCCCTGGTAGAACGAATGATGGTTGTTCGTGCAGCCCGTGATCGTGCCATCGCATAGGATGGAGGCCATGTTCACGCCAGCTCTGCAAAAGAACGGAAAGTCGCGAATTGCGCGATCCTGCTTGAACGGAACATACCCTTCGCAACTCGCGCCTACCTTGAGTCCTTTCTCGGCGTAGAAGGGTCGGCGCTCGGCGATCCAATCCAGCATTTCCCAGGTTTGTTCGTGGGTCATCAGAAGGCGACTGTTATTGGCGGCGCGCCCCGATGGAAATATTCGAAACAAACGCCAGGCTGGTATGCCGTTGGCAAGGAGTATTTGGCCGATCTCATCCAGCTGCTTGAGGTTTCCGGGATACACGCAGGTGACAGCGTCCATCATCTCGATGGAAGACTTGCCGAGTAACTCAAGGGCCCCCGTCACCTTGTCGAACGCAAGTTTATGGTTTCGTAGCTCGTTGTGAGCGTCACGTGTGCCGTCGAGACTCAGGGTGATGGAATATAGGCCACGATCAATCAACTGATCCAACCACGTCTTGTTTAGGGACATGCCATTGGTAACCATGCCCCATCGCATGCCAAGCCTGTTGATGTGGGAGACAATACTTTTGAGATCGGGGTGGACGAGGGGTTCACCACCGGTGATGACGAAGGCGACTTTGTCACCGAAATGCTCTTTGACGTAGGATATGATCTTGAGCCAACTTTCAGTTGTCAGCTCCGGCGCATCCGTGTTCGCGGTACAGTCAGATCCGCAATGCAGGCAGTTCAGATTGCAGCGGCGCGTGATCTCCAAAAACAGATAAAGCAAGCAATGCTCGCGCACTTCGATGTCCTTGTAGGCGCGAAAGGCTTGCTCTCGGACGAAATTCAGCATGGTCTATCCTAGGCGCGTGATCGACACACCGAACGACAATTGACATTCGTTTGCACGTGATCGACACACCGAACGACATTCGACATTCGTTGCTGCCGGGAAGAGAGCGCTGGACCTACTGTTCGGTCATCTCAACTTCATAGGTGGAATCTTCGGCGTTCAGTTGAACCGTCTCTGTTTGGAAGAGTCCGAGATTGTCAATTCCATCCTTGTCCGTGATGGTTGCCGCACACGTTGTCAAATCGGTATCTTCCTCCAGGCGGAACTGGACGAGGCCACCAAGGGTTTCTTCGGTGAACTCTTGCTCTGGAACCGTGCAGCTCATGACGACTTCGAGACCGTCGATGGGACTCTTGGCCGCATTGACGGTCGTGATGTCGATCGGGATCCGGTAGTCATCGCCGTCCACGGCCTCGCTCATACCGTAGCACGCCGCCAAAATCACCGTGGTCGTACCACTGACGATGGTCAACAGAACCTTCCGTGCAATTCGAGCCAACATCATTTCGTGTCTCCTCCGCCGAGTGATGGCAAAAGCTTAATTGTATTGAGCCAATCAAGCAAGCGGCATGCCAAGTAGCCCAAGTAACCGTCACCGCCACCCATTGTAGGTGCCTAGAATTGCCAGCATCTTCTCGCGGCAGCGACAGCGGTAGCAGGGTTTGTTGGGTTTGATGAGGTCAGCAAGGCATCGATGACGCGAGGGAACCATCTTGTCTCGACTTTGAGACATGATGCTCGCAACGCCGGATCACATAGTTTACATTTGTGTGGCCCCCTCTAAACCCCCTCAATCAATCTCGACGAACACGCGATTGATCTTCCCATCGACCTTGCTCACCTCGACCTCCGTGTAGAGCCCCAAAGGTCCGCGTCCCACAAAGCGATAGAAATCCATGTGCCGTTCGATTTGCCCGTCACCTTCTGTGTTTGGAAAGTGGCCAAAGGCCGCGCACTGTTCTTCGATTCCTACTGCGAGCAACCCGTCCCAGGTATTCGGAAGCCCACAGGTTTGCCAGTCTCGTTCAAACATACGTGTGTCGCGTATGTACGCAAAAAGTCCCCCACATGCGATTTCTCTCGCCGCGTCTGAACGAAGCGAGTGCGGGGGGTCTGCAAAAATTTGAAACGTGTGACGCAGAACGTCCTGTT
>Ga0156517_1298_pt1 | contig 19202 bp, 15 predicted proteins | sample RifOxyB3_FD_111912 | JGI IMG/M metagenome (GOLD analysis project Ga0156517, IMG submission 111912) | Deltaproteobacteria bacterium RIFOXYB12_FULL_58_9 | reverse complement strand
TCTCTGCGGTGTCCGAGCCTGCTGAATTGGTGCAGGTGAGGGTATAGGTGGTATCCGCCGTGATGTTGATGCTCGTCGTCTCGCCATTTGCCAGCGTACTCACGCCCTGATTGATGCTGCAGCTTGGTGAGGGCGTGGGATAATTGGAATAGCTCCAAGTCCACGTCACTTCCGTTGCCTCCCCAATCAAAACGGACGCGGGGCTTACGGAAAACGCGGCGATCTCCGGCGAAACGGGATCTTTTTCATACCCGACCACCAGTTCTTCTTCGCAGGAGACAGAAACAAGAGCGATTGGTGCCAAAACCAAAGCCCAAATTCTTCTATTCATGAACCTTCTCCCGTTGCTTGTTCTGCTGGATTATTCTCCCTAGGTGGGTGGTGTCAAACAGCGGGATTTCGGATCACTGAACATGTCGAGTAACTTAGCCTGACACGTCTCAGATGACTGCTGGCGCTTGGGTCTTCTGCCTCTGACGTCCTTCTATTTGAGGCACCACCCGAACAATGTCTGCATCGACGCGGACTCGGACGATGCCAGGCCAAATGGGCAGCATATTGATCCACAAGAAAGAGTTGGTGGGGACGTTGCGCTCCAAGTGGCAACGCAATCTAACCACAGCTTCGCCACCGAGCTCGGCGACGCGCGCGTTGAGTTGGTCTGAAAAGTCGATCTTCCCCAAAGGCGCCAACGTCCACATGATCCCGTAGCCTTGAACCTCGGTCTCAAAGTGTCCAAGAACCTCCTGGCGTTCGGGGGGGATGATTTCCCCGTGCTGGTCCAGGACCGATTGGCTCATGGACACGGGTACCTTCATTGAATCGAAGCGGACGCGGTGGCGAGCGCCGGCGCAGTTACAGAGGCAAATCGCCAAGAGAAGAGTTGCGGTGAGCGTGGTTAGAGTGGTTAGGGTAGTTAGAGTTCTCATTTCGCCTCCTCCTTTCTGCAACGAATCTGGCTGGCCGCATAAACCTGGCCAACAACCTCGACGTGCTCAGCGCTGTAGCCAAAAACACTCATGTGGATGAGGTCGGCGGCCTCGAGGTCATCGACTACGGCTACGACATCGTCGCGCCCCCCAATGGCCCGGTGAACGGCGGCGGCTGCGTTGTTGAGACGAGTGTGAGAATAGATACTCTGGCTCACCTGATAGACGGCGTTCCCTATTCTTGTCTCGTAGGTCGACGCCGCGGAAAATCCGGTGGCCTCAATTCCACCCTCGAATTGGGATAAGGCATCGCCTGCATATGCGGCAGTGCAAGTATCACCGACCCGGGTGATGGGGCTGACCATGATGGGTGTACTCAGGGCAGTCAAATCGAGAGTCAATGGCGCACAACCGACTGCTGTCCACAGGCCGATGGCGACTGTCCACTTCGCGTGAGATGTCATTTTCGTTCTCCTGAAAGTTTCATGGCAGTCTCAAAGCAGGTTTGGTGCCATCGAAATCATTGGGTTCTTCCGGCAATCCAGAGATGCTGTGATGCAAAATGGAACCGTCGAGGTCCCACAATGAGACTCGACGGTTGCGTCTCGGCCAGAGGGTGGCAATATCCCTGGTTATGACTGCGAATCTCCGGTCCAGAAACAGACGTCGTCGGGCGAAGGACAGTGTTTGCAGCTGTTGTCGTGTAGTGAGTGGGTTCTGTTGGACATGCAGATGTGGCTTGGCCATGTGTCAGCCCTGCATGGAAGAGAACAAGTGGGGCCTCACCTGCAACAACATCACTTGGGTGTGTCCAAACTGTGGGGAGTCAAATGGGTACGGCAACCAGTAAGGGTTCTTGGCTCGCTCAAATGGGTACGGCAACCAGTAAGGGTTCTTGGCTCGCGCTCATCCCATTGTTCGCGTTTGGGTTTGCGATTGCGTGTGACGCAGATTCACCCGGTGGCAACGGCCCCGGTGGAAACGATGCGATGCCAACGCTCTCGTGGAGCAGTGCTGCGCAGACTGTGGGTGAGGGAGTAGGGGAGGTCGAAGTTGGGCTCGTCCTAAACGAGTCGAGCAGCGAAGACTTTGAAGTGCAGTTCGTGGTGGGGGGCACCGCTGTCTATCCAGACGATCACAATCTCATCGCGGCGTCGGTGCGTTTGCCCAAGGGCACGACGTCGGCGGTGATTTCCTTTGGTGTCATCGACGATGGGTTGGTTGAGGGGGATGAGACTGTTGTTGTCGAGCTCAGTGATCCGCCAAACGTGTTGCTCGGCAATCGGCGGCACACCGTCACCATCGACGACAACGAGCCAGAGCTCACGTTGGTTTCTCCAAACGGTGGCGAGGTTTGGATTGCTGGAGAGCAAGAGTCGATCACTTGGCTGAGCTTGCTCTCGGGTGCCACCATTGACGTCGACTACTCCATCGACGCCGGCAACAACTGGCAGGTGATCGCAAGCGGTGCCGAGGACGTTGGGGTTATGCCGTGGAGCATTCCCGAGGTCGACAGTGTCGCGGCGTTGGTGCGGGTGCGCGCAACCGACGGCAGCGTCGAGGACACCTCAGACAGTGTCTTTGAGTTGCTCACGCCCAAGTCAACCTGGTTCGTTGATTCCTCTGTCGGAGGTGATGGCACGTCCTGGCTCACAGCGTTTGCCACCGTTCAAGAGGCGATGGCTGCAGCCTCCGCGGGTGATGAGATATGGGTCGCGGCTGGAAGCTATTTGCGCGACGGCGACGACGATGTGGTCCTTGCCATGAAAGACGGCGTCACGGTCATGGGGGGCTTCATTGGCGTCGAGACACAGCGGGAACAACGAGATCCGAGCATCCACACGACGACCCTCGATGGTGGCGGCATGGTGGAAAGTGTCGTGCGCGGCGCAACTCGGGCCGTACTCGACGGCTTTGTGGTGACCGGCGGTGTTGCGAGCGCCGCTGGCGGCGGAATCTATGCCGCCGACGTCTCGGGCCTCACCATTCGACGCTGCGTGATTGAAAACAATCACGCCGAAGAACGCGGTGGCGGTCTGTTTGTCGCAAACGCCACAGGGCTCTTCATCGATGGGAGCCGTTTTGCCGGCAATGACGCGGCCGATACCAGCGGCAGCAATCCGAGCTCGGGAGGCGGCATGACGTTGATTGATACGCGGGCATTGGTGCAAGGATGTGTGCTCGAAGCAAACACCGCGAATGGCGGCGGGGGGGGCATGAGCATTGAAGGCGGCGCTGTGGTGGTGTCGCAAACCACGATAGCAGGCAATCACGAGCTCGGTGCTCTCTCTGGGGGGGCAGTCGCCGTCGAGCACGGCGACCTGATTCTTGCGCGCTCTGAGCTCAGGCTCAATAACGGTTTTGAAGGCGGAGCCATTCGTAGCGAAGGTGGCTCTGTCAGCATCCGCGGTTGTCTGATTGCCAACAATGAGTCAAGCGAGGCGGGTGGGGTGATCTTTGCCACCGGGACGGCGGTCGAGATCTCCGGTAGCACGTTGGTGCACAACGCTGCGGGACCAAACAATGCAGTGATCACAAGTCACGGCGGCACGGTCAGTCTCGTCAATAGCATCGCCTGGGACAACGCGCCGTTGTTTGCTGACGGTGGTGCCTACGCGGTGAGTTACAGCGCCCTGCAGGAGACTCGCGGCTTCAACGATGGCGGCAATCTGATCACAGCCGCACCAATGTTTGTTGATCCCAACCGTGACGATTTCAGACTCAGTCAGGCGTCTCCTTGCATTGACGTCGCAGATCCCAGGGCTGCGTTGGCTGTCGATCTCGATGGCAACAGGCGTCGTGACGACCCAGGCATGCCCAACCTGGGTGTTGGCATGCCCCCGGCCGATCTGGGAGCGTTCGAGTTCGTCGGCGATACGACCCTGCGTCTGCTCACCCCAAATGGCGGTGAAGTGTGGGACGTCGGCACCACCCAATCGATTACCTGGGACGCCCACAGCAGCATCGCCACTATCCGTATAGAGATCAGCTGTGATGACGGACAGAACCACACTGACGTCACCGCCAACGTGGCGGCCGCAGACGGGGTCTATGCTTGGGACATCCCCGGGCCGGGCGCGCCTCGGTGTTCATTGCGCATTGCTGACGTTGCCCAACTGGTCGTCCTTGACCGATCAGATCACCCGTTTGCGATCGTCTCCAACGCGACGTGGTTCGTTGATGCCGGTGTCGCCGACTCGGGAAATGGTCAAACTTGGGGTGCGGCGTTTCGCACCATACAGGAAGGAGTCGACGCCGCGAGCTTCGGCGACGAGGTACATGTGGCAAGGGGCACCTATCGGGCCGCCGGGGCCGACGTCATCGCCACCATGAAGGAAGGAACCGATCTACTTGGCGGTTATGATGCGAGCACAGGCGTGCGCGATATCGCTGGCAATCCGACTCGTATCGACGGGCAAGGCACTGCGACGCACGTGGTTGTCGCCGCCGATGCTCGTCTTGATGGTTTCGTTGTCGAGAACGGCAACGCCAATGGTGGGGCAGGACCGTGGGACATCCACGGTGGTGGGATTCTCATTGTGGATGTATCACCCGAGATTCGCGACTGCGTCGTCCGTGCCTGCACCGCCGAGATGCATGGAGGCGGCATCTATGTGACAGGCTCTCGAGCAGCGCCGATCATTGTTGACACTGAGCTTGTCGATGGCGCTGCGCGCAACGGTGGATGCATGTTCGTGGCCGCTGGCAGCGTCCCGGTCCTCACGGGCGTCACCTTCACCAGTTGCTCGACCAACTTGGGTTATGGCGGCGCAATCGGCGTCAACGAAGGGGCATTACCCCATTTCTCAAATTGTTTCTTCGTGGACAACACCGCGGGCAATGGTGGCGCGGTGGCTCTGTTTAATGCGCGAGAGGCGGTAGTGTTTCAGGGTTGCGATTTCGAAGGCAACGAGGCCGCGCAGAACGGTGGTGCCATTCAGAATATTGGCAGCACCATCGAGTTGCGTGACGTTTGGTTCATCGACAACAGCGCCGGTGTACGTGGCGGTGCCATCTACCAGACCGAGATGGGCACACCGACGCGGTTGCACGCTACGAACGGCGTGTTTGTTGGCAATCAGGCCTGGGGTGATGACGCGGCCCACGGTGGGGGCGCGCTCTACATGGCGAACGCGACGGTTGCGACTCTCCTTCACTGCACCGTGACCGCCAACGCAGCACGGGGTGACAATGGCACAGCGGGAGCGGTTTATGTCGAAGAAGGTGAGCTCGCGGTCATCAACTCGATTCTGTGGGGCAACACTGACAGCAGCAGTGCGTCTGGGGAATGCCCTGGGAGCATTGACGCCGCCGAGATATTCATGGGAACGAGTGTCGCCGTCGGCGTTGCCTACTCCGACGTCGCTGACCGTTGTCGGGATCTTTGGCCGGGTGATGGGAATATCCATGTCGATCCGATTTTCGCTGCGATCACGTCGCCGTACGATCTCTCCCTGGACACAGCCTCCCTCTGCATCGATGCTGCCAACGGCTCTCTCTCTCCCACGCGCGATATAGCTGACAACCAACGATACGATCATCCCGATCACAGTGGCGGTGTGGGCGACCCGCCCTACGCGGACATGGGTGCTCTCGAGTACATGCCGTAGTCGGCAAACGCAGGTTGGTTAACGCAGGTTCGCTCGAGTGGGCAGGAGGCTACTCGCGGTTGATACCGATCTTGTTGAAAAACAGATCTTCGATGGTGCGTTGCACCATCGACCACAACAGATCTCTGTCACCGCAATGGGCAAATGGGCCGAGTGGGATCTTGAAGGCACCCTTGTCGGTGCGCCCACCACCATAGGGAACTCCGTGGGCATCCGCGCCAAAGAGCTCTTTAAGGTAACGGTCGGGCTCGACCACCGCTGAGGTTGTGCGCAGGGATCCGTCTACAAACTGATTGTTGACGATGCCGTAACAGATCACTGTGTCGATGCCCTCGCGGCGCAGCAGGTAGTCGGCAGCTTGACCTATGCTGTCACGATCTTCATCCCGGACAAAACCGACACCAGCAAGCATGTAGGTGTCGGCGATGACCTTGCTGGCGTACGCGCGCTGGGTGATCTCCATGGTTCGTGGTGAGATCGACTGCATCGAGATGCCGGTGAGCAAATCGTGGTCAGCGTAACCCGCCAAAAACGCAGCCGCGCGGTAGTCGATCTCTCGTGCAAGCAGGTAGTCGTCGGTGTCTGAGCGGATGCCGTACAAGAGGGCGCTGGCGAGCCTAGCGCAGCCCGGGTTGTCGCGCTCCATGGGGGCAATGCCATCGGCGAGATACTCGGCGTAGATGGAGCTGGCAGAGCCGGCGTCCTCACGAATATCAATGAACTCGGCGGTGATCTCACCCTGTAATTTGTGATGATCGACGACGCTGACGATGGGAATGGCCCGCACATCCGTGGTGGCTTCTAGCAACTGCGCGTCGACCACCGAGATTCGGTCAAAAGTGGTGAGGTCAATGCCCTCGCCATAGCGCACCATCTCGATGGCGAGTTTCTTCACCAGCGCGCGATTCTCGTGATGAGAGATGTCATCGAAATAAAGAATCGTCGGCTCGATGTCGAAATGTGCGCAGATGTACGCGTGTGCCATGGCGCTGCCGATGCTGTCCGGGTCTGGATAGCCACGAATGGCGATGACGTGTCGCTCGCCCCGGTGTCCGTCGAGCACCTCCCGCAAACGGTCAGCGCCCGCTTTGTTGAGGACGGTCTTGGCCGAGTCCTGTTGCGATCCCATCCCGGAAGTCTAGGGGGATTGTGCTGCTACAACAAGCTCCCAAGTTTAGTTGGCCCCAAAAATGCACCATCAAATACTATCCGAATCGCCAGATGTGCCGTTAGGTCGAGGAGAAGCGAGGATTTGCGCGCAGTCGTACTTTGACGTACGGCGAGCAGCAAATCCGAAGCTGCGACGAAGAGATAACGGCGCAGATGGTGATTCGGGTGCCCCCTCCCCGGTTGACTTTTGTCTCATTGATTGGATGTCGGTCTTGCTTTGACAAGCCTCCTGGTTGATTCTTTGGCGGTGACACGACCAGCCGTAGAAACCCTCTTGTCCCGTTTGGCACACAAGTTCGGCGAGCGATTGCGGACCGACCCCGAAGCACTTGAGGGGGTCGCCGGTGATGAATCGGGATTGCCTGGGTGCTCCCCCGCCGCGGTGATTTGGCCGCGCTCGAGTGAAGATGTCGCGCACATCGCGCGTGAGGCCGCCGAGCTTGGGGTTGGGCTCGTGCCGCGTGGTTCTGGGACAGGTAAGGCAGGAGCATGCATACCGAGACCTGCTGACGTGGTCGTCGATTTCAGTCGCATGAATCAGATCCTCGAGATGCGGCCAAAGGACATGTACGCCGTGGTGCAACCCGGAGTTATCACCGGTGATTTTCATGCAGCCGCCGCGGACATTGGATTTTTTTACCCGCCGGACCCAGGCAGCTGGGAGTCGTGTTCTCTCGGCGGCAACATTTCCACCAACGCCGGAGGGACGCGGGCGGCAAAATATGGCTCGACGCAGCGGTACGTTTGGGGACTAGAAGTCGTGCTCGCGGGTGGTGAGGTCTTGCGGATGGGCAAGCGGAGCATCAAGGGAGTGGCCGGATACGATCTAACTTCGCTGCTCGTCGGCTCCGAGGGGACTTTGGGTTTTGTCACCGAGGCGACCATGCACATCATCGTCGCACCCGCCGCGGTTGAGACAGCGTGGCTGAGTTTTCCCAATATGCAGGTTGCCAGTCGTGCCGCAGAGAAGATCTTTTCCGCCGGTTTTGTGCCGCGCGTCATGGAGATTATTGACAAAGAAGGGCTCGACGCAGTTCGTTCGGTATCCGATTTGGTAATCGAAGATGGCGTTGGTGCGGCGCTTCTCGTCGAGCTCGACGGTCCCCAGGAGACCACCTTCGATGGACTCATCCGACTCTGCGAAATCGCGGTCAATGCCGGCGCCAGTGACTCGGCCTTGGCGCGCAAGGAGAAAGACCGAGAGGCCATGCGTCGAACCCGACGATTGGTGTCGACCAGGTTGAAAGAGCAATTCCCATTCAAGAACGCCGACGATATCGCAGTGCCGAGAAGTCGCATGGCGGAGCTTCTCGACCGGGCGCGGGAGTTGTGCCGCGACGCTCGGTTTTGCGCCTATGGTCACCTCGGCGACGGCAATCTTCACGTCAATTTGCTGTGCAAGACCGCACAAGAGCTCGAGGCGGCACAACCTTTGCGTCGCAAGATCCTAGAGCTTACGGTGAGCATGGGTGGAACCATCACCGGTGAGCACGGCATTGGTCTCGCCAAGCGTGACGTTCTCGACATCGAACAGTCCCAAGAGCTCATAGCCCTACAGCGTCGCATCAAGGCCACCCTCGATCCCTATGGCATCATGAATCCCGGCAAGGTCTTTCCTAACAACTCGAACCATGGCTGAGTTGATTGCCGACCTGAAGGCACCTGTCGCTAGCCTCGGAGCAGATGACCTCCGAGCTCTCGCGAAGGACGGGCGGCCTCGTGTGCGTGCGATTGCTACCCGTGAACAGAAGCGGCGTGAGCGTGCGGCCGCAGAGGATGCGCGACTCGAGGTCATGCTAGAGCCGGAGCGCGAGTTGTGGGCTCAGGGGTACGAGCTCATTGCCGGAGTCGATGAGGCGGGCGCAGGTCCGTGGGCAGGACCTGTGGTTGCCGGTGCCGTCATCTTGCCCCGTGACATCGTTATCCGCAGGCTCGATGATTCAAAGAAGCTCAGTGTCAAATTGCGTGAGAGCCTCGTCGTGGAAATTCGCGAGCGGGCCATAGCCTATGGTATCGGCAGCTGTTCCCCTGAAGAAATCGACAGCATCAACATCAAGGAAGCATCTCGCCTCGCTATGCAACGAGCCGTGATGGCGCTCCATCGCCAACCCGATCACCTCTTGGTCGATTGGCGGCAGGTACCCGGTGTCGAGATGCCCCAAGTCATACTCGTGCATGGGGACAGTCGCAGTCTTGCGATAGCCGCGGCCAGTGTACTCGCCAAAACCCATCGCGACGCCATCATGGCGGAGATGGCCGAGAAATATCCTGGTTATGGTTTCGAGCGGCACGTCGGCTATGGAACCGCCGAGCACCAAAAGGCCCTTGTCGAGCTCGGCATCTGTCCCATTCATCGCAAGTCGTTCAAGCCGGTGGCGCGGGCTGCTGGCCTCAACAAGGCCCATGGGTCGCAGTTGTTGCTCCCTGGAGCGGAATTGAGCTGTGACTAAGTTGGCCAAACCACGAAAACCTAGCGCTTCACCATACGCCGGCATTGTTGTGTGACGATCTTCTGGACGCGCTGCAACAGAGGGTCTGAGCAAGACGTGTCGAGCTTGTATGCTATCAATATATAGCATATGATAGAAGAAATGGAGGCGCAGATGTCTCAAACACAACTGGCAACCAGAATCGATCACCGGGTCAAGAAAGCAGTCGAGACCGTCTGCAAGGATCGGGGTCTGAAAATGGCTAGGTTCATTGAAGACGCCCTTCTCGACAAACTCGAAGAGCTGGAAGATATCGAGGATCTCAAGAAGATCCGACATGAACCCACGCGTCCGCTGAGCCAACTGGTCCGGGAACTGAATCTCGATGGCAAGCTATAGACTCGAGATCTCTGGGACCGCGGAAAAGCAGTTGCGGAAGCTAGACCAACAGGACCAAGTGCGCGTCCTCCGCGCTGTTCAACAACTGGCCCAAGACCCCCACCCCCGCGGCTGCCGAAAACTCGCCGGCTACGATGACGTTTTTCGGATCCGAGTCGGCGTCTTCCGCGTGCTCTATAGCGTGGATGGCAGATCTGTCGTTGTCGTGGTTCTCAAAATTGGGCACCGGAAAGACGTCTACCGTTGATCGAGTTGTTGCACTCAGATCCAATGAAGGCGGAGAACGTGAAGGAAGAACCGGTATAAGCTGTGGATGCGCCCTAGATGCTGGGTGTGATTTGGGCAGCGCATGCGTCTTGAGCATGACTGCTGATGGTATGGCCAACGGTCCGAAGCAGATTCCACTTCCTCGGCACGACAGACACCAAGAGATACGTAGAACTGTTTGCTGTCGGCGGCAAAAAGAGGGTCGGTCCCCTGGCTGGCCCGCGGAAAGCCATTGGCAAACTGCACCATATCGGTGTCGTGCGAAAAGACTGTTCTCAATTCCTTGCGCCATTTATCGAGGGCGGAGGCACCCTCTGTGTGACTACCAAAGGGGCCGAAATAGAGTACCTGTGGGGCAGGGTTTGTCTGCGCATCTTTTGCGGTGACGGGTGCGGGTATCATGAAAACATGCAGCCAAAACTTTCCTCTCTGGAGATTGGTTGGTTGTTTGGGAACACCACCATCATCAGAGCGGAACGCCGTTATGAAGATAACTTCGCCAAGATAGGTTCCGCAAGCGGTTGAAGATGAGACGCGCGGAGATCGCCGCCTGGAAAATGGCGACCCCCGCCAAGAGAAGCATGATGCCCATTCGCCAAACGGGAGCCGTCGCCGTGCGCGTGACCGCTGCCGCCGCACTGCCAAGCACGACGACCGCGAAAAGCAGGAAAATGTGACCGGGCAACGTTCCGATCGAGAACACACGGCCACATGCTAAGCACTCGTAGGTTTGGAGGGACTCGAACTCGTGCAGCATGAATCTCCGGCCGCGACTGCCGCGGTATGCGCACTCTGCAGAGCACGATCCACAACGGCGAGCCGGGTACACCACGGCCGCCCCAGCACTTGGAGCGCCGATGACCAGCGGATTGAGGGCATCCTGCCGGGCCCACGATCGGGAGAGTGCAAGGAAAGCCTTCTCCCACACAAGATGCCCAACGCGACGCGACCGTTTGTGCTACACTTATTCGGATGTGGCTGTCGCCGAATTTACTTTCCCACGGTTTTGGCCTCTGCAGCCCACTGATCTTTCGTTATCGACGAGGTCAAAAAACGGCATTTGGCGACAGTCCCACGATGGATAGTCCTGTGCTGCACATCGAACGGAGGTGAAGTATGCGATGGACATCGCTTGCGGTTATTCTGTTTGTGGTGCACTGGCCGATGACAGGACAAGCCGCGTATCCGGAAACATTTCCAGCGGGCAGTCTCATCGTTCCGATGGACAGGGCGTACCAAACTGACGCCGGCCTCTTGCAGGCGTACGGCCTCCTATTCCAGCTCTTGCGCCAGGGTATGACAGTCTACTGGATCATCGAACCGACTAAGACGTGGCATGCCAAAGCGTGCAACGATCTGGTCGATCCTTGCCCGTGGGATTGTGGCGAGGAGGGCTCCGGTGTCAAGTGCGCGTACCCTACTGCCAGCCCAGATTTCTATGTCGGCGCAAGCGTACTCTGGAACAGCGCAGGGCAGCACTTGCCGGGGGCCACCATCGCGCTTCACGGCTACCGTGGCGGCCCTTTTGTGATCGATTCCTATGATGCTGCGGCAGCCGCTGCGATTGTCGACGCGTGGAATACCCAGAGCCAGCCATGGGCCCAACGCAGCACGTTCGCTGTGGTGGCAGCGCACGTGGCCAATGCGGCATTCGACGTAAAGGTGACCAAGGAGATGCTGGCTGCGCCCACGATTGCAGTCTTCGCGGACGGCAACGAGAACATCGCCACGGGGTACCTGCGAGCAGCCGGCATCAAGCAGTCTAACGGCAGCGAGTTTCCCGCTGCCAAGTGCGGCGCCGGTAATCCTCCAACCCCATGCGGCCCAGGCACTGCAAATCCCGACATGCTGACCGTTCCGAGCATCATGGGTGACATGGGCACGTGCACAAGCCCCAACTACGATCACAAAAACGGAGCACTGTTCACCACGGACGGAGTGCCGGCCTATTGCCAGATCATGAGCATGCACTGGGACGTAGCTGACCGGAATACTGTCGAATGCAATGGCGGTGCATGCGGGACCAGCCAGTCCGTCTGCGGGAATAAGACCATTACGTACCACGGCCATGAGGTGATCGCCGAGGTGAGGTCATTCCTGAATTACCCTACGCACTTGTTCGCCGAATGTCAGGCGGTGAACGCGTACGAGAACCTGATTCCTAACCCGGCCTGGCCTTTCCTCGATGATCCGGAGCGGATCGGTCACTTCCTCACCACGGTCGGGACATGGCCGACATGCCTATCCGGGAACACCTGCCCAGCGGGCCAGGACACCAAGGGCGGCGTCCAGTGCGTGGTGGGTGGCTGTGACAACGGAACACGCAACTGCTGTCTGCCCAAGGACGCCAAAGAGCAGGGGCTTGGCTTTGCCATCGGCGGTACTCCCGCGTCCGCCGACGTTCAGGTTTTCCACCCGGAAGTTGCTTACAATCAACTGGACGGTGCATTCAAAACCACGGGTGGCAGTGAGCCGTCATACAACCTGAGCACCTATTTCGAGACCGAGTACAAGAACGATATGGACATCACTTTTATCACCGGCCCAGATGGTCCCGGTGACGAAGATATCTGGATGACCGGATACTTGGACGGAATATGCAGAATATATGAGGAAGGTGGAGACCAGTGCGAGGGTGTCGGCAAGGTGAGCTACCTAGGTGGGCACAGCTACAAAGACATGACGGCTGGTACGCGCCTGTTTCTGAACGCGCTGTTCGAAGCCGACTGCGTCACTTCCGTCGGCCAGCCTGACTTCTATTTGGATCTTTTGGGTGACGCGACGATCGTCGCCACATCTCTGCCGGTGCAACGGACTTACGCGGCCGACTACTACAACTGGGGTTTGGGGGCAGCACTCGATACGCAGGCATCGTTGTTGTTGCCTCCAAGCGTATCACCAGCGGCGTATGAACAACCTGGGACTGTGAATGCGAGCGGCGACATCGAGTGGGAGATAGGCACCGTCGGCACGTATTTCGGTATGGCGGGCGATCCCGAGTACTCTGGCTCACGCTGGGCAACCGTGAGTTTTTCCCAAGAAGGACAACACGTTGTCGAGTTTCAACTGCAATACCGCGTTGGAGTGAGCGTCCGGCAGGCACCACCCGGTCGGATCAACGTCACTGTCGTGCTCGACAGTGACTCAGACGGTGTTCCCGATTCGCAGGAGCCGCCCGGCTGTGAGCTCAACCCCGGTTGCTGCGGCGATCAGAACGGCGACGGCTGTGACGACTGCGCTCCCAATGTAGACACCGATGGTGACGGTGTGTGTGATTCGGGCGACTCCGATCCGAACAATCGGTATGTCTGTAGCGACAGGGATGGCGATACCTGCGAGGACTGCACGGCGGGCAGTTTCCAGCCGGCCAATGATGGGGAGGATCTCGACGGCGATGGGCTATGCGATGCCGGCGATCCCGACATCGACGGGGATGGGATCGATAATGCAAGCGACGCCGCGCCGACCGATCCCACCGTGTGCGGCGACACGGACAGTGACGGTTGTGAGGACTGCGTTTCCGGAGCTTTCAACCCCGCGAACGACGGCCCCGACACCGACGGTGATGGGATCTGTAATCTCGGCGACTCCGACGATGATGGCGACGGCATGCCAGACACCAGCGATCTTTGCCCAACCGGGGAGACAGGATGGACGTCAAGCCTGTCCACGGACAACGACGGCGACGGCTGTCGCGACGCCACCGAGGATAATGACGACGACAATGACGGCATCACGGATGGTTCGGATCTGGCGCCTCTCGATCCCCATGTCTGCGGCGATTCAGACAGTGATGGCTGCGAGGACTGCGTCTCCGGTGTCTTCGACCCCGCGAACGACGGCCCCGACACCGACGGTGATGGGATCTGCGATGCAAGTGATCCGGAGATCAACGACCGTTACGTCTGCGGTGATTCGGACGGCGACACGTGCGACGACTGCTTTGTAGCTGGCGCGTTCGCGCCGATGGACGACGGAGTCGACACTGACGGTGATGGTTCGTGCGACGCTGGTGACCTTGACGACGACGACGACGGGGTAACGGACAGCTTGGATCTGGCGTCGCTCGATCCATACATCTGTGGCGACTCGGACGGTGACACCTGTGATGACTGCGCCATTGTTGGGGGGTTGGACCCGGACAATGACGGCACGGACGGTGATCTTGATGGTGAGTGCGACCAAGGAGATCTCGACGACGACAATGATGGGGTGCTGGACACAAGCGATCTTTGCCCAACCGGGGAGACGGGATGGACGTCCAATTCCTCCACGGACGCTGACGTCGACGGGTGCCGCGATGCAACTGAGGATCTGGACGATGACAACGACGGCGTCCTAGACATTGACGACTCTAGCCCGACCGACCCGTATGCCTGTGGCGATGGCGATGGCGACACCTGCGACGATTGCGCAGTCATGGGGCTTGCCGCGCCCGGCAACGATGGGCCCGATGCTGACGGCGACGGCCTATGTGATGTCGGCGATCTGGACGACGACAATGACGGGGTGCCAGACGTGAACGATCTTTGCCCAACAGGAGAGATGGAATGGACATCGAGTCCCACCACGGACGTTGATGGCGACGGTTGCCGCGATGAAACCGAAGATCAGGACGACGACAACGATGGCTTCGGGGATGTCGATGAGACCTCATGCGGCAGCGATCCAGCGAGCGCCACGAGCACTTGCGACAACCGGAGTGGCGAAGCCTACATTGCTCGCGGCAGTTGCGGCTGCCGGCAGAATGGCAGCGGGGAAGCGTTCACATGGCTACTGGCGGTCTTCTGCGCCTGGTCAACACGACGCAGCCGGCAGCGAGATGCCAAGCATTGATCGAGCGACGTCGCAGCGTGTAGAACCCCCAATGACTTGGAAGAAGTTGCTCACCTACATCTCAGGATCGGTCGACGAGGAGTTGCTGTAACGCAATGAGTACCTCGCCGCTGAGAATCGTATCCTTCTCACACACATCGAGGGACGCCTCAGGCTCACCGTCAGAACGATGGGTGCTATCTGCAAAATCAGAGTGTTTGGACCATCTCATTCTCTTTCGAGAGAAGACCCTCCGACGGACGATATCCGAATTCGAAAGCCATTATCATCAAGAGCGCCCACATCAGGGTGTAGGCAACGTGTTGCTCTTCCCGAAGCAAACCTCCGCGCCCTCCAGATCACCAGTCAACCTGTGCCTCCTCAATACCTCGTACGGGCATCAGGCAGCCTTGCGCTCGCGCGCATGGGGGCGTTTGACCGAGCGCTTGAGCACGGCGAGCTGCTGGCGGAGCACGAGTTTCTCGAGCGCGAACTCACGGCGCGACTTCAGGTTCGAAAGCGACGTCCCGACGAAAGAGAGCAGGAGATTGATCATCGCCGCCGACAAGTGAGCGTCCGGAATCGTCAACGTTTGTGGCAACAACGAGGTTCTGAGGATGCACAGGTTGCGATTGGCATGCCCACGAGCCGGACCGACGAGACAACCCATCCTTGCTGTGCTATGCAGCGACGAACGGAGGAGCGCCTATTGAGCTCAGATGATCAACGACAAATGTGGCGGCTCGCGGGGCGGTTCTCTGCGGTCGGCATTGAAATGGCTGTGGCGGTCGCGGTCGGCACCTTGGGGGGGTACTGGCTCGATGAGAAGCTGGACACCACACCCTATCTTTTCTGGTTTGGTTTTGTGGTGGGCACAGGAGCCGCCGTCCGCGCCATTGTGCGTGTCGTCAAGACGATGAAGCGACTGTAGCTACCTACCGACCTGCCGACCTGCCGACCTACCGACCTACCGACCTACCGCCTGTGAGGACATTCAACCACACCCGACTCATTTTCCGCGATTTCGTGACCGTTTACAGCCTATCCGGAAATTCAACCACGCCCGACCCATTTCCGCGATCTTATGGCCGTTGACACCAGGAAGACAAAAGTATACCATCTTCCTATGGCTTTGAACATCAAGAGTCGAGAGGCGGATGAGTTGGCTCGCGAGCTTTCGCGGCGGCGCCAGCAGCCAATCACTCGGGTCATCATTGACGCGCTCAAAGGCGAGCTTTCGCGAGAAAAGGCTCGGGCTCGGCCACCGGGTTTGGCCTCTCGCCTGCTGACGATTGGATCTCGTTTCAAAGACCTCCCAACCCTCGATGACCGGTCCGATGAGAAGATCCTCGGGTACGATGAGATGACCGAGTCATGGTGATCGACACTTCGGCACTCATCGCCATATTGCATCAAGAGCCAGAGGCAACCCGCTTTGCCCAGCTGATTGAAGAGGCCGACAGTCTGCTCGTGTCCCCGATCACACTGCTCGAGGCTGGCATCATCGTGCACTGCCGCAAAGGACCTGATGGTACGACCGAGCTCGACGCCCTACTCGATGCCATCAAGCCGGAGATCGTGGCCTTTGATGAGGAGCAGGCTCTCATCGCTCGACAAGCATTCGAGCGGTTTGGCAAAGGCCAACATCGAGCAGCACTCAACTTCGGTGATTGTGCGGTCTATGCCCTCGCGGCCACGAGAGCTGAGCCCTTGTTGTTCAAGGGAGATGACTTCGGTCAAACAGACGTGTCCGTCGTCGGTTGATCTACCTCGCCTGATCTTCGAACTGTCGAATCCCCCAGTTGGTCCAATCACACAGGTGGTTCCGTTCTAACAATTCTCGGGTGTGCGTGGGTCCTCCCTTTTCGGCATGGCACTCGATCGAATCTACGACCCGCTGCGGTTGTCGCTTGCTACCGGGGCGCAGCTACGGCATATCGCGCCCATGAAAGCAGGCATTGTTGGATTCTCCGGTTCTGGAAAGACCACGATCTTCACCGCTCTGACCGGAATTGCCGGCCAACCCGGGCAGCGCAAGGACGCCGTCCTCGGCATGATCAAGGTTCCGGACGAGCGCATTGATTTTCTCGTCCGCATCAACAACCCTAAAAAGACCACCTACGCCGAGATCTGTTTCGTCGACATTGCGGGTGCCGCTCTGGAGCAAACTGAATCTGGTTTGGCGACCCACGTGGTCAATGAGATGCGCCCGGTGGACGCCATCGTCCACGTGGTGCGGGGGTTCGACAACCCAGCTCTCACGCGCGCCCCCGATCCCCTGCGCGACATGCAAAACTTCGAGAGTGAGATGATTCTCACCGATCTCATCCAGGTGGAAAATCGTCTGCAACGTTTGATCAAGGAAGGCAACAAGGGCCAAGAGAGAACCCTCATCGAATCGATCAAGACACACCTCGAAGATAACAAGCCTCTGCGGCAAAAGGAGCTGTCGGAGCAAGAGCTGGGACTGCTCACCGGATTCAAGTTTCTCTCACTCAAGCCGTGCATCGTCTTGGTGAGCCAGCCCGATGATGCGGTGAACGCTGAAACTGACGCCAAACTGGTGGCAGAGGCACAGAAGAATGACCTCCACGTGCTCTCCATGGCGGGCAGGGTTGAAGCGGAGATCGCCGAGCTCGACGCAGAAGAGCAGAAGGAGTTCCTCGCGGACCTGGGGCTCGAGAGCTCGGCTCGCAACCGATTTGTCAAGATGGCCTACCGAGAGCTGGGTCTCATCTCATTTCTCACCCAAGGTCCTGACGATTGTCACGCTTGGACCATCAAGCGTGGCACCAACGCGCGCGCAGCCGCCGGAAAGATCCATTCAGACATCGAGCGCGGCTTCATTCGCGCCGAAGTCATCGGCTTCGAGGATTTTCAAAAACACGGCTCTGAGGCCGCCTGCCGCGATGCGGGTGTGTTCAGGGTTGAGGGCAAAGACTACGAAGTCAAAGACGGCGACGTGATCAATTTCCGCTTTAACGTCTGACGGTTTGGTTCAGGGCCCGACGAACACGATGTCCCGAACGGTGTCGGCGTCATACGGGTTGGTGAGGGTGGACCAGTGGGTGCCGTCGGCGGAGCGGTGCAATGACTTCTCGAAACCCGAGGCAAACCATACCCCACCGATCTCACGAACGAACGCGATACCCTCCTCGGCACCCAGGCCCGTGTTGACGAAACCAAACGCGCTACCGTCGGCCGAATGGGCGATGTCGCTCCACTGGTGCCCGATCCAGCTATTGTTGGTTTCACTGGGAACCAACCATGTCGTCCCGTATTCGGTGAAAGGACTTCCGGTTGCAGTCCAGGTGTTGAGGTCGTCGGAGTGTTTCATTGGGCCGTCGATATCGGAGGCAATCCACCTGCCGCTCACTTGGTTGTAGGCGATCTGTTTTGCCACACCATCGGCGAAGGGTGCGGTGACCGGCGTGAAAGTGGAGAAGTCTGTGGTGACGTAGATCTCGTCATCCAACCAGGTCCAGGTGAGCCATGACGAGCCGCTGGGGGTGAGGTAGATCGAGGAGGTGTCCACGGTGCCGGTGGTGGTTTCAGTCCAGGTGGTGCCGTTGGTGGAGATGAGCAGATCATCGGCTGTTTGTCGTTGCGCCACCCACAAGCCGGCGGCACGGCCGCGGAGTCGATAGCCGCCGTACCAGTAGCCGACATCGCGAGAGGTATCGAAGGTCCAGTCCAGACCATTGGTTGAGGAAGCCATATAGCCTGGCCCACTCAGTCTGCTTTCTGTATTTACGAACATGGAAACCCAAAGGCCATCGTGTGCGATAGGTTTGGCGTAGTCAGCATCTGGCACTGACATGGTGGTGTCGGTGCTCGTTTCCCAATTGATGCCGTCGTGGGAAATGGCTCGGTCGCCGTTGTAGCTGAGCAAGAGAGCTGTGGAGCGGTGGGTGACGAGGAAAGTCCAACGAGCGTCGGCGATTGGGCTCGGCCGCTCGATCCAGTTGATACCATCGGTGGAGGTGGCGATTCCGGAGCCCGCCGCATAACCAATCGCCATCCACACACCGGCGCAGCCACCCCCATCACAACGGCCGCTCGCGCAGTCCTCGTCGCCTTCGCAGTCCTCTTCGTACAAACAGCCGTCGCAACTGACACCGCAGTCGATGTCGCTTTCGCTGCCGTTTCTGACCCCGTCATCACAGGCTGGCGGGTAACAGACGTGGAACTCGACGTGACAGACACCGTTGAGACAGTCTCGGTTCTCCAAGCAGTCGTCGAAATTGGCACAGGGATCACAAGTCGGTCCGCCACAGTCTACGTCGGTTTCGCCATCATCTTTTTGGTCGTTGACGCACGGCGAAAAACAACTGACACAAACGCCGCCACAGTCTACCCCGGTCTCGTCTTGGTTTTGTATGTCGTCGTTGCAGCTCTCGCACGCTGTCGGACATATACCGCCGCAGTCGATGCCGGTTTCATTCTGATTCTGTTCGCCGTCGTAGCAAGTGGGCGGGCATGCTGGACACACCCCGCCGCAGTCGATGCCAGTCTCGTCTTGGTTCTGGGCGTCATCGTCACAGGTACCTGGGCAATCGTCACAAACGCCACCACAGTCGACA
>Ga0156517_1289_pt1 | contig 20132 bp, 17 predicted proteins | sample RifOxyB3_FD_111912 | JGI IMG/M metagenome (GOLD analysis project Ga0156517, IMG submission 111912) | Deltaproteobacteria bacterium RIFOXYB12_FULL_58_9 | reverse complement strand
CGGGATTTCGCTCGATGGTGACGGAGTGGGTGAAGGCCCAGCGTTTTCCCTCGACAGTGGTCCAGAGCTGTCGCTCGATTTGTCCCTCAATGGCAGCGACGGTGGAGGCCTGGAGCAAGCGGGGGAGTATCGGTCGGAGGGGGAAGGGTTGCCCGCTGGGTCCGGAGTGTTGGATCTGGACGACGGGGGTAAGATCGTCGTGGGCGCGGGTTTGGCTGACGATGGGCAATCTCTTTCGACAACAACATCGCTATTGGCGTCGACGTCCTCGACAACTGGGGCAGTTGAGCCTCGGTCGATTGCGATTTCACGTGGCCAGCCATCCGTCGAGCCAGTTTCCTCGCGGCACGCACGGGAGCCGAGTCTCGAGAGTACACATGCGACGGGCCATGCCCATTCCCCAGGGTCACAGCCCTCAGCGATGGGGGTCAGAAGCAATAGCTCCTGGCGCTTGGGGGCAGCCGTCGGTGGTACTGCCGTGTTGGCGATCGGCATCGTGGTCGCGATGTCGATCATCAGGAACCGTCCGCCAGCGCCACCGAGAATTCCAAATCCGTTGCGGCATCAGGTGGGGGCCTGGGTTGCCCAAGGCGTTGTGGCGGATGAACCGTCGGTTGACGCGGCAATGCGGGTGGCGCGCGAGGGATTACAAAGCGGCTCTGATCAAGGAATGCGCAACGCCTATCGGGCAGCTCGTTCCGCATTGATAAGGAATGCTGACTCGGCCCAGGCGATTGCGGCCTATGGTTTGGTGTTATCGCAATGGCCGGATCGGATCGACGAGGAAAGCATCAACACCGCTCTTGGTGCCATTACGTCAGCCATCGGTGATGATCCAGACAGCGTCTATCGAACAGACCTGGAGCGGGCACGGGCTTGGCTTCTGGTGCGTGCTGGTCGTGCAGAGGCCGCACGGCAAGCTGCAGAGCGGGCTTTGCAGCTCAAACCTGAATCGTCGAGTTTGCGTCTGGTTTCTGCGGTCAGCCGCATGCGCACTCGCCCCGACGTCGCTGCCGAGGAGATGGTGGCTTTGAAGGATGAGCCTGACGCGCCGCCTGATTTGGCGGCGTGGACCGGAGAAGCGTATCTTCGCTCGGGCAACGTCAAGCGGGCACTCGGAGTGTGGCAGGGAGCTCTCGGCAGGGGCCCTGAGGACGTGGGCGTTCTCCGTCGTTTGACTCGGTTTGCAGTCGCGCTCGGCGACTTCCGAGGGGCGACGAGTCAGCTCCGGCACATTCTCGATCGCGGTTGGGCGTCGGTGGACGACCGTCTATTGCTCGCACGGTTGTTGCTACGCGAAGGCAATGCAGAAGAGGCCTTCGATATCGTCAATGCCGGTCTGCGCGATGAGGATCTGAGCCCACTGAATCGGGCGCGTTTGATTGGCGAGAAAGTCGTGATCGTCACCTCGGGTCGCGGCCTTGACAGCTCTGGAGTCTCCAAGTGGCTCGATGAGGCGTTGGCGCTCTCCCCTGATCTACCCGAGCTCTTGTATGTCGCCGGTCAAGTCGATGAGAGCGCTGGCGCTGTGGACAACGCCATCGATTCTTTGGAGGCGGCCTTCAATCTCGCCCCCGACCAACCGCACGTCGCCATGTTGTTAGCGATGCTCTTGCAACTGCAAGAACCGCGGGAAGCCAGTCAAGTTGTGGCGACCGCGTTGAAGGAATCACCGCATCACGTTCCGTTGCACCTGATGGCGGCCTTTCTCGAGCTCGAGAAGGGCGACTTGCGGGCGGCAGCAGCCGCAGTGCGTCGGGCTATCGATTTTGACCCGGCGCGCGCGGCAGAGGACTACCTCGAGCCTTACGCCGCCCCGGTGCAGGTCTATCTCACCATGGCAAAACAATTTGCCAAGGTGGGGCGACAGGACAATCCTGTGCTCGATACTGCGGCGGCCGCAGCCTACTATTTCGCTCAAGACCTGGGAAAGGCCAACGCCGCCGTCAATCGCGCAGTACGTTCTGACCCCAACGAGGTTGGGGCGCGACTCTATCGCGCTGTCTTTGCCTTGGAAGCGGGCAAGTCCGCGCCTGCCAAGCGCGATTTGGCAGCAGCGCTCGATTCCGATTCCCGGCACAGGGTGGTCCGTTTGTATCAGGCGCGAGTGTTGGAGGAGAGTTCGAAGTCCCAAAGCGAAGCAGAACGGATCTACCGCGACCTGCTCGATGCCAATCCACTAGACGGGGCATCACGGGTGGGCCTTGCACGCACCTTGGCGGCGAGAGGTGCCATGGCTGAAGCCCAGGCCGCGGCGGTGGCAGTGCTCCTTGGCAGGCCCAACGACCGAGCAGCTCTGTCGTTTCTCACCGGAGAGTCACCGCAGGAAAAGGCCAAGGGCAAAACCAAGGGCAAAGGCAAGGGTAAGGGCAAGAGGCACAGGTGATCTTTCTTTCTCCGATTTGCTGCGCAGCGCCCCATGACGTGAGGGGACGCCGTCGATGACCATCACGGTGGTGGTCGTCAGCTACGAAGTGCGTGATTTGTTGTCGCGGTGCCTGGGGTCTTTGGCCGCGGCACACCAGGTGGTGGTGGTTGACAACGCGTCTTGCGATGGCAGCGCGGAAATGGTTCGCGAGCGATTCCCTCAAGTGGAGCTCATGGCTCGAAACACCAATGGCGGCTTTTCCACTGCGGTCAACCAAGCGGCAAAGCGCGCCACTGGGGAATTCTTGCTGCTTCTCAATCCCGACGCAACCCTGCCCTTGGGAGCCATCGAGGCGATGGAACGCTTGCTCTGCAACCGGCCCACGGTGAGCGCTGCCGGTTTTCGCCAGGTGGACGACAAGGGGGATTTCCAGTTGGCGTTGGGGCCGCCACCATGGTTGTCGTTGGAGATCGTGCGCCAACAGTTGCAGCGTCGGCTGGATGGTGGCGACGCCCGACTGGGGCGGCTGCTGGATCGCCTTCTCTCGCAGCCGCGTCGCGTACCGTGGGTGGCCGGGTCTTGTTTGTTGGTGCGACAGCGGGCATTTTTCGATGTCGGTGGTTTTGACGAGAGGTTCTTTCTCTTCTTCGAAGACATCGACTTCTGTTTGCGCCTCGCTGCGAGGGGCGGTCAGGTTTGGTACGATCCATCCATCACTGTCATTCACTCCCGCGGGGCCAGCGCTCAGACTTGTTCGGAAGCGGCACAGAGGGCCTATCGCGACAGTCAGCTTTGGTTCTGGGAGAAGCACCGAGGGCGCGGCATTCGCCAATTGATCCGCGTCTACCAAGTGCTGCGGAAGATGGTCTCATGAGTCCCTGTAGTTCTCGCCGACGCGAAATGGGTCTATGAGTCTGACGAAGAAATAACGGTCCCATGAGCTCCATTCAATCAAGCCACGGCCTTCGGGTTCTTCACGTCATGGCCTCAGGCGTTCTCGGTGGTGGTGCCAACCATCTCGAAGGGATGATGTTCGAGTTGCGGGAATTGGGGGTTGAGTGTGTGGCAGCGGTCGGCCCGAATGGCTCCTTGGCCGGGCGACTGCGGGCGCGGGGATTCGATGTTGTCAATTTTGACAGTCTCGGTTGGCGGGTCAACCCGCTGCCGGTCTGGAGACTCGCGACGACCATTCACCGCCGCCAAATCTCTCTACTGCACCTGCATGGCTCCCGTGCCGGCTTCTTTGGCGCAATGGCCGCGGTCCATCGATTGCCTGTGGTCTACACCGTGCACGGCCTCTCGTACCGCAAGGGACGTGGCTTTCGTCACCTGGCCTTTGCCGCAGGGGAAGCCATTGCCTGCCGAGGTGCTGACCGAGTGATCTCTGTGTCACGAACAGATCTCGACGATCTGATTCGACGCCGGTTCGTCGGGAGGGGCCGTGGCGTGCACATCCCGAACGCGGTGGACTTCGAGCGCTTCGCAAGGGTAGACCGGGACGCTGCGCGTCAACGGTTGGGATTGCAATCGGCGCAGTTCGTAGTGGGGACAGTGTCACGTCTGGTGCCACAGAAAGCTGTGGGGGACCTGGTGGACGCGGTTCGGAGATTGCGTGATGTGGTCTTGGTGGTGGTCGGCGATGGTCCGCAGAGAAGGTTACTGGAGGAGCAGGCGGGGCCGCTGCGGCAGCAGGGGCGGGTGCAGTTCCTCGGCGGTCGCGAGGACGTTGCCGAGATCATTGGCGCGTTCGATGTTTTTGCCCTGTCGTCCCTGTGGGAGGGTGAGCCCATCGCGCTATTGGAGGCGATGGCAGCCGGTGTTCCGATTGTCGCCACCGACACCACCGGCTCACGTGAGGCACTTGGGAAAGCGGGGTTGTTGGTGGAGGTCGGCTCGCCCCAAAGCATCGCCGACGGCATTACTCAATTGCGCCAGAGCGAATCGATGCGCAGTGGGTTCGTCGCAGAGGGCAGGGCTGCGGTGGCGGGCAGAACCTACCGTCGGTTGGCTGAGTCGGTGGTGAGTGTGTACCGAGAGGTTGTGCCCGGTCTTGAGTTGTGATGCCCGAGGTATTCCGAGAGATGGCACCTTGATTTTCGGTGGCCATGGGGACGCGGTTTTTTCGTTGTGATGCTCGACGAGCTGGGATAACCCCCTTGATGGCGCGCAATGGGGAGCAGCATTCGATGGCTGGCAATGGGTGATTTATCAGACGGCTGGCAATAGGTGATTCATGAGATGGCTGGTAACAGGCGGCGCAGGTTTCATCGGTTCCCACTTCGTTCGCACCGCATTGACAGAGGAATGGACCGATGAGGTGGTGGTCCTAGACCTACTGACCTATGCGGGCAATCTCGAGAATCTTCGCCCCGTGGAAAGGCATGCCGGTTTCTCCTTTGTCCGCGGCGATATTTGCGACCCTGATGTGGTCGCCAAGAGTCTCGTCGATGTCGACGCCGTGTTTCACTTTGCTGCCGAGTCACATGTGGACCGCTCCATCGAGAGCGCAGCAAGTTTCGTTCGGACCAACGTGGTGGGAACCCAGATCATGCTGGATGCCGCCCGCACAGCGAAGGTAAAACGATTCATTCACGTTTCCACCGATGAAGTCTACGGCAGCCTGGCTCTCGATGCCGCGGAGCGGTTTGTTGAGACTCGGCCGGTGCAGCCTACCTCTCCGTATGCGGCGAGCAAGACGGCGAGCGACCACATGGTGTTGGCAGCCGAACGCACCCACGGACTCGATGCTGTGGTGACCCGTTGCAGCAACAACTATGGTCCGTACCAATTTCCCGAGAAGTTCATTCCGCTGTTTGTGAGTAACGCCATGGAGGGCAAGCCCTTGCCGCTCTACGGTGACGGCCGGCATGTGCGAGACTGGATCCATGTCGATGATCACATACGTGGACTTCGGCTTGCCTGGGAACGTGGCGGGAGCGGGGAGGTGTACAATCTCGGCGGCGAGTGTGAACGTCACAACCGTGATATCGCACTGGCCATCGTTCGCGCCGTCGGTGCCGATGAATCGTTGATCCAACCGGTGACGGATCGGCTGGCCCACGATCGTCGCTACGCCATCGACCCGCAAAAAGCGCGTGCGGAGCTCGGTTTCGAGCCCGGGCCACCCATCGAAGAACGCATGGCCGAGATCGTCGATTGGTACCGGGAAAACCGTATGTGGTGGCAAAGGATTAAGGCAGGAGAGTACCGCGGGTATTACGAACGCATGTACTCTGGGCGGTAGAAGTCAGCGTCGAGCCATGCGGGTAGCCCTCGTTCATGACTGGTTGGTGTCCCAACGTGGTGGTGAGCACGTCTTGGTCGAGATGGCCAAGATGTTCCCAGGGGCGCCTATCTACACTCTGGTGCACTCCCCAGGCAGCGTGTCGCCAATCCTCGAAGAGCACCGTATCATCACCAGCTTCATCCAACGCCTTCCCGGTGCGCCGCGCCGTTTTCGTCAATACTTGCCGCTGTTTCCTCTTGCAGTGGAAAGATGGGACCTTCGCGAGTTCGAGTTGATACTGTCTACCAGCCACTGTGTCGCCAAGGGCGTGCGAATCGTGCCGGGTCAGCGCCACATTTCCTACATTCACACACCCATGCGCTACATTTGGCACCAAATGCCCGCATATGTTCCGCATGTGCCAGGCCGGGGTCTCCTCAGGGTCGCGGCACGGATGGGTGTCGTGCCGCTCCGGAAGTGGGACGTTGCCACGAGTGCCCGACCGTCGACGTTGGTTGCGAATTCTCGGCATGTAGCAGGCCTAATCGAGGAGGTTTGGGGCCGCACGGCTTTGGTGATTCACCCACCGGTGGATGTCGGTTTTTTTGGTGACGCACCGGAACAACCGCGGAGCGGCTACCTCGCCGTCAGTGCCCTGGTGCCATACAAGCGCGTCGACTTGGCGGTTAGGGTGTGCACGGGCCTGGGCTTGTCGCTTACCGTTGTCGGGGACGGGCCAGAGCTCCGGCGGTTGCGGCGCATGGCCGGTCCCAGCATCCGCTTCCTTGGTGCCTTGAGGGCCACCGAGTTGCGGGACGAATACGCCAAGGCCAGAGCCCTGTTGTTTTGTGGCGTTGAGGACTTCGGCATGGTCATGGTTGAGTCCCTGGCTGCGGGATGCCCCGTGGTGGCCTTGGGGCATGGGGGGGCACTGGAGATCGTTTCCCATGAGGCCGGGGTGCTGTTTCTCGAACAAACCGAAGTGGCCCTAGGGGATGCGATTGCTCGCTTCGAGGGTCGACAATTCGATCCTGCCCAGGTCAAACGGCAATCCCATCTCTTCTCTCGGGAACGTTTTGTGCGTTCATTGGGACAACTGATTTACTCATGATTCTCAAATGGTACGAGAGCCCAAGGCGCGTGGGAAAGCTTTGCGTAACTGTGACAGACATGTCGCATCTTTGTCCCCCGAAACCAAGTGACGCTGGACGCGACTGCCGGGCACATGTTATCTGCATGAAAATACTTCTTTTTTTGTCCTTGTCATAGCACCGTTCGAGGTGTGATTATTGCATGCGGCTGTGCGGGACTCGATGTTGAAGCGCAACCACAGGTTTTTCCAATCTGCACAGGTGATACGAGACTCACTGTTGGTTGGCTGTGCGTTTTTCATCGCCCACCATGTTCGTTTCTCCTTCCCCAATCTTTTGCCCTTCGGCACGGTATCACCGGAACAGGAAACCTTCTGGGTGGGGATGATGGCGGTCATTTTGTGGCCCGCCATCGGATGGATGAGTGGTCTTTATGTGAGTCGGAGGTCACGCTCCATAGCCGCTGAAGTGTTCGACGTCATTAGGGTTTCCATTGTTGCCTTCGTCGTGTTGGTTACCTTGACCTACTACATTCGCGACGAGCGTTTTTCCCGTGGCACTTTGCTTTTGTGGACAGGATTCTCCTCGGTTGCCGTGGGGGCGTCTCGAGCCGCATTGCGCATTTTTTTGCGGAAACTGCGGTTTCGCGGCTACAACCTTCGCCATGTCGTGATTGTGGGGGTGGGCAACACCGCCAGGCGAGTGTGGTCCACCATTCGTGAGCAGCAGCGCCTTGGATTGCGCCTGCGCGGTTTTGTCGCCCTCGACGAGGACCAAGCGCTCGTGGGGGAAAAGGTGGACGGTGTTCCCGTGCTTGGGACAGTCCGGCAGTTGCGGGAGCTGGTGCAGGGGACAGACCAGGTGCTGGTGGCTCTGTCAATTGAAAAACTTGGCGCTCTCAAAGAAATCATGGGGATCTTGTCCCAGGAGCCGGTGGACGTCCGGTTGGTGCCCGACTTTTACCAATACGCCACCCTTTACGGTAGCATTGACGAGCTCGCCGGATTGCCGATTATCAACCTGCAGGCGACGCCATTGATGGGTTGGGGGTTCGTGACCAAGCGGCTGTTTGACATCGTCGTTTCAGGCATTGGACTGGTGCTATTGGCACCCGTTTTGGCGGTTGTCACCTTGTGGGTTCGCCTTGCCAGCGGTGGGCCGGTTCTCTATCGCCAGGAACGGGTAGGGATGGACGGCAAGCCCTTCGACATGTTCAAGTTTCGCACCATGAGGCTCGACGCCGAGACCGACGGTGCCCATAGGGCCGTTCCCGGCGACCCTCGGTGTACCCGCGAGGGAGTTTGGTTGCGGCGTCTCTCTCTCGACGAGCTTCCGCAGCTTTGGAACGTGTTTAGGGGCGACATGAGTTTGGTCGGCCCGCGGCCGGAACGACCTTGTTTTATAGAGGATTTCAAACGGGAAATCCCGCGCTACGGACTGCGCCACAAGATCAAAGCCGGTATTACAGGTTGGGCCCAGGTCAACGGTATGCGTGGTAACACGAGCGTCGAAAAAAGGATCGAGCTCGATTTGTACTATATTGAGAATTGGTCGTTGTCTTTGGACATCAAGATTCTGATTCGCACCGTGCTCGGCGGGTTCCTCTCCCCGAACGCTTACTAAAACCAACGTTGGTTTAGGATACACGATTTGCTAAGTTGCCGCCGCCGGGTTTCTGGCATGAGGTGAGAATACCATGACCGTTCCATTTCTCGATTTGCCGCGAATGCACCAACCTCTCCTCGATGAGATCGACGCTGCGATTTCGGGGCTCATTGCCGAAGCACGTTTCATTGGCGGCCCCGCGATCACCGCATTCGAACAAGCCTTCGCGCGCACCTGCGACGTCAAAGGGTGCGTGGGAGTCGGGAACGGCACGGACGCACTGACCTTGGCGCTCAAAGTGCTTGGCATTGGCCCGGGTGATGAAGTGGTCGTTCCCGCGCACACTTTTATTGCCACCGCTGAAGCGGTTAGCAATGTTGGGGCGACGCCGCGGTTCGTCGACATCGACGAGAAGACTTACACGCTGGATCCCAAGTGTTTGGCGGCGGTGGATACCACCAAGGTCAAGGCGGTGATGCCAGTGCATCTCTATGGGCAACCCGCTGACCTCGATCCAATCATGACGATGTCAAAGAAGCACGGCTGGCGGGTGATCGAAGACTGTGCCCAGGCGCATGCGGCACGGTATGGCGAGCGCACCGCCGGCAGCATGGGAGATCTTGCTGGCTTCTCGTTCTACCCGGGCAAGAATCTCGGCGCCTTTGGCGATGGTGGCGCAGTGGTCGGCAACGACCTCGAGCTGCTCGACCGTTTGCGTCGAGTCGCCGATCATGGACGTCAGACCAAACAGGCACATGGCGAGATAGGATTGAACAGCCGCCTCGACTCGATTCAGGCGGCGGTCCTCGGCATCAAGCTCAAACATCTCGACGACTGGAATCGCCGTCGCGCCAGAGCTGCTTCTTGGTACGACGAACGGCTGGCCGGTATCAGTGGCCTGACCGTACCGTACAGGGCGGCAGGTCGGACTCACATCTACCACCTCTATGTTGTTCTGGTTCCCGACCGCAACGCGTTGCAAAGCGCTCTCAATGAGGTTGGCATTCAATCGGGTATTCACTACGCAATACCGCTGCACTTACAACCTGCCTACGCCCATCTCGGCTACGCTGCCGGCGATTTCCCGGTGTCGGAGCGAGTGACGGCGACATGCTTGAGCCTGCCAATGTTCCCAGACCTTGAGGAAGCGCAAGTCGATCAGGTAGCCACCGCCATTCGTGATCACATGCGGGCAGGGGGCTGAATCATGGCCAGAATAGCGGTTGTTGGCGCCGGATACTGGGGCCCGAACCTCGTTCGCAACTTTTACGCCCACGAGAGTTGCGGCGAACTGTGGGTGTGCGAACAGGATCAACAGCGATTAGAACGAGTGCGGTCCCGTTTTCCTGGAATCCACTACACCCGAAGTTTTGATGAGATCATCGATTCGGACTTGGACGGAGTGGTGGTGGCCACAACGGTTGGCACTCACTATGAGTTGGCGAAGCGCGCCCTCGAAGCAGGCAAACATGTCTTCGTGGAGAAACCCCTTGCCGTGTCGGTGAAGAAGGCCGAGGAACTCGTTGATCTTGCCGCCAAGAAAGGTAAGACCCTGATGGTGGGACACACCTTTGAGTACAGCCCTCCGGTGCTCAAGGTGAAAGAGCTCATCGACACGGGAGAGCTCGGGCGCATCTTCTTTGTCTCGAGCATGCGGGTGAACCTCGGCCTGCATCAGAAAGATGTCTCGGTTATTTGGGATTTGGCACCACACGACTTTTCGATACTGTTCTGCTGGCTCGGCGAAGTACCCACCTCGATTTCAACAACGGGCAATGCTTTCGTCCAAAAGGGGATCCCTGACGTCGCGTTCATCTCTGCAAGATTCCCCTCCGGGACGATAGCCCACCTTGAGGTCAGCTGGCTCGCGCCGTCCAAGCTGCGTCGCACGGCCATCGTGGGCGATAAGAAGATGGCGGTTTACGACGACACCGAGGCCACCGAGAAGGTCAAGATCTTCGATCGTGGCGTCGACTTCAAATACCCGGAAACCTTTGGCGAGTATCAGCTCTCCTACCGCACCGGTGATATCCTCAGCCCAAAGCTTGCGCAACACGAGCCTTTGGCAATGGAGACACTCGAGTTCCTGCGGGCCATTGACGAAGGCATCGTACCGAGGTCCGACGGCGAATCGGGCCTGCGCGTGGTGCGCGCCCTGGATGCAGCCCAAAGGAGCATGGAGGCGGGCGGCAGCCCAGTCCAACTCTAACCAAGGACGTCGGTCGCTGCACGGGCCGTCGAGCTCAGTCATGCGCGAGAGGAACCTCTACCAGCAAAAGCTCGTCCTGCTCGTGTTGGACGTACTTGCGTTCTTCGGCGCGCTGCACCTGGCTATCTGGTTGCGTTATTCTGCCAACCTTCCGTTCTCCAAAGCGGGTTCGGCACCCTGGGAGCAAATCCTCCAGGCCTTTCCTTTTGTGGCGTTGGTGTGGCTTACGGTGAGCGCCGCATTCGGTAGCTATCGCATTCGCCAGTCAGCCTTTCAGGAGAGCTCCGCGGTGGTGCGGGCGACCCTTGTTACGTTTTTGGCGGTGTTGTCTGCGACCTTCTTTTATCGGGGGTTTAGCTACTCACGCGGCATGATCGGTTTCTTCATTCCGTTGGTGTTGGTCGCGGTCATGGCTGCCCGCATCGGTTTTCGTGCCCTGCGCCGCCGGGCATTGCGTCGGTTCGCCGGCCGTGACCGTATTGCCATACTGGGACAGAGTCGCATTGGCACGAGCCTTATCCAGGGTCTCCTGCGCGATGCTGACTACCATGAGGTCGTCGGCTTCATCGAGATTGATACTGCCCAACGGGAGGATGCTGCCGGAGATTCGACCCCCTGGTCTGTTGGTGAGCAGGTGCTGCGGCGTCTAGGCCACGTGAGCGACATCGAGGAGCTCTGCAGCAGGGATGCATTTGACTCAATCATCTTGGTTGACCGCAAGCTCGCCGAAGCCACAATGCTCGACACCATTGACGCCTGTCTGCGGCATCAGGTGTCATGGAGCATGATCCCGGCGGTCCACGAGCTGCTCTTGGACCGGGCTCGTGTCGACCTCATCGAGGGCATTCCGCTGGTAGGAATGCGCTGCAGCAATATCGTCGGATTCAACTGGATGCTCAAACGTGTGACAGACGTTGTCGTCTCAGTGCTCGCCATCATCATGGTGGCACCCTTGATGTTGTTGGTTGCCATTGGCATCAAGCTCAGCTCCCCTGGGCCGGTTTTTTACATGCATGAGCGGGTGGGGCACCGCGGCAAGACATTCCCATTTCTCAAGTTTCGTTCGATGCATACGGGAAATGACGATGCCATCCACCGTGAGTACACCCGCAAATGGATCGAGAACAACGAAGCGCACACACATGAGGGCGACAAAGAGGTCCACAAGATTGTCAACGACCCGCGGGTGTTTCGTCTCGGTCGTTTCATTCGCAGGTACTCCATCGATGAGCTGCCACAGCTATTCAACGTTCTGCGGGGCGAGATGTCACTGATCGGTCCACGCCCGGCCATTCCCTACGAAGTCGACGTCTATCGCGAATGGCATCGCCGCCGTTTCGAGGCACCGCCTGGCATCACGGGTCTGTGGCAGGTGTCTGGGCGCAATCGTTTGTCATTCGAGGAGATGATCAAGCTCGATATTGATTACCTTGAGAACTGGTCGCTTCTATTGGACCTGCGCATCCTGGTGCGAACTGTGCGCGTCGTGTTGTTCGAGCACGCGTTCTGATTCCCCGACGGGTTGTCGTAACCTCGCGAAACCACGGGACTACGGAGCTTTGTTCTTCCCCACCCGCTGAAGCCGGTGTCCGTCGCGGAAATCGAGCGCTTGCAGGAATGCCACCAGGGATTCTAAATCATCATTGTTCAGCTCGTAGGCGGGCATTTCGTTCCAAGCGCTGAGAGTCTGGGGATTGGAGATGGCGCGACTTAGCCATTCTCTGTCCCTGCCTTTGGCAACTACGTTCGACAAGTCAGGTCCACTCCGCCGTCCGCCTCGACCCAAAATAGTGTGACAGTAGCTGCATTCCTCGTGGACGAAAACGTTCAGTCCCTTTGACTCGGCGGCTGTGAGCACTCGTTTGGGCACGACGACCTCTTGGCCGTATGATCTCGCCCCGTCGAAGCCCATGAGCGTCAGAAAAATGAGCGCCATCAGCCCCGTGACCCCCAGCGCGACGGGGACGGGTCTCTTGCCCGGCTGGTGATGGGTGTTCTTTTCGAGGAACGGCACGGCAATGACAATGCATAGACCGCCGATCGGGATGAGCACGGTGCCAATGACTTCCAGGGGACCCGAGAAGTACGTCAACAGTTGAAACAACCACATGTAGTACCATTCGGGACGGGGCAGGTAGCTCGGGTCGATGGTGCCCGCCACATTCTCTCTCGAGACGCCGAGCAAGTAGGCCAGGGCAAATACAGCGGCCAACAAGACGGCAAAGATGGTCGAGCTTTTTTGCATATGCTCGGGAAAGAAAGCGTAGGGCCGCTTCATCTCTTCGGGCCGCACCCGGTCTGAGACCGAGAGGCCGTGGACGCGCACGAGGTAGATGTGGGCGGCAATGAGCCCGATGAACAGTGCCGGCAGCACCAACATGTGGATGGAGTAGAAGCGGGTCAGGGTCAACCCAGACACTTCCGCTCCACCCTTGAACAGACGCGTGACCCACTCACCGATCCAAGGTACGTCACCTGCTGCGTGGGTACCCACCACCGTGGCCCAGAACGCTTTTTGGTCCCAAGGCAACAGGTATCCGGTGAAACCGAAACCCAAGGTGACAACGAGAAGCCCGACGCCGAGGATCCAGGTGAGCTCCCGTGGCTTTTTGAATCCAGCAGAGAAGTACACGGTGAGCAGGTGCACAAACACCAAAAACACCATGGCCCCGGCGGTCCAATGGTGAATGCCAATGAGGAGCTTGCCACCCCAAACCTCACGGGCCACGTATTCGACCGATGTGTACGCCAACTCTGGAGTGGGAGTGTAATACATGGCCAGGACCATGCCGGTGACGGCCTGGACCACGAAGAGGAGCGTGCACAAAGTGCCGACCGTGTATTTCCACGATGAGCCTCCGGGCAGCACTTTGGAGAAGAACGGGGCGAGATATCTTTGCCAGCCCATCCTGTCTGCGAGAAACGAGAACATCCGGGACATCAGCTCACCTCGACGTAGACATGGCCATCAACGACATCGACTGGGTAGCGGGCCAACGGCCGGGGCGGAGGGCCAGCCTTGACGCTGCCATCGACGTTGAAAGCACCGCCGTGGCAAGCACACAAGAAGAGCTTGCGCATCGTGTCCCAATGAACCTCACAGCCGAGGTGGGTGCAGCGACTGTTGAACGCGACGAGTTCGTTTTCATCCGACCGGGTTACCATCACAGGCATTTCAATCTCGGCCTCGTGAAAAGCGTCCATCCGCGAGTACTTCACCATCATGGTCCGCACCTCTCCCGGTGCGAAGTCCTCAGTCACCCCTAAACGGACACGTTTCTTCTCGACGGGGTCGAGAGACGGACCGACGACCGACATACCCAAGACCGAACCGGTGGCGAGGGCCGAAACACCGCCGACAGCAAACAAGGCCCTCTTGAGCATCGCGCGTCGACAAAGATCGGTACCATGAAGATCTGTTGGCATATCCGCGGCGACGGTTGCCTGGCCGACGTCCGGCTTTGTCTCGGCTATGGCCTCGTTGCCGCGAGGGTTTGCGGTGACCGAGGTGCCGAGAGCCATCCGTTGAATGTGCTTGATGGCACGGGTTGGACTCAGTTCTTTGGGGCACACCTGTGTGCAATTGAACTCAGTGCGACAGGCGTAGCAGCTCTCCAAAACTGCTGCCATCCGCTCAGTCCGCAGTTGGTCGCGGCTATCCAACAACAGCGAGAAGGCACGGTTCAACGACGCTGGTCCGAGGTAGGTGGGGTGTTGAGCCACCATGGTGCAACTCGACACGCAACAGCCACAGGCGATGCATTCGGTGGACAACCCGATGAGCTTGCGTTCCCGAGAATCGGGGCGGATCTGGGCGGGCTCGGTTTGATCGGTCGGGCCATCGAAGTAGGGGGCGCTCTTGAAGTACTTGTCGAAAAATGGATCCATGTCCACAACCAAGTCCTTGATGACCGGGAAGTGGTTTAGAGGGCGAATCGAGATCGGTCCGGAAGGCAGAGCGGCGACGACGGTCTTGCACGCCAACGCCTCCTGGCCGTTGACGACCATGGCGCACGACCCACACATGCTGACTCGGCAAGCGTAGCGAAAAGCCAGCGATGGGTCATGCTCTCTTTGGATCCTCAATAAGAGATCGAGCACGGTCGTCTTGCTCTCGTCGTCGAGCGCAAGGGAATACTCATGAAACGCGCCGTCGCCCCCCGTTTCGGGGTGGTATCGAAAGACGCGGACGGTCCTGTTTTTGGCTGACATGGCGAACTGGCTTCTTCAGTAGATCTGATTCCAAATGAGAAACAACGCGGCAATCCCTGCCGCCATCAACACTGCGATGAGCGCCTTCTGGTACTTGACGTTGACCAAACTGAAGTCGAGAAGAATAACCCGGAGCCCCAGTGCTGCGTGGAATGTCACCATGAGCAAGAGCAAGAATTGAATCAATGGCCGATAGGTCAGTGACAAGTGCAATGCCAACAGGACGACGATCGCAATGGCCGAGAATCGTTGCCACAGCCATGACCACATTCCCGCCTTGGTGTTGCGCCATCTGCCCGGATCGAATTCACCCTGTTTGAGTGGAGCTCTGGTTGGGAGGGCCTCGCGGTGTTCCATGACGAATTCCTTAACTGCTTGGGATGCGCTCACTTGCGGATCCCGTCGAAAGTGGCGTACTTGAGGTCGACGGGACGCTTTTCAAATTCGAGGGTGCCGTCAGGCAGGCGGCGGACGAAGGTGTTGAAAAGGCCGTAGTCGTCGTTCTGCTCCGGATGGTCTTCGCGGTAGTGAGCGCCGCGTTTTTCTTCGCGCAGGGCTGCCGAGCCCGCCGTCAGGCGCGACACATCCACCATGTTGCGTAGGTTGAGCAGCTCTGTCCACGCCATGTTGTAGGGACGGCCGCCGTTTATGCCAATTCGCGAAACCTCTTCCCCGACCGCTTCAATTTCGCTCTGGCCTTCTTTGAGGTCTGGGCCGTTGCGGACAATGCCGACTTTGGCCCAGTTCGTCTCACGCAGATGGTCGCGCAGCTCGAAGACGCTCTTGTCGGTCGGGCGGTTGAACGCCCCTGCGTGTTCGTTCACCAGAGATCTGATCTGAGGTTCGGGCGTTTCATCCAAACTCACGCCGTCGCTCACGACGTACTCGGCCATCGCTTTGCCCGCGATCCGGCCAAACACACACGAATCGCAGATGCCATTGCCGCCGAGCCGGTTGGCACCGTGGACCCCGCCAGCGTCTTCTCCCGCACAAAACAACCCCTCGAGTGTGGTGTGACATTGGGTGTCGATTTCTGCGCCGCCCATGACAAAGTGGGCGGTGGGGGAGACCGGGACAGGTTTGCGAGCCAGATCGTAGCCAAACGTGCGGCAACGGGCGCACATGCCTGGGAAGTTCTTTTCGACTGTGTCGGCTCCCAGATGCGAGGCGACGATGTGCACGCCTCCATGCTCAAAGCCCCGGCCCGCCATCATTTCCAAATAGGAGGAACGGCTCACCACATCGCGCGTGGCGCGTTCGGCTTTCGGGTCGTAGCGCTGCATGTAGCGCTCCCCCTCGGCGTTGAGAAGGTAGGCCCCGGCACCGCGCAAGCCTTCCTCGAGGAGTGAACCGGCGACGACGCTACCCGGGATGATGAGACCGGTGGGATGGAATTGCACCATCTCCATGTCGAGCATTGACGCGCCCACCCGAGACAACATGGCCAGGCCATCCAGGCTCTTTTCAGGGCCTGGTGCGAAGAAGCGATAGTTGGTGGGACCGCCGCCCGTAGCTACGAGTGTGGCTTTGGCCTGGGCGACGACGAATTGGCCGCGGCGAATGTCGAGCAGCAAGGCTCCGGTGACGCGCTTGCCAGAAGCGTCGGTCAACAGATCGAGTGCTCTGTGCTCTTCCAAGACGGGGATCTGCCGTTTGGCGACCTGCTCAGTGGTCCGGCTGATGATCTCGATTCCCGTGAGATCTCCCTTGTGGACCGTGCGGTCGAACGACTGCCCGGCGAAGGGCTTCTGGTGCACCGTGCCGTTTGGATTGCGATCGAAAAAGCATCCGTACTTGGTCTCCATCTCTTTGATGGTCGGGGTTGCCTGTTCGACCAGGGTCTTGGCGAGATCCTGGTTGTTGATGAACTGACCACCCTTGAGCGTGTCCATGAGATGCTTTTCGTGTGAGTCCTCGGGGTCGAGGACCACGTTGAACCCACCCTGGACCATGCGTGAGCAGCCACCTTTGCCGCGAAGGGCTTTGGTTACCATCAGGATGCGCAGCTTGGGGTTGGCATCGTAGGCCGCGAGGGCTGCTAGCTCTGCTGCGCCTCCCATGCCGAGAATCAGAATGTCGGAACGAATACTCTCCATGTTGTGCTACGCCATACCTCAAGTTGCTCGTGCGGGTTATGTGGTGATTGGGAACGTGCCGTCCATCCTAGATGACCTTTTCCGTTTCGAGAGCCTCCAGTTCCTGGTCGGTCAAGCCCAATAGCTCGCGCAAGACGTCTTTGCTGTGCTCACCGGGGAAAGGAGCTGGCCGAAGTTTGTCGGGTTTCTCCTCTGAGAACCAAATGGGAAAACCAGCGGCCTTGAGGCCGGTGCTACCACTTCTGGGATGGACGACGTCCTGCACCATGCCCCGGTGATTGAGCTGTTCGTCCTCAAGCACTTCGTCAAAGGTTGGCACAATATCGCATGGCACTTTCTTGGTCCGCAACTGAGTTACGACTTCTTCTTTGGTCCGTGTGGTCACCCAATCTCTGAGGAGCTGCTCCACTTCCTCGGCGTTTTTGAAGCGGCCCTGTTGCTCGGAATACCGTGGATCATCTTTGAGGTCCTCACGGCCAATGGCTTCGAGGCAGGCGTTCCATTGGGGATTGTTGGCTACGCAGATTGCCACATAGCCATCCTTGGCAGCATAGGAATCCCAAGGGGAGAGACGAAAGAGCCGGTTGCCAGTGCGAGTGGGGTGGCCCAACTTGATATTGAGGTCCATGGCCTCGTCTGTGGCCACCGAGAAGCACGCATCCTGCATTGAGATGTCGATGCGCTCGCCTTCACCCGTCTTCTCTCTCGCGACCAGGGCGGCGAGGATCCCAATGACGCCGTACAAAGACGGGATCATGTCGCCAATCCAGGCACCGCATCGCACCGGTGGGCCGTCAGGGAGGCCGGTGAGACCCATGATGCCGCTGGTGGCTTGAACGGTGAGGTCGAAAGCGGACCTGTCTTTGTGCGGTCCATGCTGTCCGTAGCCCGAGATGGAGCAGAAGATGATTCTTGGATTTGCTTCTTTGAGCCGTTCGTAGTTCAACCCCAACCGGTCCATCACCCCAGGTGTGAAGTTCTCGATGACGATGTCCGATTTTTCCACCAGGCGCAGCAGGATGTCTTTGCCTTTGTCGCTTCCCAGATCCAAGAACACGCTCTTTTTTCCGCGGTTTCGTTTGAGGTAGAGCAGGGACAGGTCGTCGGCGTTCTTGCTGGCGTAGGCGACACCGCCGGGACCCGCAAAAGGCGGGTTCCAGCGACACGGGTCGCCAACTTTGGGTCGCTCAATCTTTATGACCTCGGCACCGAGAGCCGCAAGGTTGACCGTGGCAAAAGGGCCCGACAAATACGCTGTCAAGTCCACGACTCGGATCCCTTTTAGATGCTTGTTCATGATCCCTCGGTGTTTCCTAGTGCACAAGGACCCATTCGAAAAATGTCTCTGGGGCCATTTGTGGTATTTCATGCAGGGGCGTCGTTGATCCATGCCGGCCACCCGCGAGGTCGCGGATAAACCGGGACCCTACATGCATTTGCTGCGCAGATGGTCTAGTCACGGTCGCTCCAAAATCGCGGCGATTCCCAATCCTCCGCCCCCACAAATTGTTAGCAGGCCAAGCCGGGCGCCTTGCCGAACCATTTCGTGGAGCAAGGTCGTCAACCGCATGGCACCGGTGGCTCCGATGGGGTGCCCCAAGGAAATCCCTGAACCATTCACGTTGACCTTCCTGTCCCGGTCGGAGTTGGAGAGTCCCATGAGTTTGGCATCGGCCAGTGTCTGGGCTGCAAAGGCTTCTTGGATTTCGATGAGGTCGATGGCCTCGAGCCGGAGTTCTGCTTTTGTGAGGACCTTCTCGACGGCATCGGCCACAGCTCTGTACGTCAAGGTTGGATCGGTTGCGGCTACGGCGTATGCCTTGAGTCGTGCCATCGGCGGCAGGCCCAGCGCCTCGGCTCTCTTATGGCTCATCACCACCAATGCTGCTGCGCCGTCATTCTCACTGGAAGAGTTGCCGGCGGTGCAGACACCATCGGGATACATGGGTTTGAGCTTTGCCAGCTTTTCGATGCTGACGTCCCGGCGCGGGGTTTCATCGGTGCTGGCTGTGACTGACTCTCTGCCCACTTTTGTCTCGATCGGCAGGATCTCCTGGGAGAACTTGCCGGCATCGGTGGCCTCGATGGCGCGGGCGTGTGAACGGACGGCCCAGGCATCAACCTCTTCGCGCGAGAGGCCTTCTTCTTTGGCTGCAGTCTCTGCCCAGACCATCATTGAGCCCATTTCACCGAAGCGAGAGATCGGCTGATGCATGGGGCGACCGCGCTGGATCCGGTCGTAGAATGGCAGCCCCCAGAGATCCATGCTGCCGTGGTGCTTAGGAAAGAAACCCCACTTTGGGTCTTGGCGGCCGCCCAGGCCCCATTTGATGTACTCGCCTGGGATGTAGAGCTCCGCACGGCTCATGCTCTCGCAGCCACCAGCGACGACAATTTCGGCGTTGCCGAGTTGCACCTGGGAGGCGGCGATGCACACCGACTCAAGGCCAGAGCAGCAGCGGCGGTCAATGGTGAGCCCGGGGATATGCACGGGCCACCCGGCCTCCAGAAGCGCGAGTCTAGCAACGTTTGGACTCTCCCCATTGGCAAAGGAATGGCCAAGGATGACGTCATCGACAGCGGTGGGTTCCACGTGCGCGCGACCAACCGCTTCGTCCAAGACCACCGCCGCCAGTTTCTCCACCGGCATTTCACGCAGCATGCCGCAGTACGCTCCGATAGGTGTGCGCACGGCACTGACAATCACGGCCCCATTCATGGCGCGCTCCACAACTGTTGGCCACTCGTGCGATGAGACGAGGTGCTCACGTGTTTCTCCTCATGGTGAGCGAGAAGCCCTCCTTCTCAACGCTTACCTGTTGATAGTCATCTCTTTGGGCTAGCTCACGTATGAGTGTGATCTCTGGCGTATCACTCTTGGCGTAGTCTCGGCAAATCGGCCCGGCCGCGCGTGTCGCTTCGACGTGCTCTTGAGTGAACAATGCGCGCAACAAAAACTCGTCATCGTCCACGTCTCCGAGTTTGAGGTCCCGGCGAACATCCTCGATGCTCGGTTGAGGTTGTTCCCAATCGAGCATTTTTCGATTTCCTGGGAGGCTCAACATCTTGTCCAAGACGTTCGAATCCACAGGCGCGGGTGTCTGGCCGTAGTGACCGAGGACGAAATGCAACCCTTCCTCGGTGGTCGTGGCGTAGCGCTCTTTCGAGAGAACGTTGAGGACGGCCTGTGTGCCGACGAGTTGCGAGAAGGGGGTGATCATGACGGGGTAGCCCCATTCCTCGCGGATCCTGCTCACCTCATTGAGAACCTCATCGAGCCTGTGGCCCATGTTCCGCTGCCCCAACATGAACTCGAGATTGCTGA
>Ga0156517_1219_pt2 | contig 20791 bp, 19 predicted proteins | sample RifOxyB3_FD_111912 | JGI IMG/M metagenome (GOLD analysis project Ga0156517, IMG submission 111912) | Deltaproteobacteria bacterium RIFOXYB12_FULL_58_9 | reverse complement strand
GGCGCGGGTCATTGCCTGGGGTATTGCGGCGGTCATGGCTGATCTTTCTCGTTTGCGCCGCAGTGGTTGGCCCAAGGCTATCGAGGAAGAAGAAGAGGAAGTCGAGTCGATTGATGTGGCCTTAGGGCCGCGCAAACATCACAAGAGTTGACCGCGGTGGTCAGAATTCTCAGGAGAGACTCAACCTGAACGTCGCGATCAGAATCCGTAAGAGAGGCCCAACCGTATTGCTGCGGCATTAAGTGCCTGTTCTCGGACGTCCTCCGGGGTGGAGGAGGTGAGTTCGTAGCTGACTTCGAAGATGGCACCGACATTCGCGCTCAGAAAATAGACGATCCCGACGTAGGCTCTGCCGGAGAAAACAGTGAGGAAATCGGCCTTGTTTTTGATCTCCGTGCGAAGGAAACCCAGGCCGACTGCCATGGCTGCGTATGCCGACAGGTCCTCAGCGAACCGAGGTGTGTGGTACCTGATTCCCACGTCGATGGGCATGACCTGCAGATTGACCTCGCCTTCGGCGCTCCTCACCGAGGTGATTCGCATGCCGAGGGCACCAAACACAGCAAAGGACTCCCAGATTCGATAACCGACGTCGATGTCCAGGCTCAGACCGAGATCGTTCACGTCGAGATTGTCACTGAATAGGGTCATGAAGTTGTTCCCGAACTTGACGGCGGCCTCCCACCTCGGTTCTTCGGTACAATCGACGCAATTCTCGATGGGATCCACGTCGCTCCACAGGGCGTCGGTTGCTTCTGACGCGGCGCGGGCGAGATTGTCCTCACACTGCGCGGTGCGACTAACCCGGCGTCGGACCTTTGCATCTTTGGTGTCGATGAGCGTCAGTGTGATGATGGTCTGGTTTCCTACTCTGGCAACGGATCCTGATAGCAATCTCTGAGCGTCCAGGACGCCTGCAATGTCCGAGAGACACTCAGCATCGCCGACACAACCTGCGAGTTGACGTTGTGTCTCTTGATCGAGGAGTCGTTGGAGATCGCGGCGGGAAATGACCTCTGTATGGGTTACTTTGCCAAGCCGAGTGAGAACGACATCTGTGATGGCATCGGTGAGATCCGCGGCAACGCCGTGGCCGTCAAAATCGGGGACAATAATTCGTTCGACATCCAGAGCCGTGGCGGCGATCACTGCGCCGAACAGGATTGTGGTGAACATGGTGTCTCCCGAGAAATGCGGGCGGGCGTCAGTGGCCGCCCTTGCCTTTGGGAACGACCTTCCAGATTTTCACGAGTAGCAACAATCCAATGATACCAAACGGGAAAAGGAAGATGGGCCAGGCATACCAGCCCACATGGGTGGTCAAATAACCGAGCGCCAAAGACTGCACGGCAGTGCCAAGATAGACGAAGCCGTCGATCATACCGACGGCGGTGGCCGCGCCCTTGCTGCCGCCAAAATCCATGGTGGCGGTGCCCGAGAGCAAACCGTGGGTACCGATGACGCAGAGACTTATGAGAAAGACGATGGCACCTAACCAGAACGGGGAAAGTGGCAAAACGGGTCCGGCCGCGAGGCTGCGTTTGTCGCCAGCGTACATGCCTTGCTCGGGGTTGTCAGAATTCCATTTGGGGTCTCGCAGGCGAATCTGCCTTTGCTCGCCATTGCGGACGATGACCGCGGCAATGCCGCCGTCGCTGACGGGGAGATTCGTCGCAGTCACCTCGGGTTTGCTGGCGCAGGTGCAGTTCTTGGTATCCCACTGGGAATCGCATTCGCATTTCGAGGGAAGGCATGCGACGGCCTTGCCTATTTGCTCCCAGTTGTTGACTGGTTGGCCAGCTACCGAGACCAATTGATCACCGGCCTGCAGGGTTTCAAAACCTGGGGTCTGTTGGCTCTTGCTCCAGGCTACCTCGCTGGTGGTGGTTCCCAGGGTGAAGAACATGCCGATCGATGCCGCCGACAAGCCCACGTAAAGTAGGCCTGCGGTTGGGGCTCGGCGACTCTGGAAGAACAAATCGCTCATCCAACCGGCGACGTTGCCGCCAATGACCCCGGCGACCATGAGAATGCCGCCCCAGCCGGCTTGCATAAACGGGGCGAGGAAGAGTAGGCCGCCGCTGACGAACAGCCAACCTTTGGCTTTGCCCTTGCTCTTGGCTGCGGCAAACAGGGTGATTCCGGCCAGCGCGAATACGGCGACAATCACGTACCAAGCGCTCCAACTGCCGCTGCGCAGGGCGTGGCCACTGGGGAGTGCCAGTACTTCTTTGGCGTAGATTGGGTACCAATGCATGACGCCGTTGCGCAATACGCCGGTGCAGAACTCGATGAAAGCTACCGTGAGGATGATCGGATGCGTGAGGATGCGTTTGATGATTTGGGTGACGGGAACATCACCAGTTTCGCCACTCGAGGCATCACCGGTATCGAAATCTTCAAGCCCAGCAAGTGCGGGGCGGTCTCTGAGGAGGAACAGCTCGATGACAAAGAACGTGGCGAGCAGCGCCGCAGGAACGAAGAAGACCCATTTGGTGTCAGAGAACGTTGGCTTGGCACCGCCAAATGCGGTGAGGACCCAGTCGTTGACGGTGAAGGCCAAAAAGATACCGCTCGAGATCATCGTACCAAAGATGCCAGAGAAACCACCGCGTTCGCGCACATGGAACCAATGGGAGTTGACCTTGACGATGGCCACCGCACCATAGGATTGGAAGTACATGTTGATGGCGTAGAGGACTGAGAACACGACTCGCAAATGAGGGGCGGTTTCGCAGATAGCGCCGCCGGTCATGGTTGAGATGTAGAGCCCCATGGCCAAGTTGGCCACGGCCGATCCCGCGGCACCGATGAGGATGGCGCGTTTGCCTCCAATTTTGTCGGTGAGCGGGCCGTTGATGAGAAAAGCAAATGCGTAGGTGAAAGTGCCGGCGGCGAAGATGATGCCAAAGTCTTCTTTGGTCATCAGATCACCTAGGGCGTTCTTTGACACCGTTAGGTTGTATCGCCCCATATAGAGGAAGGCGTAAGTGAGGCCCATCGGAAACCAGTTGAGGAAGCGACGGTATCTGAAAGCGCTTGAGTGTACGGGTGCGTCGGACATTTGAAAACCTCGTCGATCGCTTTGATGCTAAACGGCATTCGTAATGGGTCCTGGGGCGCAAGACAAGCGGATTTCCCCGAATCACCATCTGCGCCGTTATCTCTTCGTCGCAGCTTCGGATTTGCTGCTCGCCGTACGTCAAAGTACGACTGCGCGCAACTCCTCGCTGCTCCTCGACCTAACGGCACATCTGGCGATTCGGATAGTAATGGTGGATTTGGGATTTCCCGGTGAAACGCGCTGCCCGTTGCCGAGCTTCGATCAACGTTTGTGAACTGAGGGGGCTTCGGTGGGGTCGTACTGCCGCTCGAGCGCTGCCAGCTCCGAACCGATGCGGTCGGTGAACGCCTCGAGGGAGTCGAAGGCGGATGGTTCGAGGGGCGGGCCGAACTGGAGACGGACTGAGGCAAAAGGTTTGGGGATCTGAAAACGATCCCAAGTCTTGCTGAGGATCCAACGGCGGGAGGGGATCACGACCACCGGCAGCACAGGAGTGTTGGTTTGTTGTGCCAGGTCAATGACGCCGCGATGCACGGTGTTTCTGGGTCCTCGCGGGCCGTCCACTGCCAATAACGCCGGTACACCCTCGAGTAGCAGCTCAGCCTGGCGGGCGAGGGCGGTGCGCCCACCCTTGTCCTTGCCCCCCTTGCGAGAGGAACCGCGCACGGCGGTGACCCGATGCATCTTGAGGGCGGGTACCAAAAGGTCGCCGTCCGCCGAGCGGGAGACCATGGCGGTCATGTGCGCGTCATCGTTGGCGACAACGGCGGATACTTGATGCGCATGTAGGAGGGCGTAGATGTAGGGACGGCCTGCCCGGCGAAGATTGGGTCGCGGGTCGTCATGGGCGCGGCAGCGACACGTTATGCGGATGAGGAGGATCACAAATCCTGCGATCCAGCCGATCAGGGCACGAGTCCACCTCATGGGCCGTCTGGTCTCGCCTCTGGGGATAGCGGGGGTGTGGCTGGGATTTGTTGCTGTGCTTTGTCTTCGGCCGGCATTCCAGGGGGCAGAAGCAGCCCATGAGAGTCGGGCTCAGGCGGATCGACGGCGACACGGATGCGATTGGAAAAGATCACCGGGAGCATGTGGTAACCCAACAGTACTCTCGGGACTGGCAAGCGGACCTCGACGCGGTATGTGCCTGGTGTCGGATTCTTGTACAACAAGCGGTTGTCGCGGGTACGTGCAATCTCCGCACCGTTACGCAGAAGCACCAAGTCGGGCGTTTCCTCGGTGGCCCGTGGTCCGTCGATGACCAGCGCGTCGACCTCCGATGCAAAGACCGTGTCGCCGCTCTGGCCCACTGGGCCAGTTCCAGCCCCGGCGGCGTAGAAGGCGAACTCTGGGTCGCGACCAAACAGCCCAGAGACACAATGGAAGTGGCCGCGGCGGATGGCGTCGAGCACATCCTTGCTGAGCTTCGCAGGCTCGTCGGAAACGGGAGCATCGATCACGACGTGCCACGTCTTCATTTCCAAGGCCATGTCAAGGATGCGACCATGGGCGTCTGCGCCACATAATCCGACCACCAGCGGGTCGGTCTCGGCATCCCAACGTCGCAGCGCGACGACGTCGCGGTCCAGAGCCTGCGCCAAGGCCAACTCAGGGTTGAGGTGAAATGCGGCGAGGGTTGGCAGCAAGCCGACAAACAAGGGGCCGCCGACGCGACGGGCGGAGGCAGAGAAACTCGCAATCTCAAAACCTCCAAGACCCTCGACACGACCGGACCAAGGTTTCTTGGGACAAGCGGGATGTGCTGCGATGGGTAAGCCGCCGTTGTTGCGGACCCTGTCTAGAATGTCGCTGCTCTGTTGTGCCTGTTTGTCGAGGAGCCTGTTGGAACCGAGCTGGACGAGGTGTCCGTACGTTGTGCTTACCTCCGCGTAGGAAAGAAGGGCGATGTCGTCTATGACGACAGAATCGGTGAGTTGGGCGTTGTGATCGGTGACGATGACGAAATCGAGGTCCAGTGACGAGGCGATCTGGGCAATGTCTTCGAGTTTGGTTTCGGCGTCGTGGCTCTGGGACGAGTGGACGTGGTAGGTGCCAACCACACGTGGAGTTGCCGCAGGCTCGAGGACAGGCAGAGTGCGCCGACTGATGCGGTATCCCGCAGCCGCAACAGAGCTGCCGACCAATAACACTGTAAGCAGTCGCCTGAGCATGGATCACTCCGGTACAGGAAGCGTCTCGGGTTTTTCGTCCTGTTGAAATTGCATGGCGTACAGTCGAGCATATTCGCCATTCAACGCCAAGAGCTCATCGTGTCGGCCACGCTCGACGATGCGCCCGCCCTGGAGGACCGCTATGGTGTTGGCCCGTCGTATTGTCGTCAACCGATGGGCAATGACCAACGAAGTACGCCCGACCATAAGCGCGTCGATGGCCCGTTGGACAAACCGTTCGCTCTCGATGTCGAGGGCGCTCATCGCCTCGTCGAGGATCAACAGAGGCGTGTCCCGCAGCAAAGCGCGGGCGATGGCCAGTCTTTGCCGTTGTCCGCCCGAGAGCATGACGCCACGCTCGCCAATTTCGGTGTCGTAGCCCTTGGGTAACGCCCGGATAAACTCCTCGGCATAGGCTGCACGGGCGACTTCGCGAACTCGTTCCGCGGTCGCATCGGGTTGGCCGTAGGCAATGTTCTCGGCGACGGAGGTGTTGAACAGGAATGTATCCTGGCTGACGACGCTGATCTGCTTGCGCAGTGAGGCCAGTGTCACCTCTCGAATATCGTGGCCGTCAATGGTGAGGCTGCCTTGGGTCACGTCGTAGAAACGGGGCAGGAGATTGGCGACGGTGGTCTTCCCTGCGCCGCTGGACCCGACCAAGGCTACGACATTGCCGGTTCTAAGCTCGAGGTCGATGCCCTCAAGCACCGGTGTGGAGTTGTAAGCGAAGGTCACATTTTTGAATTCGACCCGGTCGGTAAATGGCGGCAGCGCGATGGCATTCGGCTGATCAATGATGTCGGGCTTGTGATCGATGACCTCGAAGATGCGGTCGCTCGCTGCGGCGCCGTTGGCGAGGTAGTCAGTGACGTTCCCCAACTTTTTTAGGGGGTCGTACATCATCACCACGGCCACGAAAAACGAGATGAAATGGGCAGGATCTGCGTTCTTGGTTTGTACCCAATAACCGAGTAGGCCGAGCAGACCGGCGAGCGCCAGAGCCCCCATGATCTCCATTGTGGGGGTGCGAACCGCGCGAATGAAATAACTCTTGAGCATTTGGCGGTAGTATCGATCAGCCGCGCGGTCGAGCTTGTCGCGTTCATTTGCCTCGGTACCGAAGGCTTGGACAACCTGGACGCCCGCGAGTGCTTCATACGAAGTGGTGTTGATGGCCCCCTGGTAATCCTGTCCACGGCGGGATACGCGCTTCAACCATCGGGCAAATCGGGCAAGGGGCAATACGGCGAGGGGAACGGTGACGAAGGTTACCAAGGCGAGCGTTGAATCGGTCAAGAAACAGAAGATCAACAGGAACACCACCACCAACGGCTCACGCAGCAAGGGAGCGCAGCCGTAGAACACAGCTTGCTCGACGAGATTGGCGTCGTGGGTGAGGCGACTGAGGAGATCACCGTGAGCCCGTTTTGAGTAAAACGAGGGCGACTGCCGCAGGAGGGCATCGAAAGTGTCGGCGCGCATTCTTCTCAGGACGCACTGGCTGACGCGGCCAAGCATTGAAAATTGGCCGGTTTGGGCGAAGCCTTTGATGATCGCGGTGATTACGATCAACAGGGGCATGGTTAGGAGTGCCCAGGTACGATCGAGATTCTCGATGGAAACAATCCAATCGTTCGGTAACCAGGTCCAAACCGAACGGAGCTCACCGGTGCTGCTTCGCAACACATCGGTGATGTTGCCGGTGAAGACAAACTTGAGCGCGGGGCCGGCGAGGAAAGCATAGAAGGCGGTGGTAATGCCGAGCACGACCATGCAGGCATAGGCGAGCGCGAGAGTTCCTCCCTGGGGCTTGAGGTAAGGCAGGAGCCTCTTGAGGAAGTTCACTTGCGTATCCCGATGCGCATGCCTGGCACCTTGAGGATGGCCTCAAGTACGATGCGGCGCGACATCTTGCTGGTGCCATGCTCCCGCTCGACGAAGGTGATGGGCGTTTCCACGACCCGGAATCCTCTTTGTATGGCGCGGAAAGTCATCTCGATCTGGAAGGCGTATCCCGTGGTGCGCACGCTCTCGAAATCGATCGCCTCGAGAACCTCGCGGCGAAAACATTTGAACCCACCCGTCAAATCGTGGACGCCGACACCGAGACATGTGCGGGCATACCAAGAGCCACCGCGGGATATCAGACGACGATACCATGGCCAGTTGCGGGTACCGCCGCCGGGGACCCATCGAGATCCGAGCACGAGGTCATACTCGTCTGTGAGCCGCAACAGCTCAGGCAAGTTCGCCGGGGGATGGCTGAAATCCGCATCCATCTCGAGGATCCGCTCGTAGCCCCGGTCCAAGGCTTTGCGGAAGCCATCGAGGTAGGCTGCGCCGAGGCCGAGTTTTGCACAGCGGTGCGTGACCAGTATGCGCTCGTTACCGTCCGCCAACCCGTCTGCGATCTCGCCGGTTCCGTCTGGTGAGTTGTCATCGAAAATCCAGACATCCACGGGTGCGGCGGCAAGAATCTCGGGCACGATGGTTGATAGATTCTCTCGCTCGTTGTAGGTCGGGAGCAGAACCACCGCCTTGCAGGCGTTTGTGCTTCTTGGTGACATGGCTAGCTCACGCCCACAACTGGCCTGCCTTTTTGTCGCCGTCGACGATGTCACTGCGTTCTGCGTCGGGGAGATAATCGAGGGCGACTTCAGCCACCTGTTGCGACGCCCCAGCGCCACCGAGTTTGCGACGGACCAAGGCGAAGTCTTGATTGAGGCGAAGGCGAAACATGGGGTCGCTGAGGATAGTGTTCAGCTCTGCTTCGACGTTGTCGGCGGTGAAGGTCGCCTGAATGAGCTCTGGTACCAGGCGTTGGCCGGCAATGAGGTTGACCAAGGCGATGTGAGCGACTTTGACCATGCGTTTGAGGATGAGAAAGCTGAGCCACGAGACACGGTAGACCACAACCATCGGCCTGGACAGCAGCGCTGCTTGCAGGGTTGCGGTTCCTGAGCACACCACCGCGGCATCGGCGGCAACCAGAGCTTCCGTGGCGTGGCCGTCGATGACAGTGGCAAGCAGGCCCGAGCGGTGAACCATTGCCTCAACCATCTTGCGGGATATCGTCGAGGCGACGGGGATGATGGCGTGCACTTCGGGGAAACGGCGACGAAGGTTGTGAATACCCTCAAGCATGAGTGGCAGATGGCGGCTGACTTCTTGGCGGCGACTGCCGGGCAATAATGCCACGATTGGACCTTGTGTTGGGGGGAGACCGAGGTCGATACGTGCCTCCTTGCGGTCCGGATTTTTGGGGAGTTGTTCGACAAGAGGGTGACCCACGAAGCGGACACGAACACCATGCTCCTGGTAGAAGGTCTGTTCGAACGGCAATACCACCAACATCTGTGCCACCAGGTCGCGGATGGTGTTCACTCGTCCTTGGCGCCACGCCCAAATCTGTGGGCTGATGTAATAGACAACTGGGATGTCGAGCTTTTTCAGCTTCTTTGCGACCCGGAGATTGAAGTCCGGTAGGTCCAACAGAATCGCCACCCTGGGTTTGCGTTCGCGCGCGGCACCCATGAGACGGCGCATAATGCCCCACAGACGTGGGAGGGCAAAAATGACCTCGGTCAAACCGGCAACCGAAATGTCTTCGGCCGTTGCAATCGTGTCCAGTCCCTCTTCGCGCATGGCTTTGCCGCCAATGCCAAAGATCTCAACGTCGGGTCGCCTTTGGCGTATGGCGGCGAGTACTCGGGCACCGTGGGCGTCGGCCGATGCTTCCCCAGCGACAATGAGAATGGAGATGGGAGACTGCATTTATGCGGCGCAAGTATCACATTCTGTGGGCTTTTAGCCAGCGGCGGTTGGCGGTGGATTGACACAGGGTGACGAGCCAAGTAACACCCCGCGGTCATGCAAATGCAGATGGAATGGATAGGTCCAACGGTTACCGCCGCCGTGTTCCTCGGTATCGTCTTCTTCTTCGTCGTTGCCCTGCGAAAAGCTCGGCGGCGGCGTCGCGCGGAGTATGCCGAGTCCGACCCAGAACGCGTTGAATCAAGGGTTGGGATGGCAGAGCCGGGAAGTCAGGCCGGGCCCAAACCCAAACCTGGGACAGCGCCCGAAACAGAACTGGAACCAGAGCCAGAACCAGAGACAGAGCCAGAACCAGAGCCAGAACCAGAGCCAGAACCAGAGCCAGAATCAGAGCCAGAATCAGAGCCAGAATCAGAGCCAGAACCGGAGCCAGAATCAGAGCCAGAACCGGAGCCAACCGATGCGGCTTTGCAGCAAGGTTTGTCCCGTACCAGTTCCTCATTTTTGGGTAAACTCAATCGACTTCTCGGCAGAAACCCGACCATTGATGCGTCGATTCTCGATGAGTTGGAGGAAGTACTGCTAACGGCCGACGTCGGTGTCACTCTGACGATGAGATTGGTCGATGGTTTGCGCGCCGAACTCAAGGCAAAACGCCTCGATTCCGCCGATGGCGTTCGACGATCCTTGAAGGCGAAGATGCTGGAGGCGCTGCGCGGCGGTGATGGAACTGACCCGTTTGCCGCCAAAGGGCCGTTACCGCGGGTCGTCTTGTTTGTGGGGGTTAACGGCGTTGGTAAGACCACGACCATTGGTAAGATTGCCAGCAAACTCAAAGACGATGGCATGAATGTGGTACTTGCGGCCGGAGATACTTTTCGTGCCGCGGCGGTTGAGCAACTGGAGGTTTGGGGACAACGCTCAGACTGCCGAGTCATTCGTGGCGAGGCCAACTCTGACCCCGCTTCGGTCATTTTCAAAGCCATTCTGCACGCCAAGAGCGCCAATGCAGATGTCGTGCTTGGCGATACGGCGGGCCGGTTGCACACCAAGAGCAACCTGATGGAAGAGATCAAGAAGGTGAAACGCGCGGCTGGCAAAGCCCGCGACGATGCGCCCGATGAGGTGTGGTTGGTGGTTGATGCGACGACTGGCCAGAACGCAATGCAGCAGGCTCGGGAATTCCATCAGGCGTTGGGCTTGACCGGGATCATTCTCACCAAGCTGGACGGGACGGCCAAAGGTGGGGTTGTCGTCGCTATCGCCGATGCTCTCGGCTTGCCTGTGCGTTTTGTCGGCGTCGGGGAGAAGAAAGAGGACTTGCGCCCCTTCGACTCCAAACAGTTCATTGACGCTCTTTTTAACGCCGGCGCATCCCTTCCTTGACCTGATCGATCGGCACCGTATACTGGAAGCGAAACAATCTTGTGGTGGAACCAGTGAGCAAGAACGCGGGCAAACAGAACATCGAGGTTCAAATACTCGGTCAACGGATGGTCCTCAAGGCCGATGATGACGTTCGGCACATCGAACGTTTGGCTTCCTATGTGCGGCGGAAAGTCGACGAGGTCGCCGCTCATGGTCCCATCTCAAGTCAGAAGATCGCAATTCTTGCGGCGCTCAACATCGCGGATGATTACTTCAAGGCTCTTGACGAGATTCGCGAGTTCAAACGTCAGGTTGCAGTGAAGTCACGCGCCATGCTCACCACGTTGGACCGGTGATCGTGTCTACTGCATCTGCCAAGATCGATCGTGCTCTCGCAGCCATTCGTAGTTGCCGGGCTGTTCTCGTCGGTGACCTGGTTCTCGACACGTATATTTACGGTGAAACGATTCGGGTGTCTCGCGAGGCACCGGTGCTCGTTGTGAAGAAGGAACGGATCGAACATCGTCTCGGAGGTGCTGCGAATGCGGCGGCCAATTTGGCCGAGCTCGGTGTGAACACCCGGGTCATTGGCGTTATCGGCCAGGATGATGCCGGCCGACAGGTGAAGGCCAAGTTGGAGGCCGCCCACGTGGATGTCTCTCGACTTGTGAGCGCTCAGGTCACCACGCCCCAGAAGACGCGAATCATGGCCGGCGCTTTCGGGACAGCCCGACAGCAGGTGCTGCGACTCGATGATGAGCCTGACACACAGCCGCAGTCCGTCATCGAGCGGCTTCTTGTTGAGCTCGACGACGCAGCAGCAACAGCCGATGTGCTTGTGGTCAGCGACTACGGTGAGGGTACGGTGGCACAGCCAGTTGTTGAGGCTGTCAAAATACTCGCGGCAGGCGGAACGCTTGTTTGTGTGGACTCTCGCTTTCGGTTGGGCGAGTTCGTCGGAGTGACCGCTGTCAGTCCGAATCTCCCTGAAGCTGCAGCAGCTGCTGGTTTTCCGTTACCTGATCAGGCGTCAGTGGAGAGGGCCGGGTTGAAGATTGCGAAAGAGCTCAACCTCAAGGCGTGTCTGGTCACCCAGGGGCGAGGTGGTATGACTCTGTGTCGTCGTGACCAGCCACCGATGCACGTGGATATCGTCGGTGATGACGAGGTCACCGACGTGACAGGTGCCGGTGATACGGTGATTGCCACCTTCTCCGCAGCGTTGGCGGCGGGATTGGGAATGGTCAACGCGATGTTGCTCGCGAACTGCGCCGCTGGCGTCTCGGTGATGCGGGCGGGTGCCGCGACGGTAACTCCTGACGAGGTCCGCGCAGCTGTACGAGGCGGGCAGGTGGAGCTCGAACCATGGGACGAGTAGCCGACATCGATACAGTCGCTGCTGCCGTCACCCAGGCGCGTGCGCGTGGGGAAAGAATAGTTCTGGCCAATGGCGCCTTCGATCTACTGCATGTTGGACACCTTCGCTATCTGCAGGGTGCGGCGAAACTGGGTGATGTCGTCGTTGTGGCGGTCAACTCAGATTCTTCGGTGCGGCGACTGAAGGGAGCGGACCGGCCCGTTGTGCCCGAGGACGAGAGAGCAGAGTTGGTGGCGGCGCTTTGTTGCGTCGATTGGGTAACGGTCTTTGCCGATGCGACGGTCATACCGATCCTCGAGCGTTTGCGACCAGATATCCACGCCAAGGGGACTGACTACACACCTGACACAGTCCCCGAGCGGGATGTGGTGCGTGCCTATGGCGGCGAGGTTGCCATCGCGGGAGATCCAAAGGACCATTCCACCACCGATGTCGTCCTTCGTCTCGAGGGACGCCGGTGATTGGGACTTGTCGTGCCATATTGGTCGCGACGCTGAATCCGTGCGAATTACTTCGATTGGATGGGTAGGCCGATGATTGGACGAAGAGGCGTGCCGATGGTGTTGTCAGCACCGAGCGGTGGTGGCAAGACGACATTGTGCCGGCAGTTGCTGAGCACAGTGGAAAACGTCGAGTTTTCGATTTCCCATACGACGCGGCCACCCCGAGGACGGGAGCGGGATGGTTTCGACTACCATTTTGTAGACGACGGTGCGTTCGATGCCTTGGTCGCCGAAGGAGCATTTCTCGAATGGGCCCATGTCCATGGCCGTCGCTACGGTACTTCCCGGCGAGAGGTTGAGGGGTGCCTGGGGCGTGGCGTCGACATTCTCTTCGATATCGACGTTCAAGGGGGAAGGCAGATACGCCGTCGGATCGATGACGCGGTGTTGGTGTTCATCCTTCCCCCTGATTCGGTGACTCTCGAGAAGCGCCTGCGTGGGCGTGGGTCTGATGCAGCCGACGAGATCGAGCGCCGCTTGGTCACCGCGCAAAAGGAAATCGCTGCCGCGGCAGACCTTTACACCCATTGGATCGTCAATGATGATCTACAGCGAGCGGCGTCGGAACTCGAGGCGATTCTGCGCGGCGAGCGTCTTGCTCGAGTGGACCGTCGCGAACTGGTCAAAGAGTTTCTTGGTGGAGGCGCGATATGACTGCACTTGCATGGGTACTTTGCACGATTGCGAACCCTTTGCTCGATCTCGGCGATGCAACTGGAAATGGCGGTACGGAGCGTGGCGATGACGCCGAGATTCGGGCCGACGCTGTCGCGGGGGAGCGAAGTCTTTCTGCCGATGTGGATGGCACGGCGTTGCCACAACGGTTGCACGAGAAGAGTCGTCGGGTCGATGGACCTGCGGCACAGGAGGGCGGCAACGCGGACGCCGACCCTTGGCTTGGGGCTGTGCGGCCGAACCTGTTCGCGCCCCGCAAACCATGGGGAGCGTTCGCGCTGGGTGGGTTGGTCGGATTTGGCGCTGGCTACTACTATGCGGGGGATCCTACCCTGGGCACGACCTTCACCTGCATCGACGCTGTGGTCATTGGCTCCTTTGTCGTCTCAACGGTCGCGCTCAACCAGTTGGTGGTTGAACATGACTTCCGCAGCGGCAAATCGTTGGCGAGGGATGAAAGGAACTTCGGCAAAATGGAGGCGCGGTGGTATGCCGCCTCGGTGGTCCTCGCGCTCTCAGCGGCAGGGTCGCGCGTGTTTCAAGCGGTAGGGGGCTTGCGGACCGCCCGAGCCACCAACAAGGCTCTGAGCTCCTTTGCGTTCGTTCCCCTCGGGGCAGGCGGTGCCTTCGAGCTTTCCTGGTGAGTTCACAACGTACTGGACCGACCGGGACCCATGTGATGGTCTTCCTCGTATCAGTGCCGCAGTAAGGGGCCGAACCATGGCGAAAATACTGTTCTGTGCGTCTGAGGTTGTTCCGTTTGCGAGGGCGGGAGCGCTCGCGGACGTGGGTGGGTCATTGCCGCCTGCACTTGCGCGACTGGGTCATGATATCCGGGTCGTCATGCCGTTGTACGCCAGTGTCGATCGCGGCGCGCACGGCCTCGAGTTGGATCGTCATGTTGATGTGCCGATGCGGGGTCGCGGGGTGCGGGTAGGTGTGTGGCGTGGCAAGCTGCCCAATGGCGAAGTCCCCGTATACTTCATCGACAGTCCAGCGCATTTCCATCGGCAGCAACTCTACCAACAAGATGGGGAGGAATTCGTCGACAACGTTGAACGATTTGCTCTGCTCTCACGTGCGGCGTTGCAACTCGCCAAGGAGATCGACTTTCTCCCCGATATCGTGCACTGCAACGATTGGCAGACAGGGCTGATTCCCGTTTATCTCAAGACCTTGCTGCGTGATGATCCATCGTTTGCCAGCACGGCGAGCGTGCTGACCATTCACGATCTGGCGTATCAAGGACTCGGTGCTCGCGACGACCTACTCCGCACTGGCCTCGGTTGGGAGTACTTCACCATGGCGGGGTTGGAGTTTTTTGGCGGCATCAATTTGCTCAAGGGTGGCATCATGTATGCGGATGCCATCAACACCGTGAGTCCCACCTATGGTCGTGAAATCCAGACCGCGGAGTTTGGTGCGCGACTTGAAGGTGTGATTGCCACTCGAGCCGATGACCTCTGTGGCATCCTAAATGGCGTCGATTATGAGGTTTGGGATCCGCGCAGAGACGAGCACATCCAAGCGAAATACGGCCCTGGGGATCTTGCCGGCAAAGCCGAATGCAAGAGGGCTCTGCAGCGCAAGTCTGGTCTCGGCCAATCGGTAGCGCCGCTGATTGGGGTCGTGAGCCGCCTCGATACGCGTAAGGGCTGTGATCTGCTCTTGGAAATCATTCCGGAGGTGCTGCACCTCGACGTGCAAATGGTGATTCTTGGTACGGGTGATCCGCAAATCGAGGCACACCTGCAGCGACTGTCCAGAACCTACTCCGACAGGCTGTCGGTGCACATGACCTTTGATGAAGGGTTGGCCCATCAGATCCAGGCCGGCGCGGATATATTCCTCATGCCGTCGCAATACGAGCCTTGCGGCCTCAATCAGATGCACAGCTTGCGCTATGGCACCATTCCAGTCGTGCGGCGAACCGGGGGATTGGCGGACACCGTGGTGGACTATCTGCCGTCAACGGCAGCGTCGATGACGGCAACGGGTTTCCAGTTTGGTGCCTATCACCCACCGGCTTTGCTCAAGGCGCTGCTTTTGGCGCTGATGGTGTACGAGAACAAACCCAGATGGAAACGACTCATAGAGGCGGCAATGGCCGCTGAATTCACTTGGGGACAGGCGGCGCGCAGTTACGACGAGATGTACCGACGATTGTTGCGAGGCTAACGGCTCTAGGCCTAGTCGCGGTCACGCAGTCCGAACCACCACGAGTCTGGATCGAGCTCACCACCAAAGAAGCCGAACTCGGTGCCGCCCATGATGGCGCTCTCGGTCGTACTGCGGGGATTGTCGGGGTTGCCAAGGATACTGGCGGTGTGGCCCAGGGCATTGTTATGGATCAGGGCGCGCTGGTCGAACTCGAGGTCGAAGACCTTGAGGCGGACGTCGGAGAGGGTGTTGTGTAGGGCATTGACCGCAGCGATGGCAGCAGCATCGCAGATGGCCTCGATGCCCGGAACGCTGCACACATTGCCATCGGTGATGTCACAGAACAGATCATCGATGGCGTACTGGAAATCTTCGCAGGGAATGGCGTCGACGAGGAAGGTCTCGAAGTCAGCGTAGGCACCGTTGGATGCAATCTGGATGATCACGTCGAGCATGACGGTGAGCATCTGTGACATATCGAACTCGACGTTGCGACCGTAGAGGCGCAGGGTGTCGCCCATGACCTGGCCGGTGAACGGATCCACCTCGACGTCAACAATGAGGTCGTCGTTGGAGTAGTTCACGTTGATGTCGCTGTCGAGAATGATGTCAAACTGACCGCAGCTGGGATCGCTGTTGAACTGTGCGGGGCCACCGGGACAGAAGCTGACGACAAAGAACTGGGCGCTGGTCCAATCCTCCTGACCGGTGACGTTGGTAGAAAGCCTCTCGGGGGTAGGATCGGTGACGGTGGGTTGAACAATGAACATCTCGCCCTCCACCTCCATGTTTTCGAACAGGTGGATGAAATCGGCGAGGATCGACACGACCGTGCGAGCCCAGGCAGGGATGTACTGTTCGACCAAGGCATTGAGCATGGCCTCGAGGATGTCGCCGACGATGGGGATATTGATCTGTAGCTGCGCAGCGAAGACGAGGTTGAGAAAGTCGATGACGGGACCGACGAAATGGGTGAGAAAACCGGGCAGGGTATCGGAGATGTCGAAGTGGTAGTTGGTGAACCACAGACCGTTGACATCCCAAATGTCATCGGGTGCCGCCGATGGCAAGCAGGCACCGCATTGATCACAGGTCCAAGCGTCAGGGCAGCCGTCGTTGTTGATGCAGCCGTCGGCGGGAACGCAATGACCGGCGTCGCCGCACCGCTCGCCGGCACTTGTGCAGTCGCCATCGTCGAAACAGGAGGCGCAGACGCCGTCTAGGGTGGGATTGATGAGCTCACATTGTCGCGTGGTGTCGTTGCAAAAATATCCCGAGGGGCAGTTGGCGTCGCCATTGCAATAGGCTGCCGCAGGTAGGCACGTGCTGTCGTCGCAGATGTAGCCGGGTTGACAATCTGTGAAGTATTGGCAATCGGCACCGCCGCTGCCCCGCAAGGCTACATCCAGGGTGACGGTGACGGACTCGACGCCGGTGGCGGAAAAGCGCACCTGGTAGCCGCTTTGGGCCGCGGTGCCGGTCTTGAAGCGCACTGAGGCCATGCCGGCACCGTCGGTGGTCAAGGTAGCGGAGCTGGTGGGACCTGGGTCGAGGCCGGCACCGTTGCGTACGCCACCCGTGAACTCTGCTTGGATGGATGCTCCGGCAACGGGAGGGCCTCTCGCGCCGTCTTGCATGCGTCGCACCAGCCGTATCCGCAAGCGCTCCGAACGATTGATCACCGTGTCGAGGACCGTTGGCACCAAGAGCTCGAATTGGCGATCGTCACGACCCACTGTGATGGTGAAGGCGCTCGATTCCGCGCCGGCTGCGGCCGCACGCACCATGAGTTGGCGACTTTGGGCGGTGCCGACGTTGACCGTCATTTGGGCGATACCATTGGCATCGGTGGCCGAGGAGGCGCCCGCGGGAAATCCCGCTCCATCTCCCGGGTCGCCACCGATGAAGAACCAAGCGACCGCCTCGTTGGCCGCGGGGGTCAAATGCGCGTCATCGTCGATGCTCTTGCCGGCGGAGCGATAGGCCACGACCTTGAGGGTCACCTCGGTGCTCGGATAGGCGTGGTGTTGCAGCGCGCCCCAGGGTTCGAGGAGGAGCTTCATGGGTGGCAGGTCGGAGCACTGACCACCTTTGCAGTATGAGCCCTCGGAGCAGTCCGTGTCTTCGCTGCAGGGATGGCCCGTTCCCGCACCGCAACCGGCGAAGCTGAGACTCAAAAGGAGGAGCAAAGAAGGGAAGATGATTTGCTTCTGCATGGCCGTGGCAGTCTAACCGATCGCGCCCAAGAATTCACCATCCCAAGGGATCGCATTTTGGGAGCGCATTTTTGCCTCGTGAGCAAGAAAGAATTCTGATGCACTGCGGTGCCGGTTGCTCAAAAGCCCAAGTGCATCAAAAATTGTAGGCCGGATTTTCGCGATCGAAATCGAGATCGGTAAGGGGAGGATTGACCTTCATGTCGAAGTACTCAAACCGTTCGTAGATGTGATCGTCAAAACCCCAGATGGTGGTGCGCAGGGGCAGGTTGGTGGCGACGTCGACAATGAATTCGATCTTCTTGCCATAGTAAGCAGGCACCGACAGGGTATCACCGGCATCCACCGTATCCGTCAGGGCATCAAGGTCTTCATTGTAGTAAGCAATGACGAAGGGATCGGCTCCCGCCTTGCTGGCAAATCGAAACAGCGACTCGTCCTCCTTCGCGGTCACCTGTGCGGGGGCGTTGTTGCCTGCATGCAGGATAACGCTCTTGGCGGGGCGACCATGGAAGTCGAGGGTGCCGCCGAACTCCAATCGTTCGCCATTGGGATTCTTGCGGGCACGGCTGAGGGAGGTACGTACGAGGTCAAAAAGATAAGCAAACCCCGAGTGGGTGATGATGTGATGCTGGCCTTTGGTCGCAAGAGCTCCGTAGATGCTGAGGTTGACAGTCACGTCGGGAAAGGATCCTTGGTGCGCAACCAACTCGCCCTTGTTGCGCGACGGCGCATAGATCGCTTCTTGTCCCGGTTTGGGTTTGATATTCCCGAGGTAGACGTCACCGGGATTGCGCAGCTTGACGTTCACCTCCTCGAAGGTGACCTCGCCGTCGCACATCCGCTCGGTCTTCTCCATGCGGAAGGCAAGCGTGCTGACTTGGCTCCAGGTGCTCAACATCTGTTTGACGAGCGCATCGGCTTGAGGATCGGCGTCGAAGCTCGAGATGAAAACGACGAGGGCCGACAGGACGGCAAGGTTTGTCACGTGGGACTCCTGGGCGAGATCAGAGAAGAGGTGTACGCAGCCGCACATTCCCTGTCAATGCGCCGAGAGGTGACGGCGGTGACGGCTGCGACGGCTGTTACGAACAACGGCGTCGGCTCAACTGACACTCAAAACTTCCCATTCGAAGGGCTCACGGTTGATCGTGACGTCAACGACATCCCCAGATCTTCTGCCGAGTAACGCTTTCCCTACGGGTGATGCGGGCGTGACCACGGTGACGAAGCCATCGCCCCCGGGACCTTCGAGCTCGGTTGCGGCGCCCACGGGGAGAATAATGAACGTACGTTCCCAGGTTCCCCGCTCATCCTCTGTGGCCACGTCCACAATGGCGCCCAGGCATACGGCGCTCTCGGGTGAGAGCTCGGGCAGGCCCCGTTGGACAAAGGTGTCCAGCAACTGAAGCTCTTTCTGCGCTTCTCTCGAGCGGGCCGCGTGCCCCTTGGCGAGGTTGCCAAACTCGATGGCGACGCGACCATCCTCTTTCTTCTCCGATTCGGTTGCCATGGTTCTCGCAGCTTCGCGCGCGTCGGCCTCGGCACGACCGGCAAGGGCGGCTTTCTGGACAATCTCATTGCGGAGCTGGCCGATGAAGTGATGTGTCAGGGTTGCCATGCGGTCATGATGTCCGGTGCAAGGACGCCAGGCAAATTTTTGCCCTAAGGTTGTGGTGCGCCGCGCGGCCACCCGTCGACGGTAACAGGCGATGACTGGCAATCGACTGGCAGTGGCGCAGCCCTTTGGTTAAGCTAGCCACCGTCCAGGCAAGGAATGAGGGGAACGTGGGAGCCAATATACGCCGTCTGGTGCCTGTCGAGGGGAGCGCCGCCAACAAAGAATTGGTGTTGCGTTCGGGGCGACAAACCCTCGGCCGCGCACCGCGCAACGATTTTGTTCTCAACGATGCCGAAGTATCCAAGCTTCACGTGGAGCTCGTTGTCACCGGCGAGAAGGCGGTGTTGCGGGACCTCGGTAGCTCCAATGGAACGTTCGTCAATGGCGAGTCGATCACCGAACGTGAGCTCAAAGCCGGCGACCGTGTCGCCATTGGTTGCAGTGAATTCAAATACGAGGTGGAATTGGAATCTCGGCGTTCCACGGTGACGATTGTTGCCATGAGTCCCATCGACAAGACCCAGGTTCTCGCGGCTTCCCAGATTGAGTCCCTTCGTCCCGCCATCGAGATCAGTGACCAAGCGGCACTGCGCCGCAGCTACGAGAGGGTGCGCACGGCGTTTGATGCGGTCGGAATGCTCATCGAGACCACAGACATTCAATTGCTGTGCCGACGGATCCTCGAAGTGGCGTTCAATCTGGTCAAAGCGGAGACGGGTGCGGTGATGCTCTTCGACGCTGAACGTGAGTTGGTGCCTTGGGCCACTCGGGGAGCAGCGGGGGAAGAGGTCGATGGCATTCAAATCAGCCGGACTATTGTTGATCAGGTGATTCGTGAGCAGTCTGCGGTGTTGGCCTCCGATGCTCTTTCTGATTCCCGTTGGTCATCAGCCGAATCAGTGGTTCTCTCGGGCGTGCGCTCCTTGATGTGCGTGCCGCTGTTGTCAGCCCACAACGTCTATGGATTGTTACACGTGGGCAACTCCAAGACTGTCGCGGCGTTCTCGCAGTCAGACCTTGAGTTGATGACCGGAATTGGCACCGGGGCTGGCGTTGCGCTGTCCAATGCCTTCATGAACCACCGTCTTGTCGAGGAAGCACGCACCCGCGAATCGTTAGGACGATTCCTCTCGCCCGTTCTCGTCGACCAGGTGCTCCAGGATCGGGTCGATATGAAGCGAGGCGGTGAGGAGCGGGAAGTCACCGTGATGTTTGCTGACATTCGTGGCTTTACCAGTCTCACCGAGCGCAGCCGTGCGCAGGATGTGGTGTCGTTGCTCAATGAATATTTTGATCAGATGGTGGAGATCATCTTCCAGCACGGTGGCGCACTCGACAAATACATTGGCGATGCGATCATGGCGGTATGGGGGACGCCGGTGTCTCAACCCGATGACGGACTGCGTGCGCTTGCGGCCGCCTGCGAGATGCAACAGGTCTTGCAGTCGCTCAACGCCATGCGCGAGGACCGTAACGAAGAGCCCATCGCCATAGGCATCGGCCTCGCCAGCGGTGTCTGTGTCTCAGGTGCCATCGGCGCACGGCGGCGCATGGAGTACACCGTCATCGGGGACGCCGTGAATTTAGCTTCGAGGTTTGCGGGGATCGCCAAGGCAGGCGAGGTTTTGTGTGACAAACCGACTTTCGAGCGTGCGGGCAAGCCCAAAGCGAGCGAGTCGTTGCCCCTCGCGCAGGTCAAGGGCAAACACAAACCGGTGCCGGTGTTTCGTGTATCTCGAATTTGACGACCCTCAAGGGTGGTGCGATTGGCGCGGAGGCGAACGTGCCGCCAAAGCCCCACACCACGCCGCTTTCGTTGGTAAAAACGCAAATGGCCGAAACATTCGGCTAAGTCGCC
>Ga0156517_1051_pt1 | contig 20997 bp, 20 predicted proteins | sample RifOxyB3_FD_111912 | JGI IMG/M metagenome (GOLD analysis project Ga0156517, IMG submission 111912) | Deltaproteobacteria bacterium RIFOXYB12_FULL_58_9 | reverse complement strand
TCACTGTCGCCGTGTCCGCGCAGATTGGGCAGGTAACAGTCAAACCCCCGGGCGGCGAGCCACTCTGCCAGCGACCGACCGGGGAAGTTGAAGCTGTGGTGATTGGCCGCCAAACCATGAAGCAACAGCACCGCCGGTCCGCTCCCGGGGTGGCGAATTCGACGAACAACAAGGTTCAATCCATCGCGGGCTTTCACCTCGATGCGCTCAACCGGAGGGGCGGGAGTGACAAACCAACGACGCCAAGGCCGCGACCAACTCGGAGATGTTGCAATGGACATGACGGCGCTTTAGCACGCTGACGGGGCCTCAAGCAAAACCAAAACCACGGCGAGAGCGGCCAATGCCCGAATCTCAGGCCAAAGGGGGGAGCATCTGCAGCGCCGCCGCAAGCACCGCGGTGCCCACATCTCGCGCGCGTCCCTCAAACAAATGCCCTACCCCAGGCAGAATGGAGAGCTGCGCTGCGGGCAAGATGTTTCGCAGCAATTGTTCCACCTCTGCTTTAGGCCCGAGCTCATCCTCACTTCCTTGCACGACGGCGAGCGGACTTCCGAGTTGACCCATGCCTTCAAATTTGTAGAGGCCGGTGGGAAGACCAATAGCAATGAGGCCCTGTGCGCGCGGAGCGTCCCCCCGCTCCGCGTGACGGAGCATGCACCAACTCCCGAAGGAGTAGCCCACCGCCAACAACGGCAAACCGACTGCCACCCCTGTCAACCAACGCATCGCAGCAGCGAAATCCTCGACTTCAGCTCGACCGTCGAAGACACCGTCACTGTGGCCGACACCGCGGAAATTGAAACGCAGAGTCGTGAATCCATTGTTATGCAGAGTCCGCTCGGTGTGAAAGACCACGGGATTGTCCATGGTGCCGCCGTACTGCGGGTGCGGGTGCGCAACAACTGCAGCGGCCCGCGCTGGGCAGGCCATCCGCAACAAACCCTCTAGCTTGCCAACAGGACCCTCAAACCAAAACCTGCGCAAATAGCTCATGACTTACGTTCGAGGACGCGCACACCCAGGCCGCGAGCAACAACAACTGACGACGCCATGCCAAGGAACAAACCGTGTGCTGTGACGTCTGGGTGCCCATCGAGTTCCACCGCCAAGCTGTTTGCATCCGAAATGCCGTCGGCAAAGCGACAGTCGACAATCGCGTTGCCATTGTCGGTGATGTACGGTGCCTCCGCACCGCCGCGCAATTGCGGCTCGCAACCCAGGCCCTCGAGCCAAGGCAGCAGAGTTTTCCAGGCCGCCACCGTCACCTCCACGGGAAGTGGCGACTTCTGGCCAAGGCGTTCAACCAGTTTGCCTTCGTCGACAATGATGATCAGGCGGTCGGCAGCGCTCTCGACACGCTTCTCCCACAGCAGCGCGCCACCAAGGCCTTTGATGAGATCGAGCTCGGGATCAACCTCATCGGCACCGTCGATCGCGAGATCGAGGCGCGGATGGCTTTCAATTGACCCAAGGGGCAGCCCGAGCCCACCGGCCAGCGCTGCGGTTTGCCTCGATGTCGGGACACACACCAGGTCGACGAGGGAACCACGCCGCCACAGCTCGCCAATCCGTTGGATGGCGTATGTCGCTGTGCTGCCGGTGCCGAGGCCCAGCACCATGCCGCTCTGCACTTCTTCCACAGCTCGGTGCGCAGCCATTCGCTTCAGCTCATCTTGGGTTCTGACCATGCGTCGCCCCTCCCTCAATCGGCCTTCTACTCTGCGAGATGTTCCTGCAACGACTTGCGCGCACGGTGGAGTCGGGACTTGACTGCGGGCTCTGACAATTCCAATCGCTCGGCCACTTCCTTGGTAGAGAGCTCGTGGCCATCACGCAACATCAAGACCGCTCGGTCAACTGCCGGCAATGACTCCATGGCGGACTGCAGAGGCATCAACCGCGCCTCAAGCATTGCCTCCACGGCGCGGCCCATCTCTTCTGCCGTTGTCGCCTGGCCGTCCTCAAACCCTTCGTGAAGCTTTGGATCGTTTTTGCGGCCCCGGCGCATCCGCGTGCAAGCACTCCCTGCCAATCGGTACAACCAGTTCTTCAAAGTGGTTTCGCCTCTGTAGGTCTCCAGATATCGCGCCGCCGACAAGAATGCGTCCTGGACCGCATCGTCGGCGTCGCCCGGATTGCCGCAACGCTGGCGCAAGAATGCGAGCAGGTCACCTCGAAAACATGTGAACAGGTCCTCGAGAAGCTCCGGATCGCCCCGAGCGGCTCGCTCTTTCAGATCATCGGCATGGCAGGCTTGTTTCGACACCAATGCACACTACAACACCATCGGGCAGTTGGGTAGTCATGTTGCCAACCCAGACCACACTTGCCTCTTGACCTAGCCGCCCAGCCCGGGCACCTCTACTCATGATCGCCCATGCGGAGTGTTTAATGGTGAATTGCAAAACACGAGTGCCGGGAGGAAGAGGGCCATCATGCCCGAAAAAATAGCGTTATATTTTTCACCGCTGCAGCAGACGTTCGCTGATCTGTGCACAACCATAGACCGACAAGACTGGCTGCACCTGGATCAACGAGAGACAGCGTGCTGCTGGCGCGGCACCAATCTCACTTTGTGCTTGCACCTGGCTCGAACCATCGAAGAGGTGCAGAAGCTTATGCGCAGCACCTACTACAGTGCCATCCTCGTCGATTGTCGACATCTCGCCGACTATCTCGAAGCGGCTCCCAAGCAAGAGAAGGCATTGGAGGACTTTTTCAATCTCCTCGGGACCGAGACTGATCGCGAACGGCGTTATCCATTTAGGAGAGTTGCTGTACTCGTTGGTGATGCTGACCGGGAACGGGTCGACAAGCTCATTTTTCGCCTCGGGCAACGCCACATTGGCGCTTGCTTGAGAGACCGCTCCCTCAACGACGGATTGCACGGAGAACAAGACGTCGCGGCAAGTGACCGACTGATAGAGCAGCTATGGCAGTTCTGTTCGGAGATCCTTGTGGACCGGCCCAAGGGCAAAAAGGCGTTCAACCTCGCCGGCGGCGGAATCAGTGGCATTTACTACGAGCTCGGAGTCCTCAAGTGTCTCAATGATGCCTTCAGCGGACTCGACGTTCGTGACTTCGATATGTACTTCGGCATCGGCGCTGGTGCCTTTGTCGGCAGCTTCGCCGCCAACGGCTTTCACGTCGACAAGCTCATCGCCACAATTGGTGACATCAAGAGGAAATGGCCCTACAGCCTGCGTCTGCGCATGCGCCATCTCAACCTGCGCGAGATCCCAAAACGCATGAACGCCTTGCGCAGAAATACGGTAAAGCATCTTGGCGACCTCGTGAGTCGCCAAGAAGATCTGAGCGTTGCGTCTTTGCTCGACAACTACGCGTTGTCCCTCGGCCCGCTCTTCTCCCACAACGAACTCGAGAGAGCGCTGCGCGAACAGTTCGACACAGTCAAGCACACCAACGACTTCCGCAAATTGCCACGCAAGCTCTTTGTCGGGGTCACCGATCAAGATCGGCGAGAGCATGTGCTCCTAGGTGACGATGGCTATGACGATGTTCCCATCAGCCTCGCGGTACAAGCGAGCACCGCCATCCACCCGTTTTTCCAAGCGGTGCCGATCCACGGCCGTTACTATGCAGACGGTGCCATCACCCGCACCAGCAATATCACGGCTTCCATTGCCAAAGGTGCAGATCTGATCTTTGTCATCGATCCCTTTGTGCCGCTGATCTCCGATGAAGCTGGTTTCAACATCAAGCACAGCAATCTCTGGATTCAACAACAGGACATCAAGACCCTCGCCTACACCCGTTTTGCCCAGATGAGCGAGGAAATCCTGCGACAGAATCCGCAAGTCAGCTGTTATACGTTTGTTCCGAGCAACCGCATGCGTGCCCTGATGACCCAAAGCCCCCTTTCGGTAGACAACTTCCATCCGATCATCACGGAGGCATACGCAGGGACCTACCGCAGATTGACCCAATTGGAATACAAGATCGCCGGAGAGCTCGCCGAGCACGGCATCCAACTCGAGCTCAAACCTGTGGCGGCGCGCGTTGAAGAGCTGTCCCGCAGCCGCAAACCCGACGCCAACATACTCATCAAATGACACGGTGAACCCATGGAAAAGCTGGTCGAGTGTGTGCCCAACTTCAGTGAGGGTCGCGATCTCAAAATCATCGAGGACATATCCTCGGCTATCAAGAACGTACCTGGCGTCACCCTGCTCGACGTCGACCCGGGGGCGGACACCAACCGCACCGTCGTCACCTTCATCGGTGAACCCGCCGCTACTGTCGAGGCCGCCTTTGTTGCAATCAAGCGCGCCAGCGAGCTCATCGATATGCGCAAACATACCGGTGCCCACCCGCGTCAAGGTGCGACCGATGTCTGTCCGTTCGTACCAGTGGCCAACATCAGCGTCGAAGAATGCATCGAGCTCGCACGGCAACTCGGCGCGCGCGTTGGCAATGAGCTCCATATTCCGGTTTATCTCTATGAGCACGCCGCCACGCGGGATGACCGCCGCAGCCTGGCAGACATTCGCGTGGGCGAGTACGAAGCCCTCGCCGAAAAGCTGAAAAGACCCGAGTGGAAACCCGACTTCGGTCCAGCGACGTTCCACGCAACGGCAGGCGCTACGGTCATAGGCTGTCGCGAGTTCCTCATCGCCTTGAACGCCAACCTCAACACCCGCAATCACCGCAAAGCCAATGCTGTCGCATTCGACGTGCGCTCCAAGGGCCGCGCGAAAAACGACGATGCGGGTAACGCTATCGCGGAGCCGGGCTCGCTCAAAGAAGTACGCGCCATCGGCTGGTACATCGACGAATACGATATGGCGCAGATCTCGATGAACCTAACCAATTATAAGGTAACTCCCGTGCACGTGGCGGTTGAGGAGGTGCGAGAGAAAGCGCGCAAGCGCGGATTGATCGTCACCGGCTCAGAGCTCGTCGGCCTCATCCCTCGCCAGGCCATGCTCGACGCCGGGCGTTACTACCTCGAGCTCTGCGAAAGCTCACCGGGTCAGCCAGAGGAAGAACGGGTGCGCCTTGCCGTGCAATCCATGGGATTGTCGGAACTGAAGCCCTTCGACCCCAACGACAAGATCGTCGAATACCGCGCCGGCTTTCAGCTCGCGGGTCCCCTGATGAAGCTCAGTTGCCGCGGTTTCCTCAATGAGCTGTCCATCGATTCTCCAGCGCCGGGTGGCGGGTCCGTTGCCGCCCTCGCGGGCTCTCTCGCCGCGAGTCTCGCCACCATGGTCGCCAATTTGACCGTCCGCAACAAGAAGTACGCCGCCGTCAAGAACGAAATGTGCGAGCTTGCACTCGCTGGCCAGGACGTCAAAGATCGGTTGTGTCGCCTGGTCGATGAGGACACGGCGGCCTTCAATCGCCTGCTCAAGGCCATGCGGCTGCCTTCGGAGAGCGCAGATGAAAAGAAGGCACGGCACGAGGCGGTGCAGAAGGCGACTCAGGAGGCAACCCTCATCCCATTCGAGGTCATGGAGCGTTCCCTCGCGGCGCTCGAGTTGGCCAAGACCGTGGCAAACAAAGGAATGATTGCCTCAGCCTCAGATGCTGGGGTGGCAGCGTTGATGGCACGTGCGGCGGTGGAGGGTGCGTATCTCAACGTGAAGATCAATATTCCAAACATTGAGGACCAGGCCTGGGTAGCCGATCATCGAGAACGCGCGAGGGCGATGCTGGACCAGGCCGAGCGGAGCGCGAAGGAAGTACTGGAAACCGTCTACGGCAATATCGCCGATTGACAGACACGGGCCCAGCGGCCACGCTCGATTACAAAATTGATTTCTGCGATCTCAAGACCAGCCTCCATCGATGGCCAAGCTCAAGGCCGAGTGGTCGGTGCCCTCGCTCCGGGGGAAGACCTGTCTACCATTCAGGCGGCGCTGCTCAATGCACCCGCGCTCGTCCTCTGTGGCAAGGCGCAACTCTTGTCACACGCTGATCTCGACAGGAGGGCGACGGCCAGCGAGCGGGAGAACGAGAGACGTTCCCGAATGGCCAAGCTCGACGCACTGAAGCGCTATGTGCTGCTTTGCGAAACCGACGCGGGTGCGCGAATCATCAAGATCGCAGCGGTGACGAACTTGGGCAACAGTCTCTTGGGTCTTCTCGGCAGCTCAGTACCGCGCAAGGAACACAGGTTTCACACCCATGCCGAGACATTGGGACTCGCGGCGACTCGGTCCTTGGGTTATTTGGAGTGGCGTGCGGGGCCTTGCCTGCGACGGGCTTGTCAGGTCCAGTCGCTTCTCGAACTGGACGCGGTATCCCTCGACACATTTTTGGCAGTCGAGATCGAACGCCATGGTGACTGTGCACTGGAGCCCCTCGCTCGCGCCCTGGCGCACAGCCACGCGAAGGGCTTCTTCCACGCTGACCTGAAGGGCTTCCACGCATTTGTCGATAACGTCAAGGTAGAGAAAGACCAACCCGCAACCTATGACCTGCGATGGATCGATCTCGCACGGGTAGGCTTCCGCCTTTCTGAGCGCCAGCGTGTCATCAATCTCTACCAGACGTTACGGTTCGTCGTGCCCAATCGCCCAGAGGCCCAGAGACGATTTGTCCACGCTTACTGCCGAAGCAGTGGTTGGCTCACCGATCAACCGGATCGGGCGTTGGCCAAGGTGCAGAAGTTCCTCGCACACAAATACAGGACCCACCCCCTACCATGACGACTCTCCCGCAACGTACCCGAGCGTTCATCATGGCGCACCCCCTGGCGACCGCGCTCTTCGCGGGTGCCATCGCGCGAATCGTTGCAGCAACGATCGCTCTGGGCTTCTTTGCCCGGGACGACTATTTCCACGTCCTCGACCCGGCGCTGCGTTGGGTAGCCGATCCGAGTTTCAACTGGGATGCCACAGGCTTGCCTGGTGCGGGGATTCGCTCACATTTGGTGCCTCGACTCGTGTGGATGCTCGTCCATGGTTGCCACAAACTTGGTGTGACTGAACCGGACTCCGTACTGCGTGTTATCTACCTCGTGGTCGGAACCTACTCACTATGGGTCATCCCTGGCGTGTACCTCGCGGCCCGACGACTTCTCGACGAAAGGGGGGTGTTGCTCGCCACCTGGCTCGCGGCCCTACACTTCGCCATGCCCTATGCGGGCACGCGGTTGCTTATCGAAGCCATGGCGATGCCACCTTTGGCCATAGGCATTTGGCTCGCAACCTATCGTTCCACCGCTCGCATCTTTGCCGCAGGATTGGCTGTCGGATTTGCTTGCTGGTTGCGTTACCAAGTTGGCGCCGCCGCCATTGGGCTCGCCATTGCACTCGCCATCATGGGCTACCGAGAGGCTGGCAGCCGCGAAGCCGCCCGCAGGGTCGCGGCTCTCGCTGTTGGCGGCGTGCTCGCCATGCTGGCCCAAGGGCTCTTTGATATTTGGACCACGGGTGATTTTCTCGGGCCGCTATGGCGCAACATCCTCATCAACCTCGATCCCAAACCAGGTTTGTCCCGCTCGACACCTTTTGCCTATGTCGGCGTATGGCTGCTGTTGACGGTTCCCCCGGCGACCGTCGTCACCCTCCCGGCGATCGTTCGCGCTGCCCGCAAGCTACCTCTCATCACTTGGCCCTTTGTGGTCTTTGTCGTGGTGCACTCCTTTATTCCCCACAAAGAAGACCGGTTCATGCTTCCTGCCATGCCGTTGTTCATACTTCTCGCGGCGGCTACTCCCGCCGCATTGGCGAGTGGTCGCGGTAAGCCCTGGGAGACTCTGCGCGGTTGGTGGCCCCTCACTCGCGGTGTTCTGATCGGTGTACACGTTCTGGCGCTCGTACTCGCATGTACGGCACAAACCCAGGCAAATCTACGTGACGCGATGATTGAACTGGGCCGCGACCAAGAGCTACGAGGTCTGGTCTCCTTGGGTCCAGAGCTACACACCTACTTTCTCGGCCGCGATGACATTCCAACCGAGCAAAGCTCAAAGGTTGACGCGGGCTTTTTGGCGCGAGCGCTGCAACAAATCGACGGCCATGGTGGCAACGCCAACCGGTTTATTGGATTTGCCCCCGACCGCACCAAAATAGAGATCCTACTCGCAGCCAATGGTCTAGACTGCGGTGAGCCCAGAGAATCGCAAGGCTGGTGGGTCGACCGCCTCGTCTACCGAGCCAACCCGAAGCGCAACAGACGCCGCTCACCCATCCTCATTTGGAAATGTGAGACACCGGCCGTCGCGCGGGCTACGGGAGGGCCAAACACAATGGCTGTGATCGGAGCGTCATGATAGTGGAGCAGCGCGTGGTCGCGTGGTTGTTTACAGGCCAAGGCCAAGCGGAGGCTTCAGATGAAACGAGTTTGGGTTGGCCTGGCTGTGGGGCTTCTAACCGCATGCACTGCCCCAATTTGGCGGGCGGTGGATCAAGGGGATCTCGCCCAAGTTGAGCGTCTGCTCAGTGCCGGTGGTGATCCCAACTACAGTCCGGCGGCTTCCGGTGGCTCCACCTTGTTGATGCTCGCGGCGGAACGGGGGCGCGCCGACATCGCGCGCCTGCTCATCGACCGAGGCGCCGTGGTGGACGCCCGACGTGAGGGCAACAAGAACACGGCGTTGCATCATGCCGTGGGGGCCGGTCACCTCACGGTCATCAAGGTGCTGCTCGAGCACGGCGCGGATCCTTTCAAGGTTGGGGTCGACAACAGGACGGCGCGCATGTACGCGCAGGACGCCGGTTTTCGCGAGGCGACGCTGCTGCTTGCCCAGGCGGAAGCGGTGCTCCAGGAGGGCGCACCGCCTCTGGCTTCTGCGTCTCTCCCAGTCGCCAGGGAGAAACTGCCACCTTTGCGCGGCAGCGCGCTGGTCATGGAGATCAAGACGGTCGGGTCAGTCTCTGCGCAGTTGGCATCCGTGGCCACCAAGATCCTCCTGGCCAGGTTGGATGAGGTCGAGGGGTTTAGCACCGTTACGCCGGAGGACCTCCAGCTCATGCTCTCGGTGGAGAAGCAGAAAGACGCCCTGGGTTGCGATGACGTCAAGTGCATGGCCGAAGTGGGCGGGGCACTGGGCGCCGACTTTGTTGTCTACGGGCAGATCGCCGTTGTCGGCAGCCAGTACAATCTGAGCCTGACCGCCATCGACTCGAAGCGCTCGCTGGCCGTTGGGCGAGTCTCTGTGCTGGTGGCGGCAAACGAGGACGCACTGGCCGCCAGCGTGCCCAATGCGGTGGCGTCCCTGATCGCCAAAGTCGCTCGGAGCCAGGTGGATGCCGGTGGGCCGTAGATAAACTCCTCCCACCGAGGAGGAGCGCGACCAACTCATCTCGCGCTCAGGCTGGAAGCAGACCGGTGGTGGCACGGCCGAGGCCGGCAGGGCTCTTCACTGTTGCGGCAAGTTGCGCCACTGCGCTAGTATCCCAGCGGGTCCATGGCTGGGCTCGGGAGGATATCAATATGGGCAATGTGAGCGCGATCGATTTGGTGACCCAACTGAGGCAGGACGTCCGGGTGTATGCGGATTCGCCAAATAGCGGACCCTTGCACTTGGGTTCTTCCCAGATCAATGAAAGCGAGCTCCGCACGATGGCGATGACGATTCGGGGGCAGCTTGTTGAGCTGGGTTCTGAAGCGAGCCACGCTGAACTCTGCGCCTACCGCGAGGGTGTGAGCGAGATCATGATTGTGAATGCGGACTTCACCCCCAACGGCAAGAAGGCCGCGTTCTTCGAGGCCATGGGAACAGGCGAAGCATGGGTGGCCGATAAGGTGGAGAATCCAGGCCTGTACGCGGCAGCACAGGATCTCGCTGCCGCCGTCGAAGAAGTGAATGCTGCCGTAAGACAAGCGTGGCGGCGTGAAGAGGGCTACCCGTCGGACCGGTTAGAAAAGGTGCGCCGTGACCAATACGGGGCTTACTACCACGAACCGTCGACTTCTGCTTCAGAAGCACTTCGTCAGAAGAAATAGTCTTCGAGTCCATGGGCAAGAGCAGGTACGTGAGAGGACGATACCGTTTCCCTGTGCATGGCGAAGCAAGCCCGCGAGCATGCAAGTTCCGAAAGCTGTCTCGACAGTGATGAATGCGGTCCGGCCGCAACATGCCTCGCAGCAATCGGCGGCATGGGTGGCGACGGTGCCCTCAGCTGCCGGCAATCGCGTGACTGTGTTCCCACGGCCATCGCACTGATGCGCGACGAGCTCGCGAAAGCCGACTACTCGTGCAGAGATTACAGCGCCCCCCTGGGGCAAAAGAGTCACGCCTGTGCCGTTCGTGCGGACGGACAGGCCTTTTGTTGGGGCGCGAGCTACAACTGTGACCTCGGACCCGACCAGTACGTGTGGCAGTGTCCGGACCAAACATCTGCCGCTCCGGTTGCGGGACTTTCAGACGCCGTCTCTATCAGCGCCGGTGAGTATGGTACCTGCGCCATCAAGGCCAGCGGCGACATGGTGTGTTGGGGTGAAAACTCGGAAGGTGAGCTGGGCACCGGTGGCGACGCCTCCAGCGGCGAGTACCCCTACTCCTGGGGCACCAATACCCCGGTTTCGGTGCTCAATGTGAGCCATGCAGTTTCCACCGCCGCCGGTGAGATTAGCAACTGCTCACTGTTGGGCAATGGGACCGTGATGTGCTGGGGGTGGGGTGGCCGCGCTGGGACCACCTTGGGTCGTGGTGAAGATGTCTACGAATCAGCGAATCCCGAAGTCGTCGTCGGCCTCACAGATGCTGTGCAGCTTGCCCGCGGAGGCACTTCGAGTAGCCACTACTGCGCAATCAGAGCGACTGGGGCAGTGGTGTGCTGGGGATACAACTATTCAGGCGAGCTCGGCGATGGCAACACGGCCGACACTTATCCCTACGGAAGCAGCTCCGTTCCTGTGACCGTCCTCGGCTTGTAGTGAACAGCTCTCATCTGGGCCGACACCACGGGTTAGAGGATTCCGTGGCAGCCAAAACTTGGGCCAACCTCAATTCAATGCTTTGCACGATTGCGCCGGCGCAACAAAGCCATCAGACCCAAGGCTGCCACCCAAGGAGCGCTGGTGCCGCTGCTATGGCAATTGCAGCCGTCTTCTATCTTGGATGGAGGAGCGGCAGCGGGCCGCGGGCGGATCGCGAAAACCGCGGGCGACATCACAGCGTTGTTTCGATCGAAATACCCCTCGAGTCGCACCAGGCATTCGTTCGACACCGTATCGGGAATAGTCCAGGGATAGCTCTGCCAACTCGGCGAGGAGGCGTCCACGCTTCCCACGACCGTCTCCCAGCTCCCACCACCGTCGGTGGAATACAGAATCGCCACGTCGTCGATGTCCACAGCGGACCACTCGATGGGTTGCACGCTGCCCACGTACCAAACCTCGCCACCCACTGGACTCACCAACGCAATGCTCGGCGGAGGAACGACGCTGACCATGACCTCGTCGACGCTGCGCAATTCGCCGTCGTCGGCCACGAGGGCGAAGGTGTAATCCCCTGGCAAGTCGAAGGTGACCATGGTGGTGAGATCGTGGGGTGAGGCGATCAGAGCATCGCCGGGCCCATCGACAAGGGACCAGGTCAGCACCAACAAATCGTCGTCCAGGTCGGACGCCGAGGCGTCGGTGCCGAGCACCGTCGATCCCGATACCCCATCCATATCCGCGCCAGCGTCAACCACCGGAGGATTGTTGTCGCCCGCGAGATCTCGACGCCGGACTGCATCAACCTGAACGGCCGACATCGCATAGTCGTAGATGCGAATCTCATCGAGCACCCCTTTGAAAGGCTGCTCACTGTCCCAGGCACCGTTGCCAATACGCAGCTGCCCATCTTCGATGTTGACGCCCCCCGAGATTTGCCCCAGCCCCTCGGCGAGCCACTGCCCAGCATTGTCGTCCCAAACGCGAAGACTCGCAGCACCGTCAGCAGCCAAGGTTGCCGCAAAGAAGTACCAGCGGAAAGACTGCAGAGCGGCACCACCACAGAAATCATCGCTCTCGCGACCGGGGGGTAATCCGATCTCCACACACAGTAGGTTGTCGTCATCGTAAAAATACAAACCCAAGGACAGCTTGTTGCTTACTCCATCTCCTTTTTGCAGAACATACTCGAACACACCGGTCCTACCCCGATTGAGCCAACCCAAAACGGTGAGCTCGGCGGCACCCCCATCGCTCTTGAGCGGCATACCTGGATCGAGATCAGCATCGGCAATACTGAGCGTGCCAGCGGAGAACCCGGCCCCGCCACCGCGTCGACCAGCCTGTTCACCGACATCGGTGAGGGTCAGGGTGTTGCTGCCAACGCTATCGACCGTGAGCGCTCCTGCCTCCATGGCCCAATGGGCACGGGGCGACACAATTGGCGCAACACACCGGTTGTCCAAGCACGCCTCGCCATCCGGGCATTGCTCTAGGTCACAACAATTGCCAACCACGAAGGTTCCGCCACAGCAAAGGGAGATGCCGTCCTCGAGCAGATGGCCGGCACAACAACCGTCGGCTTCGCAGTTCTCCGCGGGCGAACACAGACCATCGCCGCACGCAGGAACGGTGCAGGCACCTGCCGATCCGCAACATGCCTCCCCCGAAGCGCAGCCCGAGCCACCCACCAGATCGTCACAGATGTTTCCAGCGGCACAACACATGGCCCCTTGCTCCGTGCAACCGGTGGGAGCGATGAGCCCATCGAGATCGGCTGTACTCAAAGCGTAATCAAAAACCCGCAAATCATCCAAAGCCCCATCAAAACAGCGGCTGACGCCTTCCCAGTCGCCGCAACCGATGACGAGATCGCCGTCGGTGAAGATCGGCGGCTCAACCAGCGTAAAGCTCTGCTCCGGCGCGAGCCAAGTGGAGGCGGTGCCATCCCATATTCGTATTCGCAAGGTGCGCTGGACGTCGAGACTCACCGCGAAGAAATACCAGGTGTCGGCGGCGACCTGGTCTTCCCAACAGTAATGTGTGGCCCTTGCGGAATCCACCGTGGCGCCATGTGGGTAGCGGGCGAGCTCGACACAAAGGTCGTCATCTCCGGCGCCGGGTGCCACAACGACGCCAAATGAGTGGTCGTCGCGCACGAAGCTGCCCTTCTGCAACAGATACTCCCGAGCTCCGACACGGGTCTTCTTGAACCACCCTGCGATGGTCATCTCGGTGCGCCCATTGGCGAGCTTCCAGGGCGTCCCATCCGCGAGCTGGGCATCGACGATGCGCAGCTCGTCTTGCTCGGCGGCCACGAACTCCGCGGCCTCGTGAACGCGACCGTTGCCCGCAATGACACCCTGATTCATCAGTGTGTGCGCCCCGGAGGCGTCGGCGCTCAGATCGGCGGCATCGAACAACCAATAGGCGCGCAGGCCAAGGGACGCGGGAACCGGCGGCGTCCCGACCCAGAAGTCACCGGCAGAATCGAAGATGTGGGTTTCAAAGTGGGGATCGTCTATCTCCCAAATGCCTCGCCGATTCGGTGTGACAACAATTCGCTGTTGCATCTCGGGTTTCCAACCATAAAGAACCTGATTGGCACCTGTGGGCTCGTCGACGTAGGCACTGATGTCCCAACCGATGTGGCCGCAGATCCAGTCCTGGGAGTTGGTCGACCAGCCGTTGCGATTGTGGTGTGGGCCGCTGTCGGGGCCGCCCCAGGAGACGGCGTCGGTATGCAAAAAGCTCTGTACGATCTCCAGGGTATCCCAACGACGGATGTCGTAGCCTTCGTGCGCGTGCATGCCATCGAGAAAAAACTCGCCCGTGGGATCAATCGCCTCGCCACAACTCGGTTCATCGGTGGCGTTGTCGGGGTTGAAGTTGCCATCGCCGGGAAGCTCGTAGGTGACGATGCGACCATCCGTGGTGCCCGAGGTGGATCGGGCCACCGCTCTGATTTCGTCGTTGGCGATACCGAAGCGCCAAATCCGTGACGACCAATCGATGACTTGTTCGACATCACCGGTGTCCACATTGACTCGCCGCAACAGGGACGAGCCCGTACTGTCCCAGCTGCCAAAGTTGAAATAGACGGTGTCAAGGTCGGGCCAATCGAGAGTGGCCTCCTCATGCGCTGTCGCCACCTCTCGGGCATCCGCCCCACCGATCGACATGACCGTGATCTTGCCTGTACCCCGCTTAAGGAAGGCGACACGGCTGCCGTCATGACTGAGGACCGCCATGCGTCCGGGACCCGCGTTCAACCTGCGTCGGGCCACGACTTCACTCTCCACGAGATCGTGCCGCCAGATGGTACCGTATGCGCCAATGGTCCAGTCGTTGTATCCCTCCCAATGGGCGGTCACTGAAACGCCATCTACGGCGAGTCCCGTCTGTGGCACCAAAACCCCCAAAGCGCCGATGGCCAGAAATACTGTCTTTGACTGCATCATCATGTCGGCATCTTTCACAGCGGTTCGGTGTTTGGCAACCGTATTTTTGTCCATTGGATGACAGAATTGGGCGGGCAGCCGGGCCGCCGAAATCAAAGCAGAGTGGCCGGCCTCGGGATAGTCGAAGCCCTGCGTTCGCTGGCTCCGGATCGGCCGCTCAACGCAGAGTTCACGAAGATTACAGATGCGGTAAGCGGGTGGGCTGCATTCCTCTACCTCTACAACTTGCGGTGAAGTGCGGTGGGCTCAACGCCGATTCCGTCCTTACCGACCGAAGGTTCTGAAGGTTCTGGGCGATAGTTGAATTTACTTCAAATGCAGTGTAAACTACTGCAAAGATGCTGGAGGCACTCTTCAGGTCTCGGCTGCGTGCCAGGGCACTCGGATGGATCTTCACCCACCCAGACCAGCGATTCTTCGTTCGGCAGCTCGCCGAGATCATCCACGAGGACAGCACGAACCTCAGCCGTGAGCTCGTGAGCCTTGCCGGTCTGGGGATTGTTGTTGGGCAGGTGGAGGGCAGGCAGCGGTACTACCAAGCGAACCGCGCTTGCCCCATCTTTGCTGAGCTTCGGGGCCTAGTCGTCAAGACGAGCGGGGTCGCAGACGTATTGCGGGCCGCCCTGGCGGCTCTCGGCAACAAGATCCGAGTGGCCTTCGTGTACGGCTCAGTGGCCACCGGACAAGAAACGGCCGAGAGTGACGTCGACCTGATGGTCATCGGTGACTTGACCTTCGGCGAGGTCACGTCCGCGCTTGACGGTGCCCAGAAACAACTTGGTCGTGATGTAAACGCCAGTGTATATCCAGAGGCGGAGGCACGAACGAAGCTCCACGCCGGCCATCACTTCCTCTCGACGGTGTGGCGCGGCAAGAAGGTCTTCGTGATTGGTGACGAGCGTGAGCTTGACCGACTGGGATAAGAACGGCTGGCTGAAGCCCCATCAGACCAGCGCCCAAGAGATCGCCGACCTCTTCGACGTCGCCGCCCGCGACATCGCTGACTGCCAAGTCCACCAGGTGAGCGCCGACTGGCGGCTCAACATCGCTTACAACGCCGCGCTCCAGGTGGCGATTGCCGCCCTGGCCGCGGCCGGATATCGAGCTGCTCGAGAGGCGCACCACTACCGCGCCATCCAATCCCTCGCCTTCACCATTGGCGCAGACGCGGCCATGGTGTCCAAGCTGGACCAGTTTCGGAAAAAGCGGAACCTCGGCGAGTACGAGCGTGCAGGCAGGGTCTCGGATCAGGAGGCTGCCGAGATGCTCAAGCTCGCTATCGAGCTCCGAGACAAGGTCCGCAACTGGATCGGGGAGAACCATCGTCCCCTATTCCCAAGTCCATGACCGCAAGTTTACTCATTCCCCTGGCTCCACCGGCCCCAGAGTTGACATTCATGTGGCCTTCGGAGCTAGCCAAGCGCCTCTTCAAGCGCCTGACCGGCCTCAGGCACGACGTCAAAGTCACCCCGCTCGCCGCCTGAGGTGGGGCCAGTTTCTCTTTGGACATTTTGCAAACAACACACCTGGCTCCAGCGGCGTTCAAATTTTATTGACCAGCTGTTTAAATGCTGGGTCATTTCGCCAAACCTTGAGATCGTTGTCCGTATTGAGTTTTTCGAGATATTCTTTCAATTGAGAATTCGAGGGTTGTAGCAATATGCTGATGTGTGAGCTTGCTTTGGACAATGGCTCGCCTAAGAGCGCCAGGGTGCAGATAAGATTAAACCGAGCCTGATCGTTGTTGTCGAAAAGTGTAATAGCGTTTTCAAAATGTGATCGGGCTGTTTTAAATTCCTCATCCTTGTAAGCACGAAATCCCAGCACATTCTCTCGTGCAGACAAAATGGATTTTTGCGTTACAAGAGTAGGTTTCACTGTTATCCCTACACCGCATCCTTCTTCACCCGTCTCAAAGTAGGCCACCCAAGAACCATTTGGTGTGTCAAAACATTGTTTAATGCCATGTCGAATTCTTCGGCAATTGCTGGTCTGGCAGCCAAAGTCGAATGGAATTGAACCTGCTTCCAAATCCGATCCAACCACTGAATCATTTTTGACAACAATAGAAAGTCGATTTGACTGAATCGTCCGGCATCGTTTGGCATTGATCACACCGGAGGGACCTTTGGTCTGAAGTGGGCATGGGCTTTTTATTGGCAACAACTGCATCTGTAGCTCTTTTTGTGCGGCCTTCTGGAGCTTTCTCCAAGATATCTTTTCTGGTCTGGCCCTACCTGCGGTCTCGGTATTGTTACACAACGTTTGCAAATTCTTCCAGAACACAGAGCGCACCTTCAACAAAAATTCTCGTTGTAAAGGTGGGACCGTTTCAATGGCTTGAGAGTCATCAGGCCAATACTTGATAGTTGTTTTTGTTGCTTCTCGCGTCTCAATCAAAACATCAAAACCTTCTGAATCTTGTTCGCAAATAACCATGTCTTTGTCTTCCGAAGGAGTCTCATCAAGCAAGCCACCATCTCCAATTTCAACTCGTGCAAAGGGCACAAGGTTGTTGTCGAGCAATAGAACATGGCTATTGGTGCAATCCTCTTGTGAAACAAGTAATTTCTATGTGCTATTTTTATTGATCGTAGATGCCATGATGGCCTCTATGCCTGGACGGGACCCCAGAGCGAGAACCGGCAACGCCTCTCACGGCCGGCACCCCACCGTCTGAACGCGGGACGAATACGTCTTACTCATCCAAGTAGCAGCTATCGGTCAGGTGAACGCAACTTCGGCAGTTGCAGCGGTCTGGACCAACTGACCAGGTGTGCTGAACGATGATCTGCTGGCACTCATCAGCAGCCAACGTTATCGGATCATCATCCTCGCCCACACAAACCCTCTCGTTGTTCGTGCCCTGATAAATGGAGCCGTCACTGTTTGTGTAGTACAAATCGCACATGCAGGTGACCACCTCACCGTCGCCAGCGTCGTCACCACAGCCGTTAGCGATGATGACCAAAACACAGCAGGCGCAAAGCAAAGTGCGCTTGAGGATCTCGCCAGTCATTTGCCGTCCTTTCGCTTCAGGGGTTAACCCGCAGCACCGTGCCAGAACCTACAGCAAACAAGGCGGCCGGGCGATCTGTTTCGAGACGTTGAGTGGCCCTCTTCGCTGATTCGGGGGAACCGGGGGAACCGCCGTCCCTTGCGGTCGCTGCTCGACTGTGCCACGAGGGCGAGTAGGCGACGATGGCGGTGCTCGTGGTCGGGTACAGCGAAAGGAACGGACCGATGCTCTTCAGATCTCTTCTCCTCTCCAGTCTCGCCGCGGCGGGTGGCTGCGACGCGGGCTCCCTTCCGTGCGACGAGGCGTCCGATGAATGCGCGGTACCGTGCGTCCCCGCCTGCTTGGGCAGGGAGTGCGGGCCGGACCCAGCCGGCTGCGTCGTCAGCTGCGGCTCCGGCTGCGATGGCACGGACGTCTGCCACACCGAACAGGGACTCTGCCGCCCGGACAACTGCCTCGAAATCGACAATCCGAGCCAGGTCGACAGCGACGGCGACGGCCAGGGCGATCCGTGCGATCCATGCCCCGACGACGAGAAAGACGCGTGCGACCCCGACGCGCTCTACTCCGTTGTCGCAGCGGCAGACGGTGAGATCTGCTCGATCGATCCCGCCGGCACTCTCTCGTGCTACGGCGACACCGCCGAGCCGCGCGGGCTCGCGGGGACGGTTTTCACCGACGTAGCGTGCGACTGGCCGACAGTCTGCGCACTGCAAGCCGACGGCGACGTGGTCTGCTGGGAGACGTACGAGGCGCCCGACGTGCGGTGGACGAACGCGGTCTCGGTGGCGGCGGCGGACGGCGTGACCTGCGCGTTGTTGGCGGACGGCAGCGGCCAGTGCCAGGACGGCTGGGACACCCGGTTCACGCTCGGTGCCACCCTATCGCCCGTGCCGACATTTTCGGCGCTGCGCGTCGGCCCCTATTCGGTCTGCGGTCTCCGCACCGATGGCAGCGCGATGGTGTGTCGCGCGGTGCCGATGTCTGGGGATGACAACGAGTATGTCTACGCTCTCGAGCATGTCCCCGAGGATTTCGTGGTGGCGTCCGGCCAGTTCTGTGTCCTCGATGGCTCTGGCCACGTCGCCTGCGAGATTCAACCCTATTCCTGGGACGAGACCCCGGCCACCTTCGGCGACGCCACGTTCGAAGAGCTACTGGCGCACGGGGCGTACCCATGCGCCGCCACCCCGCACTCGGACGATGAGAACAGCACCGTCGCCTGCAGTTACCTGGGCGCCGATTTGCAGCTCCTCCTTCCTGGTCGTTGGTCTTCCAAGGCCGTCTCCAGGGTGGACATGTTCGCCGGCTTCGAGGTCTGCGGTGCGCAGCCGGTGGGAGGCGGCGTGGGCGGTCCCGGCAAGATCCGCTGCGCTACAGACACCGACTATTACGAGCCGACGCTCTTGCCCGACCAGATCCCCACCATCCAACGGATCCAGCCCCTCGAGGATACCCACTACATCTGTTTCGAAGACCAACAGGGGCGCTGGCATTGTCCTGGTCTCGCTAACGGGCCGAGGGGCCGCACCGGATTGGTCAAGGTCGTGCAGACGAGCGAGCTGGGATGCGGGCTGACCGCCGAGCACACGCTGGCGTGTTGGACCACGCGCCTCGATTCGCCGCTCGTGATGGAGGCGCCGAATTCGGTCCTCGCCGACTTCGACATCTACGAAGATTACGGTTGCGCGGTGGTCCAAGCGACGGGTGCCATCGAATGCTTTGGGACGCGGGCACCAACGCCGCCGGCCGGCAGTTTCCGCGCCGTGTCGGTGATCAAACAATGGTTCTCGTCCAAGGTGTGCGGCATCGGAACAGACAATGGAGTCGAGTGCGCTGGCGAGTTTGAGTGGGAGACGCCGATGCCCGCAGGCCTGCAAGCGAGCGACATCGATTGCTCCGGCACCTCGTGCTGCGCCATCGAGCTCGACGGTCACGTGGTCTGTTGGGGCGCGGCGATCCTCGCCATCGACGGCCTATCGGCCGTCGAGATCGCGATGGGGGCGGAGCACGCGTGTGCGGTGCTGCCGGACACCACTCTGGAGTGCTGGGGGGACGCTCGCTCCACCGACCATCCGCCGGGTCCCGGCTTCCACCTACTCGAGGGTGGGGCCGGAACGTTCGGCGTCACCTGCGCGATGCACGAATCGGATGGCCCCGCCTGTTGGGGTGCATACGGAATGAATTGAGGGGATCAAGGGGGATCAAGGGATCAATGTCGGGGAGCTCGTTCCTCGCATCGACCAATTTGCAGGACACGGGCCAACTAAGGTGCTATGGGGCCGTCGAACATCAACACGGTAGTTCTCGGTGCGACACTACTCCCTGGTCTATTTCCTCATGCTCTCGAGCGTCGGTGTCTACGCGCCGTGGCTGCCACCGTTTCTCGAGTACCGTGGGCTCACCCCCAAGGCGATCGGCCTCGCGCTTGCCGTGGTGTCCGTTTGGCGGGCGTTGCTGCCACCTGTCTGGGGCATGTTAGCCGACCGACTCGGCAAATCTGTCGGCATTCTCGCTCTCACTTCCGCTCTTTCGGGCCTCGCGTTAGTGGGCCTGGCCTTTGATGGCCCAGCCTGGACGCTCATCGCGCGGATGGCCGTGTATGGGTTCTTCCTCGTACCCGTGTTGCCGCTCTTGGAGACGATCACGCTACAGCGCCTCGGCCAGAACCGAGTTCACTATGGGCCGGTGCGGTTGTGGGGATCCTGGGGTTTTATTGCCACGTCATTGGGCCTCGGTTGGGTCGTCGGACGCACTGGGTACGACATTGTTCCCTATGCCGCTGGCATTCCCTTGCTCTTCACGGCGGTGGCTGCATGGTATCTGCCCGCGCCACCGCGGGCAGAGCGGACAGAGAGCCGCGCAAGAATCCGCGATCTCCCATGGCGCTTGCTCCTTCCCGTACTCGGGGCCACCACCCTCGGGCAGGCCAGCCACGGTCCCTATTACGTCTTTTTCACCCTGCAACTCGCCGGCCGAAACATCGACCCCAGGATCATTGGCGGTCTGTGGACGATCGGCGTCATCGCGGAGATCGGGATCATGGCCATCTCCCCACGGTTGTTGCCGCGGCTCGGTCTGGCGGCGGCCATGCGCTGGGCATTGATCCTCACCGTCTGTCGGTGGTTGGTGCTCGCGACCACAGACTCGTTACCGATCATCGGCATCACCCAAGTTCTGCACGCCGCCTCTTACGGACTGCTGCATCTCTCAACGATTCAACTGCTCGATGAGATCATGCCGCCCGAGCAGAAGGCCTTGGGACAGACTCTCTTGGCGGCGGCCGCCTATGGAATAGGTGTTGGCGGCAGCTTTGCGTTGGCCGGTGCCCTGATTGGCCCCCTGGGCTATTCGGGGCTCTATACGGCTGCCGCCGCAGTTGGTCTTCTGGGTTGGGGGGTGAGCCTGTGGGTTCGCCTGACACCGCAAAGGATCAAAGTATTCGTTCCAGAGTAAGTACGACAGTACGACGCACTTTCCCCTTGGCGCGACCCGCCCGCCGCGCTATCATCGGCGAATCAATAGAGTGTGGTTTGGATGGTCCCAGCATTTCAAAAATTAGAAATCCCAAGCCGGCCCACCACGAGCTGCGTCTGGTCTGAGAATATTGGATCAGACTGGGAGAGGTGACGCGGCGGGCGTTGGCTTCGGCTGACGCCT
>Ga0156517_1235_pt2 | contig 21054 bp, 18 predicted proteins | sample RifOxyB3_FD_111912 | JGI IMG/M metagenome (GOLD analysis project Ga0156517, IMG submission 111912) | Deltaproteobacteria bacterium RIFOXYB12_FULL_58_9 | reverse complement strand
CCAATGCCGATGACGCAAGCGCCGGAGTGGCGCGTCTCGAGATCGCAAGAGAATACGTGTCGAATTATATGCCAGGCTTCGACCAGATCGAGGGACCTCTCAACAGGTTGCCGCAAGAACTGGACGACAAGATCCTAACGGAGGGTGTCGGAAGATCTATCGAGATAGACCGCCTTCCCTGTCTTCTTGAAGCCTCACAACTGAGCGATGGTGAGCGCGGCCTTCTGGCCCTCGTCCTAGACCTTACGCGCCGGCTCGCTCAGGCGAATCCCGGATTGACTGATCCGGCCGCAAGCGCTGCTGCCGTCGTCTTGATCGACGAGCTGGAGCTGCATCTCCATCCAGGTTGGCAGCGACAGGCCGTCCATAACCTGCAAGCGGCATTCCCGCGTTGTCAGTTCATCGCCACGACGCATTCCCCTCAGGTGATCGGGGAGGTCGAGCACGACCGCATCCAGATCATCGCGGGTGGACAAGTCTACTCGCCCACTCATTCCTACGGTGTCGACTCCAGTCGCGTGTTGGAAGAGGTAATGGACTCAGATCCGCGGGCAAAGGACATCCAGGACCTGCTCGCCGAGGTCTCCAAGATCATTGGTCGTCAGGACTTCGTCCGAGGTCGTGAGCTGCTCGCCCAGCTTGCCGCGCGGCTGGGAGACAATGATCCAGAGGTGACGAGAATTCGTACGCTTCTCGACTTTGTAGAGGGCAACGAATGAGGCCTATCACGAAAGGCACCGAGCCCCCGAGCCTCACCGCACACCGCCAGACGGCGCACTGCGACTACGACAACTACCCCGACAAAGATGCTCTGCGCCATTCGCTGGTCACCGAACAACGGGGACTGTGCTGCTACTGCATGAGCCGGATCCATGACGGACCGGACACGATGAAGATCGAGCACTGGCACTGCCAGCACAACCATCCCGCGGAACAGCTCAGCTATCGTAACCTGCTCGGGGCATGCGTTGGTGGTCAAGGCAAGCCGCCGAGCCTCCAGCATTGCGACACGTGCAAGGGTGATCGAAACCTGCGGTGGAATCCGGCTGAACCTTCCCACCACATCGAGACACGAGTTCGATACGAGATCGATGGCAGCATTCGCTCTGACGACACTGTCTTCGATGCGCAACTCGATGACGTGCTCAACCTAAATCTCCGGGTGCTGAAGAACAATCGGAAGGCCATCTGGGATGCCATAGCTGCGTGGTGGACTTCAGAGAAGGCACGGCTCCGTGGGCCAGTGCCACGCTCTCGGTTTGAAGGTGAGCGCGACCGGCGGATTGTTGGGAATGGGGAGCTCGAGCCGTACTCCCAAGTCGCCGTCTGGTGGCTCGACCAACGACTCGCGAGGATGTCTGCATGAGCGAAAAGCGCCACTCCGAAGCCGCCTTCGAGACCGTCATCGAGCACCACCTCCTCGGCAACGGCTACGTCGCCATCGAGCGCGACGGTTTCGATCGCGAACGAGCCATCTTCCCGTCGGTCGTCCTCGAGTTCATCCGCGAGACCCAGCCCAAGGAGTGGGCGAAGCTTGAGGCCCTGCACGGCGCCAAGACAGGCGACCAGGTTCTTTCAGATCTGTGCAAGTGGATGGATACGAACGGGTCACTCGCGACCCTGCGCCACGGCTTCAAGTGCTACGGCCGCACGCTGTATGTGGCCTACTTCAAGGCGGCGCACGAGCTGAATCCGGAGCTCGAGGAGCGCTACGCGAAGAACCGGGTCGGCTTGACGAGGCAGCTTCACTTCTCGGCTCGGTCCGAGAAGTCGCTCGACGTCACCTTGAGCCTGAACGGCATCCCGGTGGCGACGCTCGAGCTGAAGAACCCGATGACCGGCCAAACCGCAGAGGATGCGCGCCGCCAGTACAAGCAGGACCGCGATCCGCGCGAGCCGATCTTCGAGTTCAAGCGCCGCACGCTCGTCCACTTCGCAGTCGACACCGAATGCGTGATCATGACGACGCGCCTCGCCGGCAGCGCCACCCACTTCCTCCCCTTCAATAAGGGATCCGACGGTGGTGCCGGCAACCCGCCCGACCCGGCCGGGCGCACCTATCGCACAGCGTATCTCTGGGAGGAGGCGCTTGCCCGCGACGGCCTGCTCGACCTTCTTGCCCGCTTCATCCACCTCCAGGTCGACGAGAAGCGCGACGACCAGGGCCGGAAGGTCAAGACCGAGTCGATGATCTTCCCACGCTATCACCAGCTTGAGGCCGTGTGTTCGCTTGTGGACTCCGCTCGAGCCGAAGGCGTCGGCCACAACTACCTGGTCGAGCACTCGGCTGGGAGCGGCAAGAGCAACACGATCGGCTGGCTCACCCACAGGCTTGCCTCGCTGCATGATGTCAACAACGCACGCGTGTTCGACAGCGTGATCGTGGTGACAGACCGCGTCGTCCTCGACCAGCAGCTACAGGACACGATCTACCAATTCGAGCACAAACGGGGCGTCGTCCAGCGGATTGACGAACGCTCGCGGCAGCTTGCCGAAGCGCTAGAGAACGCGGTGCCCGTCATAATCAGCACGGTGCAGAAGTTCCCGTTCGTGTCCCGGCAGCTCCTGAAGATGGCCGAGGAGCGCGGCTCCGAGGGGGGGGGTGTCCTTCCGACGCGGCGCTGCGCGGTCATCATCGACGAGGCGCATAGCTCCCAGGGCGGTGAGACCGCCACCGACCTCAAGGAGGTCCTGGGTGGCGAGCAGCTCCGGCAAGAGGCGCAGAAACGCGCGGTCGAGGAAGGCCGCGAGGACCTCGAAGAACTGTTCCGCAGCATGGCCAAGCGGGGCAAGCAGACGAACCTGAGCTTCTTCGCCTTCACCGCGACCCCGAAGCACAAGACCTTCGCCGTTTTCGGACACGGGGGGAAGCCGGCCCACCGTTACACCATGCGGCAGGCCATCGAGGAGGGCTTCATCCTCGACGTGCTGAAGAACTACACGACCTACGCGACGTACTTTAAGCTGCTCAAGGCGTGCGAAGACGACCCCAACGTCGAGCGCAAGAAGGCGGCACGGGCACTCGCGCGATTCCTGCGCCTTCATCCCCACAACATCGCGCAGAAGACCGAGGTGATGGTCGAGCACTTCAACGCGGTGACGCGCCACAAGATCGGCGGCCGAGCCAAAGGCATGGTCGTGACCGGTTCGCGTCTCGAGGCGGTTCGCTACAAGCAGAGCTTCGACAGGTACATCCAAGAGAAGGGCTACCCCATCAAGTCGCTGGTCGCGTTCTCTGGCACGGTGGTCGACGACAAGGTTCCGGACGTCTCCTACACCGAGGAGGGCATGAACCAGGGGATCCGTGAGAAGGAGCTACCGGAGAAGTTCGCCACGCAGGAGTACCAGGTCTTGCTCGTGGCCGAAAAGTATCAGACCGGATTTGACCAGCCGCTCCTTCACACGATGTACGTGGACAAACGGCTCGCCGGAATTCAGGCCGTGCAGACCCTCTCGCGCCTCAACCGTATCCACCCGCTGAAGGAGGATACGTTCGTCCTCGACTTCGTGAACGACCGCGAAGAGATCCGAGAGGCCTTCAAAACCTACTACGAGGGCGCGGAGATGGGTGAGGAGGTCGATCCGGCCCGTCTGTACGCCATCAAGAGCGAGCTCGACGTGACGGGGATCTACTTGAACGAGGAGGTGGAACGGTTCTGCGAGGTCTACTTCAAGCCCAAGCAGAAACAGAGCGCGCTCGACCACCAGGCGATGAACGCGGCCCTCGATCCGGCGGTTTCCCGATTCGCCGCCCGGCAAACGGAGAACGAAGACGAGGCCGAGCTGTGGCGTGGCAAGCTACAGGCATTCCAGAACCTGTACGGCTTCCTGAGCCAGGTCATCCCCTATCAGGATTCCGACCTCGAGCGTCTCTACGTCTTCATCCGGCACCTCTCGGCCAAGCTGCCTCGCCGCCCGGGCGGGCAGGCCTATCGCTTCGACGACGAGGTCAAGCTCGAATACTACCGGCTGCAGAAGATCAGCGAAGGCTCGATATCGCTGCGCGACGGCGATGCTCGACGTCTCGACGGTCCCGCGGAAGTCGGCAGCGGGGTGCTGCGCGAGCAGCCCGTGCTCCTCTCACAACTGATCGACATCGTGAACGAGCGGTTCGGCACGGACTTCAACCAAGCCGACCAGCTCTTCTTCGACCAGATCGTCGAAGAGGCGATGACCGACGAAGGGTTGCGGCAGGCAGCTGCGGTGAACCCCGGTGATAAGTTCCAGCTCCTATTCAGGAACGTGCTGGAGAAGCTCTTCGTCGACCGCATGGACCAGAACGAAGAGATCTTCGTGCGGTTCATGAACGACGCTCCATTCCAGAAGGTCGTCACGGCATGGATGGCCGAGGAAGCCTACAGGCGCCTTCGCTCAGATGGGAGTGTCGCGGATACCGCCGATGACGCAAGGCGCCCACGGCTCCGAATCGTCCACCCCAGCCCCAAGGAGCGCTACGCAACGTGCGTGCCGCTGCTCACGCTGAAGGCGGCGGCGGGCGCGTTCGGTGGTGCGCAACACGTAGAAGAGGACACGCAGACCTGGGTCACGGTTGAGGGGAGCCGCCGGTTGCGGTCTGGGATGTTCGTGGCCCAGGTCGTCGGCAAGTCCATGGAGCCGCGGATTCCTGACGGTGCGTGGTGCCTGTTCGTCGGCCCCGTTGAAGGAACGAGGCAAGGACGCATTGTCCTTGTCCAGCACCGCGACATCCACGACCCCGACACCGACGCCCGCTTCACGGTCAAACGGTACGAGAGCGATAAGGTCGCCGATGGAGAGGACACCTGGCACCACAGCGTGATCAGGCTGCTGCCCATCAATCCGTCGTACCGGCCGATCGTCCTCAAAGGCATCGAGGAGGGCGAGATCTCCGTCATCGCTGAGCTAGTCGAGGTTCTGGGGACGGATGGACCGGCCCCGGTAGGCCAGGACGAGGTGTAGATGGTGATCAGGAGGGCCACATGACGTCCATGTCCACAGCGGATCTCGAACAGCTCGTCGAGGGGTCTGACCTCGAGGCGAAGCTCGCCGCTGGGCGGGATGGTCGCGGTGAGCTGCCCTCGTCGTTCTTCGAGACATACTCGGCCTTCGCCAATACCGATGGCGGCGTCGTGCTCCTCGGCGTCGAGGAGACCCCGGACGGCAAGCTGGTCGCCAAGGGCATGACCGTGCCGGCCAAGGTGGTCCGCGCCCTCTGGGACGGGCTCAATAACACGCAGCGAGTGAACACAAACCTGCTGCGCGAGCAAGACGTCGAGACACTGGACGTGGAGGGCAAGGCGGTCATTCGCATCGCAGTGCCGCGGGCCACGCGCCGCCAGCGGCCGGTCTATGTCGGCCCGAACCCGCTCACCGGCTCGTTCCGCCGCAACAACGAAGGCGACTACCGCTGCCCTGAGGAGGTCGTTCGGCGGATGGTCGCCGAGCAGGTCGAGGACACCCGCGATGCCCACATCCTGCGCGGCTTCGGTGTTGGCGACCTGGACGCAACCACCATTGCCAAGTATCGCCAGCGCTATCAGACGCGCAGCCCCGACCATCCCTGGAACAGTCTCGACGAGAAGGAGTTCCTGTGCTCCATCGGCGCCTTCGGCAGCGACCGGGAGGCTGGCATCGAGGGGCTGACCTCGGCGGGCCTGCTCATGTTCGGCAAGCTCGTCCCGATCAAGGACTCCTTCCCCAACTACATGCTCGACTTCCAGGAGCGCGCCGACGCCCGCCCCGACAGCCGGTGGGTCGATCGGCTGACCACGGACGGCACCTGGTCGGGGAACCTCTTCGATTTCTACGCGCTCGCGATCCAGCGGCTCTTCCGCGACCTGCGCGTGCCATTCCAGCTTCGGGGCGACACCCGCATCGACGAGACCCCGGTTCACGAGGCCCTGCGCGAGGCTCTCGTGAACACGCTCATCCACGCGGACTACACCGGCCGGGTGTCGGTGCTCGTGGTGAAGCGCTCCGACCTCTTCGCCTTCCGCAACCCCGGCGCCATGCGGATGCCCGTCGAGACCGCCCTGCGCGGCGGCGTCAGCGACTGCCGCAACCGGCGGCTGCAGGACATGTTCCGGTACGTGGGCCTCGGCGAGCAGGCCGGCTCGGGCATCCCGAAGATCCAGTCCGCCTGGCGAACCCAGCACTGGCGCTCGCCTGAGATGGTCGAGAACGTCGAGCCCTACGAGCAGACGATCTTCACGCTGCGCATGGCGAGCCTGCTGCCCGCCGAGGTCGTGCAGGCGCTGGAGCAGCGATTCGGCGCCGCCTTCGACCAGGCCTCCGAGGTCCAGAAGCTGGCCCTCGTGGCCGCCGCCGTCGAGCGATCGGTCACCCACGCTCGGCTGCGATCGATGACCGACGCGCACCCGCGCGACGTGACCGTGGCCCTGTCGTCGCTGGTGCAGAGGGGCCTCCTGGAGTCCGGCGGGGCCCACAAGCGGACCTTCTACTTCCTGCCAGGGGAGCGGCCGGGGGCTGAGGCGACGCCGGTCAGCTTCGAGTTGCCGCTGCCGGGGCTGGAAGATGGCACTGCAACGTCGATGACCAGATCCCCACGCAACGGCCTGAGCTTCCAACATAAGGAAGCGAGCTCCCAACACAACGGCCCGAGCTTCCAACATAAGGAGCCAAGCTCCCAACATAGCGAGCCTGACGCGACGCTAGACCCGGAGGTGGCTGCCCTAGCGGAGGGACTCCGCAGCCGGAAGCGGGCGAAGCCCGAAGAGGTCGAGCGCGTGATCCTTGCCCTCTGCAGGGGGGGCTTCCAGACTGTGCCCACCCTCGCCAGGCTGACTGGCAGAGGCACTGAGACGCTGAGAAATCACTACCTCTCCAGGCTAGTCGCAGACGGACGTCTCGAATTGTTGCACCCCGATCAGCCGACCCATCCTGTTCAGGCCTACCGCACGGTGGCAGGAAAAGGGAGTAGCGGCTGTTGAACGCCACCGAGAGCTGGCCCCGACCCGTTGAACGCTCTCTGGGGCTCTCTCCCCGGCGAGGCCCGCAGAGAGCGATCTCGGGCGCGAAGACGCCGCCGCCGGCGGCGGTCGTGATCTCTGGCTGCGGTCGTGGAGAGCGGGAGCGAGGACGGCGAGCGCGCAGATGCCCGCGAGGACTGGCCAAAAAAGCAGAAGCCCCGAGGGGTCGCCTCGGGGCTTCTGTAAACCACTAACCCCACCGAAGTTGGTGGGGGAGTAGATTTGGCTCCTCAGGACGGACTTGAACCGCCGACCTAGTGGTTAACAGCCACCCGCTCTGCCAACTGAGCTACTGAGGATCAACGGCGGGCTTATTAGCTGTTTTCGTACCCTTCGGTCAAGAGCTCACTTGTTGCCCTTCGCGATATCCACATAGGCCATGCGCAGATCGGAGACGATGCGTTGGAGTGCTTGGGCCTCCTGTGCTGAGAGGTTTCCCGCGGTCTTCTCTTGCAACATGCCGATGATGTCGATGTACTCACGGCCAAGATCTGGATTGAAAGGCATCTCGCCGGTCTGCTCTGGGGGAAGGGCACCGAGCGCTGCCAAGGCGTTGGTGGCCAGGGAGGCGACGAAGCTCATGAAGTCCATGGTTCGGCGTTTACCGGCGACCTTGGCGTACTCTAGATCTTCAGGAGTCGGGGCGGGCCTCTGTTTCTGCTGGAACGCAGCTGCAGGTTTTGACTCAGGACCCGGTTGCGGTTGCGGTTGCGGTCGCGGTTGCGATTGCGGTTGCGGGCGCGGGCGCGGTGGCGGTGGTGGGGACGGCTCTGGGGCGCGAGGTTTCTCGTTCTCTGACTCTGGACGAACGTCACCGTCTGCGGTGAAATGACGACGGTCCCTGATCTTGAAGCCTTTGCCTTCCGATTCTTCTGTCATCCGACTCTCCGGGTATCCTCGTGCGTGTGTCCGGGTGCTACTGTTCCAACCTCGGTTGCATCACACACAACCGATGGGTGCACAACTACAAAAGACAGTTCCGTGTTCTCTTCGCTAAACTCTGGCGATCGCTGGGGCAGTCATAACTCGAAAGCGAACTGTTGCCACACGCGGCCGCGTTGAACTAACAGCGTCACTTCTCCTCGCCAATAGGCGCGAGCAAGGGCTTTGCCAAGTTGCTCACGACCGAAAACTTTTTGTGAATCGACGGCGCGGACCCAATCTGCGGGGCGGATACCAGCACGATGGGCGCCGGAACCTCCGCCGACAGTTTCCACCAAGAGGATGCCAGCGGGCAAGTTGTTGCGGCTGGCCTCTGCGGCCGAGAGCTCTACGATTGTGATGCCTACCTTATCACGCAGGAGGTGGAGCGCCGCCGTTGGATCGAGCTCAATGGGCCGTAACACGACATGGATTCTTTTTTTGTCACGGGTCACCTCGAGGCTAGCGCTGGCACCAGGGGGATAATCCCCGAGCTTGAAGCGCAGATCGTTGCGACCTTCGACCCGGGCACCGCCCACTGAAAGAATGACGTCTCCGGATTCGAGTTTGTTCGCCGCCGGGCCGCCATCGACCACCGTGGTGACCAATGCGCCTGTGGGACGTGAAAGTCCAAAGCTCGTGGCGAGATCGGGGGTAAGATCCTGGGTGTCGAAGCCGAAGTAGGGGCGTCTGACTTCGCCGTGGCGAACCAGATCCGTCACGATGCGGCGAGCCTTGTCGATGGGGATGGCAAAGCCAATGTTCTGGGCGTGACCGTAGACCGCTGTGTTAACGCCAATGAGGTCACCTTTGATGTTCAACAACGGTCCACCGGAGTTGCCGGGGTTGATCGAGGCGTCGGTTTGGATGAAATCGGCGTAAACGCGCCCGCCGGTTGTGATGGTGCGATGCAGTGCACTGATCACCCCCGTGGTGACCGTGTGTGAAAGCCCGAATGGATTGCCTATTGCGATCACTGTCTCGCCAATCATCAGGTCGTCGGATTTTCCCATGGCAAGGTACGGCAGCTTCTTCTTGGCGCGGGCGCGCAGCACCGCGAGGTCGTGCTCCGGTGCGGAGCCAACGACGTCCGCGTCGAGCACCTCTCCAGTCACGAGCTCGAGCTCGATGTCGCCACCGGCAGCGATGACGTGGTAGTTGGTGAGGACGAATCCTCGACTGTCGATGATGACACCAGAGCCCTGGGAAGTCTCGACGCTGCGCGCCCGTGGCTCCGAAAGGTCGCGGTAAAACCAAGCAAAGGGATCTGAGCGCACAGTGACCAACATTTTGGTCCGCACACTCACCACCGCCGGTGATACGCGCTCCGCTGCGGCCACCACGGGAGTGCGTCGTTCGCTGCTGGCGTTGTCACCGCTGGCAGCGTTGGCGCCAGCCGAAGTGCCAAGCACAGCCACAAATGCAACAACAACTGCGACCAGGTGGATGCGAATTTTGAGGCCCACGGGTGTGCCTCCTCGACGTAGGGACGTTCAGGCCTTGGGTGTTTCACCCGGGGTTGCTGACTTGTCTGCTGGGCCTTCGATGAGCTCTTGGAAAGACGTGTAATCGGCTTGGTCGACGAGATCCTCAGCCGCCTCGGCGCGTTTGTTCACCTCGGCGCGGGTGATGAAGCCTTTGGCGATGTGTCGCTCAATCAATCTCTTGTCGTAGAGAATTGGATCTGGAATCGTGATCTTCTGCACCATCGGATACCTGCCTTTGTCGACGGCTGTCGAGGGGCCGAGCTATAGGCGGAGCGGCGCCAAACGTCAACCCCTCGGCAACATCGACAACATCGGCAACATCGGCAACATCCGCAGCATTCGCAAGCGCTTGGCGTGGGCAACAGAGAGACCTACATAACCTACATGCACGTCGGTTGACAGACAGCATCGGCAGGTTGTTTACGGGTGTGTACAGGCGGCAGGTTGTTTACGGGGGTGTACAGGAGGCGTTTTATGCGGGCGCTCATTGTGGTCGACATTCAAAATGATTTCATGCCAGGGGGGGCGTTGTCGGTTCCCCACGGTGAAGAAACCGTGCCGGTGGCCAATTTGTTGATGGACCATTTTGACATTGTGGTCGCAACTCAAGACTGGCACCCCAAAGACCACAGCAGCTTCGTGACGCGGCATCCTGGAAGCAAAGTCGGCGATGTCATTGAGGTAGGGGGCTTGCCGCAAGTGGTCTGGCCCGTGCACTGCGTCGCCGGCACCCGTGGCGCAGCTTTCCACCCGGCGCTCAATGTCGAGAAAGCAACAATTTTTCACAAGGGCGTTCTTGCGAGCATCGACAGCTACTCTGGCTTCTTCGACAATGGGCACAAACGGGCCACGGGTTTAGGGGACTTTCTTCGCGAGAAGGCGGTGGGTGAAGTCTTCGTGCTCGGAGTGGCCACCGACTACTGCGTCAAGCTCACCGCTCTCGACGCCGTGCGCGAAGGATTCAAAACCCGGCTCATCGAGGATGGGTGTCGGGGTGTCAATCTGCATGATGGTGACGTGGTCAAAGCAATCACCGCGATGCGCGAGGCGGGCATCGCGATCCTCAACAGTCACCAGTTGGTTGCGACGTAGGCCGGCTCACAGAGCCGAAGAATTTGAGAGGTGGTCCGACTACAATTCTGCAGCGCTTCTGTGGCGAATGATTATCCTGTTCGGGCCACCGGTGTCACCCAATGTTAGGCGCGACAAGAGACGATTAGATCGACGAAGAAAGGCCAAGAGCAGCCATGCAGCACGAAACCAGCAGCAGAATCATCAAGCGAATGCGGGTGAAATTCCGTCATATCCCCTGCTACCTCGGCAACTTTGCATCCATGGTGGCTGAGTTTGGTGGCGCTTTCGGGGAGATCCGCTCGGTGCAGGTCGGCAAGGACTACAAGATCCGCGACATCGACATCACCGTTCGCAATGAGGAGATATTTGACCAGATTTGCGATGCGACTCGCCGTTTGGAGGGCGTGGATCTCATTGAGGTCAAAGATGTGGTCGAAGAAGTACACCGCGGTGGCAAGATTGAGGTCACCGCCACCGTCGATGTCAAATCTGTCGACGATCTGCGCATCGTCTACACGCCTGGCGTTGCCTCGGTGTGTCGCAAGATCGCCAAAAACCCCGAGCTCCGTTATGAATTTACCTCCATCCCCAACAATGTCGCCATTGTCACCAACGGTACTGCCATCTTGGGCCTCGGCGACATTGGGCCTGTGGCGGGCATGCCGGTCATGGAAGGCAAAGCTCTGTTGTTCAAGCTCCTTGCTGGCATCAACGGTTTTCCCATCTTGATCGACAGCAAAGATCCCGAGGTCATCGTCGCCACGGTCAAAGCCATCGCCAAGACTTTTGGTGCCATCAAGCTCGAGGACATCAAGGCACCCGAGTGTTTCGAGATCGAAGACAAGCTCGACGCAGCACTCGACATTCCCGTGGTTCACGACGACCAACACGGTACCGCCGTGGTAGTGCTCGCAGCACTCATCAACATTGCCAAGCTCACCTACATAAACCTGCGCAGGTCATCCGTAGGCATCGTCGGCTTGGGGGCTGCAGGGTCGGGTATCGCCAAGCTTCTGAGTGCCTATGGCGTCAATCAGCTCCACGGTGCGGATATCAACGAAGAGATGTCTCGTCGCTTCAAAGAACTCGGTGGTGAGGCGATGAATCTACAACAGGTGATGGAGCGATCGGATATTGTCATTGCCACCACCGGCGTGCCTGGTTTGATCGCCCCCGAGTGGGTGCGACCCAAGCAGGTGATCTTGGCGCTCTCGAACCCCGATCCGGAGATCACCCCTGAGGCTGCCATGGCGGCGGGAGCGCGCTACAGCGCTGACGGCAAGTCCGTCAATAACGCCCTCGCCTTTCCAGGTCTATTCAAGGGTGCCTTGATGGCCCGAGCCCGCCGCGTCAACAACGCGATGAAGATCGCCGCGGCACAAACCATTGCCTCCTTCGCAGAGGGAGAGGACCTCATTCCCGACATCCTCAACAAAGAGGTTCACGCAGCCGTCGCCAAAGCCGTGGAGCAAGCCGCACTCAAGACAGGCGTCGCCAAGACCCTCGACCCCGATAGCGTTGGCGCTGCATACTTGGCGAACGCCGCTATCGGCAGCAAGGGATGATCACAGCCCCCAACGCGATGGGTCCGCAACGACATCGCAATCAACAAAGGAAACACCACTCGGATTGCGCCAGGGCGAGTAGCAATAGTGCAAGAGCTCGGCAATGTCCTCGGGCCGAACGTAGCCGACACCGTCTGCCTCGGTCGTTATCTTGTAGGAGTATTCACCATCAACGCCGTCCTCATCCCAGAGATGAAACTGTGGCTGTGCCGGCAAGAAGGCCGCAGCTTCACTGTATTCCCGCTGAATCCAGCGCGCCTCCTGCGCGGTCAAAGGCAGACCCACGGCAGCGGCAGTCAGCAAGAACACCGCGCCGTAGGAGTCGAATTCGGGTTGCTCATCGCGGGTTGAATTGTCGGCGAACATTGCGACCGAGCGCGAAGCAATACCGGTGAGCAGCTCCCTTGCGACGTCGTTTTGTCCAACGAGGAGCGCGTGCTCGACAGCCGCCATGTGATAGTAGCGAATCATGCGCTCGTTGAACCAATTGGAATTCACCACAATGGTATCGTAGAGCACATTGATGCCATCGCCGCAGACATTCTCCAGGGGAGCTCCATAGGCGACCAAGGCGGTGGAGAGTTTCTTGTTGCACTCCGCATTCGCAAGCAGGAGATCATAGTAAGTGAAGCTGGCCAAGTCGCCGTCCGGTACATAGATCGAGCCAAACTTGTCTCGCGTCCGGATTTTGTAGCCGTGGTCGACGATATCTCGGGTGAAGCCAACAATGGAGTTGTGTGCCCGTTGGGCCGCGGTGCGCAACGAGACATCGGCCGTCTCCTCGATGATTCGCAAGAGCATTGCATCGGCCAAGTACAAGTAGGGTAGATCATCCTTTGATCGCTGCGCACGCACCCAGATCGAGCCCCAAGTTGGATTATCAGAGTTGGGAATTGTTTCGGCATGGGTGTCGACGACCTCATGGCGCACCTCTTCGTAGGAGACTGCGACGTTGTCGCCCCAATCGGTCGTATACTCGTGGTCATAGGTGAACAACCCACGGGCCATGATGGTCTCGACGGGGGGATCGTCGTTGCCCCAAGCCATGGCGAGACACAGTGCGACGATGCCGTTTGCGTATTGCTCCACAAGACCCTTCATCACCTCGTCACCGATAAGCAAATATCCGGAAGCTGCCTGAACGAGCAGTTTGCTGGTTCGGATCATCTGATTGTCCGAGCCACCGATGTGCTCCATGCGTACTGTATCGCCGGCGCGAACCATGCGCACGTCTTGCCACCAAAGCTTGAAGCCGAGTCCCAGGGGGTCGAAATCCCGGTGCAACCCGTGGCTGTACGCGTCGACCCAGCGGAAGAAATCGAGGTCACGCCACAGTCCGGTGACCGTGCGTGTGAAGTGGGTGATCTCCTCCGGGGATGGTGGTACACCGACGGCTGGGCGCGAGTAATCGAAGGGCAGAGAAGACGGAAGCCGCACAGGAGAGACGCTGTCACCCCCAAAGCCCTGATCGCCTACAGCAAAATCACCTGAGGGGGAATCGCCGCCGTCTCGATCTCCCAACGAAGCATCTCCACCGGCACCGGCGTCGCCGACAGACACATCTCCGGGCCCAGAATCGCCGACAACCAAATCGCCGGGTGCCAAATCACCAGGCGCTGGGGAGTCGCCGTCAAACGTGACGTTGCCGGTCGAGCAAGAACACAGAAACAGCGAACATCCCGTGCAGAGCAAAACGTGATACGACCTCATTGAACTACAATCCCATTCTCGACCGACATATTGGGTTGCCATCAAACGCTGTTCACAAGCCGGTCCGCTCAATTTCTTCAGAACGTTTCACCAACAAGATCGAACAATCACTTGTTGTACCGTTGTGGCCACCAATTTTGCAAATCCAAAGCAGGGTCAGATCGTCTCATGATCTTGGCGTGGACGACTTGTTGCAATTTGTGCTGCGGTTAGAATAAGGACCGCAACCGGAGGAACTATGGCTCAACTTCTCGACCGACAACAATTACGTTGGATCCTTCTTGTTGCCATGCCCTTGGCATGCGCCGACCCGACGATTGGGTCGGACGGCAACGGCGATGGCGACTACATGGGCGGTGATTGGAGCATTGCCGGTGACACCTTCATCGGCGACTCAGCCGTTGCAGGCGATACTTTGACTGGCGACCCGGCCGTTGAGGGTGACACTTTCATCGGTGACCCTACGGGCGATCCTGCTGGTGACAGCGCTGCAGGCGACAGCGCCGCAGGCGACAGCGCTGCAGGCGATACATCTTCCGGCGCCGGGGGGGTCTGCATCGGTTTTGCCCGGTATTGTATCTATCTCGGCGGTAGCATGACCCAGTGCGATAATCAGATCGGCTGCTATTGGGAGGGGGACGAGTGTCTCGGTTCAGAGAGTTCGTGTTCAGATCTTGATTCAAGTGTTGACTGCAATAACCAAACTGGTTGTGCATGGGATGTTCCCTCGGGCACCGGCATCTGCACTGGCAATTCCATCTATTGTGGCTTTCTCGTCGATAGTAGCGCCGAGTGTAACAGCCAACTCGGCTGTTATTGGGATGGGAACGATTGTCAGGGTCTGGATGAATCGTGTTCCGCCTTCGTATCATCCGATGGTTGTAACAGCCAAGCCGGATGCTCTTGGGATGCGTCCTGAGACTAACGTTTGGCCCTAAACAACCCCGCCCCATATGGCGCTATCTTGGGAATCGTTACCGGCAGATGTCCGCCCACGTCAATTTCCGCGAACAGGGCTTTGACCGCGCTTCTTTGCGAGGGTGGCGCGTGGGAGAAGGTGCACAGGTAGGTTCCGATGTTCGGGAAATCCATGGCCAAATAGGGGTTGCCGAGGGAGATGAGCACAACCTTATCTCCGGTGCCTGCAAGTAACTTGTTGAGAAGTGCCGCGCTGGCGTCGTCGAGAGAGACAGCGTTGGTCAGGTTTCCTTCGACCTTCACCACCTTTCCGGCCGTTGGAGTGATCACTGCTGCCACGACAATTGCCCGTGCCATATCGGCAGCGGCGAGAATCTCTGGGGTCATGCCGCTCACCAGATTGGGATCGACAAAAATCATTCGGGCACCCGGTCGGCGTTCATGCACTTCTCGCGCGAAAATCCGACCGGGCTCGTCCTGTACGTTGTCGACCAACAAAACCACCAAGAGATCGTTATCGGGTGCCGCTGGTGCATCGAAGTGGCCGGTAGAGACAACCACCTTACCGACTGTCAAGGGCAAGACCGTTTGACTGTCGCGAATCAACGTCACAGCATCATCGGCAATCTGCTGGGACAACACGGCGTCCGCGGGCTGCGATAGGAGTTGGGGCAGCTGGCTGATGTCCACCGTTTTGGATCGGTGCAGCCCCACCGATGCTTTGGACAACAACACTCGCATCACCGCCGCGTCGATCTGGGGCCAGGAAAGCTCGCCCGTCTCCGCGGCTTGCATGACGGCGTTTGCGGTAACCTGCAAGTCTCGAGGCAGAAGAAGAACATCGTTACCGGCCTTGAGCGCTTCAACTCCAGCTCGTCCATCGGGGTAGAGATCGGCGATAGCGTTCATCTGCAGAGCGTCAGTCACCACCAGCCCGTTGAAGCCAAGTCTCTCACGCAACAAGTCGGAGGTAATGAGATGGGAGGTTGTGGCAACCCGATCCGCAGCCGGCTCGAGGGCAGGCACGGTGACGTGCGCCATCATGATGGCACCGACTCCGGCAGCGATAGCCCCGCGAAAGGGCACCAGCTCCACGGCCTCAATGTGCGCGGCGTCCGACAGAATGCGAGCGACACCCAGGTGGGAGTCACTGTCTTCGTTGCCGTGACCGGGAAAGTGCTTGGCCGTGGTCAGAAGACCGGCCTTCTGCGCCTCTTTGACATACGCCGCCACGAACTCCGACACCCGTTCTGGGTTCTCGGAAAAGGACCGGATGTTGATAATCGGATTGGCCGGATTGGACGACACGTCGGCAATCGGAAAGAAGTTGAGGTGCACGCCGATAGCGCGTGATTCCCGAGCAACCACACGTGCAAAATCTCGGACGTAGTCGAGCTTGCCGGCAGCCGCGAAAGCCATGGTGTGAGGGAAGCTGGTCGTGCCGGCAAACCGCATGGACAAGCCACGCTCGAAATCTGCGGCAAACAAAAGCGGCACTTTGGACTCGTGCTGCAGTTGATTGGTGACGAATGCCGCCTCGAATGGCAAGCTGCGCGCGCTCGTTCCCGTGTCATTCGGCACACTCAGGAGCATGCTGCCAACGTGGTACTTGCGAACGGCTTGGTTCAACTCGGCCCACGCCGGATCTTTGACGTTGTAGAATGCCACATTGGCACGCACCATCAGCAATTGGCCGACCTTCTCCTCGGGCGTCATTGCCGCGAGTGTTTGCCTCGCCCATTGTTCACCCTCACTGTCGAGTTGCACGGCTGAGGGTGTGATGAAGACTTCCTGTTTTGCACAAGAACAAACACAAAACAGACAGGCCAATAGATGTTTGGATGTCATGGTCCGAAGACTATCGAGTAATCGAGACGACGCCTATTGAGAATGTGCGGCAGTCGGGTAACGACCGTCGCATCTCTCGACGAAATCAAAGCAAGGCTAGAGACTTCCTCGCCCATTTCCAGACGATATGTTATGAACGGCGAATGGCCCCTGCCACGACCCCTTCTGAGGCACCTGCCACCTTGTGTTTCCCGTAATGGGCGCAACCACAGAGCTGACGATTGCAATCTGGGGCGGTGCGCTCCTCTTTGTGTTCGGTGCCGCTGGACTTTTCACCCGCCAGCTCTTGCGCGAGCGGCGCGAACGGCGGCGCATGCGCGAAGCCGAGAGCCTGGGCTTGCACCAACCCGCGTCCTTGCACCCGGTCATTGACCCTGACATCTGCATTGGCAGCCAGGCATGCGTCGCAGCGTGCCCGGAAGGAGATGTCCTCGGCGTCATCGATGGGGCCGGTCGCTTGATCCACGGTGCCGCCTGCATCGGCCACGGCAGGTGCGCGGCCGAGTGTCCCGTGGGGGCCATTCGTCTGGTTTTTGGCACTGCTGAGCGTGGGGTCGACATTCCGTGGGTCAGCCCCGACTTCGAGTCGAGTCGGCATGGCGTCTACATTGCGGGGGAACTCGGTGGCATGGGCCTCATCAAGAATGCCATCCGCCAGGGTGTGGGTGCCGCCCGTCATGCCATCGGCCGACTGGCCGCGACTCCCGCTGGTGGAGTCGATGTTGTTGTCGTGGGTGCCGGCCCTGCAGGGATCGGTGCCGCCCTCGCTTGTATCGAGCGTGGTGCCACGTACACGCTCATCGATCAGGAAGGGTTTGGCGGCACTGTCGCCCATTACCCACGACACAAGGTGGTGATGACCGAGCCGGTCGACGTACCCCTGTTCGGCCGCATCCACCGTGCCGAGATGAGCAAAGAAGACCTTCTGCACCTGTGGAACCGTGTCGTCATCGAGACTGGGCTCCGGGTAGAGGAAAAGCGCCAGTGTCTCGGCATCGAAGGTGAGGACGGCAATTTCCGTGTCATCACCAATCAAGGCGTCCATACTGCCGCCAAGGTAGTCCTCGCCACCGGCCGCCGCGGCACGCCGCGAAAGCTCGGCGTTCCCGGCGAAGACTCACCGCGCGTTGTCTATCGCCTCGTTGATCCCGAACAATATCGCGACTGCGACGTCCTCGTCGTTGGCGGTGGCGATTCGGCGCTCGAAGCGGCCGAGCTATTGGTTAGGGACGGGGGTGCGCGTGCCCATCTGGCTTATCGCGGCGACGGGTTCTTCCGCGCCAAACCCAAAAATCGCAACGCCATAGAAAAGATGCGCGCGCGCGGTGAGCTCGGAGTTTATCTCGGCACCAGCATGCGTGAGCTCAATGCGACGACCGCGGTACTCACATGCAAGGATGGTGACCTCGAGTTGAAGGCGGATTACGTCATTGCGGCGCTTGGCGGCGAGATGCCAGCGGGTTTTCTGGCCAATCTCGGCATTCGCACCGACCGTTGGTTTGGCAAGCCCCCCGACAAGGGGGAGGAGACGACCCGTGTAAACGGTGGTGACCGCTCGATTCCTTGGATCGGTTACGTCCTCTTCACCCTTTGTGTGGGTGCCATCGCTTGGCTCGCCTGGCATGGGCATGCCTACTATTTTCTCGCCGACGCTCTGCGCGAGGTGTCGCCGCAGCACGAGGCATTGCGTTCGGCTGGGAGTTGGGGGCACGGCATTGGGGTCATCGCCACCCTGATCATGCTCACCAACTTCCTGTACGCGGTGCGCAAGCGTTTGTCGTTGTTGCGTGGACGAGGTGCCATCAGCAACTGGCTTCTGGTGCACGTTCTCGTGGGCCTGTCGACACCGGCGGTGATTGCTTTCCACGCAGTGTTTCACGTCAATAACCTCATTGCCGCTGCGACCTACATTGCCCTGGGGGCGGTGGTGACAACGGGTGCCGTGGGTCGCTATATCTATGGACGTGTGCAAACACGCGGTACCTTCGGTGCCAAGGCGGTAGTTCTTGGCGGATTGAAACGATTCTTGCGCGGCTGGCGAATCATCCACGTCGTACTGGCGGTGGCTTTGGTGATCAACATCATTCTGCACGTCGGCGTCTCGTGGCTCTTGGGGTATCGATGGATCTTCTAACACGACATGTTGCGGTTGTTATGGTTGTTGCTGTGGTGGCCACGATGTCGTTGCCAGCAACTGCCACGGCGCAAATTCTCTCGCCGGGCAAGCTCGGTCGTGCCCACAGTCAGCTCGAAGGCTTGAGCCATTGCACCGAGTGTCATGATCTGGGCAAGAAGATAAACGGCGAGCTGTGTTTAAAGTGCCATGATGGTCTCAAAGACCTTATCGCCAAAGGGCGGGGCCTGCACGCGACGACTGCGGTGAAGGATGCGAGCTGCGTGTCGTGCCACAAGGAGCACCGCGGCACCAACGCGGCGATTGCCGATTGGAACGGCAAGACCGAGAAATTCGATCACAGCCGCAGCGGCTGGGCGCTAGAGGGCAAACACGCGAAGGCAAAATGTGCGGCCTGCCACACCGCCTCTTACGTGACCGACAAACCCTTGCGCGAACGTCTGGCGGCACGGGCAGAGAGCACCTATCTCGGCCTCGTTCGCGACTGCCGGCTTTGCCATTTCGATGAGCATCGAGATCAATTGTCCGGGGGCTGTGACACCTGTCATACGGCCGCCGGATTTTCCCCGGCACCGCGCTTCGATCACGACAAGAGCTTCGTCAGGCGCGGCGCACACAGCAAACTCGAATGTGAAAGTTGTCACCCCAAACTCGCGGACACAGAGAAACGGGTTGGGTCCCTGAAACCGAAGAATGCAGAAACATTCGTCAAGTATGCCATCGGTCAGCCCAAGGGATGCACCGCCTGTCATCGCGATGTGCACGCCGGCAAATTCGGTGGTCGCTGCCAACAATGCCATGACGAGGTGAGTTGGCGGCGTATCAGCGGCAAGGCCCAGGATGTGACTTTTCATGACAAGACCCAATTTCCCCTCAAAGGCCTACATCGTCAGGCCGATTGCGGAGGTTGTCACCCGTCCAAACCCGGTGGCGGCATGAAGACGCGCGGTTTGAAGTTTGAACAATGCAGTGATTGTCATGTCGACGCCCACATGGGGCAGATAGCGAAGGACAAAACCGGGGTGGTGCCTTGTCAGTCGTGTCACGATGAGAATGGTTTCTTCCCATCGCGCTATTCTTTGGTGGAGCACCAGACGAGCCGTTACCCGCTCGCCGGCGCGCATCAAGCGGTTGCCTGCAATGGCTGCCATCCCGCTGACACCGAGTTCTTTGCGGAGGCAACGGTTAAGCCCACGAAAAGTGGCCCCGTCCCACGCACACAGTTGTTGAACTACACGCGCCTGCGTCGGCCAGAGCTCGACCTCGCTCGCTGTGGGAGCTGTCATCGCGACCCCCACGTTGGCCAGTTTGCAAGTGGCGATCGAGCCAAGGGCTGCGAGACCTGTCACGTGGTCGCCTCCTTTTCTGAGCTCGCCTTTAATCACGACAAGGACAGCGTCTTCCCACTCGTAGGCAAGCACCGAGGACAGAAGTGCGAAGCCTGCCATCGACAGGAGGCCAACGGCGACTCGGTGCTCTATCGAGGTGCCCCGAGCCGCTGCGCCAGCTGTCACACAGATCCGCACCGAGGGCAGTTCAACAGCCAGGCACCCGATGGTTCTGATTGCGGCGCTTGTCACGGCAATGATGCCTTCAAGCCAACGACCTTCTCGCACACGGACGCGACTCTCACCGATTTTTCACTCACGGGTCGCCACACCGCGGTTGCCTGTGAGCGTTGCCACATCCCCGTGGGCGTCGAGGGAGACAGAACAGCGTGGTATCGAGGGCTGCCACGGCGTTGTCGAGATTGCCACGAGGACGTGCACGCCAAACAATCGGGCAGTGCTCTGGCGCGTGTGGGTGGTTCACAAGCCGACCGGGACTGTTCTGACTGCCACGTGACTGCCGACTGGCACCAGGCCATCTTCGATCACGAGGGTACGGCTTTGCCCCTGCGTGGCCGTCATCGGCAGGTGCCATGTCAGAGCTGTCACCCAAAGGGGATGGGTGCACAGGTAGAGCCCCGTTGCGTCTCGTGTCACCTCGATGTTCATGCCGGTCGACTCGGCAGACTCTGTGAGCGTTGCCACGACAGTACGTCTTTTGCCGAAGGCTCGGGTGTTCTCGCGCATGGTCAGACACGCTTCCCGCTGTATGGTCAGCACCTCATGGTGCCCTGCGATGAGTGCCATCGCGACCGCAGCGACCGCACCTTCGGCGGCGTGCCGTCCCGCTGCGAGACCTGTCATGCGGATGCATACGCGCGCACCGCGGGTTCCGGTCTCGACCACGTGGCGGCAGGTTTGAGTCGCGATTGCCGCCAATGTCACAACGCCGTGGGGTGGCAACGCGGCCGGCTGCCGGAGCACGAACGCTGTTTCCCCTTGGCGCGAGGCAACCATCGCAGCATTTCATGTTTACAGTGCCATACGGCGCTCGTTGGGCTACAATTCGACACGTGCACGTCATTTACTGCGGCGTGCACG
>Ga0156517_1038_pt1 | contig 21114 bp, 19 predicted proteins | sample RifOxyB3_FD_111912 | JGI IMG/M metagenome (GOLD analysis project Ga0156517, IMG submission 111912) | Deltaproteobacteria bacterium RIFOXYB12_FULL_58_9 | reverse complement strand
ACCTTCGGCCCCACGTGTTTGATCCAGCCCGCTGTTCCAACATCGGAAGAGTCTTTGATCTTCCCAAGTTCAGCGGGAACACTTGACGCGCATAGTTCCAGGTGTCACTGTTACACTATGGCTTCAAGAATTACTATAAAAGAGCTTCACGCCACAACGGGTGAGCACGTTCGTCGCGCTGGTGCCTCGCGACGCGCAGTCCTTGTCACGGACCGTGGGCAACCCATAGCCGTTCTTGCCAACCCGTCGCTACTCAAACCACGCCACCGCAAGCGCACGCTCCTGCCGGAATTCGTGGCTCTGATGGCACGGACGCCAGGTGACGATGTGCGTGACGACCTCGATGAGGTGCGCAGCGACCGATGATCCTCTGTGACACATCCACGGTCGCCAAGCTTTACGTGCCTGAGCACGAGTCTGCCGCTGTTCGTGAGCGGCTCGAAGCAGAAGACGAGGTATGCGTTTCTGAGCTCCTGCGGCCTGAGCTGATGGGCGTCTTTCACCGACGACTGCGTGAAGGCAAATGGACACGTGCAGACTTCCTTACCGTCGTTCGGCAGTTCTCCACCGACGATCTCGGTGGATTCTGGACTTGGCTACGTCTCGACAGCACGATTGTCGAAGCCGCCGCCAGAACCTACACCACGCTGCCGGACGATGTATTCCTCCGCTGTGCCGACTGCCTTCATCTTGTCACGGCGCTGCATCACAACTTTGTCGACATCTACACCCACGACAAACACCAGACGAACGCGGCACCCATCCTTGGCCTCAAGCCCATAGCCATTCAGCGTTAGACGGCCGACAACCAGATCGGCGGCATGCTTCTCCACCGCCATGCCTACCATGTCTACCATGCGGGTCGCTGGCTTGTGTGCAACGACCCTGCTAAAGACGGTTTGCCATTCTGAGGATGTGAACCTTGTCACCATCATCTTTGGGTTCCGTGTATGCGTTGCTGACCGCTCTCTCTTGGGGAGTCGCGGTCATCTTGTTCAAAAAGAGCGGTGACTTTGTCCCGCCGACAGCGCTCAACTACATCAAAGACCTCATCGGCTTGATCCTGTTGTTGCTCACCTTCCTGGTGATGGACCTGGAGCTCATTCAACCCGCACCCATCGACGAGATCATTCTGTTGATCATCAGCGGCGCCATCGGCATCGGCATTGCCGATACGATTCTCTTTCGCAGTCTCAATCTCCTCGGTGCCAGTCGCTCGGCCATCGTCTCATGTCTCTACGCACCGTTCGTCGTGATGTTCTCCGGCGTTCTCCTCGATGAAGAACTCTCGTCGATGATGGTTGTAGGTGGTTTGCTCGTGATCGCAGGTATTGTTCTCACCGCCCGAAAGCGATCCGACCCGCTACCCCGAGGTCAACTCGTGGAGGGGATCTTCCTCGGCGTCCTTGCGGAGGGTTTGATGAGCGTTTGCATCGTCGCCGTCAAACCGATCCTCGAAACCCATTCGGTACTTTGGTCTACGACAGTCCGTATGGCCGGCGGCGTCGTTCTTCTCACCCTCCTCGTTATCGGCTCCAAAGCCCTGCGTACACAGTTCATCACTGCCCTTCGACCCAATCGCGCCTGGCGTTACGCCATCCCGGGCTCAGTTGTGGGTGCCTACGGGGCCATTCTCTTATGGATCGCGGGGTTCAAGTACACGACGGCCATGCTGGCATCCATCCTCAATCAAACCAGTACGCTCTGGGTGGTGCTTCTGGCCGCGTTGTTTCTGCGTGAGCGACTCACGGTCACCAAGGTTTTTGCTGTGGGCCTCGGCTTTTTGGGCAGCCTCGTCGTGCTCCTGTAGACAAGGCTTGGGGTCACAAAAGCCAACATCGCGGGCCTGTGCCGACGTCAAAGCATACGCCATCGCAGCAGTCATCCGTGGTGCTACAGATCTCTCCTCCCCCCACGCAGGGTCGAGTCATCGAGCAAACGAGTCCTGCGCCAAAGTTGACGCAGTAGGGTGCCGTCAGGCAACAGTCAATCGAATCCGCGCATGACTCGCCCACGACACGACAACCGCAAATCTTGCCGCCGGTGCCATCGTCAACACACTGTCCTGCGCAACAATCGCTGTCGTCCGCACAACCATCACCCAGCGGCATGCAACCACAAACGCTGACGCCGCTGCCATCGTCGCTGCAATATCCATCGCAGCAATCGCCATCGTCCTCACAGATCATGCCATCGGCCGCGCAGCCACAAACGCCACCGATGCAATCGTTGTCACAACAGTCTTCGTTTGCGGTGCACACCCAGCCTTCGGGCATACAAGCGGGATCTGTGCCGCAACGATACTCATCGATGCCCAGGGTGATGTCCCATGCCGTACAGATACCCTCACAGCAGCTATCCGCGTTGGTTGGATCGCAAGGCTGGCCAAAGTCGATGCAGCCACAGAACATCGCACCATCCACACCCACACTGCACAGACCCCCACAACAGTCAAAGGCGTCGTCGCACAACTCGCCTTCGGGTTGACAGAGTATGATGTCGGAGCCACAACGAAGCTCATCCGCTTCGGATGGCCACGGCTCACACACCAGGCTGCAGCAGCTCCCAGCCTCGGAGCACGGCGTGCCATCGACCAAACATCCGCCACAGCGAAATACACCCGACGCATCCTGTATGCACAGCCCGCCGCAACAGTCCTCACTCACAGCACAAACCTCGCCGGTGAGTTGGCATGCTGTGTCCTCGCTGATTCGACAACGCTTGGAGCCATGCTCGATGTCGGCGATACGGCAGACATGATCGCCACCACCGGCATACTCACAGCAATCATCATCGATGCGACAGATCTCTCCCCGCATTCGGCAATAGTCGTCTGGTGTGATCCAATCGGGATACGCATCGCCGGGATCTTCGTTGGGGTAACACGGCAGGACGCCGGTGTCCAAACACCCCGGTGTGCCATGGTAGTAGTCGCAACGTTTGACTCCGTCGGGAGTGTTGATGCAGGCAAAGGAGCAACAGTCGTTGTCCCGATTGCAGACGTCGCCAATGACCCGACAGCCACCAATGAACTCACAACGCAGGTCGAGGGAAGGATACCCAACAGGTAGATAGCAGGCGTGAGAGCAGCAGTCGGGATTTCCCTGACAGTACTCTCCCACCGCACGGCACTCCTTGGGCACCGACCCGATGTAATTGAGGGTACTGCAAATCAAAACGCCTCCCGCTTGCTCAGCGCAAGACCCCGAGCAACAGTCGCTATCAAGGGCACACACCTCACCCTCGATACGGCACAGCGAGTACAGAAGGCATTGACCGTTGGCACAGGTGTAAGAGCAACACTCGGCTGGCGCGGTGCATGTCTCTCCCGCCGCCAGACATCCATAACCCGTCGCCTGGCAGAGGTCGGTCGCACACAAGTTGGAGCAGCAATCAGAGTCCGCCGAACAAGAAGAGGTGATGCTGTTGCAAGTTCCGGCATTTGAACAGAGACCCGCATCACAATTCAGAGAGCAACACTGGCCGGCAAAATCGCAGACCGCGCCGTCTGGGAGACACCCCGAGACGTCGTAACAACCTGAGATGACACCGGCGACGAGAGGGCAACCGTCACAGAGGTTCCCCAAGCCATCCGCATCGGCGTCAAGCTGCGCGTCTTGGTTGACACCGTTGGGCGTCAGGGGACAGTTGTCGTCACAACCCGTCACCGTACCGGAAGCGCACGGAGCGTCACCGCGGAAGCCACTGTTGTCACCATCGTCGAGAACACCGTCGTCATCGGCGTCAGGGTCGCAGAGATCGCCCAGTCCGTCGCTGTCGAGATCGTCCTGGGCGGTGTTGCGCACCAGGTGACAGTTGTCATCGCAATTAAGAAGCACGCCACCGGTGCACCGATGATCACCGACCACGCCACTGTGGTCGCCGTCGTCGGGCACACCGTCATTGTCGCTGTCGCCATCACCTGCACTCAGTTCGCAGGCGTTGCCTACCCCGTCGTCGTCCGTGTCTACCTGGTCTGGATTTGCGACACTGGCGCAGTTGTCACAAATATCGCCAAAGCCGTCGGTATCCGTATCGGTTTGGTCGTTGGCGAAAAACGGACAGTTGTCCACGAAATCCATAACACCATCGTCGTCCGAGTCGATCCCTGTGCTCTCGTCGCCGCCAGTTTGGCTGTCACCAGGAATCTGTTCGTCGCCAGGTCGGTGTCCATCGCCGAGAATCTGGGCATCGCCAGGTCGCTGCTCATCGCCGGAAACCTGGCCGTCGCCGGGAATTTGTCCGTCACCGGGTTGTTGTCCATCGCCGAAAATCTGGCCGTCGCCAGGATTGAGGAAATCGCCAGTTGCGAAATCACCCGGGGCATCTCCACGACCATTTTCGTCGCCGACTCCCGTGTCACCTACGGCATCGCCATTGTGTGCATCGCCTGTGGTCGAATCTCCTACACCATCTTCCATGGTGAGATCGCCGGCCGCCGCATCTCCACGCGCCCAACCGTCTCCAACGCCCTCGGCATCACTCGGTTCTGACAACTGGGCTGTTATTTTTCCTGTGCAGCTGAGCAGGAAAATGGCAGAACAAACTCCCAGTCCTCCCAGCCCTCCCAGTCCTCGTTTCATGAACTCTCCCGCCCACAGGTGGGCCAAAGTGATCCCGTGGTTTGTTACTCATTGGAGAGAAAAAAGGTTACCCAGATGTGGCAGAGGGGGCGAGTGGCATGTAACCTTTGCCCAACCTAGGGGTAGCGTAAAACTATGGTCAGCCCTCGACAAGAAACGGCGATTGACAAAGAATCGAGCGAACTCTTGGCTCGATGCGCTCAAGAGGGTGACCAGCAGGCTTTGAGCTCCTTGCTTGGCCGTCACAAAGACGAGGCCTATCGGGTTGCATTGCGCATGACCGGCTGCGCCGCGCAGGCCGATGACATCATGCAGGCGTCACTCGAACGGGTGCTTAAACACCTGAGACGTTATGACTCCTCACGGGCGTTTCGCCCGTGGCTTTTGCGTATCGTGATCAACCAATGCCGCACCCATTTGCGTGGCCGAAAGCTCAAAATGTGGTTATGGGGTGATCGCCCAGAGCCGCCAGACTATACCCGTCGCGGCCCAGACTGGCATTTGCGGCGCAAGCAGCTACGCACTGAGCTAGAACACGCCCTTGAGCAACTTTCGGTGGGACAACGAGAGGCCTTTGTGCTCAAACACATCGAAGGCCACTCCTATGAGGAGATCGCGAAGATCACTGGGCAATCCATCGCGGCCCTGAAGGTGCGAGTTCACCGCGGGCGTCGCACACTATTGGAAATTCTCCAGACGGCTGGGGTAACCTTGTCGCCACCGGGCGAGTAGTAGGGTTGATGATGGGCGAGAAACGCAAATGCGCTGAGTTGGAGGAGCTGTTCAACCGCAAGCTCGATGGGGACGAACTTGAGCTTGGAGAGGAGAATGAGCTCGCCGCCCATCTGGCACAGTGCCCGAGCTGCGCTCAGCACCAGGCCGATATGGTCACGATGCTAGGCGCGGCCACGGAGCTTGGTGATCTGAAATATGAGCGAGACATATCCCTGTCCCCCCTGGTACTTCAATCCAGACGCCCGAGTGCTATGTGGGGACTCGGCCTCGGTTGGGTCGCCGCAGCATTGTTGCTCGGCCTCTACCTCGGGCGAGGAACTGAAACATTGGACAAAGATGTTCCCGCAGCCGTGACCGTCCGCCTGGTCGTACCTGCCGGAGAAGCCAACTCCGTCGAAGTGGTGGGTGATTTCACTGGCTGGCAGAAACGCTTGCCATTGCAACGGGCCAACAATGGTTTCTGGGTCGGCGAGATCAAGGTTCAACCAGGACGCTATGAGTACATGATCGTCGTCGATGGTGAGAACATGCGAGCCGATCCAGCAGCGCCGCAAATGGTTGACGATGGTTTCGGGGGCCAAAACTCCGTTCTCGACGTGGGCTCTATTTGAGTTGTAAATGAGAGGCGAGGTTATCATGAGTTGGCTCGGCAAATTCGCGACGACATGTGGCATGTTGACCATGTTGGTCAACAACGCGCGGGCTGCACAGGACACCCACGTGGTCGTCGAGGAGCTCCTTGCGGCCGGCGTTTCCACCCAAGCCGCAGGGCTCACCGAACAACTCCGAATCCATTCTCAGGGTCGCCAGGTGTGTTTGGGTGAGGAGGCAGAGTCCTGCCAACAGCGCCTTCGCGCCCAGGTGCGCAACACTCAGCGCATAGGCGAACAGAACGGAATGGTCGACTCGCCAGACAAAGCAGCGCGCGTTGCAGCGGCAGTCATGCTTCTCGCAGCCGACGGCAATGTCGAGACAGCCGGCGAGATCGTGCAGACCCAGCTACGCGGACATTGGCGCGCCGATGAGATTCATTCCGCCGCTCGGACGCTGGAGAGCATGAGCAAGCACCGACGCTGGCAACAGCAGACTTTCCAAATGCTCCAGGACTGCGTCAAGGATGGGACCTGTTCGGCAAAACAAGCGCAGACCGCAATTGCAGCCATGCACCGAGCCTCAAAACGTGCCGACATCGATTCCCGTTGGGCGCGCCGCACCGTATGTGCTACCTTGCAAGACCACAAACAAAGCGCCGACATGAATGATGCGACAATTCTCCAAGATAGACTGCGCCGTCGACTCAACCTGGATGCCGGGCGGAATAACACTGCCCGGGCCGGCCATGGCGAGCAACAACGGCAGAGCTATCTCGGACGGATGGAGAGCGAAGACAGAACTGGAGGTAGCTTTGGTGGCAACGCCTCCACCGGCCCCGGCAACAGCACCCCCGGCAAGCGTCCCGGGCGCAACTAGGCGGACATGCGGCCCTGCTCGGCTTTCCTAGCAGCACCGGTTGTAGCGGCATTTGCCGCCATGGCCCCGATGGTGTTCCCCAACGTCGCCAATGCTGCGACCGAGCTCGAAACCGCGCTGGCCGGATTGCCACAGCCCTTTCGCGCCGAGCTCAGCAGACGCGCTGACCAAATGCTGGCGCAGAACATCCCGACCGATGTCCTCGCCAAAAAGCTGAATGAGGGGACTGCAAAGCACATACCTGCCGCCCGCATAGCGCAAACGTTGATGACCATGGCCGACAACCTCGAGTGGGCCGCCGAGCTGACTGCGAACTGCGTGGCCGCAAGAGATCCCATCTCCCGCGCCCGCATACTCGAGACCAGCGCGGCGGTACTGTTCGGGCCAATAACGCGTGAAGACATGACGCCCGCGTTGCGTGATATTTGTGATGATGTCGCTGGAGCTAAACGCTTCGCTTCAATTGTCGAGCTCCATTCCTTTCTTGTGCACAACCTCCATGCGACCACAACTCATGCTTGGCCCTTCGCCCTCGCAGCTCTCGAGCGCCATGAGACTGAAGGGGCCGTCAGTCGCGTGGTCGCTGTATTTCAAAGAATTTTTCGCGAGAATCGTTCTGTTGATAGACCCTTGAGCATTGCGACATTGAGGTTGAGAGACAAGATCCCCCTGCGCACAATCAGCAACGAACTCGAGGATCAGTTTTTGCGTCGATGATGAGGAGCAAGAGAATGCGCGCTAGCGTGCAACAAATGTCCGTCGTCGGGCTCATCATGTGCGTCGCCATGCCAGCACGAGCGGAAAACGATGCCGCAGAATCCACCGAAATGGAACAACCCGACTCGCACAGCTCGCGAGTGGGTGCCAACATCGGCGGCGTTTACACTTCCAACATGTATGGCAATGCGTCGCAGACACCGGACTTTCTCGGAGTTGTCGATCTGGCATTGGATTCTGACTTGATGCCATCCTCCAGTGTCATCGTCAAACTCGACTATCGTGGTGCCCTAGAACTCTATGGGGATCTTACCAACCAGCGGAACTACGGACATGACGGGGCAGTTACCTTGGGTTTTCGACCCGCTGACACCCTCTATGTGTCAGTGCGTGCTGGCGCCGAACATGCATTCTTTCCCGATCGCCCGCAGTACAACTTCTGGGGGTTATCGGGTCGCGTTGCTGCACGCTGGGAGGTGGGTGACGCCTCAACCGTCGAGCTTCGCTATGGCCTCCGTTCGGATCAGTTTCCCGAATATGATCTCGACAACCTCGCACACCAAGGCGATCTGCAGTGGTCGACCACGGTTGGCGACTATGTCGAGCTTGAACTGCCAGCCACCTATCGAGCCACCTTCTACCGCGAACGCTATCTCTTGGCTTCCGCAGGCCAAGAGACTTCGGCACACGCCACCAACCAGCGGGTGAACGCCGCTCCAACGATCGTCATTCTTCCTTCTTATGATCTCGAAATTGCCACCGCCCTAAGTGGTGAGTACAACTACTCCGACGATACCTATTTATATATTGGCCCTACGGGTGTGATGGATCCGACGGTCGATCAGGAGCTCATCTCCCATTTCTTTTCCTATTGGGGAGCCGGGATGAATGTGACAGTGCGCTGGAATCCCATCGACACACTTCTGCTGAAGACTGGAGTTGATGGCGGCACGCGCGGATTTACCCACAGACCAGCCTACGACCAGGGCGGCATGACGGTTGGCGAATACCAGCTCGATCTGTATTTTGGTGCCAGTGCCACGGTAGAGTGGCGCCTCTTCGATCTAATGGTCATTGGCACCAACTATCGATTCCTACGCCATTGGAGCAACGACACGCTCGTTTGGGACTTCACCCTTCATCGCGTCAACGTGTTTCTTGGCACTTGGTGGGAAAACTGAGTGTCAGCCTTGTAACCTATTTCGCTGCGCAGAGTATCCACCTGAAGCGGGAATCGGTTTGGCATTGGCGGCCAAGCCAGAGACCCGAGGAGGCTCTGCAATGGATGGACACGTTGGTGGTGGGCTCAATTGTCGTATTCAAAGATGGATTCTCACGTCGTTGTCACTTTGCTTGGCAAGCGGTTGCACGAGCGAAATTACCGGCCCCAAGCCAACCCTTTCGCAGATCGCCCCAGCTGCGGTATGCAACGAGCAACTAACCACGACGGTGGCTCTCACAGGTCGGAACTTTTCTCCAATCCCCATCAATAGCCTTACCGATGCGCCGGGGTTGGAGATACCCGACGTCGCACTCGAGTTGATTTTGGATCTCGACAGCCGAACGGTCGATGGAGATGCTTTTGACCTACCCAATAGGGGTGCCCAGAGCTACGTCCGTTGGGAATCCCAAAAGCTCATGCACATCGATATCCAGCCAGACTTGACCCTGGCCGATGGCCTCTACACCGTCGCCGTTACCAACCCAAATGGCGAAAGTGCGGAGCTCGAGGGCTCCTTGCTGGCGGTGCCACCGCCGCGACTAGACGCCCTCGTTCCCGATCTATTGTGCGCAGACCAGGACAACGTCCTCAGTCTCTTGGGAAGCGCCTTTGTCGAAATCAATGCAGAACTCCCCGCCGTGACATTTGGCGACGACATCACCATCGCCGCGTCGAGCATTGATGGTTGCATCAATCTCCCGGGCGACAGCGGTGCAAAAGCATGCAGATCCTTGGATGTCGACATCGCCGCTGGCGTCCTAACCACGAATTCCGCAGCCTACGCCACCTACGACGTTACTGTCACCAACCCCGAGACCGTGGCCTGCAGCTCCAGCGAAGCGGTAGATCTCACCGTCGTTCCTCGTCCCACCTTGACCAGCGTCACCCCGATGCCCGTATGCTTGGCCCAAGGCTCTATCGCCCTCGTCATTGAGGGCACGGGATTGCTCACCGTGGATGGCGTGACTCCCACCTTGGCGATCGGCGACAACGACGTGGCCACTGTTGCCGTATCTGCCACCTGCACTGATGTGCCCACGCCATCGGTTGCGGTTCAAAGTTGCACCCAGCTCACGACCATTCTCCTCCAGGACGCCATTGATGCAGGGACATACGATGTCGTGGTCCAAAACCCGAGCCCTGCCAATTGTTCGAGCACCGACGCCATAACCTTCCAGGTGGTGCCGCCTCCCACGCTGGATACCCCGAACAGCACCACCATCGCCGAGCTTTGCCAAGGCGGCGGTGAGCTCTTGGTCACAGGAGCCAACATCCGCGCCGGTGCCACCGTGGCAATCGGCGGCGTCGCTGCGAGCAGCGCCACACCGCTCGAGACATCCTGTGACCCAGGTGGCCTGTGTACCGAGCTCACCGTCACCTTTGGCTTTTTGCCCGTTTCGCTCATTGCCAACTCCCCCATTGATCTGGTTGTCGAGAATGTCGAGGGATGCTCGGCGACTTCCGTTGATTCAGTTGTTGTGAGCTCGGGGCCCATGGTCCTCTATGCCGACCCGCCGTTTATCTACAACGAGTTTGCCAACGAGATCGCGGTGTACGGAACCAACTTTGCATCGCGCGACATCGAGCACGTCGAGCTCATCGCCCAAAGAACCGGCGACGTCATCGTCTTGTGCGACGACAGCGGCACACCCACAGCTTGTGATGACGACCTCAGCGGTGCCACGGGCGGTGTGTTCCGGGTCAACGTGCCGGCCGACACCCTCGCCCTCGTCTCCGATAGAGCACCCGATGACGAAGCCTCGGAGACGTTTACTCTGCGAGCCACCAACCCAACAGACACCTGCGCCACCAGCCTCCCCAACGCCATCACCATCGTCAAGACCACAGAACCAGCATCTTTGGTGATGCAGCCAGCGTTCGGCAAAGTCGGAACCCAAGTGCCGGTGACCATCACCATGACAAATCCGAGCCCGGGCCTTTTGGTCGCCACACCCCGCGCCTACATCACCAGCACCGCGTCGGGGGCCCCACTCGAGTCCGTTGCCTTTGTTTCGCAAAACACCCTCACGGCGATCGTACCCGACGACTTGGCCATCGATGGCGACTACACGGACTTCGATTTGACGGTCATCAACCCCGACGGCACTGTCTTTGTCGAAGAAGGTGCTTTTCGCGTTTCTAGTTTTGATGCCCCGCGCATCGACAACGCGAACCCAGGCCAAGTGTCACCGACAGGAGGAGCGGTTCAAGTTGCCGGCGTGCATTTCTCCAATGACCCGTCTGGCCCCAATGTTGCGCTGGCACAGTGCTCGGATCCATCAGGTACAATGACCTTTCCCGATGATCCCGACGGCGACGGGGTCAATGACGGATACATCCTCGCGCCGGGTAGCATCACGTACAACGACGTGCAGAGCCTAAGGGTGGTTCTTCCAGCATCCCAACAATACGTCACGTGCCTGCTGCGGGTGGAGAATGTCCGGGACAACGCCTACGATCTGTTCAGCGCTATCGTATACGCCAACGCATCGGGCAACATCCCCTCGCCAACGGACAGCGGACAGACCCTCAACGTCGGGCGCCAAGGTCATGGCATCGCCGCCGTGGCTGCCACTCGCGCCGCGCACTACCTCTATGCCGTTGGCGGCGACACCTTGGATCCTTCGACCGCAGTGGCGAGCGTCGAATACGCTTCTCTTCATCTCACCGGTGATCTCGGCGGCCCCTTTGTCACCACCCGGTATTCACTCAACTCGGCCCGCACCTATCTCAGTCTGCTGCAAGTTGACCGCGTCCTATATGCTGTGGGTGGCGCCGACTCGACAGGGGTAGCGCAGTCAACGGTAGAGAGGGCCGTGGTGCTGGACCCTACCGAGATCGTCGCTGTCAATATGCAGTCTTTCGAGTTCGGCAGTGACGCGATTCCAGCATTGGGAGCGGGTGGTTGGATCTATCAGGTTGCTATCGTCTTTCACCCCAATGATCCCATCAACCCGTGCGGAGAGTCTTTGCCCTCTGAGCCCTTCGTCATCAACCTGCCCGATGTCAGCATGGGGTTGGTGCCAACCCTCGAGTGGAACGAAGCCAATGTGGCAAACCTCGGCTCCCGTTTTGTGGGCCGGCAGGTGCAAGGCTATCGAGTCTACCGCACCCCCGCGGCCAATCGGTCGCTCGCAGAGATCGAGTTTCTCAACAACGTCGACGGCCCTGCGACTGTGACTTACGAGGACGACGGCCAACCGGTTGCCGCTTACAACACCATTACCGGTTGCGCGGCGGTGGTATCGGGCACCAAGCCTTTGGCGCTCGGCGAAACTTCCAAGTGGGTAACGTTGTCCGGCGCCATGGATCTCAATGGCGCACGTAAGGGTGCAGGATTCAGGAGCGTTGCCGACAAGACCGATGGCTCAAACAAGGTCTTCCTGTACGTGATGAGTGGACTCGATGGGGCCAATGCCGGTCGAACTGACTATGAACTCCTCTATCTCGACGCCGATCCAACACAGAACGTCGCTGCCTGGGAAACGGCTTCCGGTGGATGGACACAAACAACAGACGCTCTGGAAGACGGCATGCCAGGCTGCCAAGGAGCTACCGGAAGATGGCACGCTGGCCTGTTTGTTGCCAACCGTGACGTCTCGAGCGAAAACGGGGCTGACCCGGCCATCGCCGACGAAGCACAGTATCTAGCGCTCGGGCCAGGACGCCGTCCAGGTTCGGACGACAACATCACCCTGGTCCAGACTTGGGAGATCGATCTTACAGACGGAACCCTCAACAACTTCCTCGAGAGTTGCGAACAGTCGGCCGACTTCGCAGGTTACGGCAACGTGAGTGTCAACCGCCAGTTCTGGTTTTTTGGCGGCACCGACTCCGACGCCCTTTTGCATGGTGAGATGCCCGAGATGGAGTGGGAAATTGTCGCTGGCACTGGCCAACTGGATGTCCAGAACATGAACTTCACGGGCTCCGCAATGATGACCATGTCGCGATTCCTGCACGCAACGACGCTCGATCGCGCTTACATCTACATTGTCGGTGGCACAACCACCGATGGCGTCACCAACACCGTCGAGCTCGGCGTCTGGTAGGAGAAAAGCAATGAGTAAAACGAATCTGTTTTATGCATCCTTCCTTGTCGTTGTGATGGCCGGTGCCGACACCTACGCCGCACAAATCAGCAAACATGGCGACGAAACGCTTTTGAAAGTCAAAAAGACCAAGGTTCGCTACGTCCTGCCGGGTGATGGCAACGCCTGGCATGTCGAAGGGTCCGGACCAGGAAAATGGGTACTGGGCATTCGCATCTTTTCGCAAACCGTGCTTCCCGAGCGAGCCAACCTACACGCGGAGCTCGATGGTGCATCTGCCTCAGACACGGCGCTGACTGTGAAACCAGGGCGGGACGTCCGTTTGGATCGAACGCAGAAAAAGGCCAAAACCAAATACTCGGCGGAGGTGAGTGTCGAAATCGAGCTCAGCGCCGGAAACCATACCGTTGTGCTGTCACTGTCTGACGTCCAGGGGCTCGCACGCACCCTCGACAAACCGAGCAAGGACCGCATCGCACTCGCGCGCTTCACACCCATTGCGGCCCTGGAGACGCCAGAGCTCACAAAGATAGAAGCGTCGGGAAAGGCCCTTGCATCTGCCCCCGAGCCCACAGAAGAGTCAGGGAGAGCCGCAGCCGCTCCCAAGAGTAGCACGGCGGCCAACGCTGCGGCCGCAAGCACCGAGGTCGCCGCCCCAGCTGTCGAAGAAATCATGGCCCACAAGACCACTGGGGGCGGTTCTGCGGATGATGAGCTCACCGCCGTTGTCCCAACAGAAAATGAGACATCGACACCTGTGGAGTTCTTCCCGATCACCGTGGCCATCGGATTTCGCACCGGCTTTCCACAGGTCATCTCGGAGCTGGGTACAGCTGTCGGCGCCAGTCTCGGCGTCGGGTTTCTGTTACCTGTCTTGAGCCAACGTCTCGAGGTGTATGCCGATGTTGGCTTGTGTCAATCGAGTCGGGAAACCACCGCCGCCGATCCCCGGTTGGTGTCTAGCCAGAAGTTCGATCTCACCTTGGTCGAGCAGGAGTTAACGGTAGGTCTCGGCGGGATCTATCGTATCTTCACTCCCGAAACCCCTCTCAACTTCTTCGGTCGACTCGGGGTGCAAATGGATCTGCAGCGCTCAAACGTGGAAGGCGCTGCGGCATCTGCGGCCTTTGGCGAAAACAGCGAGACCGACACCGCCATCGGCATGGTCTTGGGAGGCGGTGCCTCATACCGCCTGGGTCCGGGAGCACTGGAAGCCGAGCTCAGCTTTGCCTTTGCCGGCCTCGACCACCACGTGAGCGGCGACTCCAGTACCGGCGGTTTGGGACTCGGCTTGGGTTATCGATTGATGTTCTAGCGAATTGGCACCCATTCGAAAATGCCGCCGGCACGGCGTTGGTTGACTGGCCGGCGACTAACCTGGGCAAGGTACGGAAAGTTGGTCGCCAAAACCCTTGATCAAACCGGCATCAAAGCCACCACTGTCGAACTTGCCTCCTCCCATATACTTTTGTCGCCACCACCCTTCCACGTAGCTGCAGGTGCCTTCGACATTGCGTAAGAAGGCGCGAACGGGAGTCGTCTGGGATTCCATCGGTTCAGTCTCGGTCGAGTCTGTCACCAGCTTGATGATCTTTGCGCCCTTGGTCATGGACTTGCGGAAGAGGGCTTCGACACGCGCCTGCGTCGCACGATCGGCACTTCCCGGATCCATTTCAGGCCCGACCCGTTTGGCGTATGCCGCAACATCACCTTTCTTCACCACAAATGTCAGCATGCCCGTGGACACGGGTTTGTCATCCTTTGCGATCTCTTGACAGCCAATGAAGTTTTCAAAGATGACCTTGTTCTCACCGGGCATCATACTTCCGACCAACGACAGAAAGGCTTTCTGCTCCTGCTCTGCGAGTGTGACATTCAAGCGTGCCAAAGGCAGCAGAGATTCCTTTTCCCCGATCGTAATCGATGAGCTGCGCGACGAATTGAATGACTGGTCGCCGAAACTGGCCTCGTTGACCAAGACGCGCTCCTGTTGGTGGCCTTCGAGATAGGCAAACGTCTTGTCGTATCGTTGAGTTCCGAAACAACCGTCCTGGCCCTGATCGTGGAGAATTCGCGCGGGTGTTCGCGATCGGTAGTATCGGACAAAGATGGGCTCCTTGAGGGTCGTTTGGGAGATGACCTTCTTCGGATCGCTTTCGGATCGTTCAATAAACTCATGGGCGAAGATGATCTTGTTTTCGAATTGATTTTGCAGAGGGCCGGTGATTCCCTCATCTTTGTCGACAAAGGCGTCGCCAGCATGGGCTGATGACGACTGGGCCAAAACAGCGGCCATGCCAAAACCCAATATCCATGCACGCCTGGGCCAAATCGCTGATCGGTGCGATCTACCCGATCGGTGCAGGGATTCTCTCGCCAAGTAGAGCTCTTCATCGTCGATTCTCATGGTGTTCTCCGCAGAGGTTCAAAATGTTGCCGAGATGGAAACTCTCGTCATGTGCGTTCTATGCCCGAGCAGCAATAGAGTTGCCTCAATACGCGCATCATCATTTGCGAGCCGAGGAGCGAGACCAGCTATGGCCTGCTGATCAGATTTCCCCACGCAATCAGCCGTCCGTCCGTGGTGACCGCCACATTCAGAGAGTCGTACACATCGATCTCCGTGAAAGTGCCCTCCGGAGGCGTCGCCTGTCCGATGGAGTTGTCGCCCCAACAGAGAATCCCACCCTCTGTCGTGAGACCGCAGGTGTGCTGCTGACCGGCACTCACATGCACGAATGCACCAGGGGGCGGAGTGCTCTCGCCCTGGGCATCGCTGCCCCAACACGCAACCGTTCCATCCGCCTTGATGATGCCGCAGGAATGTGAGTAACCGACAGTCACTTCATTGAAAGTGTTGGTGGGAGCGGTCGCTTCGCCATTGTCGTTACGACCCCAACACGTCACTGTGTCATCTGTCCGCAGACCGCAGGTGTGATAATCAGCCACGCTCACTTGTTTGAAGGTTCCTGTCGATGTCGAACTCTGACCGTCAGAATTGCTAACCGCCCAACAAGCGACCTCACTATCGGCCAGACGGACGCCGCAGGTGTAGGCATGGCCAGCACTCACCTGCTTGAACAAGGTAGACGTCGGAATCACACCCGTCGCCCCACCCCAACAAGTTACGGTGTCGTCTGACAGGATTCCGCAGGAGTGATCCCATCCTGCATCCACCTGTTTGAACGTGCCGGTCGGGGCCGTCGCCTCGCCAAGCGAGTCATTGCCCAAGCAGGCAACTCGGTCATCATCCAAAATGCCGCACGCGTGAACGGAGCCCGCGCCCACGTGTTTGAAAACACCGATGGGACCGCTTGTTTGACCGGCACCATTGTTGCCCCAGCATGCGACACTGTCATCCTCCATGAGGCCGCATGTGTGCCACCCGCCCGCGCTCAGCTCCTTGAAGGAACCGCTCGGACTGTCGAGTATTCCGTGTGTATTGGGGCCCCAGCATTCCACGCTTTTGTCAACCCTGATGCCGCAGGTGAAGCCCGAGCCCGCACTCACTGTCCTGAAGGTTCCAGCGGGTGGAGTGCTCTCGCCACCTGAGTTGTGGCCCCAACATGCGACACTCCCATCTGCTTTGATACCGCACGTGTGCGAGTACCCCGCACTTACCATTTTGAAGGCTCCGCCGGGCGCGGAGCTCTCGCCCGACCCATTGCTGCCCCAACACGTCACGCTCCTGTCTGCCCCGACGCCACAGGTATGCGCTTGCCCCGCGCTGACCTGCAAGAAAGCCCCGCCTGGAGCGGTACTCTGACCCTGAAGGTTGCTGCCCCAACACTCCACGGTGTCGTCAGTTTTGATGCCGCAGGTGTGACTGTAACCAGCGCTCACCTGCTTGAAAGTGCCACCCGGTGCCGTCGTCTCGCCATAGACATCGTAGCCCCAGCAGACAACCGCATCGTCTGCCAGAATGCCGCAAGCGTGATAGAAACGAGCGCTTACCTGCTTGAAGGCAGCGACGGGAGGCCAGGATTGGCCAGATGTATTCAAGCCCCAACATATAACCGAGGCATCGGCATCGATCATGCAGTTGAACATTGCACCGGCGCTCAAGTGTTCAGGCCGCATCATCACGTTTACCGTTGCTTGCGCCGTGTCACTGCCCGCATCGTTCGTGCATGTGAGCGTGTACGTCATAGGCCCATCGAGAGTTACGTAGATAGCAGAGCCGTTTTCCACCGAGCCGACACCTTGGTCGATGCTGCACGCTGGGATCGGGATTGGGTCAGTTGCAAAAGACCAGTCCCAGGTCACCTCCGTCGGTTCCCCTTCCACAACTGAGGACGGTGCGGCGACGAACGCGGCGATGATGGGAGCCACGGGTGCAGGTACGACATCTACTGATGTTTGGGCCGAGTCACTCCCCGCGCCGCTGGTGCATGTGAGAACAAACGTGGTCGTCGCACTGAGCGTGAGCTCAGTGATAGCGCCCGCGACTACATCGCCGACGTCGTTGTCGATGACACAGTCAGGTACTGGCGTGGGAGGGTTCACATAGGTCCAATGCCACAGGATCTCGGTGGGCGCGCCGACAACCAGGGTTGAGGGGGTCGCAGAGAAGGCAGCAATCTCCGGCAACACGGAATTCACAACCGGCTCAGGGTTCCCATGCAGGTGAACCCGTTCGCCACAACCGACGGCGAGCAGAAGAGACAAGGCGACGACGGGAAGCAACTTGCGCATGACTATTCTCCTGGTGCCCGCACTATGCCCGAGCCGTGTGGAAGTTGCCTCACTTGCGACCAGAACAGGTGTCGAGCTTGGCCTGCACCGCAGGGGCGTGCGTATCCTTCGGGAATTTTTGCACAAATAGGCGCCAGTGTGCGCAAACCTCCCTTGTTGCGCCCTGTCGCTCCAAAATGAGACCTAGCTCAAAGGCCAGGCGCGCCCGTTGGACCATCGTGAAGTCGGCACGATTCTCTACGGCCCGCAGAAGCTCAATGGCCTCAACATAGCGGTCTTGGCCGCGCAGCTGGGAAAGACGATCCATGACATAGCGCAAGCCTGCGAGTTCTGGCTGCGGTGTCTCACTGGGACTTTGCAAGGCTCGACGCGGACGAGAATCGCGCTGCTTGACGGGTGGATTCGCGTCAACAGACGGTTCCACAACGGACCGTGGCCAAGACAAGGTCTCCCCGGCCACAATCTCGGTTCGATCGCCATCCGCCCACTCAAAGGACACACGCCCCTCGTGGAGCGCAACGTCCCCGTCATGGGTCCCCTGCCGCACCGCAAAATGTGTCCCGAGCACAATGATCCGCCCCCCTGACACTACCAGCGTGAACGGAGCTGCACCCGATGGACGCCTCTGAATGGTGAATGAGGCTCGTCCCTTTGCGATTCGCAACGCGGGGCCGAGATTCGTGAGCGCTGCACCTGGCTGGAGATGCACTTCGTCCCCGCCCACAACCAAGTCCATGCCCCCTGCACATCCGGCAGCAGCAGTCACGGACCTCGCATCCTGTTCAGCACACATAGCGCCCGTTCGAACCTCGTACCATAACGGTTCCGTTGCCTCGGGCCGCAGAGACACAACACCTGCGACAACCATCGCCATGGCAACACATGCAAGGGCGACCAGGGATCGCATTCTGAACACTCGTGGCGTTGGCGATGCAAGGCTCTCGTCAATGCGTTGCCGCAGCAGAAAAACCTCGGCGTCCGACATTCTGCCATCGCTGACAAGCTGATTGAGTGCCGCCGTGGCTTGGTGGTGACGCTTGGTGGTCATGAGACCTCCCAGTTGCGGGTCTTGAGCGTGCGCATGGCCCGAGTGTGCAGTTTTGACACGTGCCCCCGCGATAGGTGAAGCAACTTGGCTGCTTCCGCTTGACTGTTTCCTTCGAGCTCTACGAGACCAAAGACCATGCGTTCTTGGGCACCGAGCGCCTCAACATCCTGCGCCAACTCTTCGAGTTCAGCGCGGGCCCCGATCGCACCTTCAGGCGAAGGGGTTGTTGGTTCGTCGCTCGCGGCGGCGCTGTGCCACAATCGCGTCAACCGAGTCCAACGCTCTTGTTTTCGCAATGCTTGCAAACATTCATTGGTGCTTACCCGGAACAGCCAACCCGCCAGATCGTCGGGGTCCTCATTGAGGGTGGGCAGATGCTGTCCCAGCTTCACAAACGTGTCGTGCACGCGGTCCATCGCCCAATCGCGGCGGCTCGGCGCAAAGCGCAGGCAGTGGCAAAAAAGCTTCTGCTGTTGCTCGCGAAACAAGCGATCGAACAACTTGCGATGATTCTCGTGGAGTTCCATGTGCAAACAGCTGCGCTGCCATCAATCTCTATGCTTTTGGGCCATGGAAGTTTCCTGGGAAGAAAACTCAATGGGTACACCGAGTCGAAGCTCCATTCCCCAATTCTGAGTCAATAGCGCCGTGTGAGTACCTACGCGGTGTCGCACTCGAGTAAGGCGACTGTAAGGCACAATTTCCACCGCCAACCAGTCAGTCGGCAGCCAGCGACCCGCGATGCCGAGCCGCATAAGAAGGTCGACGCCGGCATTATTCGAAGGATCGTACACATGTGCCACCGCGGCGATCTCCACACCAGACTCAAGGACGCCGAAACGGCCGGAAACAATCTGTCGTGCGGCCCGCGCGGTTACAACCGGCTCGACCCCCCAGATCGTGCCGCCATGCACCGCGGACACCGCAAACCCACCCCCAAGCCGCCAGGGACCCAAAAGCGCCTCGACGGTCGCCCCCACACCATTCCAAGAATGGAGCGGGTCCTGAAACGTAACAACGACAAAGGGGGCAACCCGTACGCCAACGGAGACTTCCTCCGCATCATGTTGGGGTGCAGCGGCCTTAACGGCAATCACCTCGGATGAATATGTCTCTCCTACCGCGTCACGTCTTTGTCGACCGAGGTCCGCAAGTGTGGTGAGTGTCGCCAGGGTTCCGTAGCCCAGCTCGAGAAGCAGACTGTGGTCACAAGGGTCGCTGAGCATGACCTGCCGCCGCGCGGTTGCGTTCGCATCGTGCGCCTCGATCTCCAGGACGGTCTCGGTGGCGGTGACCGCAACTACGACGTCCGGGGTTTGGTCTTGCGACACAACGGCGTAACCCTCCTCGACGAGGCGCTGCGCCAGAAACCCTTCGAGCCCCCAAAGGTCACATCGCTCGATCACCGCATCGGGCACGGCGCTCCAGTCAACGGCAACATGCACGATCGAGGTTGCGGCACCGTCGTCTGCGGACACACCCACGCCGACCGCTGCAACAAAAAACACCCAAGCCATCGCCATGAACCGTACCATGGCACGCAATCGGGAAGAAGTGTGTTTGTTTTGGCGTGACCGCTGCATCAGGTGTTTCACAAAGCTGATGCGGGCGTAGGCAACGGTTCGTTGCGGATCAGGTCATCGAATTTTTGACGACCTCGACACATGATGTCTGTATGGCTGTATGACTACATGGCCGTATCAGGTAGGGGAGTTACGACTTCTTGGGTTTCTTGCTCAACCAACGCAGTCCAGCCAGAAACCGCGGCTCGTCTGGTTGTGTGCGCACATTGCAGACTTCGGCTTCCACCTCCCGTGCACCGTTCACCAGAAAAATGAAACGGTCACCCGGCTTTACCTTTCGGTCTACGGCGAGGCCTATGCCCCCGGGACTCAAATCCAATCCCCAAACGGAGAGATCACTCCACCCAGGAGCCCTAATCTGGATGTAGCGCTCCAAAGTCTGTCGCTCATGCCGCCTGCGTTCCTTGTTCTTGGTATCCATGGCGCTGGTCTAGCACGATGGGCGCAATTTGACCATGGTGTTCACAATCATCTCTGTTGGCACTCATCTATTTGCGCAGCAGCTTGGCCAGAGCGACGTAGGCTTCGTCCGCCAGACCACGGACGCGGGCCATCGGCAACGCCCTCCCAGACATCACGCGATAAACCTCTTGCGTTTCTTCACTGAGCGCCTCGAGGTGCCGCTTGACTGTCGCCACGTCGCCGCAAGCACGATCCTGCTCGTGGAAACCGGCGCGGAGATTGATGCTGACTCGATGACAACGTTTTACACGTATCCCGAAGGTACCGAAGCTACTTACCCCTGATCGATCATCTGATTTTTCATGTGACGGGAAACCGCCATGATGTCCACCAGGTCATGCAGCATGCCCACGATGTCGGCGTCGCAGCTCAGGCGCAAACACGTTTCCGCGGAAAGGTGTGGTCCATCCTCGATGTGATTGCCACCGATCACGAACGGATTCTGTGGGGAATCGCTCTGTGGCGAATCGTTCTGCGCATTGCGCAGCGACTCAACATCCACGTGCACCACCACCTGGAAACGTTCGGCACGACTGGGACTCGCCGC
>Ga0156517_1282_pt1 | contig 21512 bp, 20 predicted proteins | sample RifOxyB3_FD_111912 | JGI IMG/M metagenome (GOLD analysis project Ga0156517, IMG submission 111912) | Deltaproteobacteria bacterium RIFOXYB12_FULL_58_9 | reverse complement strand
AGGCGTTTCTCGCGCCGCCGGTGGGCAACGACCAGGAGCCCACGAAGTTCTCGGGGGCGCAGGTGTTGCAGTTCCCGAGCTGGATGGTCTGTCAGAAGCAGGACTGCCGGGCGTTGGTTCGCAGCAGTGGGCTTGAGATCAAGAGTGGTCGGTACTACCACCGTTGTACTGGGGGCAAGCCGTCGCTGGCGGTTCCGGTGCGTTTCGTCGGGGCCTGCAAACGGGGACACGTCACCGACTGGGATTGGATCTGGTTCTGTCACCGTGAGTACGAAAAGTGTGCCGCCCCGAACCTCCGCCTTATTGAAGGTGCCACTGGAGACTTTTCGGAGGTTCGCATCCATTGCAGTTGCGGAGCGTGGACCCGCATGGCCGACGCCCTTGCCACGGAGATCAATCCGTATTGTCGCGGAGACCGTCCATGGCTCGGCGAGCAAGGCCGGGAGGAGTGTGGCGAGCGTTTGCGACTGTTGGTCCGCACCGCCAGCAACTCTTACTTCTCCCAGGTCGTGAGCGCCTTATCGATCCCCGAGAAGGGCAAAGAGGTAGACGAGGCGGTGCAGACCTTGTGGAATTACCTGCTCAAGGTAGACAGCGAAGAGAAGCTCGTCATGGTCCGTGAGATGATGCCCGAGGTTGAAGCGGGCCTTGCCGGATACTCCAACGAGGAGACACTCAAGGCCATCGAGGCTCGTCGCAAGGGCATCCCTTCGGCGCGCAAGCCACTTCGATCCGCCGAGTTCGAGCACTTCATCTCCCAGCCCAAGGAGACCCCCGGTGAGCTTCCTAGCGAAGACGAGGACTTCTTCGCTCGTATTGCTGCAGGCGACCGTCTGCCCACTGGTATCGGGCAGGTGGTTCTCGCCTCCAAGGTCCGCGAGGTGCGCGCCCAGATTGGTTTCACTCGTCTGGAGCCGGTGACCCCTGATCTCCAGGGCGAGTACGATCTCGGTGTCCAATCAGCCCCTCTGGGCCTGATGACCGACTGGCTGCCGGCGTCGGAGATCCGTGGCGAGGGCGTCTTCATCCGCCTTGATGAAGAAGCGGTTCGCAAGTGGGAAAAGAGAGCGGCGGTGAAGAGGCGCGGTGAGGAGCTGCTTGCCGGGTACGAACAATGGGCCAGCGGCCTTCAGGATGCGCCGGACTTCCCCGGAACCAGGTTTTACCTACTCCACTCGTTGTCGCACCTGTTGATCTCCGCCATCTCCCTCGAATGTGGGTATGCTGCGTCGGCCATTCGAGAACGGATCTATTGCGCCCCAGAAGGCGACGAGCCCGAGATGGCAGCTATCCTGCTCTCGACCGGCAGCTCCGGCAGCGAAGGTACCCTCGGGGGTCTCGTGGAGCAGGGCCGCGACCTTCGGTTCCATCTTCGGCGGGCTTTTGACCTCGGCGTGTTGTGCTCCAATGATCCGGTTTGTGCCGGCCATTCGCCCGAGAAGGACTACGCCGAGCGGTACCTCGAAGGCGCGGCGTGTCATGGTTGCCTGTACATCGCCGAGTGCTCATGCGAGCGGTTCAACCGGTACCTCGACCGAGCGTTGGTGGTGCCGACCATCGGTCACGATCCGGCGCTCGCGTTCTTTGCGGAGCGGCCATGAAGGACGAGCGGGGACTCAGTTCTTTAGGCACTTCCGAGATCCGTGCGCTACGTGACAAGATCGCCGCTGGCGGGGTCGGTGTTCCCCTCACGTCTGCGGGATTGCAGATGGCAGGGTTCAGCAACAAGGGCTGGGTCACCGAGTACCTCAACGGTTTCGACCAGGTCGGAGTCGTAGCCGCACTCGACCTCGTGATCGCCGAGCGTACAGGCGGCCCGCACCCGAGCCTTGACCTCGTGTGGACCGGTCCCGAAGCCATGGCGAGTACTGCCCGCGACACCCTGGTGGTGATGCAGGAGATGTTCGCGCAAGCACGCCAACGAGTGGTCATCGCGGGCTACGCGTTCGACTCCGGCGAGGAACTGTTCGCCTCACTACACGCCAACATGGTTGAGCACGATGTTCGTGTGCAGATGTTCTTGAACATTCCGCGAGCGGATCCGGGTACCGACACGGTGCAACACGCTCGCAAGTTTGTGCAGCAGATCCAAATCGACAACTGGCCGTGGACCGACAAGCTGCCGGAGTTCTACTTCGACCCACGGACGGTAGAGCCCAAGTCGGTGGAGAGCCTCCACGCCAAGTGCATCGTCGTGGACGAGCGATTGACCTTGATCGGCTCGGCCAACTTCACCGACCGGGGGCAGACCCGAAACATCGAAGTAGGCGTGCTCATCGACGACGCTAGCTTCGGCCGGCAGGTGGCGTTGCAGTGGCAGGGGTTGGTGAATCAGAAGCTCGTCGAGAGGTGTGTGCCATAGCGCTTCGGTGACGCTGGGTGACAGGGCAATTCTACCCCCCGATAACGCGACCGGCCAGGCTTGGCTTGGCGCTCCTTTCGGAAGTCGATCGCGTGGAGACGGCGATGCGTTCCTATCTTGAGGCGGTGCTCTGATGGGTGAGAAGATTGTTGCGGCATCCGTTCAAGCTCGGTTGAACAACCTGGCACGACAACGGCAACGGATGGCGTCGTTTTCGACGCCAACACGATTGTAGCGCCGAGTTGCGCCCATTGGTGCATCCGCCCCGATCCGCCCCGTGGGTCGATGCACCGGCACCTGAGACCACTCTTACGCGGACTTTTTCCTCGCGTTTTTTTCACGTGGCTTGCCGCGAGGTCGGCGTCCCGATCGCGCAGCGTAGGCTTCGACGGCTTTGGGCTCGAGCAGGTAGGTGCGGCCGACCTGCTTGGCAGGAAGGCGGTCCTCGCGAATCGCCCTGCGAATGGCCTCCGCCGTGACGCCTGCTTGGTCGGCTGCATCCTCGCAGGACATGTAGTCGCGCCCGGCCTGTTTGGTGAAGCCGGCATCCTCGGTCGAGCTGTTCTCGCCCAGCGTCAGGAAGCCCTGCGCCACGCCAAGTCGGTCTCCGAGATCCTGGCAGATTCGAAAAATCGGCGATGCGGCAACCTCCTCCGTGACCCACTGGCCGCCCTGAAGGGCCGGCGATCCAGGCTCGTTGACCCGGTTCACAAAGTTCGGGAATGCCTCTCCCGCCTCGTAGGCCTTAACCGCCTTGCCCAAGAAGACCTTCTCCTCGCGGGTGAGCTCCGAGAGCGCGATTCGTTGTCCAGTGAGGGTCACATAGGCGTCAGGCATGACGTTTCTCCTCTCGCCTGATGGCACACCTCTAGTATGGATCATTAGTTGTGTATACACAACCTAAACTTGCCCCAACACAACCTATGCGGTCATCTCTCATGTTGGGGCTTCAACCAACTCGTATTCGGTCAGGATACACCTGGAAAGGTCGGTTTCGGTACCTTTGGGAATCCGACGCGATCGTTTTGCACGGATCAGATCGGGCGCATTGCCATTCATGCTGACAACTGGCTCCGATGTTAAACCGCAGCCAGCACCGGCGTCCGATGGCCCGAGAACGAGGAGCGGGGTGTCACCGAGGATCTGCTTGAGGTCGAGACCAGGGTTCGTGACGTAGTCGGGAGGAGGGCACACCGGATCGGCCGCGAAGTACAGGTTCCATGAGGCCTGGCGGATTGCCTGCTGCAGTAGATCGTGACAGTGCTGCTCCTCCGTGAGCATTCCAGCCCAGTACGGCATGTAGGTTAGGTTCCAACCAGCGGTGAACGCTTGCGGATCCCAGGGATTGCCCCAGATATGCCGCACCCCGTAGCCAGAGGCGCGCGCAATCGGCCGACGGGTGTACTTCGTCCAGGCGATCTGCGCCCGCGCGTTGTCTCCGAGCCTTACTCGAAGGCCGTTCCAATCGGCGTGTTCGCCCCTGCGTTTGTCGGGATAGTGCTGACGGCTCAGGCGCGCGCGGTCCGGGTAGTACGGCGTGCGCGCGCGTACGGCGCGTCTGGGTCGACGAAGAACGAGTTGGCAAAGGAGGCGTGCAGCAGCGAGATCCCGCCTTCCTTGAGGTAGGATTCGAGCACCGAGATGGGGTCTGGTAACGGACCTCTGTGGAGTTGGACTTGGACCATGCGTTTGCCGCCAAGGTCATTCTATGAGAGCAACCAGGAGCAGTACAGCGACGCCGCGCAACAGCGCAACACGTGCTCTGACCAACGAGGTACATCGGTGTGTCGAAGAGACACTCGTGTTTGGCCAGGTTCCATAGGAGGAGATCAACGATGCTCAGCCACTTCATCCTTTACGTTCGAGACCAGGCCCTGAGCACGCGGTTCTACGAGCGTGCCCTCGGCCTTGGGCCGCGCCTGAACGTGCCCGGCATGACGGAGTTTCAGCTTGGCGAGTCGGTCGTGCTCGGCCTCATGCCGGAGCGTGGGATCAAGCGCTTGCTCGGCGATGCGCTGCCCGACCCCGCCGGTGCCCACGGTATCCCGCGGGCCGAGCTCTACCTCTCCGTCGACGATCCTGGCGCCTGGCACGCGCGGGCCGTCGAGGCAGGCGCCCGCGAGGTCAGTCCCCTCCTCGCGCGCGACTGGGGTGACGAAGCCGCTTACAGCCTCGATCCCGATGGCCACGTCCTGGCGTTCGCGCGTCGGCCTGGCCTCTAACCGCCGGCAACGCTGCAGGAGGTTCCGAGTTGCGCTGAGTTGCGTTGAGTTGCGCCTGTTGGCAGGAACGGCGTGCATCAAAAACGCATCAACTGCGCTGATGCACCCCTAAATGAACAAGGCCGGCGAGGGAAAACCCGCGCCGGCCTTGGACTTTTTTGGTAGCGGGGTATGGATTTGAACCATAGACCTTCGGGTTATGAGCGCACTCACACAGATTGGCAGACGAGCGTCGTTATTGAGTTTTTCAAACAATACAACGCGCTTCATGATCCGAAAGTCCCCGCATGTCTACAACAGTCCCCTATCCTCCCCTCCATTCTGGACAAGTTCCGGACAAAGTTTGGTGGCGATATTTCTGGCTGCTCCTACTCAATTCCCATCATTTGCTCGGACATTTCTGTTCCCGAGCGCAGTAATCGCTTCGTTTCGTGTCGGCCGAATTGTTGGACACCACTAGTTGCGCAACGCCGCCCACCATGATGGCGGCCGGTGCAGCTGGGATGTGGATCTCTTCACCGACGATGCCGCGGTTGGCATCGGGCTGCAAGGGCGGCAGGCGTTCCCGGGTATGGTCAGGAAGGCTGCCCTGTCAGCCTTTCAAACCACGATGGACTCGTGCCGGCGACAATGGTAGGACCACCCTAGACGATCGATGTCCGGATGCGTATGATCAACCGCAGGGAGCCCACAGGAGAACGAACATGGCGGAGTTGGCCCAAGAGCAGGCGCTCTTCTCAGCAAATGTCGAGGAGTGGGTGCAAGGCCATACGGGTGACTTCGTCCTAATCAAGGGCACGGAGGTCGTGGGTTTCTACCCGTCGCTGCAACAGGCCTTTGCGGAGGGTTCGAAACGGTTTGGTTTGACCCCGTTCTTTGTGAAGCAGATCATCCCGGCCAATCCGCTGAACGTCTCGTTCTTTGGTGCTCATCTCCTGTCCGCGTAGTCAATGACATCATCCGAGGCGAGGCGAAAGCAGAAGGCGCTGCAGAAGGTCCAGCGCCAGTTGGACGTGGAAGTCCCGACACTGGAGTTTGATTTTGGCCCCGCAGGGTTGACGCAACTCGGTCCGATCATTGTCACGGACGTTGGTGTGGCCGCTTCTCACGAGGAGTCCTTGAGAACGGCCGGCAAGACCGTGCCAAAACCAGTTCGCTGCCGCCTGTTGTTGGACACTGGTGCCGACGGATGTGTCCTGAAGCACGATGTCGCGGAAGCCGTCGGACTGAAGCTGATCGCGGAGGGCGTACCTCTCCACGGGGTTGGTGTTGACACCACTGGCAGAGTCTACATGGGTCGGATCTGGTTTCGTTGCCCGTCCAAGAAGGTCCAAGGCGCAGAACACACGATCGCGATTGAAACACAGATTACCAGTGGCAAACTTGCGACGGACCGTATTGATGGGCTGATTGGGCGCAACGCTTTGAATCGCTTCGAACTCCACTACAATGGCATGACAGGAAGAGTCACGATGCGCTTTCACAAGCCTTAGATGTGCGGAGTCACCAAGCGCCCGATGTCGGTGACGCTGCTGCGCACTGCTCCATCCCCTCCGCCCTCCATCCGACCCGGCTCTCCGCAACTGTCGTCCAGCGATGAACACGGCTCATGATCCCACACACCTGTCAGTGGATGTTGCTGTGTAAATCGCACGCTACGATCACGAATATTCCCGTGCAGTCAAAATATTCATGCAGCCTCTCGGTGGTAGAAACTGAGCAATCCACCAAGTCGCTCGCGACGTATGATCGTTGATCTGGAGGTCGCCGTCTTCTTCGGGAAGAGTAGCACGTTGCCTACACCTTGATGTGGGCGCTCCTGATGATAATGGCTTTCGAATTCGGACATTGCCCGTCGGAGGGTCTTCTCTCCAAAGAGAATGAGATGGTCCAAACACTCGGATTTTGCAGATAGCACCCAGCGTTCTGCGTGGGCATTGAGATTTGGGCTGCGCGGGGGCAGGGCTAGCGGTTTGACACCGACATCCTTGAGGGTGCGCAGAAACACCGGACAGTATTTGCCGTCGCGGTCGTGGATCAGATAATCGCCAGGCTTGATGAACCCGATGTCGGCCATGGATACATTGCGGGCAACTTGCGCCATCCAGGCTTCGTTCGGATGTGGCGTCATACCAGCGATGTGGATTTCCCTCGTCTTGATGCGGAGGAAGAACAAGACGTAGAACGTCACCAGGCCTGAGCATGTCCAGACTTCGGCCGTGAAGAAGTCGGTGCTGACGAGCAAGTTCATGTGTTGTCGAACGAACTGGCGCCACGTCGTGCTCTTGCTCCACTCGGGTGCCGGCTGGATGCCATGACGTTTGAGCACATTGCCAACCGTTTGGTCTGAGACGTCATGGCCGAGGTTGCTCAACGCGCCTACAATGCGATCATAACCCCAACCGGTGTTTTCCTCGGCCATGCGCACGATGAGCTTCTCGATTTCAGGATCGATCGTCGGTCTGCCAGGCCCCCGACTCTTGGAACCATCAAATTTCTTGGCGACGAGCCTTCGATGCCAACCAAGGATGGTAGCAGGTTTGACGATGGCTGCGACCTCGTTGAGAGCCTTTCCGCCAAGCTTCTTGCCCAGCTTTGCGAGAGTGATTCGCTCCGGATCGGTGAGCCTGAGGCGTCCCTCGATGTGTGAGAGAAGGATACGATTCTCAGCGGCGAGGTACTCATTGCGTTGTAGCAGCTCCTCGTCGATTGATCCTGAGATGTAAGTCAGTAACTTTTTCCAAGGCATCTTGGGTTCTACATGCTGCGACGGGTCGATGTCGATGCGATCAAGGTTGGGGTGTTTTCTCTGGCTCTACGGGTGGTTCGAGTACTTTGACCAGACGACTAGTCAAGAAATGGACAAAGTAGATTGTGAGACCAAGAAAGCAAAAAGCCCGACCAGCTAAGTGCCGGTCGGGCTTAATGTTTTTGGTAGCGGGGTATGGATTTGAACCATAGACCTTCGGGTTATGAGCCCGACGAGCTACCAAACTGCTCCACCCCGCATCAAGGTGGCGGACTGTAATGATCTGATTGGGGGAAGTCAAGCAACATCACGCAATTGTGCAGCGTCACTCAATCGCGGAGCATCACACGAACTGCGTCACTCAATCGTGGAGTATCACACAACCTGCGTTGCGATACCACAAATGGGGCCAACGGTGCCAACCGTGCCAACGATGCCAACGATGCCAACGATGCCAACGATGACTCGGGTGCGGATTTGGGTTAGGACACACCCGTGAACAAAGAACACAGTGAGAGTATACCCATGAAGAAAGATACCGTGGCCGGATTGTTTTGTATTCTGATGATTGGCTGCGCCGGTCCCCAATCAGGAACGACAACAGTGTCAGGCCCCAACGCAGAGGCAACCATGTCGACAACCATGTCAGACAATCCATTTTTCGCCGAGACGTGGGACACGCCCTATGGGGCGCCACCGTTTGAAAGAATCAAAGACGAACACTATGCCCCCGCGTTCGTGCGAGGAATGGCGGAGCATTTGCGCGAGGTTGAGGCGATCGCCAATGCAACTGCGGAGCCGACATTCGACAACACCATCGTCGCCCTGGAGCGCTCAGGTGAGATGTTGTCGAGAGTGGCGTTGGTGTTTTTCAATCTCGCCAGCGCCGACCGGACGGACGCCCTCGGGGCTCTCGAGACTGAGTTTGCCCCCAAGCTCTCACAACACCAAGACGCCATCGTGCTCAACGAACAGCTGTTTGAGCGGGTGAAGAAGGTTTACGACACCCGCGAAGGGCCGAACCTCAACCCCGAACTCAACCCCGAACTCAACCCCGAACAAAAAAAGCTTGTCGAAGATTACCATCGTGACTTCGTCCGGGCGGGGGCGACGGTGAAGAGCGAAGACAAAGAACGGCTCAAGGCCATTAATACTGAATTGGCCACGCTCTACACCGAATTCTCTAACCGCCTCCTGGAGGAAAACAAATACCTGCTCATTCTCGATGACGAAACGCAGCTCGCGGGTCTGCCACAGCAATTGCGTTCCGCCGGTGCCGCACTCGCCAACGAGCGCGGCCACGAGGGCAAGTGGGCCTACGGTCTGGTGCGCTCCTCCTATGAACCCTTCATGAGTTATTCCACCGATCGAAAGCTCAGGGAGCAACTGTGGCGTGCGTTTCATGACCGCGGCAGTCACGACGGGGACCATGATACTCGAGGTCTCGTCCTTGCGATCGCCACCCTGCGAGCGGAGCGGGCCCGTTTGTTTGGGTACGAGACCCATGCTGACTACGCCATCGACGGTAACATGGCGAAAACCCCGCGGGCCGTGTTCGACCTGATGAGCAAGTTGTTCAAGGGTGCCAAGACCCGAATGGACCAAGAACGAGATGCGTTGCAACGACTGCTGGCAGCGGATCTCGGCCGTAAGGCAAAGCTCGAGCCTTGGGATTGGCGCTACTATGCCGAGAAGCAACGCAAGCTACAGTTCGATCTCAGCGATGAGGAGCTCAAGCCCTATTTCCAAGTTGACACGGTTCGGCAGGGTGCCTTTCGAACTGCGGAGAAACTGTTCGGCATCACATTTGAGGAGGTCACTTCTTCGGTCCCCCGTTATCACCCTGATGTCAAAGCCTTCGATGTCAAGAATGCTGACGGCTCGCACGTGGGTTTGCTCTACGTCGACTATTTCCCGCGCCCGAGCAAACGGGGTGGTGCGTGGATGGACCTGTTCCGCGTGCAACGAGACCTCGGTGAACCGCGTCGCCCTATTGTCGTCAATGTGGGCAATTTTCCCGCGCCCACCGATGACACGCCTGCCCTGCTCGGCTGGAGCGAGGTCACCACCTTGTTCCACGAGTTTGGCCACGCTCTTCACGGCCTGCTGTCAGATGTCACCTATCCGCGCCTCGCTGGCACGTCCGTGAAGCGGGACTATGTCGAGTTTCCGTCTCAACTGATGGAGAACTGGGCGAGCGAGCCTGCGGTGCTCAAGGAGTATGCCAAACATTACGTGACAGGGGAGTCGATCCCTGACGACCTCATCGCCAAGATCAGGAACAGCTCCAAATTCAACCAGGGTTTTGAGACAGGCGAGTACGTGGCTGCGGCTTTGCTCGACCTTCAATGGCACACCCGCAACCTCGAACAAATGCGAGCGATCCAAGACGTCAACATCTTCGACCGTGAGACCATGAGGACTGTCGGAATGGCGGCCGAGATCCCTCCCCGCTACTACTCCCCCTATTTCCAGCACATCTTTGCTGACGGTGGTTACGCCGCTGGCTACTACGTGTACGGCTGGGCTCAGGTGCTCGAGGCCGACGCGTTTCATGCGTTCGAGGAAAAGGGCGACGTCTTCGATCCCGAGTTGTCAGCAAAACTCCGCAAACACGTCTTTGCGGCTGGCTCGTCGCAGGACGAGATGGTTCTCTACACCACCTTCCGCGGCGCAAAGCCGTCGGTAGAGCCTCTCCTCAAAAAGCGCGGTCTCGACGGCAAATAGACGGCGCAGCGCAACCAGCAGAGAAAAACGGCACCGCGGGAGACATGCCTACGCTTGGCCTAGGTCAGCGATAGCCCAACGCATCGCGCACCCACGCAGCCTCGGCTTCCCGACTGGCGAAGGCGACGGCGTCGGGGTTGGATGTGGCAACGAGACGGCGCCAAGTATCGTCGGTGGTGTCAATGCAGGGATCGATGATGCGAGCGCACGGGCGGATGGTACCGAGCAGTTCTGGCGACTCTGCGGCCTGCGACCAACTCTGATCGCAGAACACCGGCACCCATTTTCGCAGGGCGTCGATGTAGTCGGCTGGAAGAACGATGTCCGACGGCAAACACACGGCGATATGTCGGATGCGGTGGTTCCCATACCAGCGAGGCAGACGGGTCGCATAGGATGGGGCCCGCTCGGCGAGGGCCCGTTCGAGAATATCTAGAAGATCGAGCGGAAAGGGTGTGCGGGGTCGCAGTATGAGGTCGAGGGTGGCAAAGGGGTCCATGGTAGTACGCGTCTTGATGGCTGCAATGATAGCGTCGCGGTCAACGTAGAGATCGTTACCGCGTACCCAAAGGGCCACGTGCTGCCCCCCTGGGCCGGTGGCGGTGGCGATGGCAGCGGAGGTGGCACCCACGAAGGCGCGACTGTCGGTGTCGAAATGAAAAACATCAGGCGCCCGGTTGTCGCTCTTTTCCACCAACAATGGTCGCCACGGCTCATCGAGGTCGCGGCCAAACCGCTCTTCGGCAAAGTCGAAGGCGCGGGCAAATGCGTCAGCATCCATGCCGAGCGTCTGGCGCACCAGGTAGGGCGGCTCGGGCGCGAACGTTACGCCGCGACTCTCAGCCTGGAGACGCAACGGCGTACCAGGTAGGAGCATGAGTGGAAATATCTGTGCGTTGTCACTGAGACCGTGCTCGTGGAGAAAGGTGACTCCGCGGACCACGTCCTCGAAGGTATCACCGGGCAAACCGACAATCAGGTCCACCACCGGGGCGATACCATGGTCCGCCAGCATAGCCGCGGCTGTTGCCACCCGCTCGGGACTGCCACCGCAGCCGACGTCCTTGAGTGTCGTGGCGTTCGTCGACTGCAGTCCAATCTCGACGCTGGCAAAACCGGCCTGGGCCATGTGACGCACATCGTTCAAGGTGAGACTTCCGGCACGCACCTCGGCATACAATGCGATCTGCCGGTCGCTATTGATCGTGGCCACAGCAGCGCACAGTGCCGCAAAATCCGACCTACCATTGAAGGTCGGATCGAGAAACACGACCTCCCGGGCACCATGAGCGTGCACATAGGCAACGGCCTCAGAAACCTGCGGCAATGGCAACTCTCGCACCTTGGTGCTGCCACGACCGTACCCACAAAAGGCACAACCGGCGCGGCAACCACGGGAGGTTTCGAGATAGACGGCCCGGTCGCTGCACACCGGCAACACCCCAGCCACGTAGGGCGACCGGTAGTGTTGCAACGGAAATGTGGCCGGACCCGATAATACCCAAGGCACGTCACCACATGCCCGTGCTGACCAGAGCCATTTCCCGTGTGTGTCTGTCTTCGCCAACCAGCGGGCAAAGACACCGACCGCGGCTTCTTCCCCCTCCCCCACCACCGCCGCATCAAATAGGGATTCGTCATGCAATAGATGGTTGTCCGCCGCCACCTCGGGACCACCGATGATGATCTTGGTCTCAGGGAGAAGGCGACGCACCTGCCGGGCCAGATGTAGACTACGCTCGATGTTCCATACATAGAGAGACAGGCCGAGGTAGTCGGGCCTGGAGGCAATGACGCGCTCGGCGAGGAGTGTGTCGCCCAGGTGCTCAGTGATCTCTGGGGAGAGCACCTCCACCGTGAGTTGTTGATCAAATCCGTGGACCCCGACAGCAACCGCCAAGCATCCAGCGGCCAGAGGTTCATTACCGCTTGCGGCGAAGGGTGAAGGGCGCGGCATGGGTAGCTGCACCAACAACAACCTGGGGGTGGACGCCATCACAACTCCTACGGTGCGTTGAATAACTCAGGGGACCAGCGCGGACACAGATGCAGTTGGCGTCAACAATGGGTGTCAGTAGTGCGGCGGGGGGGGCTCGTCTTTTGGAGACGGTGGATCGCTTGGCGTGAGCAGACGCACCCGCTCCCCAAGACGCCGGAGCTCTTCTGCCAATTCCTGAAGTTGCATTTGCTGTGCGCTGACAAAGTCATTGAGCTCGGCAAGGGTTTGCTCGTTGAAAGCCACGGTGGTTTCTAGTCGGATGATACGTTCTTCCATGTTCGCCTCCTGGTTCTTCGAATGAGCCCTGGCCAACACGCACTGCAGATGATGTACACCCTGACCGTTGGTCCTGTCGACAGCTCCACAGTACTACGGTGTTGCTGTTCGGGCGGCCGCTGATGTTGACCTGGAATCAACCGTCGGCCATGGTGGTTCCACAAGTTCTGCAGCAAATTCTGCAGCGTGCTCTGTGGCGCATCACGACAACCATCGTTTGCACAATGACAATTAACTGGTTTCCCGGTCACATGAACAAAGCGCGACGCGAGCTTGCCACGGCGTTGCTACGCGTTGACGTTGTGATCGAGCTTCTCGACGCCCGACTGCCCGAGTCGAGTAGCAACCCCATGCTGGCGACGTTGCGCGGCGATAAGCCCCGTGTCGTGGTCTTGGCCAAAAGTGATCTTGCCGACCCCGCGGTGACTCGCGCATGGCTGCAGCATCTCGAACGCGCCGATGGATCGCGGAGCCTCGCGTTGGATGGGACTCAACGTGGTACTGCCCGGCAGGTTCTTGAGGCGTGTCGACAGGTAGCACCGAGTCAAACAGGGAGAAAGAAGCCGTTGGGTTGCATGATCGTCGGTATCCCCAACGTCGGCAAATCGACATTGATCAATTCATTGCTGGGCCGCAGCATCGCCAAAGTTGGCAATCAGCCAGCAATCACGCGTCAGCAGAAACGTTATCAGCTCAACACGGATATCGCTGTGTCAGATACACCAGGTGTGTTGTGGCCCAAGCTTGAGGACCAGATGGCGGCGTACCGGCTCGCTGCTTCAGGCGCAATATCGGACGCCGCTTTTGACTATCTGGACGTTGCTGGATTTGCCGCCACCTTTCTTGCGACCCGTTATCCCGATCTGCTGCGAATTCGTTATGGCCTCGAGATACCTGCAAACGAGCTTGTACCACGCGAGCCCATGGAGCTGCTCGAGACCATCGGCCGGGGCCGGGGTTTGCTGCGCCAGGGTGGTATCGTCGACTTGCAGCGCACAGCAGAGACCTTGCTGCGTGAATTGCGATCGGGAAAGATCGGACGAATCAGTTTCGAGGAACCGTTACCGGCTGCCGCTGCCCTAAACAACGGAGACGAACCGTGCAACTGAGCCGTCCTGCTATTGATGTGATCAAGATGCGTTCGTCATGGCGCACCTACCGGACAGATCCCATCGAGCCGGAAAAACGTCGCGTGGTGGAACAATGGCTGAGCTCATCTCCCACCGGGCCCTTTGGCACGCCGCTGCGTTTTGAGCTCGTCGCCGCCACCGCGGACGACCAGAACGCCCTGAGAGGGCTCGGCACCTACGGTTTTATCCGTGGCACACCGGGGTTCATCGTTGGTACCGCTCACCGTGCTGCGCGCGACATGGAGGACTTCGGCTATGCCATGGAGCAGGTCATCCTGCTCGCCACCGACCTCGAGCTGGGTACCTGTTGGCTCGGCGGAACTTTCACCAAGAGCACTTTTGCCGAAAAGATTATGTTGCGCGAAGAGGAAACCTTACCAGCCGTGGTGGCCATTGGACACGCGGCCGCCAATCGTGGCGCTGTGGAGAAGTTGATCCGCTGGGGTGCCAAAGCAAAGATGCGACGACCCTGGGAGGGGTTGTTCTTCTCGAGCACGTTCAAGCAGCCATTGAGCATGGAGGCTGCCGGTGACTTCGCCACGGTCTTGGAGATGGTCCGCGTTGGACCCTCGGCATCGAATCGACAACCCTGGCGTTTCGTTCGGTCTCAAGATGGGCGTCGCTACCACCTCTTTCTGCGCCGAACTCCGGGCTACGGTAGGGATGCCAAGTACATTCGTGTGGCCGACTTGCAGCGCCTCGATATGGGCATCGCCATGTGTCACTTCTCCCTAACATCCGCTCAGCTTGGTTTGTCCGGCGTTTGGAAGGATGCCGAGCCGAACATCGGGGCGTTGCCGGATCACCACGAATATGTCGCGACCTGGGAGATCGAGTAGAGAATTCCTGAGGATGATTGATGCTAGGTTCTAACGACCATGAGCTAGAGTCTTGGTGCCTTCTGGGAAGACGACTTCGATCTTCTGGTCGACACAGACTCGGGTTACCAAGCCAACACCAAACTTAGGGTGCTCAACCAGTTCGTCGTCGGTGAACTGCACCGCCATGCCGTACTTGGTCCCCAGGGTCAAATCGCGCCCTGCGGTAAGCTCATCATAACGACGCTCCAACCCCACCCCCTTGGCACCCAATTTCTTCCGGGTCGCCGGCTCTTTGACGCGATAGGCGTGTGCGTCGTCGCACGCTGAACACTTAACGCTCTTCGGTCGATTGGCGGCGGTCACCGAAATGACAGCGTGCTCAAGTACCTTCTTGCATCCCTTACAATACGCTTTGACACTCTCTCCCAATGCAACAACAGTAGCCATCTTCGAACCTCACTCACTCATTCCGTGTACGAGCAGACCCGTTTCCTTCTCGTGGAGCTTTTCCACCAAAGGAGCGTAGCGACGCTTGTGCGAATTGCTCGTCGGCCGCCCAAAGAACTTGAAGCAACCTAGAAACCCCAACTCAAATGGGTTGTACGGCTTGCGCCTGCAATCCCTTTTGCCCCTGCACAGTCTCAAACTCAACCTTCTGACCTTCTACCAGGGTCTTGAAACCCTCGGAGACGATGGCAGAAAAATGAACAAACACGTCCTCGCCACCATCGGAAGGCGTGATGAAACCAAACCCTTTGCTTTCGTTGAACCACTTGACGATTCCATCTTGTCTACTCATAGCTGTGACCTTTCATCGCTCTTACACAAGAGCTCTCTCCCGACCCCCCGGTCTCACCTTAGCGCTGGGAATCGATTTAGTAAGTATATGTAGAGATTGCTTTACGAGCGTTTCCGCCAGGCGGACCTTCCCCAATAACACATTTGTTAACAAACCGCCGCAATTTAATCAGCTGCAACAGATTTGGCAAGCACAATCGCGCTGGAAGCCAAGAATTCCAAAATCTGTAGCTATCTTCCATGCGTTGATCTAACCCGGGCTACGCATCGCCTGCCGCTCAGCAAGGAGCTCCTCGAGCAATTGTATCACCGTGAAGCTTAGATTGGTTTCCGTCGCCACCGCAAAGACGGGTCGCTCGATTCCAGTTCCGCCATATCCGTCGAGTGTGGCACCGACCTGGGCATCGGTGAGCCCTGACAACAGCATGACTCGAGGAACCTTGCCGATCGGCAAAAGCTCGCCACCGTCATCGCCCTGCAATGCATTGTCAACATTCCATGTTCCCATGGTCGTGGTACAACAAACGACCCGATGCTCGACCAAGACAACCAGGCGCAGAAGCTGCTCAACCTTCACCGCCTCATCGCGAGAAAAACCACACAACAGTATCCCGGCCGGACCAATGAGCTCTTGGTTGGCGTTATCCAGTGCTTTGAAGCTGAAAGCGTCATTGCTTTCTGACATCCCGATCTCCTACACCAGCTTTGGGTCGATCAACAGCTCAACCAGAGTTGGTCGTTCCATTGTGACCCGTCCACACGGGTCTACGGGTCTATCAATGACTCGTATCGCCCCCAGATCTGCCATATAATCACAGACATGTCTCTCGCACTTGGCATTGATCTCGGAACCACCAATTCCTGCGCAGCCGTCATGGAACATGACGCCCCAATGGTGGTCCCACTGCAGGGCGGCAAACTCACCCTGCCCTCCGTCGTTGCCTTCGCGGAAGACAACCAGCGCCTCGTTGGCGAGGCGGCCAAACGCCAATTTGTGAACAACGTCGCAAGAACGATTTTCGCCGCCAAGCGACTCATCGGCCGCTCCTTCGATGATCCACAGACACGCAAGGCCATGGAGTCGATGAGTTATCGCTGCGTCAAGGGGCCCAATGGCGACGTGTGGGTGGACCTTGGCGATCGCCAGCTCGCCATCCAAGAGATCAGCGCCCATATCCTCTCCGAGATCAAGCGAGCGGCGCGCCATCACTTTGCCCAAGAGATCAACGAGGCGGTGATTACGGTGCCGGCATATTTCAATGACCGGCAGCGGCACGCCACCAAACAGGCAGCGCAAATCGCCGGCCTCGAAGTCCTGCGTATCATCAACGAACCCACCGCCGCAGCCCTTGCCTACGGCATGCACCAGGGTGCCGAGCGATGCGTCGCTGTCTATGATCTCGGCGGTGGCACCTTCGATGTTTCAATCTTGCGCGTGGGCGGCGGTGCCGTGGAGGTCCTCGCTTCCGATGGCGACGCCTTCCTGGGCGGCCACGACTTCGACAATCGCATCTACAAGTGGCTAAGCGATCAGATCAAGAAGCAGCACAACGTCAATGTTCAAGAAGATCTGCGCGCTTCTCAACGCCTGCGCGAAGCTTCCGAGAACGCCAAGATCCGCCTTTCCGACGATGACACTGCCAAGATCGGCCTGCCTTTCCTCGCGACTCTGCCGAACGGTGAGTCGATGCATTTCGAGACAAACCTCAGCCGCGGCGTCTATGAGAGCCTGATCTCCGACCTCGTCGACCGAACTATCGTGACTTTCAAGAGCACCATCGCCGCCGCCGGTCTCACCCCCGATAAGGTCGATGAAGTCCTCCTCGTCGGTGGCATGACCTGCACCCCTATCGTCCGCAATTCAGTGCAGACCGTCATCGCAAGTCCGCCGGCCACTGGCGTACACCCTGATCTGGCCGTTGCTGTAGGTGCCGCCGTTCAAGCATCCCTGCTCGACACCGAATCAAACGCTGCAGTGCTGCTCGACGTCACCCCACACAACCTTGGCATCATGACGGTTGCCGACCTGGCCGAGACAATCATCCCCAAGAATACCAAAGTGCCGGCCTCAGTGAGGCGTCGATTCGTGACCATTAAGGATAACCAGTCGCAGGTGAAAGTGGTGGTGTTCCAGGGGGACGAGCGTCATATCGACAAGAATGAGATCCTCGGCGAATTCCGACTCGAAGGGATACGGGCCGCGCGAGCAGGCGATGTGCAAATCGATGTGACCTTCGCCATCTCCGTGGATGGCATGGTGGAGGTCACAGCCACCGATGTCGAGACCGGCCACAATCAGGTCATTCGCATCTCTGGTGCCGTGGGCATCACCGAGCAAGACCTTGAACGGATGATCGAGGACCACCAGAGTAATCTTCCCGATGATGGATTGGCCCCTTCTCCCACCTGACGCTGTCACCGAGTGTAGCTTCCCGATGAACCGGTTTATGCCTTGCGATTGCGGTAGAGGTTCGGATCGACTGCTTGCGCCATGGCGGTAACGTCTAGATCACGCCCCAGAAACTTGGCCACATGGGCAGCGGTGACGGCTGGGTCATTGACCGTGTCGCGATAGGTAACCTCGCAGAGCTCAATGTTGGCCTTTTTGCGGCACAACAAACGCACCCGGGCGATGTCATTGCGATAGGACTCTTTCATATCCTCGTCACAGGTGGTGTCCTTGGACCCCCGGTGGGCGATCATCTTGTTCTGCGACGTCAGAACCTCATCGAGGTCGCGACGCATGAAGATGATCTGATAGCGATTGTCAGAGGGAAGAAACTGCAACAGAAACGAAATAACCTTGACCGCTTTGCCTCTGGCTTCACGCAGGTAGGACTTGTCCGTTTCCTTCTCGAGGTTCTTGATACGTTCTATTTCATAATAGCCCTTGGGATTGTCTACGTCTGCCTCACGCTCACCGTCGGTCATGATCTCGACGCCACCGGCTTCGAGCATTCGCATCATCATCGAAGTGCCGGAGCGGGGAAGACCAGAGACCACGATGACGGGATCACCAAATCGTTTCGCACCGCGCAGAAAACCAAGCATCAAACACCTCGTGCCTCACAACCCCGAGCCATCACTCATTTACCACGCACCACCCATCGGGAACACTTTTGCGCGCTATTTGAGTCATTTGCTGAACGCAAACGGGTAGGTGACATCCATTCAACCGATGGCGAAAGCATGGTTTCGATTCGTCGACCCGACTGCTATGATGTGCAACGACAAACATGGAAGTAGAACCAAAGACAATTTCGGAAAACGAGCCACGGGCGGTTTGCTATCGCTGCGAAAAGGCAAAGTCCGTTTGTGTGTGCGGCTCCATCGTGCCGGTGAACAACAAGACTGGTATCTACATCATTCAGCATCCGCGTGAACGCGGGCACTCCTTGGGGACCGTGCGCTTTGCTAAGATTGGTTTGACCAACACACACATCGAGGTTTGTGGCCAACACGAAGTGCCAGGCCTGGCGAAGGCACTGCCACCCAAGACGAGCTTTCTCTTTCCCGGCCCCAACGCCGTTGGTCTCGAAGATCTCGCTCCCCACGAGCGCCCCGACAATATTCTCATGCTCGACGGAACATGGAATCACGCCAAGATCATGTTACGGAATTGGCCATGGCTGTTCGATTTGCCGCAACTCACCTGTCGCCCGACGCAACCTTCGCAATATCGCATTCGCAGGGAGCCTCGCTTCGAATGTGTCTCGAGCATTGAGGCGGTGGTGTATGCCTTGCGGTGTCTCGAGCCTGAGCTCAAGGGGCTAGACCAACTCCTCGAGGGTTTCGCGAAGATGATCGATACCCAGGTTGAGTACGCGCAACACTCCGTTCCACGGCCGCGCAAACCCAAACGCTCTGACTCGCGGCGGGCCATTCCCAGAGCCCTCGAGAGCGATGGGCAAAATGTCGTCATTGTCTATGCGGAGTTTGCCGCGGAAATCGGCAATCGCAATCAGGAGTTGGTCTCCCTCAGCGCCGTTCGTCCTGCTACCGGTGAGGTCTTCCATGAGCTCGTCACCCCCAAGAACCGCTCGCGGGTGGAGCCGTTGTTGCCGCTGATGGGACTGGATGCTGATTTCTTCGTCGTCGCGAGGCCTGCGGCTGAGGTTGAAGCGGCGTGGCAGAGATTCTGCAAAGAGGGTGACGTTGTGTTGGCCTGGGGCAAGGGAACGCTGTCGCTTCTGCAATCACCACCGCCGCAGAACCGGTTTCTCCTCAAGACGATTTACTGCAATCTCAGAAGATTGCGCGCCGGCCATCTCAGCGATGTCATCACCCGCGAGAACATCACCGCTGGGCCAACACCAGTTCCCGGTAGGGCTGGAACGCGCCTCGCCAACGCCATTGCATTGTTCGATTATCTAGTGAAGCTCGCTGCGTGCCCCGCATCCAATCCCCGCGGTCTACAAACTCACGCCAAAGACGCCCTTGAGAGAGTAAGCGGCCACCAGGGATATGATCATGAAGATGACAAGGATCCCCATCTCGCCATCGGGAAGGAAGGGAAAATCTCTTTCGGGATAGGTTAGCTCTGCACTGTAGAACGGCGAATCAGCTGGAATGCCGGCCTCCCCTGGATACAACAACGCCTCAAGACTGCGGGTGCGCTTGATGGGAACCTTGCGGTGCTCACCACCCACGGCCCAACCCTTGCTCAAGGTCTGCTCACCTGCGCGCAGGATGAGCTCGTGGTCACCTGGCGCCACTGCTCGCAAGCGCCAGAACGCTTCACGGTCGGGGGTACGAACTGGCGGAGCATCGAGAAGGACGCCCGGCGGCAGCTCGAGAGTGATGTCGGTAACCTTGGCCTCGGTTCCCTCGGTGAGCGTGACCCGAAGGGTGTTGACAGTGCCTACCGGCGATGGTGCGTGGGAGAAGTTTGCTTCGAGCTGAAACAGGACCACCATCATCGGCGGTCCGAGAACAAACATGGGCACCAGATTGAACGCGATGTAGATGGCATTGTTGCCGAGAATCCGCGCCATCGAGGCAAACACCAAGCCGAGATCGTGGCGCCACAGACGGATCTCCATCAAGTGCATCTTGATCTTGTCTTTGGTCCGAGCGATTCCCTCTTGATTGCTCACGCGTTTGTAGACGACCAACGCCAACACCGCAGCCAGAATTGACCACAACGACAGATCGACGAGGGGCACTCCATGACCCCAGGGCGCCATGAGCACGTCAAAGATGGCGCTGGTGATGTGGTTTAGGGCGTTCATGTCGCTCGAAATCTGTTAACGCTCAGGATATGTAACCCAGGCCCTTGAGCTTCTCGCGAATCGCGCCATCATCACCGCCGGTCTCCTCAAAACGCAGGAGCTCTTTTTCGAGGACATGCTCGACGAACTCCTCGGTGGTAGCGTAACCTGCGACGTCCGCAATCTTGCGCAGGCGATCGAAAACGTCACGATCCACTTTGACCTTCACTGATTTACCGAACATTCGCACGACCCTCCTGGAGAAACGAGTGGCCAACCATTTGCTTTGGTTTGCCGATACCAAAATGTTCCAAGATCGACACCGTTACATCGGTGAGATTGTGCTCACCTGCGGCAAGCTTGCGATTGGAGAGGAGGACGCCTGGCACCAAATCGGGTGCCATCAAGTGATTGCCCGACCAACGGGACTCGTTGTCCTCAATCTGCGGCTCGTTGATCTCGCCGAGTGTGTTACTGTCGGATCCACCGTAGGAGATGTTGTAACCGACAATGATGTCTGGGGCCTCGGCCTTGCGTGGCCCAGAATAGACTTCACTGGTGTAGTCCACTCGATGCACCACCTGCACGCCATCTTGGGGATCGAGAAGTGCTCGGAGCTTCTCACCCACCTCACGCTGCAACGCCTCTTTGTCGCTCGCGGCCACAATGCCCTGGGCTTCCCGTCCGGCGAGGTTGAGGTACAAACCATTGAACCCGAGTGCATAGGCCCTGGTCTTTGACCAATCAACATCACCACCAGCGATCGAGCCGGTCTTCTTGCCATCCTTGAGCACCAAGTACCCCTGGTCACGCAGCCAAGCATTGAGATGTACCTTGCGCGCGTATCGGGCAAATCCGTGGTCGCTCATGACAATTAGAATATTGTCCTCACCCAACGCCGCACGGGTTTTTCCCAACAGTCTGTCGACATTCTCATAGAGCATCTCAATGGCGTGCTCGTGTCCGTGCGCGGCATGCGGCTCGAAGGCGGGATGCACAGAGGCATTGGGGTCCTTGGGATCCCCATGACGCCAGAGCATGTGACACTGCAAATCGAGGTCGCTTACATACATGAAGGTGAAATCCCCCGGCGAAAAGCGTTTGAGGGCGAGCTCCAACATCGACTCCGTATCATGCTGCACCAGGGCCACCTGCGACAGATAGTCATCATCGTCGAAGGTGCCGTCCTTGAGGGCGTCGGTCTGCTCGGGCAAGCCC
>Ga0156517_1307_pt1 | contig 21662 bp, 18 predicted proteins | sample RifOxyB3_FD_111912 | JGI IMG/M metagenome (GOLD analysis project Ga0156517, IMG submission 111912) | Deltaproteobacteria bacterium RIFOXYB12_FULL_58_9 | reverse complement strand
CATTGCAGCCTCCCTATACTGAACACCATATCAGTACCGGCTGACTGTTTGTGCGCTTTCCGGATAAGAAGGGAAAAAGAGTGGACAGTCTTCTTTTTCTTGCGATAACCTCTTTCAGCCTATGGACTAGACTACTTTCTTGAGGGAGGAATTTTATGGCCTCGCTGATTACGTTATCTGTTCCGCCGAGTTTGGCCGGCATTGGAGACAGTCTTGTCAACAAGATTAACCAAGGCGAAACGATAACCGAGAATGATATCAAGCAACTTCTGGAACAAACCAACAGGAATGATGGTGCCGTTAAGGAAGAGGCCAGTTTTATTTGGGATATCGGCTACTATGCCAAAAATGAAAATCTGATTGACGAAAAAGAATACCTCCGTCTTTTCGGAATATCCGCAAATGCACGCCGTAATCCAAATCTTTTTGTTCCGGAACAAGAAGGCGTGCACACAGTCAAGGGCGCTGCTGCTGCCTACATGAATTTGCCCGCCGAGGTTCGGGAACCCTTCTCAGGTCTTTATGTCAAGGGTGACGACATCTTGGTGCCGGCGGATCATCCGAATATAAGGGAGCTGGACCGCCAAGCAACCTATCGGACAAAGTCATTTTCAATTGAGTGGATGAAAAAGAATTTCACGGTGACCCCGGAGATGGAAAGTATCCTAAATAATGTGGATACACTCAATGTTCCGAAATATGATCACCCCGATGGTTTTGTAAGCATCGGGGAGCTCGTGCAATGGACAACCGTTGCAGCGATTCTCCCTGATGAACGACCGTGGATTCCCGAATTATTTGAGTTGATGAAAGCGTCGCCCGTTGCAAAAGTTGAGTGTCCCGTCTTTCTCGATCCCGCTGAACGGTTTGTTGATAATTCCGTATGGCCCACAAAGAGAGTCGACAACGTAACGGAACTAGATGTATCGTTGTTCCCGCCGGAAATGCAGAGAGAACTCTGTCGAGCCAAGGTGGCTGCTCGAACTAACAACGAAGATCAACCACCTTTGAATCCAGAAGTGGATTTCACGACGATAACGCTTGACGATCTCAAATATGCAACGACGAGAGATTTTAAGGAATCCACACCCGCCCAACGCAAGGTATGGCAAAAGGCACTTGAACTCTGGGACGAAATTGCGATTCCAGTCCGAAGACAACAACTCGAAGCTCTAGGTCCGCAGGAATACAGGGCAGATCAGAAAGTTCCCGACAGTTTGTTTAATGAGCAAAGCGTGAACTTGACTCAAACCGAGCACTTCGCGGTGTGGATGGAGCGAACGCCCAAGCTGATTGCAAAGCATACTGCCTTTGTTAACTACTCCTGCAAAAATTTTATTGAAGTACCCGAGGGCACCAAGCTTGTCTTGATCCCAGAGACAGATGAAGGCAACCGATGCCGTTCTAGCATGCAATTTGCTGAAAAAAATGCCATTGAATTTGGGCCAGGAAAACGAGAAGTGAAGCTAGATTCCAAAGCAGCAAAATATCGGGCCTATTTAATCAAAGACAAGAAAATTGTTGAAGAAACAGAATTTGTTAACATTCCACAGACGTTGTCGGATCACCCCAACAATGGAATGAACAAGATGGCTCAGTTCGAATCAGCTCTTCCAGATTTTGCTTCGAGCACGACCTCTGGAAAGCCGATTTATTTCAACGCCATACAAGGCGCTAATCCCCAAGAAATCTGGTGGACCTACGGTACGGAGCAAACTGCACCGACACCCAAAAAAGTACCCCCCAATGAGAAAATCGCATTGGCAAGCGGAATGTACGAAAAGAAATTGAGCGGGGGACATGTAGTTCGTATCGCAGTTCTGAACGAGCCCAATCAAATCACCGGTGGTGCCGTCAAATTGGAGTTCGATGGTGGAGGATGGACCCACGGTAGATATGTTCGAGAAAATTTCACCAAATATGTGGACTACAAATATCCCAAAGGCGCGTACGTAGCTGATTTTCGGACGACCCAGGTCATTGTTGATCGCAAGGGAAAGCTGTCGGTGATCTCGCGTGGCGGATCTTGCAACCACAATCACCAATACGACGGTGGGACAATTACGGATCTTGACAAGGTTGGTTGACCTGGGCCCACTCGCGCCCCAACTGTCGGTTATCAACCCAACGTTCGATGTCATCCATAAGAATGTCCGGGCCTGAGACCCGCAACATCGCCCGAATGTCTCCGAGGACGAGATTACCCGCGGGCGAAAAGGAAGAACTCATTGACTGCCTGCCTGACCTGTTTGGCGGTCCACTGTGGGTATGCCTTTCTCGTGGTACGCCGCTTGCGAACTGCGCGCGATGCACTGGCAGGTCTCGTGCCAGAACTCGTGAAGGAGTAGCAGTCGTGGGTTTGTCTGAGAATGGTGAGTGACACTCAGGAATGGTAGGCCACATAGTTTACATAATATATATTATCAGACATTTTCAGATATGGCCCGAGTTGTCCAACCCAAGGAGTGATGTCCAACCCTAGGAGAGTTTTATGAATCCTGCGACGCTTTGTTCTCTTGCGGCCTCTGCATTTGTCGCAGCGAACAGCAAGGTTGATACATGCGACAAATTCGATGCGTTCGTCATCGACAAAGATAGCATGGGGCTAAATTTCCGCGATGCGCCGAATGCAAAGGGTCGAATTCTTGGGCAATTGGGATTTGAGTGCACGGTCGTAGTAACAAAGTCTTCGGGCATGTGGTTGTACGTAGAGGCCGACAAAGACAGTGAAGATTGCTTTGATTCCATGGATGAGAATCTCAAGCCCATACCCTACAAAGGCCCGACCAAGGGATGGGTTTATGCTCCTTTGCTCGGAACGAATATAGAAAATAACGGGATTCCTGTCTTTCAATCAGCACAGAGTAGATCTCATGGCTACCGGCTCAGTGAGCAATACAGCGTTCCCCTGCAGAGCTGTGCTGGCAAGCGTGTTCAACTTCTGCTGCATGAGAAACCGCAGAAGACTGGCTGGGTGGACGGGAAATATCTATGTGGGAATCCCCATTCGAACTGCTCAATTTGGTTCAAAGAATTGGGCCCCTTCAATTAGGTGGCCATGTTTGGCCATGTTTGGCCATGTTTGGCCATGTTTGGCCCGGGCCTCCTAAGTGGATATCTCCGTTTCTGAGAGAGCCGCCTTCTTCACCCGTTGCTTGCGGACCCACGCCCATGCGATGGCTGCGGCAACAAAGAGACCTATGCCTGCAAGAACAATGGGCAATATTCTCATCATCAAAAGATCGCGTCCCACGCCGTTGGCGATTCGGTTGTGGGGATGGAACCGCAAGGCAACCTGGGAAACCGCATCTGCCTTTTCCAGGTCTTTGGCGTCGAGGAGTCGTTGACTCCAGCCAGCGACGTCATTGGCGGCCTCATGGATCAAAGGTATTGCCCACTCAGCCAGGCGGTCACCGCCACCTGGGCCGAGCGCCTTGCCGAGGTCCATCGCTTCTGTGAGTCCCTGTTCCACGGTGGCCAGGTCTTCTTGCTTGATGGCTTCTTTGCTGCGGACAAGAGCCAACTTGAATTGCAGGTCGCGATACTCAGGTCGGTCAGGAACAATCGCGATGGCCCGTTGGAGCATGGCGGCGCTTTCCTGCATTTCTCCCTGGCGAAATCGTGATTGGGCGCACATGAAGATTGCTTGGGCCGCAAAAGCGCGGTTGTCAGTGACTAGGCCGGAGAGTTCTTTGATGGTCTCGAGGTGTTCGGTGGCGCGGCAGTACGCCCTCTTTTGGGCCAACCGTTTTATCAGGGCCCACAAACGGTCGACGTTGGCTGGATCGTCGGTGACAATCGCCTGGAGGTCGAGCTCAGAGATGGCCTCTTGCGCGATTGCCGCTTCTTGCTGATTCGAAAGGCCGTCCCCATCCTCGGCCAACACAATGGCCGAGAAGAAGACGTTGGACGTCAAAGAAACCGCGAGGGACAAGAGCAATCGTGAACGCATGGTCGCGCACCATAGCGCGGTGCGTTTTGAATGGCCAGCGCTTGCTCCGCCCGCCCGGAAATCCCACGAGTTGGTCTCTACCCGTGAGCTCTCTGTGCGGCGGGTCCTCTCTCTGTGTGGCGGGCCTCCACGTATTCGCGGATCCGCTGGCGGTCGCTCTCGGCGATGCGCACGAAGCGAACAGCGACACCGTCAGTGAGTTTGGCGTTCTCTTCGCGCACCACCTCACCAACAGCCCAGATCACGTCGTCGCAGGTGGGTAGCTTGAGCTCGAGGCCAATACGTTCGCTCTGCATACTCGGCTCGAGCAGCTTATAGAGGTAGACACCGGAGACGGAGATGTCCCGCACCCGTGCCAGGTGTGGTTCGTCACCAATGATCTTGTTGACGTACAGATCGAGATTCGCTCGTTCTTCACGTCGAATCGGCTCCAAAGAAGTCTCGTTGATCGAATTCATCGTTTCCTCCGAACGTACCAAAAAGGACGTCGCGCACGCACGCGTTGTCTGCTTGAATCGAAGCCTAGAGCTCCTCTTGCTTGCCGTCAAAAAAGTCGCGCATGCCAAGAGGATGGTCTGACTCGCGGAGCAAACCCAATGGAAATCAAATGGTCCGGAGTTCTGCGGCAAACACCCGCGCGTCGGCACTTCTGCAAACGTAATGGAATTCAGAAGGTAGCAGTGTTTGTTTTTCTCGAAGTCATTGCTGTCTTGCCGACAGTCCGCTTAGGAAACAGCAAATAGGGATCCATTTCCTGCAGAAACGCCCAACGGCAACCGATTCTAGCCTCAGACGTTGAGATCGTTGAAGATCTGCTTGGGGCTCACGTGCTTGTAACGCTCGCAACGATTGCTGAGGTAGGCAACCCGATGCACCAGGTCGCCTCTCCCCTCCTCTTTGCCATTTTCGCGGAATACCTTGGCTGCCTTGAGAATAGCCTTGTGGGACTCTCGTGGATGACAGGTGAAGGCCTCGGCAAAGTAGTGCTTGTCGTCGATGGGGACGAGTCGAGCCTCGAGGATATCGCCGGGGTCGACGCCGGCCAGCTTGCGCCGTTCGACCACCTCGAACTTTTCGCCGGAGAGCAGATCAACCACTCGGACAATGTCGCCTTTGACCTTCTTGAACTGGAACAGCGATAGGATGGTGCGGGTCAACCCGCGCAGGCGATTGACGTCCGGTGTGGTCAACCCATCCCGCACCGAATCGATGTAAAGCTTCGCTGGTGTGTGATTCTTGCCCCTGATTGGGCGGTCGAAGATATACCATTCCAGGAACGCGGCAATTCGAGACTCAAAGTTGCTATCGGTCTCGAACATGTCGCCCGTGCGTGCGACATATTCTGCGCGCGCGACGATCAGTTCATCGGCGAAATCGCCGGCAGAAGCAAACCGCACCATCTCTTCATAAACGTCCTGTAACATACTTGATTTCACTCAACTTACTGCGCCAACCATGGCCCCCCATTTCACCCACAATCTGATTGTTGCGCTGATTGTTGCGCGCTGGCCCATTTCACCGACCATCTCAATGTTGCGCCGACCATGTCGCACCGACCATCTCAATGTTGCACCGACCATACCGGTTTTCGGTCGTATTGGTAAACAACTTTGCCGCCAACAATGGTGGCCCGAACTCGGCCCTCCAGGGGCCGCCCCCAGAATGGTGAGTTCTTGCTCTTTGAGTAGTTGCTCTCATCATCCAATTGCCAAGTGGCCGCCGGATCGAAGATTGCGAGATCTGCTAGTGCCCCTTCGCGGATGGCTGGTGTCGATAGTCCGAGAACCCGGGCGGGCCCTGTGGTCATCAACGCGATGACCTTGAGAAGGGGCATTCCAGCACGCCACAGATTCAGTGCAAGGGGCAAGGCCGTCTGCAGGCCAATCATCCCGTTCATCGCGTCAGCGAACGCGACGTCCTTTTCGATGCTGCTGTGCGGCGCGTGATCCGTGGCAATGGCGTCGATGGTGCCGTCGCTCAGACCGGCGATGACCGCTGCCCTGTCCTTGCCCTCCCGCAGGGGGGGATTCACCTTGGTGGAGGTGTGGTATCCCATTACCGCTTCATGGGTTAGGGAGAAATGGTGAGGTGTCGCCTCAGCTGTTACCCTCACCCCGCGGGCCTTCGCATCACGGACCAAATCAACGGAACGAGCGGTCGAGACATGCTGAATGTGCAGGCGGCCACCGGTGTGCTCGGCGAGGAGAATGTCGCGGGCCACGGCAACGTCTTCGGCGACCCCTGGTACTCCTTGCAAGCCCAACTGCGTGCTGATCACGCCCTCGTGCATTTGACCATGACCCGAGAGTTGAGCATCTTCCGCGTGGCTCAGGACCGGCAGGTCGAAATCCTGGGAGTATTCGAGAGCTCTACGCATCATCACGGGGTTGGTCACTGGCCGGCCATCGTCCGTGACCGCCACCGCCCCTGCCCTTTTCATCTCCCCAAATGGGGCGAGCCTCTCGCTTTTTTGCCCAACGCTGACTGCGCCACAGCATAGGACTCGACAAAGCCCTGCTCTTTTGCCGCGGTCGATGACAAATTGAACCAGCTCACCGTTATCAATGACCGGATCGGTGTTGGGCATTGCCACGATGGAGGTGAAGCCACCGGCGGTTGCGGCACGGGAACCCGAAGCAACGTCTTCTTTGTATTCCTGGCCTGGCTCGCGCAAGTGCACATGCAAATCGATGAGGCCAGGGGTAACCCACGCGCCCTTGACGTCGATGACCTCTGCATCGCGAAGCTTCATACCACCGGAGGGGGCCACTTCGCGGATGCGATCCCCTTCAATGAGGAGATCGGCAGCTTCATCACGGCCACTTTGCGGATCGAGGACTCGGCCATTTTGGATAATCAGGTTCACGCCGGTTCTCCTCCGAGGATCAGGTACAACAAGGCCATGCGCACAGCCACGCCGTTTTCGACCTGATCGAGAATGACGCTTCGGGGGCCGTCAACGACTTCAGGGCTGAGCTCGACGCCACGATTGACAGGCCCCGGGTGCATGAGAATACCATCGGGATTGCATCGGTCCAACATCGCCGTGGAAATGCCGTATTCGATTGCATATTCGCGCAGGTTGGGCAGAAAGGCACCCTCCATCCGCTCCCGCTGTAGCCGCAGGGCCATGACCACGTCCGCACCCTCGAGGGCGGCCTCGACATTGGGGCAGATGGTGCACTGGTATGCTTCCACCAAGCCCCGAGGAAGCAGGGTCTTGGGCGCTGCCACCCTCACCTGCGCCCCCATTTTCGCGAGGCCGATGAGGTTGGACCGCGCCACCCGCGAGTGGGCAATGTCGCCAACGATGGCCACCTTGAGACCCTCAAGCTTGCCAAATCTCTGGCGGATGGTGAGCATATCGAGCAAGGCTTGGGATGGGTGCTCGTGTTGGCCATCCCCGGCGTTTAGGACCCTCGCATCAATGCGGTTGGCGATGAACGCTGCGGCACCACTTGCGGGATGACGGACGATGACCGCGTCGGGTTGCATGGCGTTTAGGGTCATCACCGTGTCGTGTAGCGACTCGCCCTTGCTCACGGAGGAGCCGCTCGCAGAGATGTTCACGGTATCGGCGCTGAGCCTTTTGCCTGCGAGCTCAAACGACATGCGGGTTCGAGTGCTCGCCTCGTAGAACAAGGTAATGATGGTACGTCCGCGCAGCGACGGAACCTTCTTGATTGTACGGCGCGAGACCTGCAGAAAGCCTTGCGCCGTGCTCAAAATGGCATTGATTTGCTCGCTATCGAGCTGCTGCATCCCCAGCAGATGTTGACCGCCAATCATTTCTTGTCTCCCCCTTGTTCTTGGGGTCGACGCTCGCCAACAACGACCGCGTCCGCTGCCGCACCGGTGACCTCAAGCTGCACATCCACGTGCTCGCTGGGCTGGGTTTCAATTTGAAGACCAACGGCATCGGCGCGGATAGGTAGCTCACGCAGTCCCCGATCAACGAGGACGGCGAGCCTGACTGCCCGAGGCCTGCCGTAGTCGAGAATGGCACCGAGGGCCGCCCGCACAGTGCGGCCGGTGTAGAGAACGTCGTCCACCAAAACGACGGTGTGCGCGTGCAAATCAAAGGGGATCTCCGTGATCCCCACCTGCGGCCACTCATGGGGGCCAAAGCCGTCGTCGCGGTAAAGAGTGATGTCGAGAGTGCCAACCGCCGGCTCTTTGCCGGTGATCTCGGTCAGCCGTTTGACCAGACGGTGGGCCAAAGGCTCCCCGCCGCGGCGAATACCCACCACAGCCCACGGTCCATCCTGAGGCCGGCTGGCGATAGCCTCGGCCATTGCATCGAGAGCCTCGGAAATTCCTTTGGCATCAAGCACTGTGCGCGGCATTAAAGCCTCCCCATCCGTGCTGCGGACACATCCACCGTTGTCCCCCAGAAGCGGATCTCATCGACGAAGGGAAAACGATAGGGAATCATCAAACGCGCCGACACCTTCACTTCGTTGCGGGTGTGGTCGACGGAGACGTCGGGCCGGGTCAGGGTCAGGCCGTCACGATGGTAGGCCTCGCTGAGGAATTGACGAACGTACAGCTCCGGGTCGCCACCCTGAGTGAGGACACGATTGGCCAGCCGTTTCCCGGCCATGCGCATGCTGTAGTAGGTGCTCGCCGGTCCCCAAAAGGTCGCACCGAGATAGGCCAAACCCGCCGCCAAAACCAATAGAAACAGCTTGGTTGGCCCTGTGTATCCCCGCTGCCGGTTGAGTCGCTCCATGGTGTTGTCGTTGTCGGTGGCAGTTATGGCCTTCTGCCATTAGATGTCAACTGCGGCCACCACAAACTCTGATAGAAATACCCCCCCGACGATCGTCGCAAGACCTGAAGTTCTCTCGGCGTCGTGAGACCCGAGGTGCTCTCGGCGTCAACCGAAGCTATGTGGTCCGGGGGCATCGAGCTAGAGCCACGGATCGACCGGATGCTTGAACGAGTGCAGGTGAGTGTGCTTGTCGGCCATCGACGGTGCAGAGTATAAGTCGTGTCGTGTGGTTGCGTCGAATTCTCCGTCGGGCAGATGGCCCCCTCGAGCAGGTTTGGGCCGCTGTCTCGGTGACTCTTCTTTCGTTGCCGGCTTGCTCCGTCGGCACATTGAGTGGTCCCGTCCCGTCGGGCGATGCTGCCGGAAACAGTGGTGATAACACGGACGTGGCTGCCTGCGCGACGGACGCTGTAACCGAGACGTGTTGGTGCGGTGGGGAGCAGATTACGAGCGGCTATTGCTGTGCGGGCATTGCCCAGTTGGACGTATGCTCACCGGTTGTTGTGGATGGCTTCGGGCTCCTTCCCATCGGTCTGCGTGACAAACTCAAGTGGCCGTTCGCAACTTCCTCAATTTGGAACACGCCCATCGGCACAGCGGCTATTTACGCGCCGGCCGGAATTCTGCTGAACAACGATTCCGGATGGAACACCGTGTTCATTCTCGATCAGGACATCATCCTCTTTGAACCGACTCAACCTTTCACCGAAGTCTATTTTAACAACGTAGGTTGGACTGGTGGAGATCGCTGTGTGCTCCAAGGCGCGGTCATCGCAACCGTGCCAGTGCCACACGATTATGTCGTGCCGAACAGTGGAGGAAACAACTCCGCAGCATTTCTCTTGCCCGATGGACGGACTATCAAACAGAACCAGCCGTTTACCCGTTGCACAGCCGGTGAACCCGCGACTGCATGGTTCACCTTTGCCGATGAAGACATCTACGGTGCTGGCATCGGTGGGGCTCATGCAGGCAGTGGTCTTTCTGCGGTCGGGGGCACCATCCGCCTCGGCGAGTTCACGTCGGGTCGGATCCATCACGCGATGAAGGCCAACCTTTGGGCAAAAGAGTACTATCACTGCTGCGACTACCGTTGGCCCGCCAGAAATGTCGATGGATATGCCGACGCCACATCCTATGGGGGTATCAATCCTGATTTCGTCATGGGTGCGCTCTTGGCTCTCTTGCCCAGCTTCGATGTCGACCCTCTGCAAACCACACCAGGCAGAATCCTTGCACAGGCATTCAAGGACTATGGGGCCTATGTCATGGACGACAGTTTCTCCAATTCCTGGGCCGTCGCTACCGAACGAGGTCCGAATGGCCGCGTCGTGGATGAATTTGCAGGATTGTACGGATTCTCGATGGAACAACGGCTGCAGAAGCATCCGGCATTCATGAGTGATCTCCAAGTCATCTTTGAATCGTTGCATATCGTAACCAACAACTCCCCGGACACCGTGGGCGGTGGAGGCAGCCCTCGTGTTCCCCTCGCCCCAGAAATCGGCAATTGATACCTGGCAACAAATCGAAACCTTCCCCTGTTTGGAAGCAGATGGGACATGGCGAGGGCCTTGGTTGGGAAACTTGGCCGGGGCTACTAGACTTCAAGCGCGGTTGCATTTCGAGGGGGATAGCCAAACTCAGACGATCGCATATTTTCCAAAGCTTGTGCATACTGCAGAAGCTTTGTTCTCACTTTGGGGACTCTCGCGAATTGGGCAGCAGACAGCACCATTCCCGTTGCGGACTGCAGAAAATCCCGTCGCTCTGTATCCGGCATTGCCTCAACCCTTGAAATCGAGAACTCCCCCATTAGCCAGTTTGCTTCGCGCTCAGAGACTACTCCATTCACCATGAATTCCCGTCGCATGAGCATAAAATCGAGTCTGGACGATTTCGAGGTCTCCCCCCATGGTCCCTGCGAACCGTTCGGTCCATACTCGCTGTTGTAGTATTCCTGCCGAAGTGTCTCAAGTCTCTCAGGCGGATAAACAGATCTGGTTCCAAGGCTAGTCTGCTGCATAGGGCTTTCTTCCTTTCGTTGTCCTGTAAGAGTATCGTGCGGCCGATAGAATTGTTGCGGACTTGCCCCGTCTGCCCGTCTGCCAAGATGTGCCGACGCTGTCGGCCGCAACTCACGAACTCAGGAAAACCGGCGGTTGAACGCTCTCGAAACGTTTCAAAGCGGTGTTGCGGTGCGTGTCAACAACTTTGGGACCGAATCTATTTTCGACCGCGGAACTCGAGGTGGTACTCGGAGCACACTGGAAAGTAGCCCGGTTGCCACATCACCCAGGCGGTGACATCCCATTCGTCCTTGCCCTCAACCCACGCGCCCTCATTTTTGTAGAGCGTCGAGCCACAGGAGTCTGGATCCCAGTAGCCGATGGGGTAGCCGCCGCAGCCATTGCCATGATCGGGCATCTTTACACAAAGGACCAATCCCGGCGGGCCGCTCACCAACTCCACGCTGGCTGCGGCAGTATCGCTGAAGTAATCGCAACCGTCGAAGGGGTTGAGGTTGTTTTCGTCTTCATTGCTGAAATAGTACAGATCAATGTCAGTGCCTGAGTGTAAGTTGCCATAACGGTTCTTCTCGTTGGGCTGGATCGAGCATCTGTCGCCGAGGGTTCCGAGATCTTCGCCATCGGTGCAGCTCGCGCCGACGTCATCACCTTGGCGTTCCTCGAGGCATTCGCAACCGTCGGCGAGCAGACCATTGGTGTCGTGGTACCCCTCGTCGACGTTGCACGCGGCGAGGTCGCACCGCCCTGAAGAACAGTCGGGGATTCCGTTGGAAATGGGACACTCCTCTTCGCAGCTCACCACCTGTGCGGTGAGGTTGACTCTTTGCACCGGTTGATTGACCGAATTGTTGTAGACGAGTAAGCCGGCGTTCTGGTCACCGAGGGTGTTGGCGGTCGCGTAGAAGTGTAACGATAGGGGTGAGCCACCCGCGGCGAGACTGATGGGCAGAGTTGGCATGTCGGCAGTGTGGATTGATGTCGACGCGCCGATTTCGAATTTAATGTCGTCGATGACCAAATCACCGGTACCAGTATTACTGATGGTTACGGCCGAGGAATCACTGGTCCAGCCGAGGACCAGGGAGCCAAAGTCGATGCGGGTCTCAGATATGGAAAGGGCCGGTGCCAAACCGATGGCTTCGAGAGGTACGTTGAGCAGCTGGTCGCCGCTGTTTACCTCGAAGAAGCCGAGCTCTCCATAGAGGGGGCCACCTGCGGGAGGCACGACGACCACAGTGACGGTGGTCTCGTCGAGCGTGTCGAGGACGCCCAGGGATCCGCGGCTCGTGGTCGCAAGTGCAAAGCCGGCCTCATCGCCGTTGACCAATCGCGCTTCGATCTCAGCGGCAACGCCGCCGGCGTTGCGGACTTTGATCTGGCCGGTGCGGGTGTCTTCGGCCCGCACCCCAGCGAACGCGAGAATGCCAGAGGGAGGATCGAGGACTTCGAGCCAGGTGCCCGAGATAGAGGTACCGAGCAATTCGACGCGCCAAAGGGGCTTGTCCTCATCATTGGTGATCACCAACAACTCTCCCAAATAGGTGCCGAGCTCATCCGGCCAGAATTCGATGGGAACGCGGATGCTGTCGCCGGGATTGGCGAGAGGCTCCCAACCGGGGGAGACCAAGAACTGTTCGGGGGAGCCGGGCGGGATGACGACGTCACGTACTTCGAGGATGGCATCAGTGGGACTGACGTTCTCAATTTCAACCGAGGCGGAGCCCGATTGGCCAACCTCGACGAAACCAAAACGGACCTGCATGGGGCGCAGCGACGAGCGGGCCTTGCCCAGGACCCGCGCGCGCAGGGGCATCATGACCTGTTGGATGTCTGCGGATGCGAACGAGTTGTCACCGTTGTACCAATTGATTTGCACATGGCCCTCATCGGGTGCGGCATCTGAGGGGACATAGGTGACTTCGATATCGAAGGAGCGGCCGTAGTTGACCTCGAGGGGGTCGTCCGGTGAGGGTGGGCGCTCCATCTCTTGCCCGTCTTCGTCGATCAATCGCATGGTGAAGTCGTTGGAGGTGCCCAGGGCCAGTCGAACCAATGGAATCGCCAACGTCCCGAGTCCGCGGTTTTCTACTGTGAGAGTGCGGGTCTCCTCACAGCCGAGGGTCACGCAGGCAAAGGCCACACCGAATGGTGGGTCAACGTAGATGCGTGGGGCGGTGTGCCCGTTGGCGCCGACACATCTTTCGGGCTCGGCCTCGCAGTCGATCTGAGTGACCTTGGTGGCGCAACCAGCGGCAGTCCCGAGCAGCGCTACCAGAGGCAGCGCCACATCCTTCCAATGCATGTGTTTGGCGAGCCTCATGGCATCACCTCGAACTGCCCATCGTTGCGTTTGAGACGGGCGACAACGTTCGAGTCGCCTTTGCTATTGAGACGAACCTGCGGTGCGGCGATCTCAGTGCCGTTGATGAAGATCTTCACGGTGACCAAGCTCGACTCGCGAGCCCAACAGTTGTTGGTGATGAGATCACTTATCTGATCTGGTGGTACTGAGATCGGCACACCGACCTCGCCGCCCAGAATAGCGAGCAAGGCGCTGGTGCCGATGCCCATGAGGTTAGCCAACAGACCGCTGGGGATGTTGGCGCAGTCTTCAACATAGAGCGCACGTACTTGGAACACCTGCCCGTCGGCGAGGTCCTGTCCGAGGCCGTAGAGGACAATGCGTTCCGGTTCCTCATATGCACCGCCGGGGAACCAATTGACCGTTCCCTCAACGCCAGTGGTGGTCCAGTCTTCGCAGTAGTCGTTGTAGTCGACAACAACCCACTCACCATTGCCGTTGGACGTGTAAACTGGGTCTGGCTTGCGACAGGAAAGGCCCAAGGGGCTCTCCAGCTCCAGATCGACATTACGAAAGTCATTGCCCGACCAACTGTTGTCGTCATTTTCGAAGGTCATCTCCACCTTGAGGACGTCATCGGCGAGACCGCCTTTGGCCCAGCCATGTAGGTTTACCGTGGTGAGGATCTGATCAGCGTCGTTCGAAACCACTCGCAGGAAGGCGTCGATGGAAGTGATTGGGTCTTCAGGATGCGCGAGATCGCTCGGGCCCGAGGGATTGAAGAACACGCTGACAATGGCACTTGAGCCAGGGGCAATGGGGGCAACATAGGGTGGGGAAAAGGCAAAGTCACCGCTCGCGTCGTCGACGCCGAGCTCAACGCTCAGATCGGACTGACCCGTATTGGCGATGCTCACCTGCTGGAACCCCATGTAGCCGACGTTGAGAGGTTCGTTGTCCGGCATGCGGAAGTGAACTTCACTGGGATTGACGACGATGTTCGGCGGTCCCAACGAGGAGGCGAGCACTCTTGCTGGGACGTTGAGCGCCTGGGCTGCATCGTCGCCTGGGTAGGCGTTCACTGTGAGGTTTGACTCGTGATGAGCATTGCGCGTGGGCGAGAAGGTGACATCCACGTCGATGTACGTGTTGGCATTGCTGGGATCATAGGGGGGCAACGCAATGGTGTTTGCGGGGCTGATGGCGCCGATGTCCGTTGGCACGCTGAAATCGGTACCCGGCGGTGACAGGTAGATGAACTGAACAGTGAGCACAGCGTTGCCTGTGCCTTGATTGCTGATGCGGACGGTTTCGGTGCGTGTCTCACCACCCGTTACAGGGTCGTAGCCCACGTACCCAAAATTGATCTCCGAGGGGTCGACCACGAGAACAGGGACGCCCGAGTATGAAGCGTGCAAGTCGATACGCACGAGTCCGTCGTTGCCAGCGGTCGGGTCGTCGGTGCGCAGAAGCAGGCCACCAAAGGCTTCGCCGAAAGCAAAGGGAGCGTAGTTGACGTCGACAAAGAAGCTCCGCTCAGGAGCGATTCGTTGTGGATAACTGGTGAAGCTACAGGGTGAGCAGCCAAATCCACTGGAGGTTCCATCTTCGAGGCCGACATTGGCCAGTGTCAACAGGCATTCACCGACATTGCGCACCTCTACGGTGGAGGTAGCGCTCTGACCGAGGGGGACATCACCGAAGTCGACGTTCATGGGGAGAACGTTGATCAAGGGGGTGATGCCATCACCACACATGAAGCTGTCGATATCGACGCACTCCCCAAACACACAGACCTGACCCTCGTCGCAATCCTCGTCGGTTTCACATTCCGCGGAATTTTCCGCCCCCACACGAACGAGGCGTTCGGGGCCGCAAGCCGTGACCGTGACCGCGACGAGCGCCCAAAGAAAACAATGCTGGGTCAGCATATTGACCTCCAAGGTGCGTGCAGAACATCTCTGCGCATACGGTTGCAAATATACAACATTCGACACGAATGATCGACTACATACGCCGACAGTGTGGGTGGGCACCGCACACGGGTGAGTGTCGGGCCGCCCCGCGCGGTCAGGGTACTTCTTTGGGGGCCTGCATCCAAATTGAGACGACGCGACGACGAACGCTTGCGATCGACGTGCAAAACCAGTAGGCCCAGGCGATGGACGCAGAAGAAGACATCAAAGATCTAGAGGATGTGGAAACGCCCACAAAGGTCATCCCCTTCGACCGATTTTGGAACTGGGTACAGGATCACCCCAACTGCATACTGCGGGTGGCGAGTCCCAACATGGTTCTGTACGACGACGATGACTATCATTGGTACTTCGGTGCAGACGAGGAGAACGCCTGTTTCGTGCAGGTGCTCCGCGGCAAGCGCTACGTTGGGGAGTTGGTGCTCGATCCCACCCAGGTCGGGTCGGTGACATCCGAACCGGCCGGGGATGAGGAGTTTGTCTTTGACCTCCTCGACAGCGAGCGCCATTTCATCTGTCAGTTCGTTCTGTCCCACGCCTTTGAGGAAAGCGATCCCGCCCTTCCGGCTCGCCGCATGTCACACTAATCCCGCCTGCCATCCATGCGGTGCCGTTTTGGCGTGGAGGTCGGCCGCAGATCAGTTGCCCGTTGCAGCCTCGTCCTGTGCAGCGGCGGGCGATTCAACAGCGTCTCCGGACTCCGACGGTATCTCAGGCACAGACTCGCGCTTTCGTTCCCAGGTGTCGGCCATGCCATCACGATCGGCATCAACGCCGATGCGGTCGAGCTCGCCTTCGACGAAATACTCCCAGGTGTCGATGCGACCGTCGTGGTCGCGATCGGATTCGATGCGCTCGATCTTGCCACCTGCGTAATACCGGGTGACATCAGCTTTGCCGTCATAGTTGACGTCAATTTCGCGATGGTGGACGACACCCTCTTTGTAGATGGCCACGGTGTCAAAACGGCCGTCGAAATCGAGATCCGTCTTTTCGTCAACGGCGCTGCCTTTGTCATCGTAACTGCGAACGATGTCGATCTTCCCATCGTGATTGATGTCCATCTCTTTGCGCACCATGATTTCGACGGGGTTGTTGGCATCTCCCTCGACGCGATAGAACTTGAAAACGTCGGCCACCGTGTCGCGGTTGAGGTCATACCGTTTCAAAGTCATGCCCTGCGCTCGAGCTCGAACGTCGGGATCGGTGTCGTCTGTCACCGCCTCGGCCGGCTTGGGGGCCGCGGCGGGCTCGTTGGCGGAGGTATCCTCACAGCCCAAAATAACCATCGTGGCAAAAACACAAAGGACTCGGTGTCCAGTCATCGTACTCCCCTCGTCCCCAATTACCGGTTGCGTACCAGCCACGGGCGCAGATCACGCAACTCCAGAAATGTTAGGTTTTTGCTCGACCTCACACGTAAGTCAAGACTCCACCTGGCGAAACGGCAACTTCGCCTACCGCACCAGCTTGACCTGCGATATAGTGCAATATATGTAGGGCAATCCAACCGGGAGTGCGTTGTGCCTGAAAAGAAAGTATCTACAACCGTGTACATCACCGCAACTCAAGCAGAGCGTCTCAAGCAATTGCACGCGCGCACCAAGGTGCCCATTGCAGAGTACATTCGTCAGGGAATCGACATGGTCCTCAAGGAACACGCCGACAAGTTGCCTGGTCAGCTCAACCTCGTTGAGTAGTCCTTTTGGTGTCTCGTTGTCTGACGATGGCGTTGATCCTATTCGTGCCCAATATGTTTGGAGGCAACTGATAGTTGCGATAAAGACCCACCCTAGAGAATAGGGTAACTTTGTTGGAATCCGCGATGGCCAAAACAAGTTTCTTCGATTCGAAGCTGCGAGCGGCGCGCAGAGTGGCAAGGCTGCGCGTCAAGGAAGCGAAGAAGCTCATGCGCCGTGCAAACAATGCCGTCGGCGAGGCCGTTCGCGCGGACCTCGACCAACACATTGAGAAAGTCAATGAGGCCGCGCGCTTGGTCGATACCAACGCCATCAAGCGCGCGTGTGACAGGCTGCTTGCGTTGGTGAACAAACACCTTGACGCATATCGCAAGCCAGCATGGCGCGAGTCATTGGAATCAATCGCCATCGCCGTGTTGGTGGCCCTGCTGTTGCGCTCCTTCGTTGTGGAGGCATTCAAGATCCCAAGTGGATCGATGATCCCCACCTTGGCCATCGGGGATCAGATCTTCGTGAACAAGCTCGTCTATGGCGTCCGCATTCCGTTCACCGTTACTCGAATTGTCGACTTCTCAATGCCACAGCGAGGCGAGATCATCGTCTTTCAGTGTCCCATTCCGCCGCATGAAGACTACATCAAGAGAGTCATCGGCTTGCCTGGTGATGAGATCTCCGTCCGCGATGGCATCGTCAGCGTTAACGGCAAACAGCTCGAGCGCGAGTTCAAGGAGAAGAAAGAGCTCTGGGACCGCGACACCCGCACGGGACGTTGGTACCCATTCGAGGCGTTCGTCTACCGCGAGAGTGTCGACGGCAATCCGCACACGGTGATCTTTGACGCCGACCCCGCACAGGCCGCACCCGATTTTGGCCCCGTCATTGTTCCCGAAGGCCACGTCTTCATGATGGGAGACAACCGCGACCACTCCTACGACAGCCGGGCCTGGGGGCCAGTGCCCCTATCAAACATTCTCGGTCGTTCGTTGTTCGTGTGGTTCTCCTGGGGCCGTGAAGGAATGGCCTGGGATCGATTGGGCACTTGGCTCGAATAGCCCCGAAACATTAACACTCCTCGAGTGACGGCAGTCGATCGATAAAATCAGAGATAAGGCGCATCTGGGCATCGGCCAGGTCTGCGAGTTGAATCCCGGCACCCCGCATTCCCTCGACCAACTCCTCGCCGTGACTCGACCAAACCACATGACCGCGGCAACGGATTGAATGCGCTTCGCCTTGGCCGAGCGGAATCTCCAGTGCAACCGTCACTTCTGTTCCCAACGGCGGTGGCGCACTCATCTGCACAAAGAGGCCACCGCGGCTGATGTTCTTCACCCATTTGGGCTCGAAGACACTGCCGCCGGAGTCACGAAGCACGACCTGTATCTTGGCGGGGTTGCGTGGATGGGCCCGCCGAATCGAGCGTGAACAGAAGTAGTGAAAAGTGCGCGGTCGCAGGGACATATCCCGCGTGGACGCGCGCAGATCGACAAATCCTATGACCTCAGTCTTCTTACCCGGGGCAACGTTGATGACGAAGTTCGACATGGCCAGATAGGCCATGTACAGACCCAACCCAGCTCCCCCAGTGTCTGAGGATATTTGGTTCTTGCCCTTGGCAAAACATTTTTGCAGGTAATTGACCGCTGTTTCCCTCGCCAAGCGACCAAAGTGATCGGTGACACTCACGGCCAATTGGTTGCCGTCACTCGCGTAACGTAGCACCACAGCCTCATCTGGTTTGAGTTGCAGGGGCTCTTTGCGGCTGAGGTGCGCATACTTGGGCTTTCCCGAAGCGTCGCAGGGAGCATCCCACATCGCGTTCATCAGAAGCTCATCGGTGATCGTTGCGAGCTTGCCGCACTGGGTGCGGCGAACTCGACACCGTTCGGCGAAGGCGAGAACGCTGTCGATCGCGCCGGACCGCTCCGATGTGTGAGTGAGGGTCACTTCTTCGACAGCCACACCCCAGGAAAGGTATTTCTCGAGACCAAACACATCGCCAGAGATCAGCTTGCCGGCGGTGACCACCAGCTCCTGTATGGCGGAGGCGTCAGGTTTGCCTTCGGTGCCCAACAGTCGATTGATGACCACGGCATTGGCGCCTGGGAGGTCGAGCATGCTGTTGCCATGCTCCTCAAAGACAGACTGCTCGGTGAGCAGAACCACCAACAGAGCGGGATTGGCGCACTGTGCGGGGCCAATGAGATCGGCGAAGGCCCAATCCAGCAGCAAGAGGTCGGTGTCGCCGCGGTTGAGGATCTCCGCACCCTCTTCCTTGAGGCTGCTGGCCCGCAAAGCCTTGGTGGTGCCGCCAAGCGTACCTTCGGTGATTCGCAAGGCCTTGGGATCACTGAGGAGCACAACCACATTCTTGTGCTCCAGAGACGATTTCACCCGTGCACGGAAATCATGGGGTCGGAAAAGTTCGATGATCCGATCGGCAACATCGCCAATGAGCTCTTTGAGCTCGACAACATTGTCGGAGACAGGAACGGATTTGTCGCTGGCTTCTTTGCCGTGGCCAAGCACCTGGGCGATGAAGCCGGTCTCCCCGTCCCCGAGCTTCTCCAACACCCTTTCTTTGAACGCATTTTGGCGGGCCACCTCGTGATTGGCGACACTCAAGGCGGAAGTCACCTCCTCGAGGTCGAGGACGTTTTCGAATGAACGCATGCAGGAGCGGACCACAGAAAACAGATCGTCAGAGATTGCGCCGGGCGTGAGGACAAAATCGATGTCGTGGTTGTCGAGGGAGCTGGTGTCCACCACAGCGTCCGTTATCCACACCAAACGCAAGGAAGGTGGGCACCTTGCACGGGCAAACTGTGACAGCTCGAGACTTTTGGACACGTCATTGCAGCAAAGAATCGCCAAATGGTAGGCCTTCTCCCCAAGGCTCTTCTGCGCCTGCTCCACGTCCGCGGCATGAATCCAAGCGAACTTGCGCTTGCGCCATTGGCAACCAGACAGAGCAATTTCACAGAGTCGGTTGTGGTCCTGCACCAACAACACTTGCCAGGTCATCTATGCCTCCATCTCCCCGTAGCATTCCATTATCCACGCTCAACTGTGCCCGTTTCCAGCCCTGCGCAATTCGCGGATGGCCACCTCCAAACGGTGGCGAGGTAGAGGTCGGTTACCAAAACAATGTTGTTCGTACAACCCCAAACCCACATGCAGGGCCGGGTTTGCGGTTGGCAACGACTCCACCCCCTCCCGAAGGGTCCATGAGGTGGGCAGTGCCTCACCGCGGATTCTCTCAATCGCGGCCTGCAGAGCCATCGCCAAGGGATCGCCCTTTGTGTGACGACGGACGACCCGGCGCAGGATCCACATAAGACCCAACAAGGCCACCCCAACCCCGACAGATCCAAGCAACTCCCCCCAACCAATTCGCCGAATATTGAACGAACGGCTGCCGGTCATGGCGCTCGCCGCCCGGCGTGCCAGATCCAACTGCGTGGCAAAACCGAAATCGATGACATAGTCATCCCAGGATCTCTCCAACCGCTCGAGAAGTTTTGCCAAACTGCCGAGTTCTTGGCCGCCAACGGCGGGAGTGGCGTCATCGAGCACCCAACCATGATCCCTCGCGTACCACTCCACCCACGCATGGGCGTGGGAAGTGGTGAAGATGGCGGTGTCGGTGGCATCATCCCAATACCCGCCCTGCAAACCTCCCACCACCCGTGCGGGAACCCCACTGCTCCGCAGTAACACAGCAAAGGCAGTGGCAAAGTACTCACAATGGCCACGCCGGTCCTCAAAGAGGAATCCTGCCAATGGATCTGGCTTGTCTTTGTTCAGTTGTTCCAATGTGTAGGTAAAATCCCGCATTAAGAATTCGCGTAAGATGTCTGCTTTCTCTGAAGAAAACTCCTTGCCAACGGTCAGCTCACGAGCCAAAGACCGCACCCGTGGGTCCAACTGCTCGGGCAACACAAGGTAACGCCGCAGAGCCTTTTCATCCAACCGCCGCAGCGCGTCATCAGTGTCAGGTACCTTTTGTGTGGGTTGGGCGAGCCAGCCCTTGTCGGCAAAGCTGAGGTTGCCGGTCACCTCAAAGCGCACCGGACCCGCCAGAGTTTGACTTGCCCGCAGCTCGGGGTGGAATCGCAAAGTTTCAATGCGGTTGGGTATGGAGGGGTTGGAGTTGCCGCCGGCAATGATCCTCGCGTGATCCACCGGGCCTAGGGCCAGGAGGGTTTGACCACCCAGCGGTTGCATATAGACCTGATAGTTCTGCTGTCGGCTACCGCCGGCGAGTTGGGTTTCAACAGGACGCCAATGCGTCTGGGGCGCGGAACGGCCAAAGCCGTCGGAGCGAACCTCATCGAATACTGGACCGCGCAGGTACAGCCCCCGAACAAACTGGCCAATATCCAACCCCGTGACCCGGGCAACCACTGTGCCACCACCAAAGTTGCCACGTGACCTGCCGACCAAAGACACGTCCCCAGCGAGATGGAGTCGATTGCCAAGGGCAAAGCCAAACTGACCCATACCGATCCTGGGAAAAGCCACAAATACCGCCAGAGTCGCCAGCAACAGGGACACCACCAACCCAGCCGTCACCCCAAGAAATGCTGGGGTAATGATGTCCCGACGAGCCAGGGTATGATGCAGCGGTGCCCCACCCGCTCGTTGTGCCTCCTGGCTCGCACCAGCCACCAATTGGCGCGACACCAGGGCCCAAACCCCGGTGATGGCAAAACCAATGAGAACTGCGGCATAGGTCATCTGTGTGTGCAGAACCGAGCCCGCGAACACGAGCAACAAGGACAGAAGGAGAGCCTGCAAGTCGTGTCGCAGGGACACTCGCGTCAGCAGGCGTCCACACAAGAGAGTCAGCAAGAGCATCGCCCCCGCCAAAACAAGGGCCTCGATGCCGAGCTCGACTATCGCCCAAGCCCCACCGAGAAGTCCCA
>Ga0156517_1276_pt2 | contig 21694 bp, 17 predicted proteins | sample RifOxyB3_FD_111912 | JGI IMG/M metagenome (GOLD analysis project Ga0156517, IMG submission 111912) | Deltaproteobacteria bacterium RIFOXYB12_FULL_58_9 | reverse complement strand
TTGTCACGTCGGGCGTCGCTGAGGCCGAGGATGCCCTGCAATGCCAGTCCGATATGGGGGATGTATCGTTCGATGTAGCGTTGCTTCTTCTGGGCGTCGGCAACTCGGCGTCGTCGACGAATATGGCGGGAGACTCGTCGGCCGCACTCCTGCAACGCGAACTTCATTTCGGTGATGATCTCGTCGTAGTGAGCCACCGCCTCCTTTGCCTCCGAGGTGAATGGCACCCAGACGCTGGAGATGTTGACCAAGATCAACAGCGGACCCACAGGCAGAGCACCCCGGGACTGTTCGATGTCATAGGACCGCCAGTTTGTGCGTACAATCGCTTGGCCCATGGCGCAGGCTCCCTGTTGGTACAACAGGGGCACGCGGTTTGCGAGGCGGACGACTGTGGCCAGCTCATCGCCAGGCATTTCACCGCCGTAGGCGAGGGCCGCTTCGACGAGGAAGGGATTACCGCGGTAGACCCGCGGGTGGCGGCTCACCGCAGTGATGAAGCACGGTTTGCCAAAAACATCGACGACACCAGTTCTGCTCCCTTCGGAGTCACCGTCGCCTGTGTCCTCATCGCCGTCTGCGGGGTCAACGTCATGTTCGCCATTGCCGTTGTTGCCGGCCACGTGCTCTTCATCGTCTTCTTGGTGTCTTTCGTCTTCTCCCTCTTCCTCTTCGTCTTCCTCTTCCTCGATTCGCGCTACTGATTCGAGCGCTTGGGTTATCTGCGCTTCGATTGCCGCTGTCGCCTCTGCGTCCTGCGCGGGAGCTGGGGCGTCGGGATCGGCGCGTTTGCGCAGTTTGGCCTCATTGAGCATCTCCTCGGCGATGTGCCGTTGTACCAACAACGCTTTGAGGCCATCGATGAGAGCAGATTCACCGATGGGTGCGAGGCAGTTGGTTGGCGGTGCCATGATCTTGGTCGCGCCAATCGCTTTGTAGAGCGCCTCTATCTTCTCCTGGTTGAGCTCCTTGAGTGACAGGTCGGGCGGCAGGTTCGCATTCTTGCAGATCTCGTCCGCTATCTGACCCGAAACCCGCGAGAACTCGCTCTGCAAGAAACCGCCAAGTGCTCGCGACTTGGTCGTCTGGCTCATTCGCTGCAACACACCCAGCTCGACGCCGTATGGGTGGGGCTTGATTTCCTTGGTCTCTCGCGGCATCGATTCCGTCAGGCGCGGGTAGACGATGGGTGGCTTTCCAGGGGTTAGGTATTCGATGCGTGCGTGAGGGTTGGCGACGGCGACTTGTTGCACAAATTCATCAACGGAGCGTTTGCCGCCTTTGTAGATCGCTTCGATTTCGATCTCGACGGAAGTACCGTGGTCTTTGTGGGGCCAATCGAGCTTGTCTTCGTGGGTGATCTTGGGACGGTTGGCCGCGGTGTCGATAACAATGTGGTAATGAAACGCAGGTTGTCCCGCCGCGGTCTTTGAGCTGACGATACAGGGTTTGCCAGTGGTCAGCTGACCGTACATGGCCGCCGCCGAGATGCCGATGCCCTGTTGCCCACGGGATTGGCGCAAACGATGGAACTTCGAGCCATACAAGAGCTTGCCAAAGATCTTGGGTATCTGCGCTTTGACGATGCCAGGACCGTTGTCCTCCACGTACATGGTGAAGCGGTTCTCGCCGACTTGTTTGATCTCGATCTTGATGTCAGGCTGGATGCTCGCCTCTTCGCAGGCGTCGAGCGCATTGTCGACGGCCTCTTTGACCGAGGTCAACAGCGCTCGCGACGCGTTGTCGAAGCCGAGAAGATGTCGATTCTTGGTGAAGAATTCACTGATGGAAATCTCGCGCTGCAACTCGCCGAGTTTTTCAGCGGTAACTCTTTCCTTCTTTTTGGGTGTACGGGGAGGCTTGGGCAATGGCTCTGAGGGTTCAGCTTCGACGACTGCCTGCGTCGGCTTTGCAGGTTTGGCCTTTGCATTTGCCTTTGGTTTCTTCTTTGCCTGTGCGGCAACCTTTGCAGCTGAAGTCTTTTTCGCCACCGTTTCTTTGGCGGCCCGTGACTTCGTCTTTTGGCCCTTGGGAGGACTCTGGGGAAGTCCGAGATCGAGCTGCTTGGGGACCTTCTTGGTCGCGGACTTGCGTGCTTGCTTGGCCAAGCCACACCTCTCTTTAAAAAGACCTGCGAGGAGTTATGGGAGGGATCTCAAGAAGTCAACGCCGAAACCTTCCAGAATGGCCTCAACCACCTGGTTCTTGGCGCGTTTTGACTGTTCATTGGCCTGAACGTACGTGCGGTGATTCGATGCCGACAGTTGCTTCTAACCCGTAATCGAACGCCAAACCAACTCGACCTGGGCACGGGTGGAGTCGAGATCATTATTGTTGTCAATGACCCACGTTGCCTTGTTGCGCTTCTCGGCGAGCGGCAGTTGGCTCGCCAGTCGTTGGTTTGCCTCGCGTATGCTCACACCATCCCGTTGGACCATGCGAACCAACTGCGCATCCGGGGCGAGCCAGACGACGATGACTCCGTCCATGGCGACTTCGAGGCCGCGCTCAAACAGCAGCGGAACGTCGTAGACGACGATTTGCGAGCCAGCTGCCTCGAGTGCCGCAATTTGCCGCCCCACCTCGTTGGCAACGGCTGGGTGGGTAATGGTCTCGAGGGTGCGGCGCTCATCAGAATCGGTGAATACCCGCTCTCCCAAGGCACGCCGATTGATCACGCCATCCTCACCCAAGACCCCAGGAAACTGCGCTTCTATTTGACGGGCAAGCGGGCTGGCCCCACCGCCCCGAGGCGAAAGCAGTTGATGATAAACGGCATCGGCATCGAGAACATCGGCACCCAACTCAGCCAACATGGCTCGCACAGTGCTCTTGCCGCTGGCAATGCCGCCCGTTAGGCCAATGAGCTTCATCACCCAACAGTTGCAGAGCCGTCGTGCCTTGACAAGCGCCGCCAGGCGATTTACGGACGCGCGTCATGAGTGATGCTCCCAGAAGGTCTGACCGAGTTGCCCAGTTGGTTCAACAAGAGCTGGGGCAGATGCTTGTCGATGGCCTCAAAGATCCGCGCGTCGGTTTTGCCACCATCACCGAAGTGCGCTTGACCGGTGATTTGCACAGCGCCCGCGTTTTTGTCTCCGTGTATGGCGATGAACAGCAACTTCAAGAATCCCTTGCGGGTCTCACCGCAGCAAGCGGCTACCTGCGGCGGCAGCTGGGACATCGGTTGCAGCTCAAGTTTACTCCTGAGCTCACCTTCTGCGCCGACAACAGCCTCGAGCGAGCCAAACGTCTCGACGAGATCATGCATGCGATCGATGCCGGTGAGACAGAGCTTCCGCAGTCCGTTGCTCAATCGGTGGTGCCAGTGCAGACCAATCGAAGCGAGTTGCAAGAGCGCCGCGAGATCTTTGCTGAGCAGTCGAAGAATGAGTCCAGCAAAGAATCACGAGAGAGCCTAAAAAGGCCACGCGGATCCCGCCGGCGTGACCGCAATCGTCGTCGCTAGTGAATACGAGTGAACCCGCAGGGCTAGAAAGCCTGCGAGCCATTGCCACTGTTAAATGGGGCAAAGACGAATAGGGAGAGCAACCGATGGACGGCATTCTGGTAATCGACAAACCCGCGGGCCCCACCTCCCACGATATCGTGGATGCGGTGCGCAGGGTGTTGCGACAGAAGAAGGTCGGCCACACTGGCACTCTCGACCCAGCAGCGACGGGTGCGCTGCCATTGGTCCTCGGTAGCGCCACCAAGATTGCTCGCTACCTAAGTGGCGGCAACAAAGAATACGACGCAACACTCCGCCTCGGAGTGACCACCACGACCCTCGACAGTGAGGGGGAGGTTGTCGAGACAAAACCGGTCGATGTCACCGAGCAACAGGTTCGCGCGGTGCTGGGGCTCTTCGTTGGCGATATCAAACAGATCCCGCCGATGTATTCTGCAAAAAAGATGCAAGGCAAGCGTCTTTACGAGCTGGCGCGACAGGGCGTCGAGATTGAGCGCGAGCCCAAGGATGTCATCGTCCATTCCATCGAGCTCACCGAGTTGTCCCTGCCAGACATCATGGTCAAGGTGCGCTGTTCCGCTGGAACCTATGTTCGAGTGCTCGCCCAAGATGTGGGAGAGCGGCTCGGATGCGGTGGTCATCTCAAACAGCTGCGCCGCATCGTCGCAGGACCTTTTTCGATCGACGATGCGGTCACCCTCGATGTTCTCGAGGCTGCGCCCGAGAACGCCAAAGCCCACATTCTACCAATCGGTCGCGGCCTTCGCGGCGTGCCTTCCGTTTCCCTGCCTGTGCACTTGGGTCGACAAGTTGCCTCCGGGCAGCAGCTCATGGTCGCCGACCTTCGTACCCTCGACATCCCGGACGTCGGCGAAAATGATCTGGTTGCGTTGTGGCTCGATGACGGAACACTGTTGGCCCTGACTCGCGCGGTGATCCCCACCGCCCGGTTGGCCTCCGCCCGCCGCGATGAGATAGCCTTGAAGACCGAGCGAGTGTTTGCCCAAGCTCCTCGTCGCTGACTGTCCTCACTGTCTGCTGATCAGCGTTTTCTTGTTTGGGTTTTCTTACCCACGATTTGTGTACCAACGGCAATGAGTGCGTGGCGGGTCCACCACAACAGGATGGCTAGACATAGGACCGCGAGCCAGTCTCCGAAGATTGCGTAGATCGTGCGAACGTCGAGAGGGGTGACGTCGTGTAACAGGTTGGCGCGGGCAAAGACGGGGGTCTGCTGGACGATGCGGCCGGCGGGGTCGATGAAGGCGCTGATGCCGGTGTTGGTGGAACGCACCAAAAAGCGACGTTGCTCAACCGCGCGAAACGCGGCGAGGGCGAGGTGGATCAGGGGCTCGCGACTCTTGCCGAACCAAGCGTCATTGGTCATGTTGACCAACACCTGTGGGTCGTCCTCCATGACCGTGCGCACGAAGCCGGGGAGAATGTCTTCGTAGCAGATCAACACGCCATAGCGGATGTCGTCGAGGACCAGGGAACGGGTGTGGGTGCCGCGATAGAAGTGGCTGGTGTGGCGAAACAGGGCGGTGTCGTAAAGCCAAGGGAAAGTTTCCCCCAGGGGTACATATTCGCCGAAGGCCAACAGGTAGGTCTTGTCATAGGTACCGAGGACGTTCCCGTCGGCGTCGGTGAGAAAGGCGGCGTTGTAAGGTTTGCGAGTGCCTCGACCGTCGCTGCCCACGACCCGGACGCCGCCGAAGAGCACGGGGGTGTGAATGCCGGTCATCACGGGTGGGTTGACGAAGTTGACGTTGGTGACGCCGTCGGGAATGCCGTAGTTGTATCCGGACTCGGGCCAGACGATGAGCTCGGCACCCTGCGCCTGGACCTCGGCACTCTGCTCGCGATGGCGACGCAGCCCTTCCCCTGGTTGATCGAATTTTTCGTAGATGCCCATGTTAACCTGGACGATACCGATTTTGATGCGTCTATCGGCAAGTGCGACGGTGTCATCGATGTTTGCGGTGGCCCCGAGACCGTATCCGAAGTTGGTGATGACCAAGGTGACGCACACAGCCCATCCAAGTTTGGGCACCTTACCACGCTTGCGAATAAGCGAGGCGAGGGTCTGGTAGAGCACAGCCGAGCTCTGGGTGAGGATGAAGGTCAGACCCAACGGACCCCACACATCGAGGGATTGGATGAATGTTATCTGCCGGTATTGTGAGTTCGACAGGTAGGAGGGGAACAATGCAGGCCACAGCCATTCGGCGAGCACCATGAGGACCGGGGCCGACCACACGAATGATATCTTCAGTCGATTGGTAACCCAGTGCAGAGCGAAGCCCCACACCGTGAGCAGGGTGCCCTGTGCGAGACACAACAGGAAGTAACCGGCCACCGCGAGTGGTAACGGCAAATGGCCAAAGTCCCGCAGCATGCCGGTGATCCAGGAATAACCGCCCAAGTGCGTGACCAGCCCGAAGACCCAGGCAATGGTAACGGCTTCCTTGCGATTGAGGGTGCTGTCGTCCAGAGCCCACATCACCGGTATCAGGCAGAACCAAGTTAGGTAGAATTGGTCGAAACCACAAAAGCCGACAAAATAGAGGACCCCACTGAATGCGGCCAAGGCCATTGAGCCAAGGCGATTGTGGAGACTGTCGATCAGGCGCGAAAGCATGGGACGTAGTGTATCTTGGGACGGATCGAGAAAACACCTCATTGCGCACCCAAATAGGTGGGGCGGGTAGGCGGTAGAGTAGTTGACCGCCAAGGGTCTGCGTGTAACTCTTTGTTGGTGAAATGGATTAGTTATTCCCCAACCCTATTGCTATTGGCCTCCGCACCCGCGTTGGGTGGGTCTGTGGTGGTGTTCGAAACCGCCGGCCCCAATGGAAAAAACGCGGCGAAGAATATCGAAGCCCAACTCTCTGAAGCTCTCCCAGACCACACGGTGAAACAAGCGCCACGTCCCAAAGCATGGAAGACGGTCGATGTGCGCATGGCCGGCCAGGTTGGCGAAGCTGCAGCGGCTGCGGGGGACGATGTTGGGGTGGCGTCTTTGGTTGCCAAGAAGGGGCGAAAGGTCAGGCTCGTAATCCTCGCGGTCACCAGTGACGGTCGGGTGGTTTTCGACAAAGGAGCGGACCTGCCGCGCAAACAACCGGAGAAGCGAGTTGTTGCTCTGGCGCAGGATCTGGCGAAGGCGCTCGGGAAAGTTCTGCGATCGCTCGATGAATCAGCCTCCGCTTCTGTTGGGTCAGACGAGCTGCAGGATTCGGCGGTCGACAGCAGTCCACGATCGACTCGCACTGGCGCGACGACGGAGCTTGAGGCGACGGAGGTGTCGGGCCAAAGCGGTGCCAGTGCATTGCTCGACGACTCCACCTCGCTTGGCGACAAAGAAGAGGAAGCTGACGAGCTGGTTCGACCGTCGCGGCGGCGACGGTCCAGTTTCCATGCCGCAGTGGGAGGGATGGTTGGTGGTTTGACTTTTCAGGATTCGATAAGCACTCCCGTACAAGGTGGTGACCTCAAGATCGGAGTGGGGGTGACGCTGTTGACGGGTGCCAGTTTGGAGCTAGCCATGGCAGACTGGCTAACCTTCAGTGCGACCTTCCGCAGTTATGGTGTCGCGATTGATCACGAGTTCAACGGTGATGATCCCAACACGGCGATTGAGGAGCCGACCGTCACGCCCCCAGAAATCAACGCATCGGCGATCGGAGTGACCGCGCTGTTGGGAACTGGGATGGAGTTTGGTCCGCTGATTGGTGGGGTGGTCGCTGGCGTCTCCTACGATTCCATGACAGCGGACAAACAAACTCTCACGGCAAGTACCGGCGAGCAGGGTGTGGCCTTGGTTCCATCGTGGACGCGGTTGGCGGCGATTGCTGGAATTACCCTGAATCGTGGCAATCTCGGCACCAAGGGATTCACCGGCCAGTTTGGATTGTTGGCGGTGCCATGGGCGATGCATTCGGAATCGCCACTCACTTCGGGCTCATCGGCTTCGACGTTGGGGGTGCAGACCTGGTTGCGCGGCCGTTATCATCTTAACGACTTCTTTGGTCGTGCGGGGGGGATCTATTTCGAAGCTCGGGTTGATCTGGAGTATCTCAGCCTCTCGTACTCTGGAGTTGGCACGCGACGGGCCTTCGGCAGTGGCGATCCGGTGAAGAGCTCCTCCGAATCGCGAATCTCTGTCGGTGGTGTGGCTGGCGTTGGCTATGTCTATTGAGCTTCGTCGTCTAGAGTGAACTTGGCGCGGTTGGTGAGTCCCTCCTTCCATTTGTGCTGAACCAATTTCTCGAGAACCTGGACCCCTCCGAGCCGCGCGATCACCCGATGCTGTATTTCCGCGGGTGTCGAATCGGAGGGCTCCAACAGGACTTCGATGGGGAAGTCGTCTCCCTCTTCCAGAGGCAAGTCAATGTCGGCGAGTGCGCCGCCGGTGGGATCGGCTGAGTCCAGGGTGGTGATGTACAGAGAGTCGACTTCGTCTGGAACCGATCGGCTTGCATCGATTTCGAGGATAATCAGCGACGAGCCACACCCACAAAGAGGCAACGCCACGCCAATGGCCCAGAAGGCACCCAACCGTGATTTGTGACTCGCGCAGATCATTTCAAGGGGTACGGACCGAAATCATGTGGGGGGTATTCGGCCGGCATCAGAGTGTAGGTCAAGGCCACCCCGCCAGCAATAACAACAGCGACGCCAGTCCAAAACCACCACTTTTCATACACGGCATCGTCAACAGTGGTGCGAATCTCCTCTGGCAGTAGCGGGTCGGTGGCACCCATGGGGCCGGACTTTGGCGCCGGTTCAGACTCAGGCTCAGGCTCAGGCTCAGGCTCAGGCTCAGGCTGTGCCACGGGCCGCGTCCCTCGCGCTTGTTCGAAGGCTTCGGCAATCTTCGGCGAGGTGTCAGGCGGGAGCTCAAAGTCTGGGGAGAGCTCGAGGAGCTGCACGAATGAGTCCTTAGCCTGTTGGTCACGCCCGTAGATAGTGTGCATGGTACCCAGGAGGAAGAAAATCTGTTGTTTCTCTTCGTCTGTTGGCTTCCCCTTGAGCGCCCGATTGAGCAGCGGTGTGACCCGTTCGTAGTCGAGGTTCTCGTACGCCTTTTGGGCTTTGGTGAGAGAGCGGTTGCGTGCATGCGCCTCGTTGGCTGTGAGAGCCGCGATGACGACCAGCACAAAAATACCGACACCCCGGCCCATGGCGCTAGGGTAACCGGAACCTCGTCAGTGTGCAAATGGCGATTCGCGCAGCCGCTGAATTGGAGTAGACTGCAAGGCCGTGGGCAAGACAATCAAGTTTGGTCGTTACCTTCTGGAGCGGCGTTTGGCCCTGGGTGGCATGGCCGAGGTGTTTCTTGGCCGCATCGAGGGCCCCGAGGGATTCCAGAAAAGAGTTGTGCTCAAGCGAATCCTTCCGCACCTTCAGGCGGACGACAACCACGTTACCATGTTTCTCGACGAAGCGAGGCTGGCGGCCCGCTTCGACCATCCCAACCTCATTCAGGTGTACGAGTTGGCTCGCATCGACGAGCAATATTGTTTGGTGATGGAATACCTCGAAGGCGAGGATGTTGCCTCGCTTCTCGACGAGAGCCTGCGTTTGAGCAAGAAGATTCCCGTTGAGCTCTGCGCTCTTATCATTGCCGGTGCCGCCGAGGGGTTGCACTACGCCCACGAGCTCACCACCGAGAAAGGTGAACCTCTCAATGTGGTGCACCGAGACATCTCTCCAGCCAACATCATTATCACTTCCCGTGGCGGTGTGAAGATTGTCGACTTTGGTATCGCCAAACACGAGATTGCCCACTCCCATACGGTTCAGGGCACTCTCAAGGGAAAGTTTTCGTACATGTCTCCGGAGCAGGCACGCGGTCAGGTCGTTGATCGCCGCAGTGACATCTTCTCCCTTGGGATCATACTCTATGAGTTATTGACGCTCTCGCCGTGCTTCACCGCCAAGAGCCAAATCGAGACGCTCGACAAGGTCGCTAGCCTCAAGTTCAATCCGTTGCACAAAGTCCGCCCTGACGTGCCTGAGGCATTGCAGAAGATTGTCGGCCGCATGTTGACCGAAAAAGATACTCGGTACCAGACGGCCAACGACGTCCGTGCGGATCTTCAGCGTTTTCTCGTATTTTGCAAGATGCCGACGGCAATGGATTTGGCCAACCTGCTTGAGCGCGTTTTTGGGCATGGCGTCGGCAAGGTGCCGAGGCACGTCGGTACGGCAATACTCGATTTTGATTCCCTGCCGGTGACCGACGAGCTCTCATCACCGGACGTCATCCCCGACGACAAGACATATCAGCAGCTCCGTGAATCGCAGGTCATGTCCACCAGTTCGGTGAATGTCGACATGGACGGCGGCATAAGCGGCGAAGTGTTCCTCGATGGACTGAATCTTGTCGAGGCGATTGGTCCCACAATCGAGACGAGCGTTCGAACGGGGACCGGGCTTGAGCCGTTCGACATCCCGTCACGGGAGATGTCCCCACGACGGCGTTCGACGATTTCCCGCGTCGCTGACAAACTGCGCCAACCACGGTACTGGCCGACGACGTTGATGATCATGGCGGTGGCTATGGCTGTTAGTGCCATCGCGCTCGTCATGATCTATCGCGCAGCCATGGGAATGCCGTGGCAACCCGACCAATTGTTTGACGAAGTTCTTGGTTCCAGTCCACCACCGCTCGAGTCCGGAGAGGAGATAGGCTCTGGGACTCTGCAAGTCATCACGGTGCCTCCTGGTGCGGTTGTTGCTGTCGATGATGAACGACAACCAGGTCAGTCGCCGTTGACGGTGGATAACCTATCTGTCGGGTTGCCCCACCGGGTGGTCGTAGAGCTCCCTGGCTTCAAGAAGGCCGCACAGGAGCTCACTCTCAATGAGGATGGTAGCTTGAGGACGCTGACTCTCGATCTCGTGTCCGATGACAAAGTGCCTGGTCAGGTAGACGTGGCCGTCAACAGCGATCCCGCGGGTGCCGTCATCGTCGTGGATGGCGTTCTGTCCTCTGAGAAGACGCCGGCAACCATAGGCTTGCCACATGGGGTGGCCGCCAAGTTCGAGGTGCACCTTCCTGGGTTCACTTGCAAGCCGACAGACTTCGTTCCCGAGCTCAAGGGTCACAATGAGGTCAACTTTCCCCTTGAGCCGGTCGCAGTGAGCAAGACCGGATTCGTCGACATTCACAGTGAGCCGCGAACAGAGGTCTACATTGGTGGCAAAAGAGTTGGTCTCACTCCCATCCGCAGGTACGAATTACCCGTCGGGCCCGTTGTCGTGGATTTGCGCAACATCAAGCTTGGACTGCGCAAGACACTTCGTCTCGATGTTGTTCCAAGTGAAGTGTTGAGTCGTCGGGTGGTCTTCAGAAAAGGTCAGGTTGTATTTGATGCACGGCCATGGGCGGACGTCTACCTGGGCCGCCGCAAACTTGGCACCACGCCAATGGCACCCGTCAGCCTGTTTGAGGGGACCTATGCCATTCGGTTCGTGAACGAGCGTTTAGGCGTCGAGCGGGTGGTGCAAGTTTCAGTGAAGCCCGGCAAGACTCGTCGGATCGTCCAGAAGTTGCGTTAGGGTCGGCGTCGCCAATTGTATTTTGGCTGGGGCAGAAAAGCAGTCCTTGACGAAGGACAACAGAACCCTATATTCCTGCCGTCGCTCTGGTGGGGGAAGCCGTGGAGTGGAGACGATGCCGATATACGAATACGAATGTGGGAAATGTGGTGAGGTGTTCGAGGTCTTTCAGAAGCTTTCTGATCCTCCCCCCAAGACCCACACTTGCGGTTCCCGCAAAATTCGACGGATCATGAGCCAAACGTCGTTTATTCTCAAGGGCACCGGTTGGTATGTCACTGACTACGCCCGCAAAGACAAGGGCGGAGACGACAACGGCTCGGCAAAGTCATCCAAGAAAGACGGCGAGAGCTCTGACGACAAGTCCAAGAAGGATATTCCTGGTAAGGAATCGACAAAGAAAGACTCGAAGAAGAAAGACTCTGGCGGTGCCCAGCAGAGTGCCGCGTGATACCGCTTCGATAAAACGGTTCGAGGAAGCCGCCGTTCTGGCGCCTTTTTCTCAATTAAGGAAGCTGCCGGGGTAGTTTTTCAGCTGGCGAAGGTTTGCATTTGCAGGCGGGTGCCTGGTCTTGCAATAGATCGGCCAGTCGAGCTTGTTCTCGGTGCAGCAATTCCAACTCTCGCCGGATCGCGCGAAGCTCGGCCGTCAGGGTATCGGGCGGCGGTGGCACTGTGACCGGCGGCGCAAGTTTTGCCTCGATACAGTGGTGGCGGTCACATCTCTTTTGGGGGCCACATTGCTCATCTCGGGTGCACAACCGCGCGCAGGTGTTGCGCCAGCAATCATAACCAGACCCGCATATGTCGTCCGAGGTGCACGGTTGGCCGATCGGATCGCCCTTGCATGCAATCCAGCCGAGGAAGAGCAGGCTGACCCACCATCTGATCACGCTGGTCACCGACTCAGTTTGTTGGTCGTGTTACTTCAGGCTCGCCTTGAAATTGGGCGCTGGTTTGAATGCCACGGTCTTGGTCGGCGCGATCATGATGACCTCACCAGTCTTGGGATTTCGTCCCTTGCGAGCATTCCGTTTCTTCACCGCGAATGTGCCAAAGCCCGGATAGGTGAAACGTTTGTCCTTCTTGATGGCCTTGTGCAGGTGCTCGAAGATTGATTCGACCAGTGAGCCGACCATCTTCTTGCTGATTGTCGGCCCTGCATCCTTTGAGACGCGATCGATCAACTCAGCCTTGGTCATATCGTTCTTGCTCCCTCGAAAGTGGCGGAGCGCTTTGCTATGAGACTGCGGCCGGCGTGTCAAGGCCAGCAGCCTGCCCTTTCTAGCAACAAAGGGGTTGACAACTATTTTGACAGGAGCGGACCCGTCTCAAGACTTGGGTTGGCCTCAGCTTTCGATTTTGACTGTGTGGCTCATCTGCGTGCCGGTGTCGAGATCCTTCGCTGTGAGGGAGAGAATACCTTCGGCGCTCACAGTGAAAACGACCTCTACGCGAACACTACCGGCTCCACCTGGACGCAGGTCGGCGAAGGTGAATTCGCCGAGCAGGGTGTTGTCATGGACCGTAGCGGCATCACCTTGGACGATACGCATGACCAAATCTTTTTGGTTGTCGCGGTGGGTGGTGAAAGTCACCTGGCATTGATTGGGGACAGAACAATTGCGTCCGAACAGGCGGTGTAGGGTGGCGTCAGCCTTTTCGATGCTGATTGCCATGGGGAGAACATCGAGTAACTGAAACCGCAGATCGGATCGATCGTCCAAACTCCAGGCGTAAAGCGCTGCGCCAATGGCCACCGCTTCATCGGGGTGGACACTCTTTGACGGGACTTTGCCGAAGAAATCGGCGATCCGATTCTGAATCAATGGCATGCGAGTTTGGCCACCGACGAGGAGCACTTGGTCGATTTCACTGGGTTTGAGTCCAGCTTCATCGATGACGCGAGCACAGGTGTCGAAAGTTTTGTCGACCAGATGCGCGGTGAGAGCCTCGAGATCCACGCGACGAACGATCATGTTGAGGTCTAAGGGTTTGCCACCACCGGCCATGGTAATGAACGGCACACTCAACGGCACTTCATGTCGTGCGGATAAGTCGACCTTCACCCGTTCAGCCATGTCCCGAATGCGTTGCATCGCAATCGGGTCGGTCGCGAGATCTATTCCATGCTGGGTGTTGAAATCGGAGAGAATGTATTGAATCAGAGCATTGTCAAAATCAATGCCGCCTAGGAAGATATTGCCGCCGGTCGATCTTACCTCGAATACGCGGTCCCGGATGCTGATGACGGACAGATCGAATGTGCCGCCCCCGAGGTCGTAGACGGCGACGCTCTCATTGGTGTTCTTGCGAGCACCGTAAGCGAGAGCGGCGGCTGTCGGCTCATTGATGATGCGGACGATTTCCAAACCGACGAGCTCGCCCGCCTCGTAGACTCCCTGCCGCTGGCGGTCGTTGTAGTAAGCGGGAACGGTGACCACCGCCCGTTTGATATCCTCGCCGAGGTAACTGCTTGCGACTTCCCTGATCTTGCCGAGAATCCGTGAGGAGATATCCGTCAATCGCAGGTCCTTTCCACCTACGACGATGGTGATGTCGTCCGCGTCGCCGCGCTTGATCTCATAGCCAACGCGCTTGATCATCTCCCTGACGATCTCTGATTCGAAATTGACCCCGAGCAGCCGTTTTGCTCCAAAAACAGTGTTCTTGGGGTTAAGCTGCCATTGGCGCTGGGCTTCGTAGCCGACAAGGTCATTGCCCTTGTCGTCGATGGCAAAAATCGAGGGCACGGTGAATTGGCCACCTCGATAGGGGATCAAAGTGACGTTGCCGTTTTCGTCACTCACGGCACCACAAGAGTTGGTGGTCCCTAGATCTATTCCGATAATCGGCGATTTCATGGCGGACACTGTAACACAGGCACTGGGGCCTGTCTTCAAACCACTCCTTGGGATTGCGGTGCAATCCGATACCAGATGTGTAGAAAATATCGTCCAGCAGGTTGGCGGCGGAGCGGCGGCGTGAGAGACTGGCGTGTCCAATGAAGTTGACTGGTATTACCGTGGCCTATGGTGGCAGTTTCAACCCACCGCACATGGGGCACCAAATGGCCTGCCTGTATCTGCTCGAGGCACTCGGTGCCGATTGCGTTTGGCTCATGCCGGCCGCGCAGCACCCATTTGGCAAAATCCTGGTCGATTTCTCTAAGCGTCTGCAGATGTGTCGAATCATGGCGCAACCCTTTGGCAGGCGGGTTGAGGTCTCTGATGTCGAGGCAGACGCCGGCACCAGTGGCAAAACCTACGACACCTTGACTCGGCTGGTGAAGCGATTCCCCGAGCGGCGTTTTGCGTTGGCCATTGGTTCCGACATTCTGCAGGAGGTTGGCCAGTGGCATCGTTGGGATGACGTCAAAGAGCTCGTAGAGGTTGTGGTTGTGGGCCGTGCCGGATATCCAAATGACGATGCCGGTCCGGTTGAGCTTCCGGGATTGTCGAGCGGTGAAATTCGCCGCATGTTGCGACAAGGGATACCGATCGAGGGTTTGGTTCCGGTCGGCATCGCAGACTACATTGCAGAGCAGCAACTCTACAGTGCGCAGGTGAGAGCCGGATGAGCAGGAAAGTTATCGTTGCGGATTCTGATCGCACCACCTTGGAGCTGGTAACCGCCGTTCTCACTCGGGATGGATTTGAGGTTCTGGCGACCCCTGACGGTGGTGATGCCTTGGCGCGCTTCTATGAGGCCACGCCCGATTTGGTCATCTGTGCCGAAGGGTTGTCGAGCATCAGTGGACCGGAGTTGTGCCGCCAGGTGAAAGCACAGGGCTCTGAGGCACGGGTCGTGATTCTTCACAGCAAGGGTGAAGGTATCGAGAGTTTGGGTCTTGCTGGAGAACTCGGCTGTGACGCGGTTTTGCCGACGCCGTTTCGGTACGATGAGCTGAAGAAATTCTTGGCTCAATGGGGAATGATCTCAACAGCAGGTTCTAGATCAGATGATACCTCCTTCACGGTTCCCACCTCTGAGCACTTCAAACTGGAGATGCCGCCCCCCGTTGCTTTGCCCCGTTTTGATGCGGTCTTGCCGCCTCCTGTTGTTCCCCCTTCCGAGGAGAAGCTATCAGCTGTTGCGATTGCACCGACAACCGTTCCGATTCCTCTGCCCATGGGAGCAGAAATCCCGTTTGTGGACCAGGACCTGCCAGATCTCGACCTTGATGAGATCGGCGGTGAGGAGATTCTCCCAGAACTCGCCCTTGAGGAGGTGTCCGCGGCTCCGAGCCTTGATGTGCCAGTGACAGGCACACTCGCGGAAGTGCCGATGCCGCGTTTGATTTACAAACTCTACTTGGCCACATTCTCCGGTGTTCTGCAGCTGGTGAGCTCGGCCGCCAAGCGTGATATCTACTTTTGGGGAGGCATGCCGGTTCGCGTAGATTCTGCCCAGATAGAGGAAGCACTCGGCCGCATGCTGCTCGACCATGGTCGCATCACCGTCGACCATTATACTCAGTCCCTCGAAATGATGAAGCAAACCAACTGCCGTCAGGGCGAAGCGCTCCGTCAGCTCGGGGTCATTGATGATACCGATCTTCTTGATGCCTTGCGCCAACAAACAGAGCTGAAGCTCTGCAACAGTTTTGCGTGGCGGGATGCCAGCTATCAAATCGTACCGCGCACCGACTTTGCTCGGGACATGGTTCTGAGTGAAGTCCACCCCCTCAAGGTGATCTGGCGTGGGGTGGTTGAACACTATGATTTGGATTCCCTCCTGAGCTTTTTTGTCCCGCTGCAGAAGCGTTATGCCGTAACAACCGATCTCTTTCCCGTATATTTTGAAACACTTGGCCCATTTCTTCGAGAGCTGAAGATGGCGGAACATCTCGACGGTCAATCGACTTTTGCAGAGGTGTTGCAGCGGGGTGCCGAGCAGCAGTTGCGTTTGACACAGGGACTCTATGTCCTGTTGGTGAGTGACATGGTTCGTGCGGCCAAAGAGCCGGGCCCGGCGGCCAGAGCTCCCACCCCAGCGGTGATGAAACCGGGTGTGGGGACATCGGACCCAGTTGAACTCGCCCGCCTCGCTGACGAGATCGCCGCCGAATACTTGCGCATCAAAGGGTCGGATTATCTCGATGTTCTGCGGGTTGAGATATCGTCGACGCCCGAGGAGGTGGACGCCGCCTACACCAATATTCTCACGTCACTCAAACTCGAGGAGCTGCCGGCGGGCATGGCTGACGATGTGTTGCGACGGGCAGGTGAGATCAAGGACATCTTCGCTCGGGCCCGCATGGTGATTCGTGACCCCAAGATGCGTGATCGGTACCTGTTGGGGCAGCAACAACAGTTTTCGCGCCCCGGCTCGTTGGCCACCGACTCGCGATTGGAAGCGGCCTCTGGCCTGCCGCCTTTGGCACAAAGTCTCGAGCTCGATGTGGGAGGGGCAAAGGTGAGCATTCTCGAGGCGCAGCGGTACTTCAGCGATGGCCAAGGAATGATGGAACGTGGCGACTGGGCCAACGCTACCCAAGCGTTTCGCAAAGCCATAGGGGCAAATGCCGGTGAGCCGAGCTACCGGGTGGCGCTCGGTCGAGCCATCTGGCAGGCCGAGAAGGACAAAGGCGAAATCACACGTTCTCGCGTGGTGACCTGCCTGCAACAGGCCCTTCAAATCGATCCCGCACACATGGAAGCCAATCTCGAGATGGCGAAGATGCTCACCGAGGCCGGAAACCGCGAAAGGGCCGTTGCCTATGTGCAGCGGGTGTTGCAGCGTGCTCCGGAACACGAAGAAGCCAAACGTTTGTTGGCGAGCCTCGGCTAGGGCTGACGACTGACAGACCAGCGCCGATTGCGCCCACCTCGTTTTCGTGTCATCCAGCATCGAAATGGGTTCGAGACAAGAAAACAAGCTCCTGGCCGGGGATATTCTGGTGGTCGATGACCAGCCAGTGATCCTCGAAGACATGCGTACGCATCTTGAGCCGATCTTTGGATCCATTGTGGGTTTTTCGAATCCGTCCGAGGCGCTTCGCCACCTCCACTCAGGGGAACGCTACGCGGTGGTCATTCTCGACGTTGTGATGGCACCGTTGTCGGGACTCGAGATGCTCAAGTTGGTGCATGACATCGATCCCCACGCGCGAATCTTGATGCTCACTGCACACGGCTCGTTGGGGACAGCGATCAAGGCATTGCAGCTTGGTGCTGTCGATTACATCAACAAGCCGGTTGAGGACTGGGCAATCGTCGCTGCATCAATCAATAGGGCGAAGACAGAACGTGCTTTGCAGATGCAAAACGAAGTCCTGGTGAACACGCTCACCGAGCAGAACTCGAAACTCAATCGAACCGTATCGCTCCTGCAGACCCTTACAGAGACATCGGAAATGATGCATGCCTCGCGAGATGTTGCCAAGATCCTCAACATACTCGTTGAGCGGGCTTGTGACGTTCTTGCGGCGCGTCGAGTGTCGATCATGATTCTCGATCCCGATCGTCGGGAGATGGCAATTCAAGTCGCTGCAGGCATCAAGAAGGCGGTGCTCCGCGAGGTGCGAGTCCGACCCAACGAAGGCATTGCTGGCACAGTGATCGCCCGTGGGGAGGCCATCGTTGTCGACAATGCCGCGACGGATGATCGGGTGCCGGATACTGAGGAGGGACGCTACTCGAGTCGGTCATTCATGTGCATCCCCATCTTCCTAGGCAAGGACAAAGGGGATTCGAAGGTGATCGGTGTGGTCAACGTCACCGATCGATTGCTCGACCGCCCCTTCTCGGATGCAGAAGTCGAGTTTGTTAGCCACCTGGCGCGTCAGGCTGCGTTTGCCATGGCCAACGCGGCCCTGTGGAAGTCCTTGCCGCTGGTTCCTTAGTTTGAAACTGATCCTATAATGAACCGCGCTGTATACATTGAGACCTATGGCTGCCAGATGAACGTCCTCGATTCGGAGCTCGTAGCGGGTCAATTGGAGGCGGCCGGTTATCGTATCGTCGAGTCTGCGGCTGTGGCCGATGTAGTGCTGATCAACACTTGTTCGGTGCGAGATCTTGCCGAGCACAAAGTCTGGTCACATTTGGGCAGGCTCGGCGTCGAGAAGGAGGAAGGGCGGAAAGATCTCATCATCGGTGTCATTGGCTGCATGGCGGAGCGGGAGGCAGAGGCCATAGTGAAACGGGCCCCACAGGTGGAAATTGTTTGCAGCCCCTCACGACTCGATCGACTGCCGATATTGTTGCAGAACGCGATTGAGAACCACCAGTTTCAGCGAGCTACCGCCGGTCACTCGCAACGCTCGGGTGTGACACCGTCCGACTCCGCTGATGATCTCGAAGCACTCGATTCTGCACGATCGTACGTCCGCGCCGCCACCAGCGCGCAGGCGTTTGTCCGCGTTACCCGCGGATGCAACAAGCTGTGTTCCTTCTGCGTCGTGCCTTATACCCGCGGACCTGAGGTCCACAGACCGCCACAGTTGATCATCGACGAGGCCAAGCGGCTGGTCGATGCAGGCGTGATTGAGGTCACCTTGCTCGGTCAGACGGTGAACCACTACGCTTATCGAGCAGGGGAGGTGACCACATCGTTTGCGCAATTGCTGTGGCGTGTGCACGAAGAGGTACCGGGAATTGAACGGCTTCGTTTTGTCACTTCGTTTCCCAGAGATTTTGACGATGAGACTCTCGATGTTATGGCTCGCTCTTCCCGGATCTGCCGCTACCTACACCTGCCGGTGCAGAGCGGCTCGAATCGCATGTTGCAACTGATGAACCGCGGCCACACCATCGAATCGTACATGGCGTTGCTGGAACGGGCTCGGCAATTGATGCCTGATATCTGTTTTGCGGGAGACATGATTGTCGGCTTCCCTAGCGAGACTGAGGGCGACCACGCTCTATCAAAGGAGTTGTTGCGTGTGGCCCAGTACAAGGGATGTTTCGTCTTCAAGTATTCACCCCGTTCGGGCACCGTCGCACATCGCCGATACCCCGACGATGTGCCAGACGTGGTCAAGAAAGAGCGCAACTTGGAGTTGCTGGATATTCAGTCCGAGATCAGTCTTGCGCACAATCGGAACAAGATTGGGCAGGCTTTTGAGGTGCTGGTCGAAAGTCAGAGCAAGTTACGCGCGCACGGAAACAACGAGCTCGTGCAGATCGATGGCTTAAGGGGCGCATCTTCTCGGAAAGCGCGCCTGGTCGCACGCACCCGAGGCGACGAAATTGTCGCCTTTGACGGCGACGCCAGTCTGGTGGGGACGAGTGTTCGAGTGCGTGGAGTAGACGCCACGCCATTGACCATCTTGGCTCGACTCGAAGACTGAGTCCGTGGGCTCGTGTCAACCCTAGACCGCTTTCGTATTTATGAGATCCGGTCTTTGGGTTGATTGGAATGACGCAGGCGCGGCGCCAGCGCTCCAACTGGCGCGCCGCGCTGCGTCATCGATGGGCCAGCTCAGTTCAAGTTGAAACCGGTCTAGCCAATGTCAAGTGGACCGCATATTGTGCGGCGATGCGCGGTCGAGTGCTGCTCACCGGTGCCACCGGATTTGTCGGCGGACACCTTTATGACCAGTTGCTGCGAGATGGTTGGCAGGTTCGTTGTGCCAGTCGTAAGCCGCAGGCAGCGTCGGCGCGCGCGCCAGAGCGAGAGTGGGTATGGCTCGATGTCGAAGAGCCAACGTCCATCGCTGCCGCCATGGCGAATTGTACCCACGCCGTTTACCTGATTCATGCGATGGCGCAGCCCGGTAACTTCGAGGACCGAGAACGAATGGGGGCCGAGCGTTTTGTTGCGGCCGCACACGAGAATCGTTTGCGGCGAATAGTCTACCTCGGGGGGGTTATGCCTCACGGCGCTCCTTCGAAACATCTGCGAAGTCGTCTAACGACGGGGACCATTCTTCGCGGCGGCACTACCAGCTGTGTCGAGATTCGGGCCGGAATGATCGTTGGCAACGGCAGCGAAAGCTGGCAACTGGTTCGCGACATCGTCAACTTACCCATCGTCGTGTTGCCCGAGTGGGCGGGAGGACGTTCTCAGCCCGTCGACATCAGCGACGTTGTCGCCGCGCTTGCGGTTGCCCTCGAGCTTGAAGGTGGCGGCGGGGTGTGGGCGCTGCCCGGGCCAGAGATTCTGTCGTGCCGCGAGATACTGGTACGAGTCGCCCGTTTGGCCCACACCAGTCCGTGGTTTGTGGAAGCTCCGCATCTTTCGGCGCAAATGGCGGGCGCTGGGCTCGATTTCGTCACTCGTGCCGACAGTCGAGTTGCTCGGGAGCTCATCGAGGGACTGCGATACGACCTTGTCGTCAGCGGCGACGGGTTTTGGAAGCATATGTCGGGGCATCGCCCCTTGGGTTTTGATGAATCGGCGAGTCGTGCTCTCGCTGCCGAGCGCAGCGCTCCACCAGGCCCAGTCGACATAGCTATTGATAAATGGCGGCGGCGCGTATGGAACGCCGCCCCGACCACGTTGCGCAGGCATTTGCTCGCGCTCTCTAAGGTTCTCGCTGAGCGATCAAGGGAGCGGTGGCCATGATGTGGGGATGGGCGAGCCGCGTGTCGTTGGCGACCGTGGCGACAGTCGGTTGGGCGGCGTGTTTGACGGGTTTGTCGGCGGGGAGCGTTTTTCGCACATTGGGTATCTACGGCGCGGTTGCGACGGTCGGCTTGATGGTGAGTGATCGTCGCCCAACCATGGAGCTTCTCGCGCCAAATCGTCGGGTCATCATGACCGGCGTTCTTGGTGGCGTGCTCACCGCTATTGCGACTCATCTTGGTTACGCATTCACCCTGTGGATATGGCCGAGTTTCGCAGCGCAGACGCGTTGTCTCTTCGCAGTCTTTGAGGCACTCCCAGGTTCTGCTGCAAGCTTGCACTGGCTCGTGCTCATTATCGTCGCCGAAGAGGTTCTCTGGCGTGGAGCGTGGGTGACGATACTGGGTGCGCGCTGGTCGGTGGTGGCCGTTGTCGTTCCGACGATTCTTTATGCCATCGCGCAACTCGCCTCAGGCCTGTGGCTCGTCGGCGCTTTGGCATTGGGATGTGGGCTGGTTTGGACCGTCGAGCGCTTGTGGACTCGATCCCTGCTTGCTCCATTAATCACTCACTTGATCTGGGATCTCGGGGTAATGGTGTGGATCCCCATCGATATTCCCGGCACTTGCTGAGGCACCACGAGTTCCACCTGGTTGACTGGGGAGCGTGACGTTGGTACCGGACTGCGGGGCAGGGGAGCTTGAGGAGTCGTCATTTCAATTTCAGTTACAGATCGCGTTCGCACCGTATTTCCGGGTGATCCCGTAGAAAAGCTCGCGCCCGACATGCTTGTGGTGGCCCTCGAGTCGGAGGAGGTGTGCGGTTCCGGTGCACATGCGACGACAGCGCTATGTCTAGATGTCATGATGCGACATTTGCCGTCGAGTTCGGTGAGGAGCCTGTTGGACGTGGGATGCGGCTCCGGCATTCTGGCGATTGTTGCCGCCAAGCTCGGGGTCGCCGAGGTAATGGCCGTCGACATCGATCCAGGATCGGCAAGGGTCGCGGCGAAGGCGGCTGCTTCCAATGGTGTAACGGGGCAGATGACTGCCACCGACGCTAATGTAGCTGACCTAGATAGAAGCTATGAGTGGGTTGTCGCAAACGTTGAGACGAACACCCTCATCAAACTTGCTGACA
>Ga0156517_1278_pt1 | contig 21857 bp, 17 predicted proteins | sample RifOxyB3_FD_111912 | JGI IMG/M metagenome (GOLD analysis project Ga0156517, IMG submission 111912) | Deltaproteobacteria bacterium RIFOXYB12_FULL_58_9 | reverse complement strand
TAGGTCAACTTGCCGGACCTTGCCATCCGCAAACGAAAGCTCCACGGCGAAATCGCGAACGACTTTGACATTGACGATTCGAGCCATGAGTAACTCCTCGCTACTATATGTAGCGGATCGATCGGTCCAGGCGCTAGTAGTCCTTGCCGACAACGGTCCCAATCTTCACCAAGCTCTCTCCGGTGCGCTGAAGCCCACTCCAGGACCATGGCAGCGGCCCTTCGATTCATCTTCCCATTGAGCATTTCCAACGTCTCGATCGCGAATACTGCGCTTTCCTCACCATAGGTGGCGTGAAAATGCGGCGGTGCGTGGTCATCGAAGTACATGGTGATCACAATGCCGAAGAATGAGCTTATGCGTTGCATGATGTAACCCTTCTATGCCGCATGAGCGGCCGTCTCAACCCAATTGGACGGCCCGAGAGCGAGCGAGAAAGGGAAACGGCCCACAACCATGCCCGCTGTGAGGGCGCTTTCGTTCGTGGCATGTGCAGCGTGCGTGCAAGAGAGAACCTGAACGAGAATTGGGCACGCGAACAGAACCACTTTTCCATCACCGGCCAAAGGTCGTAATCCCGTTCCGCAGAGTCGAAACCAAATGGAGCTAAATGACTCGTTCACCTGGTCAACGCCGGTTGAACTGCGCGGTCTGGGTGGCTTGCCCGGGGGCTGGTGCCATCTTGTCGAAGCGATCCTTGTCACGGGCCGCGAGGTGGGCAGCGCCGTCTTGTAACATGTGTTTCTGGGCAAGTTCAAAAATCGCGTCGTCCATGAGCTGCATGCCTTCGGAGCGGCCTGATTGGATGCTCGAGTCGATCATGTGGGTGTTGCCATCGCGGATGACGCTCGCCACCGCTGGCGTGGCGAGAAGGATCTCCAAGGCAGCACAACGGCCGCGGCCATCGGCGCGGGGTAAGAGGATCTGAGACACCACGGCGGCAAGTGAGCCGGCGAGAATCGTGCGCACCATCCCCTGTTGCTCGCCGGGGAAGACGTCGACGATACGGGCGATGGTGCTCGAGGCGCTGTTGGTGTGCAGGGTGGCGAACACCAAGATCCCCATCTCTGCGGCATCGAGCGCTCGGGAGATGGTCTCATGGTCACGCAGCTCGCCGAGCAAGAGCACGTCGGCGTCTTCGCGGGTTGCCATGCGGATGGCGTCGGCGAAACTCTTGGTATCAGCGCCGACCTCACGGTGGGAGAGCACCGATGCCTTGTTTTGATGGACAAACTCCACCGGGTCTTCAATGGTGACGATGTGACGTGAGTAATTCTGGTTGATGACATCGACGATGCCAGCAAGAGTTGTGGATTTTCCCGAGCCGGTGGGGCCGGTCACCAACACCAAACCGTCACGCAGATGCGCGAGCCTTTCCACCGCTGGTGGCAGGTTGAGCTGTTTGAGCGGCAACACCTCTTCCGGGATCAAACGAAACACAGCGCCAACGCCGTGCTCTTGATAAAAGAGGTTGGTACGGAAACGGCCCACGCCCCTTAGCGCATAGGCAAAGTCCATGTCCCTTCGTTCGATGAAGGTTTTCCAGATGTGCTCGGGAGTGATGCCGGCGAGCGCTGTTTCTAGCTCCTCGTGGGTCACCCGCTCGGTGCCGCCCACCTCTTCGAGGGAGCCATGGCGGCGGATGCGCGGCACGCCACCGGCGACCAAGTGTAGGTCGGAGCCGCTGTAGTCACGGACGTATTGCAGGAGCTCGTCGATCGGCATCATGGCAGATCACCTCATCAGGGCTTGGGGCTCGGTGACAAAGCGTGCGGCTTCTTCGGATGTGACCCTGCGGGTACGTACCAACTCGGCAAGAGACTGATCGAGAGTGCACATGCCATCGCGTTTGAGTTGCTGAGTGGAGATGATGAGATGGGTCTTGTTGTCGAGGATGAGCCCACGTACCGCCGGGTTGACCATGAGTATCTCGAGTGCGGGAATGCGCTGGCTCCTGTCGGTGGTCATGAGCAGCCGTTGGGTTATGACCGCCCGCAAGGTGCCCGAGAGCTGGGAGCGGACCTGCGGTTGGTCTTCAATGGGAAAGACGTTGATCAACCGGTTGATGCTCTCGATGGAGCTGCGAGTGTGCAGCGTGGCAAAGACGAGGTGGCCGGTCTCCGCGGCGGTGACCGCAAGTGAAATGCTGTCGAGGTCGCGCAGCTCACCAATCATCATCACGTCTGGATCTTCGCGCAACGCGGCGCGCAGAGCCGGAGCAAAGCCGCCGGTGTGCAGGCCGACCTGACGCTGATTGACGAGGCAACCCTTGGAGGGGTGCAGGTATTCGATCGGATCCTCGATGGTAATGATGTGGTCGCGGCGTTTCTCGTTGATGATGGACAACAAGGCCGCGATCGTCGACGTCTTGCCACTGCCGGCGGGACCTGTGACCAAAACCAGGCCGTTTCTGTACTCCGTGAGGCTCTCGAGGTGCGCTGGGAGATTGAGATCTGACAAAGACGGTGGCGTCTCCGAAATGAGGCGAAACACCGCGTCGAGACCCCGCTGTTGGCGGTAGGCATTGCAGCGGCAGCGACCAACGCCTTCGACCGACAGGGACAAATCGACTTGGCCGCATTGTTCGAGTCGGGCCATCTGTTCGGCATTGAGAATGCTGTGAATCAAGGCCGTGGTGGCTTGGGCAGGGATCGGTTTGTCCCCTTTTTCCAAGAGCTCGCCATTGACTCGTATCCGTAACTTTGCGCCGGCGTGGATGTGAACATCGCTGGCCCCGAGCTGTGCCGCCTTGCTAAGAATATTGGTGAGAGTACTGGACGCTACCATGGGGCGAGCCTGTTCGGCTTGGGCGCTCCCGTCAAGGGATAAATGGCGACGAGGATGGCACTAGCGGGTGAGCAGCCGCACGATATTGGTGCCGGGAACCGTCTGGACATCGCCCATCTTCTTCAGTGCGTTTGTGCAGTCATCTTCGGTGGGTCGGTCGGGGACGCGAAACGTGATGATGATCTCCTCGTTGCCTGGCGCGGGGAAAACTTGTGGCGTTGTGTCCCACGGGCTGGCCACCCCCGGAGACAACAACCCTTCGCCAATGAGATTCTCGACGCACACGTCTTCGAAGCTCAGGGAGTTGTGTTTCCTTTCGCTGTAGGCGCGCGCAGCTCGCTGCAAGGTTTGCACCATCTGCACAGAGGCACCCACACGACTCGAGGCAATAAATCCACGGGTGGCAATGACTGCGGTGGCGAGCACTGCCACGGCGGCAATGGCAACCCCAAGCTCGATAAGAGTGAAGCCGCGTCCGTTCTTACTGTGGTTCATGAGGTCACCTCACCTAATTGGAGACAACAGTGATCTGACAGGTACTGCATTTGCACGGTCCCGCTTGTGTCCCAAGCAGACCCATGCCATTGAGGAGTCGCGTCATGTCCGTGGACATCTCTGTGTTCGGCACGCAGAAGGTGATCTCGAACTCGTCGGTGGTGACACCCAAGGGGAAGGGCCGAATGGTCATGTTTTCACCCCAACCTGTGGTCACCTCTTTCGTGATGAGCCCGGCCCTGGAGAGGTTTTCCATGCTCAACTGCTTGTCCGCATCACTGCCGCCGCCGTAACCCTTGGCGAAGCGCACTCTTTCTGACCAAGCGAAGGCATACCGCTGCAGAGTTTTCACCGACTGCACGGTGGCGTCGGCTTTGCTGCTATTGATGAAGCCGCGGGCCATGAGCACGCCCACCGCCAGCATTGTGACACACGCAAGACCAATACCGACCTCCAGCATAGTGAAGCCACGGTTGGGTGCACGTTTCATCTTGTCAGGTTAACACTAGGATGGTGTGGTTCGCAATTGCTGGTGTGCATGCATGCATGCATGCATGTGTGCCAGTGTGGGAGCGGGTGTGAGCCAACCATTGTGTGTTTTCGTGTGGTCGGAAGGGCCCGAGTGATCTATGATGGTGGGACGTGGGTCGTGTGATCACCCAAACGTGGGGTTGCCAATGCAGAGAAGCCACCGACACGAGGTCGCCCGAGGATTCACCCTCATCGATATGGCCATCGCCCTGACGGTGCTGTCCATTCTCGCTGCGGTGATGATTCCCGGAAACATGAGCCAGGCGCGCAATCGCATGGGTGAGTCTGCGGTCCGGCAGATCTTCACCATTTTCGACGCGGCCAGGTGGTACCACGCCTACAGTGGTCCTCCGACAACGGAGATGTATCTGAATGCCGACTTCAAGTATCACATCTGGCCCGGGCAAGCTCCGACCGATCCTAGCGAAGATGATCCATATTTGTGTCGTGGCAATTTTGTTGCCGCTGATGTCCAACAACAGCTCAAGCAATGGAATCTCTTGGAGGGTGGCCGAGCCTTCAAGAACCCTTGGGAGGAGGCCTACGCCATCTCCCTCGATAGCCCCGACAAGACGACTCCAGGCTACTCGTCCGAGTCAGAGAAGAACTGCTGGTTCACCGTGACCACCGCAGTGCCCATAGACGTGGTGCCCATGTTCACCTCGTATTTGCCCAATGCCCATTGCGCCGACGTCCGTGCCGACGCCTGCCCTACGAATGTCACGGCCCCCGAGGGGTTTGTCCGTTGTTGTGCGAGCATTCCGCCGCCGGGGATGGAAGTAAAGTTTCGGGAGTGGATGGGCAGTGGGGTTCTCCACCCCCACTACTGCTCCCCGTTCGAAACAGAGGCGAAAACGGTTCCATGTCCTGATTACACATTGTGAGGTTTCCGATGCAGCATGACGAAAGAGGTTTCACGCTCATTGAGCTCGGTGTGGTCATCGCGGTCCTATCGATTCTCGCAGGTGTGGTGCTGCCAGACTTCATTGAGCTCGCTCGCAACGAAAAGGCCAAACAGGCCGCTCTTCATGTGGCGGAGCTACAGGATAAGGCCAAGCTCTACTACCATCAAACCGTGCAAGCCGACGATGACATCGACCCCTGGAACGCCCGTTGGCCGGGAGAAATACAACCCCAAACGTGCCCCGCGGGTGCCAAGCCCCTCGACGAACTGGTCGCCGAGCATATCATCGAAAAAGAGGCCACCAGAAATCCCTGGGAGATCGAGGTGAAGATGAGCCTTCTTCCTGGGGGAGGTAGCGATGCCGCGATCAACAACGCCGTTTGCCGCTTGCGTGTGGTCACGGAGGTGCCCGAAAAAGTTAGCGGCGTGGTGGAGACCTATCTCCCCGGCGGCGTGTGCGGCGATGATTGTGGCAGTGCCAAGGCCGGGTTTAAGGCCTGTTGCAGCTCGGTGCCCAAGCCGGGCCTCGAGGCCTCCTTGCAACAAGCGGTTTCCCAGGTCGATGACAAGGTCGTGGAAGCCAAAGCTGCAATTGCAGAAGCTGCCGATCTCAAGGCCGAGGCTCAAGCCCTCATGGACGAAGCTCAAGCTCTCATGGCGCAAGCTCAGGCTGTGGCCCCGTAAGAGAGGTTATGCCGTTGAATAGCAAGACAGGCTCGAGAAGGGTGTGGAGGTCGACGATGAGGGCAGTGTCGCAAAGGGGTTGGTCGCTGGTCGAGCTCGGGATCGTGTTCGTCGTGGTGGGGGTGATGATTGGCGTTGCGGCACCGCGCATGTCGGGTTTTATGGAGACGGCCAAGATGACCGCCGTGGAGGAGGAGTTGGTTGCCATTGCCAATGTCGTCGACGAGTATTCCATGAAGGCACCGGTGCTCGAGGGCTACAGTGAGGGTTGGGACCTCTCCAAGATCGGCGGCAACGGCCAGGGCCATTTTTCCAAAGGTAACTCCTCGAGCCCGAAGAAGCAGACTCCCAAGCAATCCACGGACACCATGATCACCCTGTTGCCCGTGGACTTTGATGGACTGAGCCCCTACGAAAAGCCCTACGTCGCCCAAATTTATGCCACGCCCAAGAACCCCAAGCGGCACATACTCGAGGTGTTGACCTGTGTTCCTTCTGAATTTTTTGGCGACCACGACAGCGGCCATCCGAGTATCTCCACGGATTGCGGTGGCTCCCGCTGTGATGGAGGCGACTGCGAGCTCTTCTACAGCGCCCAAGTCGTCCCCAGTCGCCTGTTGGGTGAGAGCGACGCCGAGAAGAAGATGTCCCATGCAAACTTTTCGCTGCCCACGGTGCTCACCCGTGGCGAGGTTGCGCAGCCAAAGTCCGGCAAGTAACACGCTGTTCGCATTTTTGCCGATTGTGAAGCTGTTGACCTGACCCACGCCGTACTCTGTGACCCATACGACGCTGTGGCAATTGGGTGGAGGTCTCGCTAGAGTCGGCCGCGGATGATCGAACAAGCCCAGATAGCAGAGCTCTACGAGCGGTATGGTCATGCGCTGTATCGGCGGTGCCTTACCTTGGTGAGCAATCCCGATGATGCCCACGAGCTCATGCAAGAGGCCTTCTTTCAGTTCTGGCGGGGCCGGGAGCGGTTCGAGGGACGCAGCTCGGTTTTCACCTATCTCTATCGCATCGCCACCAACCTTTCCATCGACAGGCTGCGGCGCCGCAAGACCGCTGGGCACCAGATCGAGTATTCGAAGGCCGAACCGATGACCCCGTCGGTCTTGGCGACCGACCGGCAGGCCGAGGCGGCATCAGAACTCGCCGAGCTCACCGTCGGTCTCGATGAGGAGACCATCACCGTGGCGGTGTTGTTGCACGTGGACGGTATGACCCAGGAGGAGATTGCCACCGCCCTCGACTTGTCACGGCGTACCGTAGGCAAGAGGCTGCAGAAGTTTTTGTCCCATACCCGCAAACGTGCTGTGCAAGTGGAGACTCACGTCACCGGGCAGATGCGAGCAGGCGAAGGTCATGGTTGAGCAGCGACGAACGGAGGTCTGTGACCTCATCCTCGAGCGCTACCTGGCAGGCGATCTGCCCGCAGAGGAGCGTCGTGCCCTTGATGTCCAACGCGCAGACTCGTCGGCGTTGCAGAGCCGTATCGATGAGCTGGCGGTCGAGAAACAAGCCTTTCTGGCCAAGGATCCCCCGACCCAGTTTGCCCATCGCATGGCAACGCGGCTACGCATGGCGCAGTCAGAGTCAGAGTCAGAGTCAGAGTTGGCACCCGTGCAAAGGGCCAAACATTGGTGGAAGTGGCTGCTGGCACCCTCGGCGACGGCTGCCGTTGCGGCGACTGTGGTGTTGACCTTTTCGGTCACCCGCGTCCCCGTCGAGAGCCCCGCCGCACAGAGCCAAGACAAGGCGGTGCTTGAGCAGAGTCCGCCCGCAGCGGGTCCCCGGGAGATTGCGGTCGATGAGCTCGAGACAGATGCAATACCCGATGGTATGGGCTTTGCGGCCGGGCGAGAGATGAAACCCGCACCTGAGGCCCGCATGGATTCCGGGCGCTCGCGCAAACAGTTGGCAGAAGAGTCGACCGGCAGACTGGGCGGCGCAGCGCGGAAGCTCGCGAAAACCAAAGATGTGACAGGGCAGCCACCGGCGAGCGCGCCCACGAGTCCCACAGTCATCGCAGATTCTCCGAGTCCAGCACCACCGGCACGGACGGCGCCGATTTTGGACGCGGATGCGGAGTCTGCGGTCGCAGGGAAGGCCGATGTCGATGATGTCGCCACGGCCTCCGGTGCCGCGACCTGGTCCTCGCCTCCCGCGGGACCGAAGCGAAGTGAGGTGGCTCGCACCGCCAAGGCAAAGGATCGTGGTGAACCCGAGAAGAAAAAGGGAGACGTTGTCGGCCTCAGTCAGGCTGTCGTCGCCGCCGTGGTCAAGAAGAACAAGGCTGCGTTCAAGGCATGTCTGCAGGCAGCACAAGACCAGGGATCGATCGAATCGGGGCACCTCGAGCTGGTTCTCAACTGGACGGTGACCAAGGATGGAACGGTCAAGGGCGCCACGGTGAAGGGTGCCAACACGGAGATCGATGCTGAGCTCAAGGGCTGCCTGCAGCAGAAGCTCACGGCCTGGAAATTCCCTGAGAGTGATACGGACACGGTGATCGAACGGATGGTTCTGCCCGTGCTGATTCCCTAAACGATGGCCAAGCGCAGCAATATCCTCAGGGCGTCGGTGATCTCCGCCGTGGGCACGGGACTCGCGCGATTGCTCGGCGCTGTCCGAGACATCGCCATAGGTCACGTGTTTGGTGCCGGTCGCTCGGCGGATTCATTCTGGTTGGCGTGGACAGTGCCGAGCGTGTTTCGCCGCTTCGTCGCCGATGAAGGACTCACCGGTGCCCTCATTCCGGCGGTGGCCCAGACAGAGGCCAAAGGCGGCACACAGAAGGCCAAGGAGTTCGCGGGGGCCGCCCTACTCGCAATGTTGCTCGCCAGCGTCGTGATCGTGATTGCCGGCATGCTGGCAGCACCATGGCTCGTGCGCATTTTCGCCCCGGGCTTTGGCGAGGATCCCGAGAAGTGGGAGCTCACAGTCTCCCTCACCAGGTGGTTGTTCCCGTTTGTCATCTTTGTCAGCCTCGTCTCTTTCTGTGAGGGTCTCCTCAATCATCGGGGCCATTTCTTCGTACCCAAGGTGGCACCGGGGTTGGTGAGTGGTTGCATTGCCGTGTCGGCGTTGCTTGTCGCCACCAAGCTCGAAGAGCCGATCTTCGCGCTCGTTATCGGCGTGTTGGTGGGGGGCCTCGCCCATCTCTTGATATGCGTCCCCGTGGTGGTCGCCAAGTGGGGTATGGTCCGTCCATCGCTCACGGGTTTTCGCGAGCCACCTTTTCGCCTCTTTCTCGTGGAGATAGGCAAGGTGGCGGCAATTGGCATCTCCGCCCAGATAAACGTGGCGATCCTGCGCATTCTCGCGAGCTACTTGGATGAGGGAGCGGTAACGCAATACTGGTATGCCAATCGGGTGGTGGATCTCGCCCAGGGTGCCATCGCCGTCGCGGTGGGCAGCGCTCTGTTGCCCGCGATTGCAAAGGACGTGGCTCTGCGGGATTGGAGCAGCTTTCGCAAGAACATCTCCGATGCGGTGGGCTTGGTGGGAATCGTTTTGCTGCCGGCCGCGGGCTTCTTGGTGGCCATGGCCGAGCCCATTGTCTCGATGTTGTTTCGGCATGGGGCATTTGACAAGGCGGCAGCGCTGCAATGCGCCGCGACCTTGAGGCTCTTGGTTCCCTTCATGTTGGCGCTCGCGGGGATCAATATCCTCAAGAAGGTCTATTTTGCCCTCGACGACCGCACCACCCTGTTGGTGGTGGGTGCCTTGGGTATGGGGCTGACGGGAGGCCTGGGGTATCTCTTCTCCTCGCAACTCGGTGTGCGGGGGCTCGGTGCGGCGTTGTCTCTGTCGGTGGCGCTTCAGCTGGTGGTGTATCTTGTGGTTTTGCGCCGACAGACCGGGACCAAGCTGGGCCTGGCCGCCGCCGCCAAACCGTTGGTCAAGCTGACCGTGGCCGCGGGGCCTGCGGCTTTGGTGGCATTTTTGATTTGCCAATGGGGCGACTGGCCCGAGGGTCCGGCATTGGTACGCAATTGGCTGGTCTTTGGCGCAGCAGGCTTCTTGGCGATGCTGGTATATCTCGCGGGGGCATGGGTTCTGCGGGTGCGAGAGCTGCGTTGGTTGCTGCGCCGCGTGGGGTTGGTGCAGAACGACCACGACTGACGAGGGAATCTTTGATGGCATACATGGCGTTCGTGGCGCTGGGCCATGGACGTACCCATGTTGGTATGGTAGCCAGCAGCACCGGGACACGAGGAGAGTGCAAAATGTTTGGATTGGGTACCACAGAGCTTCTCATCATTCTCGCGATGGTTGTTATTGTCTTTGGCTCCTCACGTCTGCCGGGGCTAGGCCGTGGTCTCGGGTCCGCCATGCGCAACTTCCGCGACGCGTTCAGGGATACGACGACGGGCACCGACATCGATAAGGTAGAACCCCCAACCAAGTGAACGTTCCTTTGGCCAATGGTGCCACGGGGGCCACAGGGGCCAAAGGGGCTTACAGGGGCTGCAGGTGCTGCAGGGGTCGTAGGGGTGTTGCCAGAGTGTCTGGGTACCGGTATCGATAGATCATGCGATGGATCCTGGCTCTCTCCACCTTGCTGATTTGCTCTGGTGCTCACGCCGCGGGGCTCACCGACATAGCCGCACGGGTTAAACCTGCGGTGATGCAACTGTCCATCACCAATTCCTCGGGAGAGGTGGTCGGCAATGGCACCGGCTTCTTTATTTCTGAAGACGGTCTGTTGGTCACAAACTTTCATGTCATCGAAACGGCACACGGTGTCATCGCCCAGGGCCCCGATGAAGCTGTCGTGGAGATGCTTGGCGTTCTAGCACAGGACGAAGAAAAGGATCTCGCTATCCTGCAGGCAAAGGGCGCTGGCCATCGAATCCTCCAGCTCGGTGACAGCGTCGATCTGGCCGAGGGCACTCAGGTGGTCGTGCTCGGCAGTCCACGGGGATTGTTGGGATCGTTCTCCGAGGGCATTGTCTCGGCGGTGCGTGAAAACGGCCTTCCTGAGAAGTACCGCGCCGACAGTCGGCAACGAGGACGATTGATTCAGATCACCGCGCCCATCGCCCCGGGCTCAAGCGGATCGCCGGTATTGACCCTTGACGGCGAAGTCATCGGTGTCGCTCAAAGTCTCGTTGTGGGTGGCGGCAATCTCAACTTCGCTGTGCCCGTGGAGGCGGTCAAGGAGCTCGCTGGCACCATCGCCCTGGATGCCAAGCCTCGACCTTTTCAGCCGTTCCCGTGGCACAACCTCGTAGGCTCGATGATCTTTTTCGCGGTCTTTGCCACGGTGCTTGTGGTTGTGCAGCGCGTCGGCAGAAAGGGTTCCCCTTCGGAGACTCGCTCCGTCAATTGAAGTCGCGCATTGAAGACGATGTTGTTGGAATCATGAAGTTAGGCCCACATTCTCTCGCCAATCCTTGGATGTTGGCACCCATGTCGGGGGTCAGTGAGATGCCCTTCCGCGTGTTGGTGCGGGAGATGGGGGCCGCGGCGGCACCCACCGAGCTCGTTAGCGCCAAGGGGTTGTCCTACGGTCAGAAGGGAAGCGAAGACTACCTGCGCCACGATGTGAGCGAGCGACCGTTTTGGGTGCAGCTCTTCGGGGGCGAGCCTGAGATCATGGCGGATGGCGCGGTGCGGGCGGCCGAACTCGGTGCCGAGATCATCGACGTCAATATGGGCTGCCCCGTGCCGAAGGTGATCAAGACCGGTGCCGGGGTGGCGCTCATGCGTGATTCGGGACGGGCAGCGCGGGTGGTAGAGGCGATCGCTCGGCGGACGGGTCTTCCGGTGACAGCGAAGATTCGATCGGGGTGGGATGCGCACAATATCAATGCCGTGGAGTTTGCACAGACACTCGCCGATGCGGGCTGTGTAGCCGTTGCGGTGCATGCTCGTACACGTTCGCAGGGATACTCTGGCACTGCTGACTGGAGTGTCATCGCAGATGTGGTTCGGGCCGTGTCGATTCCCGTGATCGGCAATGGAGATGTGCGCACCGCCGAGGATGGCCGTCGAATGATAGGTGAAACCGGTTGCGCGGCGGTGATGGTTGGCCGTGGTGCCATGGGAAACCCTTGGCTGTTTGCCGAGCTCAGCGCTGCAGACGGCGACTGGAAACCACCGACAAGGGTAGAGAGGTGGGCGGTGATCGAAAGGCACCTACGAGCCATCGCTCGGGTTGTTGATTACGAGCTGAAGGCGGTGCGCAAGTTTCGACAACACATGATGTGGTATGCCCGCGGCATCACTGGTGCCGCAGCATTTCGCAAACGGGTGATTCGCGTAGAATCACTCGAAGAGCTCTGCGCCGCGGGGCGAGCCTTTTTTGTCAACGCCGAGAATGAGTCGCCGTTCGGATGACAAATTTCTGCAGAAAAGATCCCTCGAGCTTGGCGGTCCGCCCTTTTGGTGCGGCCGAGTTGAGGTGATTGGCCCAGATCTGCCTGATCGGAGCGCAGAATCGCGCCATTTTATGCCGGGAATGGTTGTGTCGGGATGTGCGTGGTGATTTTTGTTCCCGCCCAGATGGTCAGGATCTGCAAATGGCAGCCGATTTGAGGCGATCTAACAAAAAACGCAAACACCACACTTTTTTTGTTGACGGGGACCCGCAGTTTCGTTACAAAGCCGCCCTCGCTGACGGGCATCGAGATTGACCGTCAGCTGCTCTGTGAGAAATTAATGCAGTGAATGGGCTTTGGATTAGGGCCTGTAGCTCAGCTGGTTAGAGCACACGCTTGATAAGCGTGGGGTCGAAAGTTCAAATCTTTCCAGGCCCACCAAAGGCTCTGAACGGAGTCCAGAGGAATCGAAAAACCGGGGCCGTAGCTCAGCTGGGAGAGCGCGGGCTTTGCAAGCCTGAGGCCGAGGGTTCGATCCCCTTCGGCTCCACCATTTTGGCCCACACTGCGTTTAGATTTTATTGGGATTCGTCCCAACTGATCTTTGAAAATTGAATATGAAATGTAAGAGAACAAGCGCCGGAAGAGTGAAAGCTCTTCAGGTAAAGTAAAGTAAGTGAAGTAAGTATAAGCAACACTGCTTGGGAATACTTCGAGTGGCGAGCGCGAATAGTCGCGTTATCAGATCTGACTTTGAAGCATTGAGAAGTCAGCTCAAGCTACGAAGGGCATGCGGTGGATGCCTTGGCGCTGGCGAGCGATGAAGGACGTGGAAGGCTGCGATAAGCTCCGGGGAGTTGCCTAGCAAACCCTGATCCGGAGATTTCCGAATGGGGAAACCTGTTGTGAGGAAACTCACATCATCCTGTGCTGAATTCATAGGTGCAGGAAGCCAACCGAGGGAAGTGAAACATCTCAGTACCTCGAGGAATATAAATCAACCGAGATTCCCCTAGTAGCGGCGAGCGAAAGGGGACCATGGCTAAACCGAAAGTACATGTACTTTCGGGGTTGTGGGGCGGTCATACGGGACCTTAGTTGTTAGTTGAGCGGTCTGGAAAGGCCGGGCATAGAGGGTGATACCCCCGTAAGCAAAAACAACGAAGGCTCAGACCTGTCCCCGAGTACCACAGGGCACGTGAAACCCGGTGGGAATCTGGGTGGACCATCATCCAAGCCTAAATATCTGCCAGCGACCGATAGCGCATAGTACCGTGAGGGAAAGGTGAAAAGTACCCCGGTGAGGGGAGTGAAAGAGTACCTGAAACCGCATGTCTACAACCGGTGGAAGGGCTATGGTTCTTCGGAACAATGCCCGACCGCGTACCTTTTGCATCATGGGTTGGCGAGTCAATCTTTGCAGCGAGGTTAAGCCGTTACAGGTGTAGCCGAAGCGAAAGCGAGTCTGAATAGGGCGTAAAGTTGCAGGGATTGGACCCGAAGCCTGTCGATCTACCCATGGCCAGAGTGAAGCGAAGGTAAAACTTCGTGGAGGCTCGAACCGGTGAAAGTTGAAAATTTCTCGGATGAGCTGTGGGTAGGGGTGAAAGGCCAATCAAGGCAGGTAATAGCTGGTTCTCCCCGAAAGATATTGAGGTATCGCCTCGAGGAATTCAGTGTCGGAGGTAGAGCACTGAATGGGCTAGGGCGCTCACCAGCGTACCAAACCCAATCAAACTCCGAATGCCGACAACTGTTACCTCGGGAGACAGTCCATGGGTGATAAGGTCCGTGGGCAAGAGGGAAACATCCCAGATCATCAGCTAAGGTCCCTAAGTTCTGGCTAAGTGGAAAAGGATGTGGAAGCGCATTGACAACCAGGAGGTTGGCTTAGAAGCAGCAATCCTTTAAAGAAAGCGTAATAGCTCACTGGTCAAGTGAATCTGCGCCGAAGATTTAACGGGGCTCAAGCCAGGCACCGAAGCTATGAGTTCCAGGTTTACCTGGAGCGGTAGGGGAGCACTGTAGTTGCTGCGAAGGTCTATCGATAAGAAGGGCTGGAGCGTCTACAGGAGATTATGCCAACATGAGTAGCGATAAAACAGGTGAGAAACCTGTTCGCCGAAAACCCAAGGGTTCCTGGGGCAGGTTAATCCTCCCAGGGTCAGTCGGGACCTAAGCCGAGGCCGAAAGGCGTAGGCGATGGAAAGCAGGTTAATATTCCTGCACCGTCTTATATTCGTTGAAGCTAGGGGGGACGGAGTAGGGCAGCTCAGCCGGGTGATGGATGTCCCGGTTCTTAGCCCGTAGGCGGGAGTTGTAGGATCAAAACGCAACTCTATCAACGCTGAGAGGAGAGAGGCTCCAATTCTTCGGATGCGGAGTAACTGAGTGATCCCATGCTTCCAAGAAAAGCCTCGAGTGGAGAATATAGGATGCTCGTACCGTAAACCGACTCAGGTGGGTGGGGAGAGTATCCCAAGGCGCTTGAGAGAACCGTGGTTAAGGAACTCTGCATATTGGCACCGTAACTTAGGGATAAGGTGTGCCTCCAAGGTGAAGGACCTCGCGTCTGGAGCCAATGGGGGTCGCAGTGACCAGGGGCTGACGACTGTTTACCAAAAACACAGGTCTCTGCTAAGTCGCAAGACGAAGTATAGGGGCTGACGCCTGCCCGGTGCCGGAAGGTTAAGGGGATCAGTTAGGAGTAATCCGAAGCTGTGAGCCGAAGCCCCGGTAAACGGCGGCCGTAACTATAACGGTCCTAAGGTAGCGAAATTCCTTGGCGGGTAAGTTCCGTCCTGCACGAATGGCGTAACGATTGGCCCACTGTCTCAACCACGGGCTCAGCGAAATTGAAGTCACGGCGCAGATGCCGTGTTCCCGCAGAAAGACGGAAAGACCCCGTGAACCTTTACTGTAGCTTGGCAGTGACACTCGAATTGGTTTGTGTAGGATAGGTGGGAGACTTTGAAACCGGGTCGCTAGATTCGGTGGAGCCAACCTTGAAATACCACCCTGATCAGTTTGGGTGTCTAACCTAGGTCCGTTATCCGGGCCAGGGACATTGCCTGGTGGGCAGTTTGACTGGGGCGGTCGCCTCCAAAAACGTAACGGAGGCGCGCGATGGTTCCCTCAGGCTGATTGGAAACCAGCCGTCGAGTGTAATGGCAAATGGGAGCTTAACTGCGAGACCGACGGGTCGAGCAGGTGCGAAAGCAGGTCATAGTGATCCGGTGGTTCCGTATGGAAGGGCCATCGCTTAACGGATAAAAGGTACTCCGGGGATAACAGGCTGATACCGCCCAAGAGTTCACATCGACGGCGGTGTTTGGCACCTCGATGTCGGCTCGTCACATCCTGGGGCTGTAGTTGGTCCCAAGGGTTTGGCTGTTCGCCAATTAAAGTGGCACGCGAGCTGGGTTCAGAACGTCGTGAGACAGTTCGGTCCCTATCTTCTGTGGGCGTAGGAGACTTGAAGAGAGCTATCCTTAGTACGAGAGGACCGGGATGGACGTACCGCTGGTGTACCGGTTGTATCGCCAGATGCATTGCCGGGTAGCTAAGTACGGAAAGGATAACCGCTGAAGGCATCTAAGCGGGAAGCCTCCTCTAAGACTAGGTCTCCCAAGGGACTCGTTCCCTAATAAGGTTCGTCCGAGACTAGGACGTTGATAGGCCGGGTGTGGAAGCACAGTAATGTGTGAAGCTAACCGGTACTAATTAACCGTTCGGCTTGGCTTTTTTCAATGAGTCGAAGTCAGATCTGATTGCGTGACACTTGAATGTTTCAAGCAGTGTTAAGGTAAAGCGAAATTCTCTTAGATTTCAGTTTCCGGTGGCCATAGCGGCAGGGTTCCACCCGAACCCATTCCGAACTCGGTAGTTAAGCCTGCCAGCGCCAATGGTACTGCACGGTTACGTGTGGGAGAGTAGGACGCCGCCGGATTTATTTTTGAAAAAGGGCAGCTCATTTGGGCTGCCCTTTTTTTTTGTGCTGTTCACCAGGAATCTTCGTGCACCGCCTTGACCGCACGTCCCGACGGGTCTGCTGAGGCGGTGAAGGATTTGTCCCAGCGCAGGGCCGTCTCCGTGCTGCATGCAATGCTGGGTTCTGCCTGGACGCAATTGGCTGCCAAGGTGCCAGGAAAATGCTCGTCAAACATCATCCGGTACCAGTAACCCTCCTTGGTCAGCGGTGTCTTAACTCCATATCTCTCCTTTGCACCTTTCATCATCGCATCGGTGACGAGGGCGTCGGCGGTCTTGCGCAAAGTGTCGATCCACATGTAGCCAACGCCGTCTGAGAACTGCTCCTTCTGGCGCCATAGCACCTCGCGGGGAATGAAACCCTCGAAGCTACTGCGCAGTATGTGTTTCTCCATGCGGCCGTTCGTGCACATCTTCTCTTTGGGGTCGATGGACATGACCAGGTCGAGCACCTCTCGTGCAAGAAACGGCACGCGGGCCTCGACACCCCACGCGGCCATGGCCTTATTGGCGCGCAGACAATCGTACTTGTGTAGGGCGAACAGCTTGCGCAGGGTCTCCAGCCGTAGCTCAACGGGGTCTGGTGCCTTGTGAAAATACAAATATCCGGCAAAGGTCTCGTCTGCGCCTTCCCCGGACAAGACCATCTTGACACCCATCGATTTGATCTTGCGAGCCAACAGAAACATCGGTGTTCCGGCCCGAATGGTGGTGATGTCGAAGGTCTCGAGATGGTAGATCGCATCGCTCAGTGCGTCTAAGCCCTCCTGAATGGTGTACTCGAACGGGTGATGGATGGTGCCGATGTGGTCAGCTACCATCTGCGCCTTGGGCAAATCGGGAGCGTTGTTGAGGCCGATGCAGTAGGAATGAAGGCTCGGCCACCACGCGGCGTCCTTCTCATCCTTTTCGATGCGGCGTTCACGATGGCGCGCAGCCAGCGCAGAGATGATCGACGAGTCGATGCCGCCAGATATCAATACACCGTAGGGGACGTCGCACATCATCTGTCGCACGACATTGGTTTCGAGGGTTGAGCGCAATTGCTCCGGATCCCAGGGAACAAACGCGTCGAACTCCGGCGAGCGCCATGCGGGTTGATAGTAGTAGTGCAGGGCGTCGTCTTGGCTGGTGTAATAGTTCCCTGGAGGGAACTCCTCGAGCTCGGTGCACTCATGAAGGATCGCTTTCATCTCTGAGGCTATGAGACGGCGACTTTGTCGATCTCTGCCCCAGTAGAGTGGAACGATGCCTATGTGGTCACGGGCGACCAGGTGTGTCCGGTTGCGTGGATCATAAAGAGCGAATGCAAAAATGCCGTCAAGAAGACCGACGAACGTCGGTCCCAGCTCCTCGTACAAATAGAGGATGACCTCACAATCTGAGTCGGTCGCAAATTCGTGGTTCTGTCGCAGGCGAGAGCGAAGTTGGCGGTGGTTGTAGATCTCGCCGTTCACCGCCAAGGTCACACCGGTTTCGGCGCTGCGCAGCGGCTGCGCGCCTCCGGCGACATCGACAATCGACAACCGCTCATGCGCCATGACTGCGTGGTCGTCGGCAAACACGCCGGTCCAGTCAGGACCACGGTGGCGCAAACGTCGCGCCATCTCGATACAGCTCTGGCGTGAGTCAGCCGCGTTGCCCTGTGCGTCGAACAAACAAACAATGCCGCACATTGAACCTTCTCCTTTTCGTCCATGCACCGACGATCATCAGAGAGACAGGTGCTCGAGCTCCTGCAATGAGACGACGGTGAGCGCTTGTCCTTTTTGACTGGCGATGGCTTCAACTGCCGCGATTGCACCGGACAACGTGGTGATGCAGGGGACTTGGTGTTGCAGTGCGGCAGTACGGATCTCCCACCCGTCTTTGTAAGCCGAGCCACCGAGGGGGGTGTTGACGATGAGGTTGATTTGGCCGCTGCGGATAGCGTCCACACAGTTGGGCCTTCCCTCGGAACGCTTGAGGGTTTCTGAGACAGGCAGTCCCGCGGAGCGCAAGACGGATGCTGTGCCCCGCGTTGCCAGGAGATCAAAACCGAGCGCCACAAGTTTCCGGGCGGTGTCGACCACAGCCTCCTTGTCACGTCTGTTGACAGTGATGAAGGCGGTGCCGGACTGTGGTAATCGGATGCCAGCGGCGAGGGACGCTTTGTAGAACGCTGTGCCTACGTCCTTGGCGATGCCCATGACCTCTCCTGTTGATTTCATCTCGGGTGACAGGCGTGGATCAACGCCAGGGAATTTCACAAAGGGAAACACCGGCGTCTTGATGAAAAAACGATCCACCGTGAGGTCACGCGCAAGGCCGATCTCGCTGAGTTTCTGGCCAAGCATCAACCGTGTTGCCACTTTGGCGAGGGGCACGCCTGTCGCTTTTGACACGTAGGGGACCGTTCGAGAAGCGCGGGGATTGACCTCCAACACGTAAAGCCGTCCACCTGCGACGGCATACTGCACGTTCATCAGGCCGACCACCTTGAGGGCCATCGCCAAAGCCCTGGCCGACGCACGGATCTCGTCGACGTGCTTGTCGGCAAGGTGCCAACCGGGAAGCACACAGGTGGAGTCGCCCGAGTGGACACCCGCCTGCTCGACGTGCTCCATGATGCCGGCGATGATGCAATCTTCGCCATCCGAGACGGCGTCAACGTCGACTTCAATGGCATCCTCGAGGAATCTGTCGATGAGGATGGCACCCTGTGGTGCAGCCTCGATAGCCGCTCGGACATAGCCGACCAGCTCATTTTCGCCGTAGACGACCGCCATGGCCCGTCCGCCGAGCACATAAGATGGACGCACAAGCAGGGGATAACCGAGCTTCTCGGCTGCAATGCGCGCCTCGTCAATGTCATTGGCGAAAGCGTGCTCGGGATAGAGTACACCGAGGGAATCGAGGAGGACGCAGAACTTCTCACGGTCCTCTGCGAGGTCGACAGATTCGGGCGAGGTGCCGAGGATCTTGATGCCCGCTTCATGAAGTGGGCGGGTGAGGTTGAGAGGTGTCTGACCGCCGAACTGTACGATGACGCCGTCCGGTTTCTCTTTGTAGACAATCTCGAGAACATCCTCGAGAGTGAGGGGCTCAAAATAGAGACGGTCGCTGGTGTCGTAGTCCGTCGAGACAGTTTCAGGGTTGCAGTTGACCATGATGCTCTGCACGCCCGCGTCGCGCAATGCATAAGCGGCGTGGCAGCAGCAGTAATCAAACTCGATGCCTTGACCGATGCGATTGGGTCCGCTGCCGAGAATCATCACCTTCTTGACGTTCTCCGGTTGGGCCTCGTCTTCTTCCTCGTATGTCGAGTAGAGATATGGGGTATGCGATGCGAATTCGGCGGCACAGGTGTCGACCCGTTTGTACACCGGGATGATGCCAGCGTTGCGCCGCCGCGCGCGTACCGCGGCCTCTGGGCTGCCGCTGAAATAGGCCAAGCGCCTATCAGAGAGGCCGATTTCTTTGGCGCGGCGAATGGTCGCATCGTCAATCTCAGCGAGCGGTTTGCCACGCAATTTCTTCTGGAATTCAGCGACCTGTAGCAGTTGGTCGAGAAACCACTCGTCAATGCGCGTGAGTTGGTTGAGCTCCTCAATGGAGAAGCCTTGTTCGAGGGCGTGCACCACATAACGGACACGCCGTTCGTTTGGTTCGCTGAGTGCCTCGATGAGCTCCGCTCGGGTCATGTCCTTGGGACGGAATGGCTTGAGAACCTCGAGAGAGCGAAGAGCCTTGAACAAAGACTCTTTGAAGGTGCGGCCGATGGCCATCACTTCGCCGACCGACTTCATCTGGGTGCCCAGTGTTTCGCTGGCACCCGGAAATTTTTCGAAGGCAAACTTGGGGATTTTGGTGACCACATAGTCGATTGCGGGCTCGAATGCCGCCGGTGTGGTCTTGGTGATGTCGTTGGCGATTTCATCGAGGGTGTAGCCGATGGCTAGCTTCGCAGCCACTTTCGCAATGGGAAATCCAGTGGCCTTTGACGCCAGCGCCGATGATCGAGAAACCCGCGGGTTCATCTCGATGACGGAGAGACGACCGTCCTCGGGCCGCACCGCGAACTGAACGTTGGAGCCGCCGGTGTCAACTCGCACACGACGCAAGATAGCGACGGCCGCATCTCGCATGACCTGGTACTCGACGTCCGTCAGAGTCTGTGCAGGCGCAACCGTCAGAGAATCGCCGGTGTGAACCCCCATGGGATCGAAGTTCTCAATGGAACAGACGATGATGACGTTGTCGTTGGCGTCGCGGACGACCTCAAGCTCAAATTCTTTCCAGCCGAGCAGCGATTCTTCCACCAAGACCTGCCCGACAGGGGACAGATTGATGCCGCGCCGAACCACCTCGTCGAGCTCTTCAGAGTTGTAGGCAATGCCCCCCCCGCTGCCGCCGAGGGTAAACGAGGGGCGGACGATGACCGGGTAACCAGTACGGGTCGCGAGCTCGAGGGCGCCTTTAACATCCGAGACCACTCGACTGACGGGCACATCGAGGCCAATGTCTTGCATGGCCGTGCGGAAGAGCTCGCGGTCTTCGGCGACCTTAATCGCCTCGACGCTGGCACCGATTACTTCGACGCCAAACTTTGTGAGAACACCTGATTCGGCGAGTGATAATGTCAGATTGAGCGCTGTTTGTCCGCCGACTGTTGGCAAGATGGCGTCGGGCCTCTCACGTTCGATGACGGCGGTGACGTACTCGGGGGTGAGGGGCTCGATGTATGTCCGATCCGCGAGGTCGGGATCGGTCATGATGGTGGCCGGGTTCGAGTTGACCAGAACGACCTCGATTCCCTCAGCCTTGAGCGCTTTGATCGCTTGGGTGCCTGAATAATCGAACTCGCAGGCTTGGCCGATGACGATGGGTCCCGACCCGATTACCAATATCTTCTTCAGATCCGCACGCTTGGGCATCAACTGCCTCGGCCGTTTCTGTGCTCTCGCATCAACTCCGCGAATTGCACAAAGAGGTAACCCGCGTCGCGGGGCCCCGGAGCGGCTTCAGGGTGGTATTGCACGCTGAACGCAGGTGCGTCACGCAGGCTCAACCCTTCCAGAGTCTGGTCGTAGAGATTGACGTGGGTAACTTCGACGCGGGAGTCGGCAAGTGAGTCGGGGTCAACCGCGAACCCATGATTGTGGGAAGTAATTTTGACCTTGCGAGTTCGTAGATCCATAACCGGATGGTTGGCCCCGTGGTGGCCAAAGCGCATCTTGAAGGTCTTTGCGCCGCAGGCGAGGGCGAGTATTTGATGCCCGAGACAAATGCCGAGGATGGGTACCCTGCCGATTAACCGTTTGGCGCTGTCTATTGCATAGGTGAGAGGCTGTGGATCTCCTGGACCATTGGAAAACACGACCCCATCGGGTTTGAGGGCGAGGACGTCATCCGCAGAAGTGTTCGCAGGCACTACCGTAACCCGACTGCCCACATCGACGAGACGCCGTAGGATATTCTGTTTGATGCCAAAGTCGTAGGCGACGACGCGAAGTGAACGGGTGGCACGCTGGGCGGCTGCCACCGGGTGGGCGACCTCAAGGCTCGGACGTTCCCACTTGTAGGATGTTGTCTGTGAAACGAGGCTCGCGAGATCTTGGCCTGCCATGATGGGCGAATCCAAGGCGCGTTTGCGCAGAGCAGCAATCCCCTCATCGGCGTCGCCGATGGTGCCACGCATTGCCCCGTGTTCGCGTAGGTGGCGAACAACGGCGCGGGTGTCAAGATCACAAAAGCCTGCAATGCCGTGCTCGGTGAGGAACGCGTCGAGGTTTTGTTCGTGACGCCAATTGCTGGCGATACGGCTCGGCTCTTTGACCACCAAACCAGAGAGAAAAGGACGTCGCGCCTCAAAATCTTCCGGCGCGATGCCGTAGTTGCCGATCATGGGATACGTCATCACGACGATCTGGGAGGCGTACGAGGGATCCGTCAGGATCTCCTGATAACCCATCATCGAGGTGTTGAAGACCACCTCCCCAGTGGCAGTGCACGGTGCACCGAAACGCCGGCCGCGAAAGGAACGACCGTCTTCTAGGACTAAAAGGGCGTGGGTCATGGTGTAGGCTGGCGCCTCTTTACCCTCTCAATCTGGGGTGCACAAGTTGGAATCGACAGGTCCGTGGAATTGTGCAACC